>Ga0137358_10002755_pt1 | contig 10055 bp, 16 predicted proteins | sample Mad1_20_16metaG_FD_105551 | JGI IMG/M metagenome (GOLD analysis project Ga0137358, IMG submission 105551) | Vadose zone soil microbial communities from Angelo Coast Range Reserve, California, USA - Mad1_20_16 metaG | ecosystem: Environmental > Terrestrial > Soil > Vadose zone | place: USA... | reverse complement strand
GTGTCCGGGAGCCCTGTTACATCCACAGCGTCACATGCGCCAGCGCCAAGTCTAGACGCACCTCTGGGGACTTCACCGTCGAGCGCCGTTGGCGAGGCCCTAAAGTCAGAGCATTCTGGAATTTCAGACGAGATGGACCCTTTAGGCGTAGGGATGCGGTAGGGCCAAGTACTAGCGTCGTACAATCGTGTAGCCGTATACTCGAGCAACGTGTGCTCATACAGTAAATGACATACAGTGGGAGAATGGCGTGATAATAGGATTCGTCTTGATGACGTAACTTTAAAACGCATTTTATTAGGTCACCTCTTTTTTGAACCGTCGTTTCCTCTTCCCTTCGTCCCTCTTTCACGCGTAGACTTAGACTTTTAACAATTAAAAAAATGGCCCCCAACGGTCCCATCCACGCTGCTCTTGCCCCTGGTCATTTCCTCTTCACCTCAGAGTCGGTCGGCGAAGGCCACCCCGGTACGTGTAAATGTTGAAATAGGCTTTTTCGTAAGTCTCAAAAATGCCCCAGACAAAATCTGTGACCAGGTCTCAGATGCCATAGTAAGTCGACCTAGTTGTAATAATAGTTTATCTTGATTTTAATACGCTTTTTAGCTCGATGCTTGCCTTGAACAAGACCCGTTTTCCAAGGTCGCCTGCGAGACGGCAACCAAGACGGGCATGATCATGGTCTTTGGTGAGATCTCGACCAAGGCCCAGCTCGACTACCAGAAAGTTATCCGCAATGCTATCAAGGACATTGGCTACGACGACTCGTCCAAGGGCTTTGACTACAAGACCTGCAACATCCTCGTTGCCATTGAGCAGCAATCGCCCGATATTGCCCAGGGTCTTGACCATGGCTCGCTCGAGGATCACGGCGCGGGTGACCAGGGCATCATGTTTGGCTATGCTACCGATGAGACCCCGGAGTACATGCCGCTTACCATTTCGCTCGCCCACAAGCTCAATGCGGCATTGGCTGCGGCACGCCGCTCTGGCCTTCTCCCTTGGCTCCGCCCTGATTCGAAGACCCAAGTCACGGTCGAATACAAGAAGGACGGTGGCGCGACCGTCCCTCTGCGCGTTGATACCGTCGTCATCTCCACACAGCACGCAGAGGAAATTTCGACGGAAGATCTCCGGAAAGAGATCCTGGAGAAGGTCATCAAGCAAGTTATTCCCAAGAACCTCCTTGATGACCGCACCATCTATCACGTAGGGAATATTTGAGCTAGTGGTAAAAAGTGTCTAAATTTGCCTTTTCTTAGATTCAACCGTCGGGACGGTTCGTCATTGGCGGTCCCCAGGGTGATGCTGGATTGACGGGTCGAAAGATCATCGTCGACACGTACGGTGGTTGGGGCGCGCACGGTGGAGGTGCGTTCTCAGGAAAGGATTTCTCCAAGGTCGATCGCTCGGCTGCCTACACTGCACGGTGGATTGGTGGGTCTTCCTTGTTCTGGAAGTAAATTTACTGCATTCTGACAGTCTCCTCCAGCCAAGTCCCTAGTTGCCGCTGGCCTCGCTCGCCGTACGCTAGTCCAGCTCTCCTACGCCATTGGTGTCGCCGAGCCTCTGTCGATCTTTGTCGACACGTATGGCACAGGCAAGAAAACTGATTTGGAGCTCGTCGAGATTATCCGGAAGAACTGGGATCTTCGGCCTGGTGTTATCGTGAAGCAGCTCGACCTGCAGAAGCCGATCTACCGCAAGACTGCAGCCTACGGTCACTTCGGCAACCCAGCGTACAACTGGGAAAAGCCAAAGCAGCTCGTCTTGTGAGGCCCTAACACCGCCACCCTGACCTTTGTTGGATATTTGTTTGCTACTGACTCATGATTGGCATGGATTAGAAAGTTCATCCTTTCGCACTATTATTATCTACTTGTTCAACACATCAGCATTTAACCCTGAGCGCATACCCCCCAAATCCCTCCCACACATATACGTCATACCACTATTGACGCCTTTGAATGCGGACAGTAGATCGGCGCCTGGAACTGACGACATTCTTACTCTGTATTCCTTGTATGTACGCCCAGTTACATGTAGTCGCTGTGAATCATAGGCGCGCTCAACCGCGCATTGTTTCACGATCATGTTCGCAGGTGGAACGTATCCGAGGTGCCTGTCTTGCCAGTGCCCGCAGACCGGCCTCACCGAAGTGGCATTTATGATGTTTCCTTTCCCCCGTGGGCCACTGGCACAAGCCCCACACAGCCCACTGGATGCATCGACATCCATCACCGGCAAGGGTGTTACCTCATTATAGAATCCTGGCCGTGTCACACAGAGAGGAGATAGAACAGAATGGGATATCGACGTATCTGGGGAAGATGTATCTACATCACGTGCTCTGAGTACATCACATGGTGGCGTGTGGCGTGACTACTGTTCATTACCCATCACCACCGATGTCTTTGGCCTCGCCACCGCTGACCATCATTAACCATACAGTATCATGATGTTATTTATAGAACTGAACGAAGACGGAGAGGATTTTGCAGTAAGCCCTCACGGTGCGCATTGATTAGCTGCATCCAAATGACACACACTGCCCTGCCACTCCCACAGGAACCCATGCCCATGGCTGCGGGCACGGGGTTTCACAGGTATGGGCACAGGTTAGTGAAGGAAACCGCAGGTTTCCTGTGAAGAACCTTCCCGGTCTACAAAGTATGTATACTCTGTAAACCAGTAGGGTTCTTCACAGGAAACCCGGGGTTTCTTTCACTATGATGGAAACTTGATCGACGGCGTTTGCCACTGATCCGATCTATACCTTCATGGGGTACCGCGTCTTGTTTTTTTTTCTAGAGGGCAGCATGCGTTTGAGAGGTCATTGAGTGGAAACGAAAGTCGCCCATGCACCATGTGTGTTTTATTCCGCCTTATATTATGCCGTCTTTTATACAAGCAGCGCGAATGATTTCAAAATGTGTGCGATCAGAAATAAAAATGCATAACAGGAAGCTAGGACGGCGGCATCGACAGATCCCTCCTCTGCAAGAAGTTTCCTGCTAACATTATTTCGGGAACGGGCCCGGCTGGTCATAAATACAACAGTAGACAAGACACAACACAGCTCGATTCATTATATATATTTCCCTTCGTCCATGTCGTCCCAGGGCCAGTGCGCCATGGTCTCCGCACGTTCCTCCTTCGACGTGGCCTCCGTCAACGCCTCCTCCTTCATCTGCTTGCAGAGTGCCATGGCCTCTTCCCTCCGGCCCGAGGCCGAGCATGTTCTGACACACCTCGAAAACCTTGTCTGCTTTTCTCTGTACTTCATTCAGCTCCGTCGTCTCGCGTACGTCCTCGGCATCGAACACGACTGGACACGGCGTGCCTTTCCCTGTAAGCATCTCCCACCTTTCCGCTGCTAGTATGAGCGCAACCTTCAGCTCGAGAGTCTCGCCCTCCCATGGGTTACTGGCGTGGCCGAAGAGGCGGCTGCGGAGCACGCACATGGGGTCCGTCAAGGCATCGTAATGGGGCTTGTTGCACTCCTCCGTGTTCTGGATGTAGTGGTAATGGACGAGGCGACGACGGTAGACTTCCTCCGCTTCGGTTCGCTCGGTTTTGCCTAACTCGTCAAAGTTCTCCGGTAGCGAAGGCGGCGTCATAGATTGCGAGACAGGGTCATCGTGGTTCTGGAGGAGTTGGGGTACGCCGGCAAGGAGAAACAGGGGCAGGATGGAGGCATGTTGCCAGTCGAGCAGGCCGACAACTTGCCAGCCAGAGTCGGACGACCTCCGAACGACGATATTGCTCTGCTGGAGGTCTGGATGGCGAATGCAGAAATGACCGAGGGCGGGTCCCTAGGGACGAGGGACGATGCGATGAGGAGATAGCGCTTCAAGTTCTTGATGTGGGCCGACGGCGACTGCTCCAGGTATTGGTAACCATCCCTCCTCTCACGGCGGAACGGCAAGAGCGGTTGACCGAAGTGCTCGAGATAAGCCAGTTCCTTGCGGGCTGCTGCTACGAGCGCTGCTTCGGCACTTTCGTCTATAGTAATTGGTTGGTTCAAGGGCGAAATTTAAAAAAAAGGCAGAAAGCAGCGTACACGGTCCCCGGTCTACGTTGAGCTGTGATCTCCTGCCATACCACATAGGCAGTCTCGTATTTGGACCAACGCAGAAACGCTTGTCCTTGAGCGGGACGGCCTCCCTCCCGGCCATCCTCTCCAGGTCGTGGGCGTAGTAAAGGCTTCCGCCAGCGGGGAAAGAAATTGACATCATTTGAGACTCGAGTTGAGCAAGTTGGTGCATGATTGAAACGACATCCGATTCCCCCAGCTCCAGCCATACGTTGCTGAGTTCCGTACCTCTCATAAACTCCATAAAAATGTACTCCGTCTTCGCCGCGTTGTCCGACGCAGGCGAGTATCCGTATACCTAGGGAACAAGCAGCCCAGAGGAACGGAGGAACTCCATTGTGGCCACTTCGCTGACCACAGCGTAGTACTTGGGGACCGTAGCCGGGTACGGAATACGAGCGATCATTTGGAAGTCGTCGCGCAAGGTGATGAGGAAGGTACGGTTGAATCCGCCCTCGGCGAGCTTTGATAAGTTGACGACATCAGCAGGACTTCGACCAACAGACTGCGCTGCAAGTCGACGTAGCCCCTCGACGTCGAAAACGAGCCTCCGCTCTGCATGGCGAAGAGCATCGTTAAATCTGAACAAGTTGGATTACGGGTCAGAAATATACGCTGTAGAACAACATGTATGCGACTTACACCCAGCGCCCTGACGTGTAGTCGAAAAGGTCATCATGAGAATTTGCCTTGATGGAGAAGGCGCGACGTGGCACCAAACGTGTCGTGGTGGAGACAGAGCTCGTGAAGGAAGAGTATAACGAGCGCACTGTAACCGGAGCTTTCAGCGAGTTGAAGACGAGCCTCGCGCTCCCAAGGCAGGGCATCCCAAGGGAGCAGGCTCTTAGTATGCTACAAAACGTGTCTCCCTGTGTGCCTTGGGTGGTCTTCGTTCTCTCTCCCCCGGTCGTACTTTCGTGCACAAGTCGACCGTCAACTCCAAGGCTCGATGGACGGCAGTAGCAGCAGCGTGTCCGCCTCTATCGAGCCGTGGCGCACTGTCTGGCAATGGCCTTTGCGTCGAGGTACTGTAATTGATTGCAGAAGGCAGACAGGGGGAACGGATCCAGGGATAGGGCGAAGAGAACAGTTGAGGGACTGTGTTATTATCGATGTTATCGCCAACGCGCATGATGTCGCCAACAGGCATGAGGTTGTCAATGGGCGTGATTCGGGAGGTGCCTGGACATGTGCCAAGTCTCATTTTCAAGCTCACTGGCATCGGGATTAGAAGAGACAGGGAACAATAATTATATTTGTGTAAGACGGAAAGTACAGCATAGAACTATCAAATGTATGTGCAAGCAGCCCAAAAGAACCAGCAGAAGCCTGTAGGTGTCAGACCTGCAGTGACGAGAATCAGCTGAAGCACCATAGTACAGTCCAACCTCCTGATTTTTCTGAGCCCCCTGGGCCCTGGGATTAATTGAACGAAGCCTGATACAGGTACACTACGAGAACAGAAGGAAAAGCAAAAGGCCACTCTGTCAATAGCGTTGCCAGTGCGTGCAAAGGAGAAGAAGATCTTGCCAAGGCGATACCCGCGGTCACGTATTTACCCCGGTGGTTTGGCTCTTCTATACAGTAGTGGTATTGACCAGGGCAGATATATTACACTAAGGAACAACTAGCCCGAGAGTGCTGTTTGTACCTTTTTTTTTTTGAATCCGAATTTATATTCCGCAGCGCGTACAGTGCAACTTGGCACGGAGGCGGTCGCGAAGAGGATCCATCTACTGTACTGGACATGGTGCCATTGTACTACAGTAGTACAGCGCCGAGACTACAGTAATGCCATCTAGGTACCTTTCGCCGCAAATCTGTAGATTTGCATTCTGCTCCTCTGTGCGTTCCATGTGGAGCTCGTGTGGAGGAGGAGCGGACTTTTATACGGTACGGTAATAAAGCCCCTTCCCGTAACGATGCCCATCTGGGTTGCCAGTGTGGCCTGAGCCAGAGTCATGGCGCCCCAGGTGGGACCCGGACTCGGACGCGCGTTGGCCCAGGAACAGGAGGGACAGACAAACAGATACTGCGGTATTACTGCCGCGCTACTGCGCATGCGTGAGAGGGAAAGAAGAGAGCAAGAAAGCAGGGATGGTCAAAGACGCAAAACAAAAACCTTCCTGGTGCACGTGGTACCTAATTCTTTGTTCCTCCATTGCGACCCGTACAAAATATACCGTAAAGGGAGTTTGTTGTTTAGAAGGAATACTTATCCCCAACGTCCCATGTGAACCAAAACGTCCTGAATTTCATGCAAAGGTATAAGGTATTTACATCAACCCTTCCACCCCCAACACTTCAACGGAAACAAACCGCCGGGAAGAGTAAAAAATGATCACGATAACAAGTGTAATAGTCCCCAATGAATGGAATATTCACGTCCGATAGCAATAGTCATTGTTCCGTCATCATCATCCATCATCATCTAAGGAATCAGTAAGGATGTCCATCGTTCATGAGATATCACGATAATGCAAGCGTCAGAGCGACGGCGCCAAGCGAGAGAAGTATGCTACCTGCGCCATTGGCAGCAGAGTATGGAGAGGATATGCAAGCCACAGCGCCGTTTTTCTTTCCAGTCCCATTAGTCGTCGCATTCCCAGCCCCGCTCTGTCCAGACTTCAAACTAGGGGGCAACAAGCTAACCGCCGCAGTCGGCTGCGTCTCAATCTTCCCACTGCCTATCGTGACAAAAGTGCCGCTGCTCGGAATGCCATTTATCGTCACGAACAGCAGCGCAGGTCCCGGCTGGAAGAGATTGGGATAAGGCGGGAGCTGGGCGGTGTGGATGATGATCGAGCTGTCGTTTTTGACGGTAAAGGTGTTGTTGAGTTGCATGCTCCGTTGACCCAGGTTCATCGCGTGAGTCGTGAACCCTGGACGAATCACCCACACCATCGTACTTCCCGCTGCGGCATCCACATTCCCCGTATATGACGAAGGTGGGACCGTGATGTCGAAGGGGTTACCACCGTACGACAAGGTCTTTGGAACATTTTGCGGTGCGGGACGCGTCTTCGCGCTAAAATAGGGGGGATAGAAATACTCGGCGATATAAGTCGTCGGGTACGTGGTGACCGTATTCACGTCCGCGTTAGGATTGGAGCCAGCGACCATAACGGAACCGTCCGGCAGCAACAGAGCCACCGAATGATACATACGTGGGATGGTCGAACTAGCCAAACCCGCACTCGACCAGCGGCTCCCCGCGGGCGCATTCGGGTTATAGATTATAGGCTGGAGAACCGGACCCGCAGCGAGCGAGGGACCGTACGGCAATTGGGCTGTCGTTAGGGTGGTTCCTGTCTGATTGGCGTAACCGGCTGTACCATATTGGGCACCATTGAGAAGAAGCATCGTGCCGTCTGGAAGCGCAATGAATTGACCCATAGTACGGCCGACTGGAAGATTATCATCTTGAACATAATTAGGGGCCGATCCGTCTGTGGGTTCTGGGGTAATACGACGGCAGTCGGCAGAAGCTGTAACAGTCCAAGTGTCTATGTTTGGATAAGCGTAGTTGCCCCAGGCGTTATCAGGCATGACCTGACCGCCACAGAAAAGAAGAGTTGGATTGTAGCCATTACGAGGTGTCAAGGGTAACATGGCATTCGCTCCAGACGCAGGGTATACCCGAATAACCTGACCTGGCATGTCAGGAAGTGGAGTCTCTGTGTTAGTGTTATAATCCCAAAGAACTGTTTAACAGTTAGTATATAAAGATCAGCCAGAGGTAAGGACAGGATTGACGTAACTGGTCGAGTAATTAGCCTGAACGAACATCTTCCCTGATGGCATGAGGTAGGTGAGGGCGAATGAATTGAGACCACTTGTCTTGACCATGAATTGCATGATTTGAGGGGCTTGCGCCGTCGGGGGGAAGAATTCGTAGGTTGGCTCGGCCTGACCACCCTCGTACGTGGGATCAATGTTGGGAAGGTTGCGATTGATGTAACCACCAGAAGTTAAGCCACCGATGAGGACGATTGTTCCGTTGGCCAAAGGTTCAGCCGCAGGATACCAACGAAGTCTAGCCATCTGAAGTCCATTTGGGGCATCGTACCATGAACACGGGGGTGCTGTAAGGGCTCCGTCGCACGAGGTAATCATTCGGATAGCTCGATTACCGGGGTAGTCACCGTAGGTCGGGTCGTACTGGGGTGTTGAACCAGTAGCAGAATTATCACCACCAGGACCAATGGCGCTGTTGCCACCAAAAACGGCGTAAGAATTATTAGGGAGGTGCATGCCCGCGGCGCAGAAGGGATTAGTCTGAGCATCAACGGGTGTTGCGGTGTGCGTGTTCAGATCCCTGTTCCAAATATAGACAAAACGCGGGCAAAAGGGGGAAAGTGTACACACCAAACGGAGGCAAAAGCCGGATGACCGTTAATTTTTGTGGGATTCCCTTCGACCTTGTCGAGGATGTAGACCTTATCGGAACTACCGAGAAACATCTGTTCATTATTATCGATGATCAGAGGCGAGATAGAAGGATCCAAATTTGGAAGCGGTCTCATACCATTAAGGCGCTCACAGCGGTGTTGCCTACTGCGGTGAAGGAGCCAGGCTGCTGAGCAAGGACAGTGGGGGCGGCTAGCCCGAGGAGGGCAAGCCATGAGGGTTGGAGGAGGATCATGAAGACGTGTCAGTACGTGAGGACAAAAGCGTGTTTATAGGCGGGAGAGAGGAGGATAAAAGAGAAGAGAAGCTCCGAGTCCGAGAAGGAAAGGAAAGGTCGGAGGGAACGGCAGTATGACACGGCCAGGAGAGGGGGGGGAGGGGAAACCTCGGTCGATCGGATATTAAGGAAGAGGGGAGAGGGGAGAGAGGGAGAGGGAGAAATGCTTGGTCCCTTTTTCATATTCAATTTCCACACGGATGAAAGGTTCCCAGGTGACATCTGATGAAGAGGTGAGCGCCAGGGACTGTGCTACGGCGCACTTGTTGGGCTTGGACGCGAGATGGAACACCGCATTGCAATGACCGAGGGGGCCTCGTGGGGCTGAGGTTTCGACAAGGGTGTGCGCCCATGTCATACATTGTGGTGCTGTGAGTACGGCCAAGACGGAAAGCCAAGGCGCACTGGGCCATCCCATCATTTGCCCTTCCACGCCTGTCAGTGCCATGTCGATCGTACCTTTCCCACACATCCCCCGCGCGTTCTCTTTTTCCTTTTATGGGCTTCATCATGCGGATCGTCGCCAGCGCGTCGCCTGCCCCATTTCGGCCGCATCCGTGCCACTGCCGGCACTTCATTCGGTCCATTCAGTTGTCACGGCCAGTGCCACACGCGACCAGTTGCCTCGAGTCGAATAACTGGAATGATGGGCGTACAGTACAGCAGTTATACGGAGACCGCACACAGGCTACGCCGACGCCGGTGTCACTTCCCCAGGGTTGACAGCGCTTATAACTCAAAACGACTAGTCACAGTACAGTATCCTGGAACCTAGATCATTTCATGCAATCACGTAGCGAAAGATTGAACCTTCCCTCGACTTTCCTCAACGTACAGTATATAGGCCAAAAAGCGCATCTAACCATATCCTACACATAAACCAAGCAAATGGTAATTTAAGTACTTCCGTATAACCCCCACAAGGCTCGCTGTATCTTATCCGATCCAAACCTGCCATACAGCACTCAACTCTGCTTCCATGAGTTATACAGCCCTATTGTGTCGCCCACTGAGCCACCAGACCTGGCACTCGCACCATCACCTTCGCCCTCCACCGTCCTCTCAGTGGCGCGGCTACCCGTCACCACATCCCCACCAGGAGTTCTTCCCAATCCAGTTTTGGCGCCGACTGTCGCGTGCCCATTTTTGCCGTCCGCCACACCTAGGCTCGCGGCCGTTGGAGCCGTACTCGTACCCGCCTTGTTCTTCATATTATCTGACCGAATACTCTCCAGATGATCCAAATACGCCTGGTCCACACCACCCGTGACG
>Ga0137358_10002754_pt1 | contig 10057 bp, 10 predicted proteins | sample Mad1_20_16metaG_FD_105551 | JGI IMG/M metagenome (GOLD analysis project Ga0137358, IMG submission 105551) | Vadose zone soil microbial communities from Angelo Coast Range Reserve, California, USA - Mad1_20_16 metaG | ecosystem: Environmental > Terrestrial > Soil > Vadose zone | place: USA... | reverse complement strand
GCCCGCGTTACGCGCGCTTTCTCATCCGGCATCGCCAAGCTCGCGAAGCCTCGATCCTGCATCGCCTGGCGAAGGGCGAGGCGGATATTCCGACCTTGGTGCGCGCGATCTATATCGGCATCGATCCACGGCTGACCGGAGCGGCCGGCTACTCGGTGCTCGCGCATCTGGAAGATCTGGTCGCGCGCGGCATCGTCGCGACCGACGGCGACCCGGTGATCGGCGGGACGTATAGGTTGGCGAATGGCGAATAGCGAGTGGCGAATAGGGGAGGAGAGTCCGGCATATTTTGCTCTTTTCTATTCGCTACTCGCTATTCGCTACTCGCTACTCGCCATTCGTCCCTTCACTTCTTCACCACCTTCGGCGGAATCTTGACCGGCGCCTCCGGCTTCTTCACCGGTTTGAGGGCGGCGTTGTCGGCGGCGGTGTTGAGGTCTTCGATGAATTTGGTGACGCGCGCAGCGTTGCTGCCGAGATCGCTTTCGAAATAGCGCGACGACGAGCGGATATCGACGCGCGAACTCTCGCCGTCGGGCGTGACGCGGATCGACACGTCCTCGCGAAATCCCATGATCGGCGTCCGCGCCACCGCCTCGATCCGGCCGGCACGGCGCGGCTGCGGCGCGCGTTCGTCGATCACCAGCCATTTTCGCTTGGTGACCAGTTGAAGCGCCACATCAAAGGCCTGTTGCGCGGGAATTTCGAGTTCGACCGTCTCGATGTCGGGATAATAGAGCCGCTGCTGTTCGGCCGAATAAAGCCCCGCATAGACCGCGGTGTTGGCGCCGTCCCCGGTACGCAACCGCGCCAACGCCTCGAAGCGCGGCGGGTCGATCGGGTCGGTGGTGATGTCGTGGATCGGCGGCAGCTTGCGGTATTGTACGCCGAGGTAGGTGGGGTAGGCGAGGACGATCGCGTCGATCAACAGCGCGAGCAGGATGCGGCTCATGCCGCGCGAGCCGTTTTGCCAGATCGCGACAAAGGCAGCGAGTCCAACCAGGATGGAAAGCCCGGCGAGGGCAAGCGCCCCGAAGAAGGTCGCCAGCGCGGGCTTTATTTCGAGAAACCCGAAGCGGACGATGGCGATCGAGACCACCACCGCGACCACCGCGAACACCGCCAGATTACGCGCCCAGGAGGCGAGACTGGACACGGGCTCCGACTGATAGGGAGCGGAAAACCTGCGAGCCATCGGTCGATATCTGCCGGGGTTGGAGCGTTGCCGGGCGAAATACGCCCGGCAAAATTTGTCCGTGTGAGACCACGGACCTGCGGCGAATTCAAGGGTGCTGTTTACGCCGCGGCGTTGGGGAAACGGTAGGCCTTGAACTGGTCGCGCAACGCGGTCTTGAGGATCTTCCCCGTCGCCGTATGCGGAATGCCGTCGACGAACACGACGTCGTCGGGCATCCACCATTTCGCGATCTTGCCTTCCATGAATTTCAAAATGTCCTCGCGGCTCGCGTTCTGGCCGGCCTTGAGTTGCACGATCAACAACGGGCGCTCGTCCCATTTCGGATGGTGGATGCCGATCACGGCGGCTTCGGCGACGGCCGGATGCCCGACCGCGAGATTTTCCAGATCGATCGACGAAATCCACTCGCCGCCGGATTTGATCACGTCCTTGGAGCGATCGGTGATCCGCATGTATCCATGCTCGTCGATGGTCGCGACGTCGCCGGTGTCGAAATAGCCTTCGTCGTCGAGAATGTTGGCGTCGACGCGGAAATAAGCTTTCGATACCGCGGGACCGGCGACTTTCAGCCGGCCGAAGGTCTTGCCGTCCCACGCCAATTCCTTGCCGGAATCGTCGGTGATCTTCATTTGCACGCCGAACGGCGGATAGCCCTGGGTCTGGAGAATATCGAGCCGGGCTTCGCCGGCGTGCTTGGCAAAAGGAGGTTTCAGCGCAGCAAGCGTGCCGATCGGGCTCATCTCGGTCATGCCCCAGGCGTGACGCACGGTGACCCCCATGTCGACGAACGACTTGATCATCGAGCGTGGCATCGCCGATCCGCCACAGACCACAAACCGCAAATGCGGCAGTTTCAGATTGTTGGCGGCCATATGGTTGAGCAGCATCAGCCACACGGTCGGAACGCCCGCGGTATGCGTCACCTTTTCGGTATCCAATAGCTCGAACACCGACGCTCCGTCGAGTTTGGCGCCGGGAAACACCAGCTTGGTGCCCATGGAAGGTGCAGAGAAAGCGATGCCCCAGCTGTTGGCATGGAACAGCGGGACCACGGGAAGCATTGTATCCGCGGCGTTGGCACCGAGCGAATCGCCTGTATTGGCCATCAACGCGTGCAACACGTTGGAGCGATGCGAATACAACACGCCTTTGGGGTCGCCGGTGGTGCCGGAGGTGTAGCACATCGCAGCCGCGGTATTTTCGTCGAAGGTCTTCCACTCGAAATCGCCGTCCGCTTCCGCGATCCAGTCTTCGTAAGGAACTGCGTTTTTCAGCGTGGTTTGCGGCATGTGCGCGCGGTCGGTGAGCACGACGTAGCGCTCCACGCTTGGCATCTTGTCGGCGATCTTCTCCAGGATCGGCAGGAAGGTCGTATCGGTCATCACCACGCGGTCTTGCGCATGGTTGATGATCCAGGCGATCTGGTCGGGGAACAGCCGCGGGTTGACGGTGTGGCAGATCGCCCCGATGCCCATGATGCCGTACCAGGCTTCGAGATGGCGCCAGGTATTCCAGGCGATGGTGGCGACGCGGTCGCCGAGCTTGATGCCGTCGCGATCGAGGCGTTGCGACACTTTCAGTGCGCGATTGCGAATTTCGGCGTAATTGGTCCGGTGAATCGGACCTTCGACCGATCGCGTGACGATTTCCTGTGTTCCATGGATCGCGGCCGCGTGCTCAATAATTCGATGACACAGCAAAGGCCAGTCTTGCATCAACCCACGCATACGGACGCTCCTCCTGATTTAGTTCTCGCTTGCCGCTCTTCACGGAATTGCCATGAAGTTTAGCGCGGAGGACGCACGCCGCAAATGGCCTTGTGGCGGCTTTCGCGGCCGCCCGGCGCCAATGGTTACCATCGGCGCCGTGCTGCTGGCGCTCTCGACGTTGGTCGAGCCAGCTACGGCGGCGCGGAAATCCGAGAGGCCGCAAGGCGCCCTTGCCGATGAGACCCGGCCGAAGTCGCAAGCGGCGGCGGAATCGGTCCCGCTGCCGAAGCCGCGCCCGGCAGAGGCACCGGCATCCGAGCCCGAACGGCAGGCGGCGGCGCCGCCGCCTTCGGCCTGCCGGCTGGCGCTGACGGATGAGGTCGCCATCGCCCCCAGCATCCCCGACATCCATGGTCCCGGCGGCTGCGGCGGCGAGGATCTGGTCCGGCTCGAGGCGGTGGTCCTGCCGGACAAGCGCCTGGTTTCGGTAAAACCGGCCGCCATCCTTCGCTGCGCCATGGCGTCCGAGATCGCCGACTGGATCCGCACCGATATCGCGCCGTTGGCGGCGAAGCTCGGCAGCATCGACAGCGATCTCGACAATTTCGACTCGTTCGAATGCCGCGGCCGCAACCGCGTGTTCGGCGCCCTGTTGTCCGAGCACGGCCGCGCCAACGCGCTCGACGTGCGCAGCGTGAGGCTTGCCGACGGACAGTCGATCTCGCTCACCGATCGTGCGATGTCGCGGGGCCTGCGCGAGAGCGTGCGGCAGTCGGTGTGCGCGCGATTTTCAACCGTGCTCGGGCCGGGCTCGGATTGGTATCACGAGGACCACGTCCATCTTGACCTGATGGAGCGACGCAACAATTACAAAATCTGTCAGTGGGACGTGTGGGAGCCGCTGCCGCGGATCGCGCCGGCGTTTCCGCTTGAGCGACCCCGCGAAGCGCCGCCGCGCGAAGTTGCCGCCACCACACCGGCTTCGGACACCGCCAAATCGGACACCGCCAAATCCGAACCGGCCGAGCCGGAGGCTTCTCAAACCCCACCATCAACGAAAAAGCGCCGGTAAAACCGGCGCTTTTTGAATTCTACACGCCGCCGAGGCGATTATTGGCGAGCGCTTATCGCAAAGTGCTGACGGCATCCTGCTGCGCGACTTGCGGCTTGAGCGGCGAATCGCCGTGCTTGGGTTCCAGCACGACGACGATGGCGCCCATCTTGACCCGGCCATACAGATCGATCGCGTCCTCGTTGGTCATGCGAATGCAGCCGGACGAGATCGACGAGCCGATATATTCCGGCTGGTTGGTGCCGTGAATCCGGAACAGCGTGTCTTTGCCGCCGGAGTACAGATACATCGCGCGCGAACCCATCGGATTGTCCGGGCCCGGCGCCACAAAGGTGGGAACGCCGAGCCGCTCGATTTCACCTTTGGTCGGATGCCAGGCCGGCCATTCGGTCATGCTGCCGATCTTGGCAATGCCGGACCACGCCATGGCTTCCTCGCCGACGGTGATGCCGTAGCGGATCGCCTTGCCGTCGTTGAGCACGAAATAGAGATAATGATTGTCGGAATCGACCAGGATCGAGCCGGGCGCTTCCTTGCGGTGATAATCGACGATGGCGCGACGGAACGCTTCCTTCACGTCGACCTTTTCGTAATGCACCTTGGCCAGCAATTCCTTGTCGTGCGGCTTGAAGTTGGCCGTGTTGGTCGGCTCATAATTCGTGGCCTGCATGCAGCCCGACAGCATCAGGCCGGCCGCCAAAATCCCCAACTTCGCCTTTACCGACGACACATTAAGCAATGACATTATGCACTTCCGATCGAAAGTCGTGCGTTCAAGCGTCCATAATGCGCTGCAAACGCCATGATTCTGTTAACCGCATTATCATCGGAAACGGCCCGTAATTCCAGAGCTTAGATGCCGGTTCCATATCGCCGGGGGCTGGCTGTGTCTTTTTTGCCGCATTTGCCGCAAGCTTCTGAGTTCGGGTCATTTTGGCCGAGGAATACCGCCCTCCAACTCATGGCGGGGCTCGCCGTGGTCCAGCCGCCACAAATGGGCCGGTAATTAATATCCGCGTCACGAAGCACTTGCCAGAATCGAGATAAGTCCTGTTGGGTGCTGGCTTCTCAGCCCTGGGAGTTCTCGATGCTGTCGGTGTTCGTCCCTTCCGAATCCTCGCTGAAGAAAGTTGCATCCACCGACCTTGCCGCGCTGCCGGACAACGCGGTGTGGATCGACCTGATGAAACCGACCGCCACGGAGGACAGGGCGGTGGAGCGGCTCGCCGGGATCGCGGTGCCGACCCGGGAAGACATGCAGGAGATCGAGATTTCCAGCCGTCTCTATATCGAGAACGGCGCGCGCTACATGACGGCGACGTTGATGTGCTCCGCGGATTCCGAGAATCCGCGAACCACGGCAGTGACCTTCATCCTCTCCAGCCACCGCCTGGTGACCGTGCGTTACGATGCGCCGAAGCCGTTCATGCTGGTGGAAAACAAGCTGGCGCGCGCCTGTGCGCCCGGCATGACCGGCGAAATGGTGCTGATGGAATTGCTCGACGCGATCATCGACCGCAACGCCGACATTCTGGAGCGGGCCGGCAGCGACATGGACACCATCAGCCACGATATTTTCGAGCCCGAGGGCGCGGCGCGCACCGGCCACGCCAAGCGCTATTCCGACATCCTTATCGCGATCGGCCGCAAGGGCGATTTGACCTCCAAGGTGCGCGAGAGCCTGGTCTCGATTGGGCGGGTGGTGACCTTCGTCGCGGCCGCGGTCGATGGCGTCAAATGGTCGAAGGACATGCGCGAGCAGCTCAAGACCATGCAACGCGACGTCACCTCGCTGACCGACCATGCCTCTTATCTTTCCAACAAGATCACCTTCGTGCTGGATGCGATGCTTGGTGTCGTCAATCTCGAGCAGAACAATATCATCAAATTGTTCTCGGTGATGGCGGTGGTGTTGATGCCGCCGACCCTGATCGCTTCGATCTACGGCATGAATTTCAGGTCGATGCCGGAACTGGAATGGGCCCACGGCTATTCCTACGCGCTGGTGACGATGCTGCTCGCCGCCGCCGGGCCTTACATCTATTTCAAATGGAAGAAGTGGTTGTAGTGGGCGATCTTGCGCCGAACGAGACCGAAACCTCTCTCAATTTCTCCGGTAAAATTTGAGCGTTGGGTTGAACGTTTATGCGACGGCTTTCTGCGATAAAGAGGCTCAAGTCGCGAGGACACAATGGTTGAAAGAGTCATAACGTCATCCCGTAATGTCGTGGACTTTGCGAGCTACCAGCACGGCCGTAACGCGGCCGAAAGCGCGCTTACGATCTCGGCGCGCATCTGTCGGCATTGCGGCGCGGCGCTGTTGGAGGGCGAGAGCGAAGACGACTGCTCCAGCACCTTCAACATCGACGCGGCGAGCCATCGCGGGGCCCAGCGCAAATTTTTCGCGGATTGATTGACGTTGCCGCAAGCAGTACCTCAGGATGAGGCCGGTGGCTTTTCAAGTTCCTTAAGGATGATGATCTCATCTTTTGTTTAAGCATGATCTGCGCGCAAACGCTTCGCGTTTGTCGCGTGGAAAACCGGTTTCCACTTTTCCGGATCATGCTCTAAACGTGCTGCCCGCCGTTGATGTGAATCTCGGCGCCGTTCACGTAGGAACTCGTTTCCGTGCACAGCACATAGATGATCTTCGCCACCTCGTCCGGCGTGCCCAGCCGATGCAGCGGAATCTGTTGCTCGACGATCTTCTCGGTGCCGGGCGAGAGGATCGAGGTGTCGATTTCGCCCGGCGCGATCGAGTTGACGCGGACGCCGACCCGGCCGAAATCCGAGGCCATTTCGCGGGTTAGGGAGGCGAGCGCCGCCTTTGAGGTGGCATAGGCCGCGCTCGCGAAGGGGTGCACGCGCGAACCCGCGATCGAGGTGACGTTCACCACCGAGCCTTTCGCTACTTTCAATTCCTCGATCAGGCCGCGCGCCATCATGATCGGCGCGAAGAAATTCACCCGGAACACATGGCTCCAGGTCTCGATGTCGGTGTCCATCGTGCCGAGCCGGCCGCCGCCTTCGGCCTTCGGCGAAATCGCGGCGTTGTTGACGAGGGCGTGCAGCGCCCCGCCTTCCAGCCGTTCGCGGATTTCCGAAATCGCCCGGCTGGTATCGGCGTGGTCGGCAAGATCGACCTGAATGTGATCCTCAGGGCCCCCGTCCCACGGGCATTCTTCCGGAAAAGGATGCCGCGAACAGGTGAGCACGCGCCAGCCGGCGCTGGAAAAGCGGATCACCGTCGCATGCCCGATGCCGCGGCTAGCCCCGGTCAGAAGCAGCGTGCGCCGCGGTCCGTGGTTGGATGGTGTCGGCATGGAAGTCCTTTAAGCTGCGGATCATGATGCGATTAGGTTGAATCGCATCATGATCTCATCTCTCTGCTGACGCATGATCTTTTCGGAAAACCGGTTCCCACTTTTCCGGATCATGCTCTAAGGATAAAGCCGCGTTTTGGACCACGGCTGATCCGGCGTGGCGCGGCGAAATTCGATGCGGTCGTGCAGGCGGAACGGGCGGTCGTGCCAGAATTCGAACTGGACGGGTGCGATGCGCCAGCCGCTCCAGCCGGGCGGGCGCGGCACGTCGCCGACGATGTGCTTGGCGGCGACCTTCGCAACCGCCTGTTCGAACGCAAAGCGGCTTTCCAGCGGCTGTGACTGCTTGCTGGCCCAGGTGCCGATCTGCGCCTGCTTCGGCCGGGTCGCGAAATAGGCGTCGGCCTCCGCCTCGGTCACCGGCGACACCGGGCCGCGGATACGGACCTGGCGGCGCAACGACTTCCAGTGAAACAGCAACGCCGCCTTGGGATTGGTGGCGAGTTCGCGGCCCTTTGCGCTGGCGAGGTGGCTGTAGAAAACGAAGCCGTCGCTGTCATAGCCTTTCATCAGCACCATCCGGACGTCGGGGAGGCCGTCGGCGTCCACGGTCGCGAGCGACATGGCGTTGGGGTCGTTCGGCTCGGCCTTCACGGCTTCGGCAAACCACTCGCCGAACAGGGCAAACGGCTCCTCGGCGGCGGTGAAATCACCGGATGTTAACGACGTCGGGTGTTTTATGGAGGTCGTGTCGGTCATATCAGGAGTTCCGAGTTGCGTCCGCCCGAGGTCCAGAGCGCATTGCAGCGCCGATATAGGCCTGCCCTATATAGGATATCGGCGCGGATTGGCCTATCGGTCATCGCTCGGTCCGGCGCCCTGATGACATTGATTCTAATCGGGGCGGGCGTTGGCGGCTGCAGCCTGTCCCGCGGCGAAGGCGCCTTCGGCAAGTTCGACGCCGAGGAGGTGACGGGCTCGATTGGCGGGGTTCGAACCGTCGCGGCGACCCCGACCGAGAGCGATCTCGCCTTCGCCCGCAACGCCGCCTCCGACGTTCTGACCAAGGGCGACAAGGATTCCAGCCAGCCTTGGGAGAACCCCGAGACCGGAGCGCGCGGCTCGGTGACGCCTTTGGCCCAGGCCTATTCCGCGGACGGGCGCACCTGCCGGGATTTTCTCGCGAGCTATGTCAATGGCGGGTCGGAAAGCTGGCTGCAGGGTGCGGCCTGCCAATCCGGCGAGGGGCGATGGGAAATTCACACGCTCAAGCCCTGGAGCCGGAGTTGAACGTCGGCATGCGTGCGATACCCGTTGCAAAAATGCCACGAAAACCCCAAATGAAACCGAGGCGGGCGAACGGCCCATCGGATAAGATATCCCTGAAGGAGATGTGACGGATGCGCGACCCCTATGAGGTCTTGGGGGTGCCGCGGGGCGCCAGCGCTGCGGCGATCAAGAGTGCCTATCGCAAGCTTGCCAAGAAGCATCACCCCGACAACAACACGAGCGATCCGAAATCCGCGGCGCGCTTTTCCGAAATCAATACGGCCAACGAGATCATCGGCGACGAGGAGAAGCGCAAGCAATTCGATCGCGGCGAGATCGATGCCGAGGGCAAGCCGCGCTTTCAGGGCTTTCCCGGCGGCGACCCGCGAACGCGTCGGGGCGGGCCCGGCGGCTTCGAATCCCACACATTTCGAAGCGGCGGCGCCGGCCCGGGGGGCGGCGGCGGTTTCGAGGACATCCTCAACAGCATGTTCGGCGGCGCCGCGGCCCGCGGCGCGCGGCCTGGCGCGGGTACTTTCGAATTCGACACTGGCGGCGTTGCGCTCGATCTCGATCTCAGTGTATCGATGACGGTATCGCTGGAAGAGTCGGTCAACGGCGCGGAGAAGCGCGTCCGGCTGCCGACCGGCAAGGAGCTCAACGTCAAGATTCCGGCCGGCGTCATCGCCGGTCAGCAGATCAGGCTGAAGGGCCAAGGGGAGACCGCGCCCGGCCACCGCCCCGGCGACCTCCTGATCACGGTGAACATCGCACCGCATCCGTTCTTCAAGGTCGATGGCAGCGATTTGCGCGTCGATCTGCCGATCACGCTTTATGAGGCCGTGCTTGGCGGCAAAGTTCGGGTGCCGACGCTTGGCAACGCCGTCGAATTGTCGATACCGAAGAACACCTCGAGCGGCCGGACCTTTCGGTTGAAAGGGAAGGGCTTGCCGAAAACCGGCGGTACCGCCGGCGACCTGTTCGTCACCACGCGCGTCATGCTTCCGGACGGGAACGATACCGAGCTGGAGACATTGATGGAGAAATGGCGTGACGGGCGTCCGTACAATCCGCGCAGCGACCTCACCTGATCGGATTGCGGCGCTAATACGTCACACGAAAAGGCACAGCCTCGACCGGGGGACCAGCGCGGTTACAAAAACCCCAGTCGAGGCTGCCTGCGTGTCGATCGGCGGATCGAACGCTCCGCACTTTTGCGTGATCACCGGCGCGATATTGAGACGCGGCGGTGACTTGATTCCAGATTTTCAATGTCGGAATTGGGACGCGCTCAACTACCGCTTTTTTCCGACTGGTCATACACCAGATGCGCGATCTGGGTCAGGCGATCGCGGTCGGTGCTGCCGCTCACGACGTAACCCACGCCGCGGTCGGCCCAAAACAGCGCGCCGTTGTCGCCCTGCGTCGCATAACGCATTTGCGTGGTCTCGGCCGCCCCGCGTGCCGCGTAGATCGTGAAGCGTTC
>Ga0137358_10002753_pt1 | contig 10058 bp, 10 predicted proteins | sample Mad1_20_16metaG_FD_105551 | JGI IMG/M metagenome (GOLD analysis project Ga0137358, IMG submission 105551) | Vadose zone soil microbial communities from Angelo Coast Range Reserve, California, USA - Mad1_20_16 metaG | ecosystem: Environmental > Terrestrial > Soil > Vadose zone | place: USA... | reverse complement strand
GAGACCGTGCGCGGCTTTAAGGAAATTCTGGACGGCAAGCATGACGATGTGCCCGAGCAAAATTTCTACATGAAGGGCAACATCGACATGATCAAAGAGAGTTGAAGGGTTAAAGCATCGCTAAATCACTAACTCGCTCAATCGATATCTATGGCAACGCTAAAGCTCGAGATTGTAACGCCCGAGGAAAAAATTTACTCCGAAGACGTTGAGATGGTCACGTTGCCAGGGTCGGAAGGGGAGCTGGGAGTCTACCCTAAACACGTCCCGCTACTAACCACTTTGGTGCCGGGCGAGCTGCGCGTTTTAAAAAACGGCCGCGAAACGGCGATGGCCATCGGCGAAGGTTTTGTGGAAATTAAGGCCGACGCAGTCTCGGTTTTAACTGACATGGCTCTTGAATCGGAGAAGATCGACATTGATGCGGCCGAGGCAGCGGTCGAGCGCGCCAAGGCGGCGATGAAAGAAGATCAGACCCCTGAACAGGTGGCAGCCATTCAAGCGTCGCTGCAAAAAGCGCTCGCCCAGTTGCACGTCAAACGACGCCGCCACCACGGCTAATAATTATAGCGGCGCTTGTGTCTAGCGCCGATTCATTTCAAATTCGGTGCTTGGCACAAGAACCGCTACACATCCTGGGAATTATCGCCGGAAACGGCGTATATCCACGATTGCTTACTGATGCGGCGCGAAAAGCTGGTGTAAAAAAAATAATTGCGGCCGCGTTTACTAACGAGACCGATCCCGTCCTCGCAAAGCATGTCGATCTGATCGAGTGGATGCGCGTCGGACAACTCAATCGGCTCTTGAAGTTTTTTGATCAAAACAAAGTCCATCACGCGATCATGGCCGGACAGATCGCGCCGAAAAACCTGTTTGATCTGCGTCCGGATTTGAAAGCGTTGATGCTTCTGGGTAAACTCAAACAGCGCAACGCGGAATCCATCTTTGCGGCGATTGCAGATGAACTGGCCAGGATAGATGTCGATCTTTTGCCGGCAACGACCTTTCTCGAGCAGTGTCTTGCGTCTGCGGGATTGATCGCGGGAGCAAAGCTTAGTCGAGGCGAGGAAGAAGATGTCGATTTAGGCTCGAAGATGGCCAAGGAAATCGCGCGACTCGACATTGGCCAGACTGTCGTCGTGAAAAACGGAACTGTCCTTGCGGTAGAAGCGTTTGAAGGAACAAACGATGCAATCAAGCGTGGCGGTGCGCTCGCGCGTGAAGGCGCAGTTATGATCAAAGTGGCGAAACCAAACCAGGACGTGCGTTTCGATGTGCCGGTAATCGGTGTCGAAACGATTCGAGTCGCTGCCGAGGTAAAGTTGCGGGTGATCGCCGTTGAAGCTGGACGCACCTTGTTGCTCGAGCGCGATGCGATTATCGATCTTGCGAATCGCGCAAACATTTCGATCGTCGCTCGTTAGTTACGATCGTCGATCTAGAATCCGAAATTTCTCTCGGAGTGTTGGCCTTGGTTGCGTTCCAACGAGAAGCTCGCGCGCTATTGCGCGGGCAGATTTTCTTCAATCTCGTCGATCAACTCGGGAATATTGATCGGCTTAGCTAGAGATAAATGCCCTTGGATGTGGAGGCCAGCCTTTGTCTCAGGTTTCGTAACCAGCGCTGTGAGAAAAATAATCGGCGTTCTCTGCAATTCTGGATCGGCCTCGATTTGTGCCGCTACTTCGCCTCCGTCTGTCTCTGGCATCATTATGTCTAGCAAGATCAGATCCGCCCTAAAATCCTGGGCACTTTGATGAGCCTTAGTGGCGTCGTTCTCTTCCAGCACAGAATAGCGGCCTGTCCTTTCAAGAAGGATTTTAACCAGGCGGGTGATTTCCCGGTCGTCATCAACGATTAGGATGCGTCGCTTTTCTTTGACCGCCGACTTGGCGATTACATCGATCTCAGACTGATCGAACCAATAAACGTGAGACAGCGGTGGATTCTGACTAACGATGTACGAGGCATTCACATTGAATCCGTCCGCGTCTTTGATGACTTGCATTACACCGGATACTTCCAAATCTATTCCGTCCCTCACCGGCCTGAACGTCACAGTCTGTCCATCGATCTTCTCAGGCGACATTGGCAACTCAACCGTTGGCGGTCTGTATCCCATACACGAGAAGATCGAAGATCAGACTGCACTTGGTTCTAGCAAGGCGATAATTTCCTCCAATTGTGATGCGCCAGTGATCGGCGTCGAAACCCTTCAGCGTTCGTCGGTTCGCGAAGACATTTGACCACTTTCAGCAATCACCAACGGCCCTCCCATTTCATGTAACTATTCTTTCAGCGATTCCTGCTGCCTGAATTGAAACCGGCTTGGGTTTACGAAATCCGGCCGAGCAAAGATAAACGCGGCAGCACGGCCTCGTTCTACTTCAGGCCCTGCATGAAGTCCGCCTCACCCGTTCGACCGGAAGCGCGCTTGTCATCCTTCTTCACGTCTTTTTTCGCGTCTGTCGCGCCGCCTTTCGGGTCGGTCTTCGGTTTCAGATCACGAACTTCAACCTCTCGTTTTTTCTTTTCCGCTGATTCAGGCTGGCTGTTTTCGTTGGGCATAATTTAACATCTCCGCCTGCGGACGCCGAGCATATCAAGGTCGCTATAATCAATCAACCCAAAAATTCTTCCCGGCACTATGAAGCCATCCGGTCTGATTCAAAATCTGATTAGGTTTTGGAAGCTTTCCGAAAGACAAAGGCGGCAATAACCATCGCACCGATTGCAAGCCAATCCGCCGCGATCCATGGGCTGCGATTCCGAAGGGACAGAAAGATTGGATTAAACAAAACCGCCAGCACAGCAAAAATCCATAGCCACAGCAGGTGCTTCATTTGAAAGGATATGACCGCAGAATAAGCAAACACCGCACAACAAATCCAGCGTAGCAAAGTGTAGAAATTGTCAGGCTGTTTCTCGACTGCAGCGAAAACGAGCATCACCGCCGCAATTAGCCAGGCGATGTAGAGTCGAAGAATCGTGCTCTTGGATTTCATTCCTGCGGAAGCGATGACTTTCGATGATCGCTCGCTAGTTGCAATCGCCAATCTAGAATTTACAATCTGAAATTCGTTTCGGGGTCTTAGCTCAGTTGGTAGAGCGCCTCAATGGCATTGAGGAGGTCAGGGGTTCGAATCCCCTAGGCTCCAGTCTACGCTCGCAGCGGTAGCAAGGCGTAGACTGTCGCGCCGTAGCCTGAGCGAAGGCGGACTTTGATCTTGTAACAGTTGCGCGGCGAGCTACGACTCGGCAAGCCACTCAAGATATGGGCCGATTTGTCTATCTGTATATACTGCAGAGTGAAACTTGCGCTGACCGGTTTTACATTGGAAGGACGTCGGATCTTCGTGCCCGGTTAGGCCAGCACAATGCAGGACGAGTTCCGCACACGGCAAAATGGAGACCGTGGCGAATTAAGACATATCTTGCCCTGTCAGACGCAGAGCGCGCCACAGCTCTCAAGCGATATCTGAAATCCGCCTCTGGCAGAGCGTTTGTAAAGAAGCGGCTCTGAAAGGGGCCGCTGGAACGCTGAATTCAGCGTTCGAACCGGGTCGGACATTTTCGCTAATTTGCAACTTCTAGATGCTGATTGACCTCGAACATGTTTTCAGCGGAACCTTGCAACAAAGCGCCATTTATGATGTTTAATCGGCGGAGCAACCTAATGAAACGATTTAGCATCCTGGCGGCCTGTTCGATCTCACTGTTCGCGATTACCCTTTGCACTGTTAATGGACAGACAGACGCGCCGGGCCCGCAAAATGGTGGTCGCGCGGCAGGAAACAGCAGGCCTCACACCACCGGCGTGCATCGAAACGCACCGATCCCGCAAAATGTCACTCGCACGCCCGCAAGCGTTAGCCCTGGAATGATCAATTCGCGCCCGATCCGAGTGAACGGTCAGACTGCCATAAATCCTCAGACGAGTTACTCGCCATTCTCGCGGCCACTGAATCCTACTTTGGCGGCAATGAACGCTCGACAGCCCGCGCGAACTTACACCGCGCAACCAATCACCACTGGTATTTTACGGGAACGCGACACTGAGCAGAGCTCCCTTCCGACTACGAACGTCCCCGAACGCGTGGGCAGAACCGACGATTTGCAACCAGCCATCGGCCTTTTGGCGAAGCGGGAAATTTCGGAAAGCCCGGAAACGATCGACACTCAACGCATCGGAAGAAATAACAATGTGCGACGAATCCCGCGCGATTCAGCGACCCGTGAAACCAGGCAGCACATGGCGAAGTGGAATCAGCAAACGGGAACGAATCGTTTTAGCTATTCTGATGCACTCCGACGTCATCAACACGAATGGCACAATCGCGATTGGTGGCGACAACATTGTAACACCATCGTTTTGGTTGGCGGGGGATATTACTTTTTGGACGCTGGCTATTGGTATCCAGCCTGGGGCTATGATCCGAGCTATAATTATTACGATCAGGACGGACCGATCTATACTTACGGCAATCTGTTGCCCGATCAGGTCATCGCAAATGTTCAAGTAGTGTTGCAAGATGCCGGTTACTACTTTGGTCCGATAACCGGCTCGCTCAACGTAGAGACGCGAGCGGCCCTGGCGAATTATCAACGCGACCAGGGTTTGCTCATTACCGGAGCGATCGACCAGCCGACAATCGAGTCCCTTGGGCTGTATTAGAATTTGCGAACGCTCATCGTATTGATTGTCGCACTGGCCAAAATCGCGCAGGCGCCCCGCAGCCTTCAATAAATTGGCGCCGCAAGCTCGAACATTCTCGATAATAGTGAAATCAAGATGGGGCGTTGACCGCATCTTACCTCCAAAGGTTCACTCTGAAAAAATCACTTATTTTTTGTATTTGCTTGATGGCGCTGGGTGCTGGCTTGTTCGCGCAGGCCCGGACGCCGTCGCCGACCACGCGTAACGACAAGATCCTAATCCAAGGCAACGCCGCCGGTAACCAGACCGTGCAGACCGACGCCGCGGGTGCCGCACGCGCTGAATATTCTTACAACGACCGCGAACGCGGCCATCACATCATCGCGACTTGGAAGCTCGACGCTCCCAATTTTCGATTTTAGATTTCGGATTGCCGATTTCGGATTTAACGTCGGTATGAAACTTCCGGGCACTTCGATGCAACAAGACGAAACACACCTTCACGATGGGAGGATTGTGCGCAGTGAAGACCCGCTCAATCTCGAGATGCCCTTCTCAAGCTTGGATCAATTGATCACGCCAACGGAATCGTTTTATGTTAGAACGCATTTCCCGATTCCGGCGATCGACAAGGATGAGTGGTGGTTGCATGTGGAAGGCGAAGTCGAAAAACCATTCGAGATAAATTACGAGGAGTTGCTCAAATTAAAGTCGGCGACAGTTTCAGTGACTCTTGAGTGTGCTGGGAACAATCGCAGTTTTCTTGAGCCGAAAGTGAAAGGAGTCCAATGGGGACTCGGGGCTGTCGGCACGGCGGAATGGACCGGTGTGCCATTGTCAATCCTGCTCGATCGCGCGGAGGTAAAACCTGGAGCGTGCGAAGTAATTTTGGAAGGCGCCGACGGCGGCAGACTCGATGATCCGAAAGCTCCGCCCGGGGAATTGAAATTCGCGCGCAGCATTCCGGTGAGTAAAGCGCACACCGCCGTTCTTCTCGCTTACAAAATGAACGATGCCGATCTTCCGCCGCAACACGGATTTCCGCTGCGCGCAATTGTGCCGGGATGGTACGCGATGGCGTCGATCAAGTGGCTACAGCGCATCATCGTCACGGATAAACGGTTCACGGGTTATTATCAAACGATGGATTACGCGTATTGGGCGAGGCGAGGGGACATCGCCGAATTGGTCCCGATCACTGAGGTGCAAATCAAAGCAGAGGTCGCGCGGCCTGCGGCGGGCGAAATCGTGCCCGCTGATTCCAATGTGCATGTTCGCGGTGCGGCGTGGACAAGCGATGCCGAAATCGCGAAAGTTGAGCTCAGCACGGACGGCGGAGCACATTGGGAAGAAGCCAACTTGATCGGTGAGGCGATACCGAATGCGTGGCGTCTCTGGGAATTCGAATGGCGCACACCGTCGAAACCAGGTAAGCAAACGCTCGTTGCGCGCGCTGCCGATTCACGCGGCCGAACTCAGCCGGTCGAACGCGATCCCGATCGCGGTACTTATATGATTAATCATCTGCTACCGATCAGCGTGGAAGTGCGATGAAACTCTGTAGCGGCGCTCTGCAAGCGTCGCGTTAATTCGCCCGGCAGTCATAAACCGCCGCTACAGCATTTGTCGATCTTGTTGAACTTGACCGTCGCTTCGACGTAAAGTCAGTTGATGTCGCTCGTTTTTAAAACCATCCAGACGGAAGGCATTGCGGAACTTTCTTATCTTTTGGGCGACGATGACGAGGGAGTTGCAGCGGTGTTTGATCCTCGGCCTGATGTCGAGGTTTACGTCGATATGGCGCGCGAGGCGAATCTTGCCATCACACACATTTTTGAAACGCACGTTCACGCTGATTTGGTGAGTGGTTCGCGCGAACTCTGCGCGCGTCTCGAATCAGCGAAGATTTTTGTAAGCCATGAAGGCGGCGCGTCCTACGGATTCGAGCACGAAAAAGTAAAAGATGGCGACGAATTCACTTTCGGCGAATTGCTGGTGACCGCGCGGCACACGCCCGGTCATACGCCGGAACATCTCTCTTATTTGCTCGCGGAAGTGGCTCATCCCGAAACACCTTGGGGTATACTTACTGGCGATTCGTTATTTGTCTCATCCGCTGGTCGACCCGATTTGCTAGGTGCGGATCACACCAAAGAGCTCGCGGAAAAACAATTTCACACGTTGCGCGATTTTTATCTCAAGCTGCCCGATCACGTCATGATTTATCCCAATCACGGTTCAGGTTCGCCTTGCGGTGCAGACATCGGGGATCGGTTGAGCAGCACGATCGGTTACGAGAGAAAATTCAATAAGTTCCTGCAGTTCGATAATATAAAAAGTTTTACCGACTATGCGCTCACGAGCGCGCCACCGGTGCCGAAGTACTATCCGGTGATGAAAAGGATGAATGCAAAAGGACCGGAAGTTCTTGGGAATCTTCCGCGCTTGCCAGGTCTTCCGCCGAAAGCGTTCAAAGAAGCGATCGACAAAAAAACGGGTGTGCTTGTGGACACGCGTACCATGCTTGCGTTTGGCGGCGGCCATATACCCGGTGCGCTCAACATTGGCGGATCGCCCGTCCTTTCGATTTGGGCGGGATGGATGCTCGATCCAAACGAGCCGATTCTTTTAGTGCTCGAAAGTGAAAGCGATCTCGAGAAAGTCCTGCGGCTGTTTATTCGCACAGGTTATTCGAAGTTCGCGGGGTACCTGGTAGGCGGAATGAAAGCGTGGGATGCAGGCGGATTTCCACTCGAAAAGATTGGGCAGATGAGCGTGCATGAGCTTAACGAACGCAAATCGTCACTCCAGATTGTTGACGTCCGCTCGCCGGGTGAATGGAAAAAAGGACATGTTCCAGGCGCGCGTCACATTTTTCTGCCGGAGCTACGCAAGCGAATCGACGAGCTTGATCGCGCAAAGCCGACAACCGTTTATTGCGGAAGCGGATACCGGGCAAGCATCGCCACAAGTATTCTAAAACCGGAAGGATTTAATGAGCTTTGGAATGTTCCGGGCAGTTGGGAAGCGTGGAAAAAGGCGGGGTTCCCTGTGGAAGGGGTCGACGGAAAATGAACGGAGCAGAGGCAACCTTCCCGCGGCGTTCGTTTGGACAAACGATGCGCGCGGATGTCTGGTGGACGCAGCCGCTTCTCGTCTTTCTCGGATTGTCGATCTTCATCGTCTATTCAACGTGGGCGGCATTCCGAGGGAGCCATTATTTTTTTGGCAATTACATCTCGCCGTTCTACTCACCGGAAATTTTTGGCGACTCGCCGCACAATTGGTTTGGACCCAAACCTACCTGGTGGCCGGCGTGGCTGATTTTTTCTCCGGCGTTATTGGTCCTTTGGGCGCCCGGCGGATTTCGTCTCACCTGTTACTACTACCGGGGGGCATACTATAAATCTTTCTGGGCTGATCCGCCGGCATGCACCGTCGGCGAACCTCGAAAGACTTATCTGGGCGAACGTTCTTTCCCGCTGATAATGCAAAACGTTCACCGCTATTTTCTCTATCTCGCTCTCGTTTTCATTGTGATCCTCACCTATGACGTGTGGAAAGCGCTTTGGTTTGTCGATCCAACGAAAGGGAAAAGTGGGTTTGGCATCGGCGTTGGGACGATTGTTCTCGCAATCAATGTCGTTCTCCTCAGCGGTTATACATTTGGTTGTCACTCGCTGCGACATTTGGTCGGAGGATTTCTCGATCAATTTTCGAACTCGCCGACATGCTATCGCGCTTACGCCTGTGTGACCTGTTTCAACCGGCGCCACATGCTTTGGGCCTGGCTAAGTTTGTTCTGGGTCGGTTTCACGGATCTTTACGTGCGGCTCTGCTCAATGGGTGTCTGGACAGATTGGCGAATCGTTTAGGCGTTGAAGGGTTGAAGCGATTCAGATTTCTCCTACGGCTACGCTTCAACACTTCAACTATTTAACGCTTCAACGAAACCCATGCCCGATTACGAAACTTTCGAACACGACGTTCTTGTCATCGGCGCTGGCGGCGCGGGACTACGTGCAGCGATTGAAGCATCCGCAGCTGGAGTCTCCGTCGGGCTAGTTTGCAAATCACTTCTGGGAAAGGCGCACACGGTGATGGCTGAAGGCGGAATCGCCGCCGCGCTGGCAAATGTCGATGAGCGGGACAACTGGAAGGTGCACTTCTCCGATACCATGCGCGGTGGCCAATACGTCAACAACTGGCGGATGGCGGAGCTGCACGCGAAAGAAGCGCCCGATCGCGTACGGGAGCTTGAAGCTTGGGGCGCAGTTTTCGATCGGACAAAGGACGGCCGGATTCTACAAAGGAATTTCGGCGGCCACAAATATCCCCGTCTTGCGCATGTCGGCGATCGTACCGGCCTGGAAATGATCCGCACGCTTCAAGATCACGGGATTCATCAAGGAATTGATGTCTACATGGAATATACGATTCTTTCCTTGTTGAAAGATGGCGACCGCATAGTCGGCGCTTTCGGCTATGAGCGCGAGCGCGGACGCTTCAAGATTTTCCGCGCCAAAGCAATCGTCCTCGCGACCGGTGGCATCGGCCGCGCCTATAAAATTACCAGCAATAGTTGGGAATACACTGGCGACGGCCACTGCCTTGCCTACGACACGGGCGCGGAATTAGTCGACATGGAATTTGTCCAATTTCATCCGACGGGGATGGTGTGGCCGCCGAGCGTTTCCGGAATTCTCGTTACTGAAGGCGTGCGCGGCGATGGCGGAATTCTGACGAATAAGGAAGGTCGCCGCTTCATGTTCGATGACATTCCTGCGAGCTACAAAGCGCAGACGGCCGACAACGAAGAAGAAGGGTGGCGCTATTGCCAGGGGGATAAAAATGCGCGTCGCCCGCCGGAGCTGCTAACTCGCGATCACGTCTCACGCTGCATCGTGCGCGAAATCAAAGAAGGGCGGGGGAGTCCTCATGGCGGAGTGTTTCTCGATATCTCGTGGATCAAGCAAAAACTTCCGAACTCTGCCGAGTATATCAAAAGGAAACTACCGAGCATGTACCACCAGTTTAAACAACTGGCAGACATCGATATCACGGAGCAGGCGATGGAAGTCGGGCCAACAACGCATTACATCATGGGTGGGGTGCGCGTAGATCCAGACACGCAAATGTCGCGCCTGCCTGGTTTGTTTGCCGCAGGAGAATGCGCGGCCGGGATTAATGGGGCGAATCGGCTCGGCGGCAATTCGCTCTCTGATCTCTTAGTCTTCGGAAAACGCGCGGGAGAATTTGCTGCGAAATTCGCCAAAGAGAATTCGCTCGGCAAGGTCGATAATGACAAGATCGAAATTACTGCCCGCAAAGTGCTGGCGCCGTTCGAAAGGGCCGGCGACGAAAATCCGTATCAGGTCCAACAGGATTTGCAGGAGGT
>Ga0137358_10002744_pt1 | contig 10067 bp, 16 predicted proteins | sample Mad1_20_16metaG_FD_105551 | JGI IMG/M metagenome (GOLD analysis project Ga0137358, IMG submission 105551) | Vadose zone soil microbial communities from Angelo Coast Range Reserve, California, USA - Mad1_20_16 metaG | ecosystem: Environmental > Terrestrial > Soil > Vadose zone | place: USA... | reverse complement strand
CTCTTCCCACTTTTCCTTCTTTTTGTGTGCGTCTTCGTCAACTCTCTAGCAATCGCGTTCCTCATCGCCTCGTCTCTCGCCTCCGGTCTCTCAGAGAATAGCCCTGATAGTCATAAGTCCTTTGGACATCGCAAGGCGCACAAAACTTCTGGTGCAGCTGGGACAGGGGAGGCCTGCAAGCCTTGACGTACAAGTAGGCCCCTGTTCTCGCACTCGGTGAAGGGCTGGCTCCATTAGTGCCTTCGAGTCAACGTGGCACTGCCATATGTTCATGGGTTTGCTATCGGTGGGAGTGTCTTCCAAATATGTCTTCTTTGCACCCTCCCTGATTATAGGCGCTATGAAGAGGTGACTGGCTGGGGCAGGTCTGTGTCGGGTGGGCCGAGACTGTCTCGGTTAAGTACAGTGGTCGAACTTCAAGCTTCAAGTTCTCAACTCCACTCACAAGTCAAACCAATAAACGTGACTACCGTGCCGCGTGACTCAACTATGCTCCTGTGTAACTACATTCTGCATTCTACATAGGAGCCACCACCACGGAGCATAGGTTGTATAGAGGACTTCGTCTTCCGATATGACCTATGCTTCGTCTTACCAAGACAAAGTCCTCCGATATGACCTATGCTGATTCTGTTTGGGGACTAGTTACTCGGCAGCACCTTTCGACCTATGCAAACCGTTCGGTTGACCGAAGGATGAGTAAAGGGGCTCTTCTTCGCTCCTCCCAGCTCTCCTTACCTACCCATTTGCGACATCTTTTATGACTTATATCTCCTTTCTCCTCTTCCGTTCTTCTTACTCTTCTTCTCCCTCTTCTTATCCTACTTCTGCTTACTTGTTGCCTGTATTCATCCGAGCCAACGAGGTAGCATAGAGATATGTTCACCTGGCCATATATATTGCATTCTGCATTCTACATTTTGCATTTTGCATTTATAGTACAGTTTCCAAGCTTGTGATTTCAAAGCCCTCTACTAGTTACACGTGACATCAAATTATGATCATCAATCGATTGATCGGATGGGGGTCATTTCCTGGATGAACCCAGGCCATTGCCCCAACATGCCCGAATTGTCTTGCAACATAGAAACTGAAAGCGGGGACTCACCACCAGATCAGAATCTCGAGGGCGGGCGCTGTCACGGCAAGTCGCGAGCAATACAGACGCATGATATGCTTGTCCATGTTTAGGCTGGAGTCGGTGGTCTCGAATGCTATGGTAAGTTCTAATGATGCTTCATGTCATCTTACACTACATCGGGTTCTTAAACATTTTATCCAATTTTCGCAGGGCGTAACAATCACCACTATAAATGGGAAGCGTCTGGCGGTCCGTCACGGCGGGGATAGAGCGAGAAGGTATATAAGTTCTTGGTTTATAGCCCCAAATTGTACTTCCGTAAGTTTCCAGCCCCATCATGCAGTTACTTCTTATCAACGCCGTTGACTGCCTTGCCATCTCCCTTTTCCTTTACCTCCTTATTGTCTTCCGCGACCACAGAAGACGGGGAGGGCTGCCTTATCCACCTGGTCCGCCACCACGGCCAATAATCGGGAATATACTTGATATTCCCAAGGATGCGCCCTGGATTGCATACGTAAATATGTCCAAGAAATATGGTGCGCACAACAATCTTGACAATGCTGGTTCGTCCCTGCTGAAACTTAAGCCCGCGTTTCAAGGCGATGTCATCGGTCTTCGCGTTTTTTCCGACGTCGTCGTCGTGTTGAATTCATTTTCTGCCTTGAAGGATCTCCTCGAGAAGCGAGGGCAAACCTACTCAGAGAGGCCGCACTTGCAAATTGCAGAAATGTATGTCTTGTAGCGTCTATCTCCCAAATAGCCGTGTTGACGACCCTCGATCTCTAGGGCGGATATGGATTGGCCAGTATTCATGACTGGAACGACTGAGACTTGGCGCAAAGGACGAAAGCTATTAGATCGCAGCCTTCGACCTGGTGCAATGATACCATATAGGCAAATGATACAGGATAAGACCCGCGAATTCCTGACGCAACTTCACGCAACTCCAAAGGACTTTGAGGCCCATGTCGGACTGTGAGTTGGTTGTCCTCCTTATATCGTATGACTATTAACGGCCAGGTAGCCTTCAGGGGAAACTTCTCATGTCACTCACATACGGCTACGACCTGAAGGATGGTGACAAGATTTTAGAAGCACCGCATCAGACGACTAGATTAATGGGACCTCTCGTCCTACCTGGAGCAGCGCTAGTAAATCACATCCCAATCTGTGCGGTCTCCAATTTTATTCCGAGGCTAGCTGTGCCTCACATCTATTTCAGTGCAGCACATTCCTTCATGGGTCCCGTACTTCAGCTACAAACCGGTGGCGCAAACTGTTCAGAAGCTGAGTAAGAGGATAAGGAATGAACCCATTGCCTTTGTAAAGAATGCTTTGGTATGTGGTGATCAGGCTTCTGGCATCCACGTTGGTTGATACTGCATGGCATAGCATAATGGCACCGCGGTGCACTCAATGGCGGGCGAACATCTGCGGGAGTTAGATAGTTCAGCTGGCTCCGAACGCCAAGAGCAGGAGGAGGTCATCAAGATAGTCACGGGATCTATGTATCATGGTGAAGCTTTACATCCATGGATCAGGTATATGGTATTCACCAATCCTCCTTATAGCTGGTTCAGAGACTGTGCGCGTCTCTTGACAACACCACGTCTTTCTTACTGACTCCTACAATGAAGACTGGATCTGCAATGACCTCTCTCTTTCTGGCCTTGGTCCTCTATCCGCAGGTACAAAGGCGGGCGCAGGCAGAACTCGATGCTGTAGTCGGAAGAGACCGTTTACCTACGTTCGATGACAGGCCGCGTCTTCCGTACATTGAAGCTTTCTGTAAGGAGTTGATGAGATGGCAGATGGTGACACCCATGGGTATGATTCGATATTTCCTACGAGGCGCGTAAACCGGAATTACAAAACAATGACTTTCAGGTCTTCCCCATTCGTCGAATAGGGATGATGTCTACAAAGGTTATTTCATTCCGAAAGGTCAGATTTTTCATAAGTTGTGCCTTCTGCATTCTGTGACCCTGCTGTTAACCATCTGGTCTAAAAGGATCTATAATAGTAGCCAACGGATGGTACGTCGGTTGTGTTATCCATATGAATGTCTATCTGAGATGTTTCAGGGCGATTCTGCATGACCCAGAATTGTACCCAGAGCCAGAGGAATTCAAACCCGAACGCTTTCTCAATAAAGATGGGACCGTCCGAGAAGATCCGGCAATCTCTTTAGCATTTGGCATCGGCAAAAGGATTTGTCCCGGGCGTCACTTTGTCGATGCTGCAATTTTCGCTGTTACCTCGTCAGTGCTCTCCGTATACAATGTGACGAATGCCAAGGACGAGAACGGTAACGAAATTCCTGTCAAAGCGGCGGCGTATGTTCTACGCAGGCTTTTCGTGTAAGTCGGCATTGTCACCTTGAACTGCTTCCTGAAGCTGAGAGTCCGATTTTGAAGACATCCTGACAAGTTCGAGTGTTCTATTCTTCCAAGAGACAAAGCGGCCGAGGAGTTGATTTCTGCGAATACTCTGTCCTGATGCATCGTCTATTATTGATCTGTGTCCGCCTTCTGTTTTACTAGTGTGTTGAGAATAAGTGTAAAGCAATAACATGAGATTGAGAAGCGTTCTGATTCTGAGTTCCATTCTTCCATCGACCATAAAAACTGAAGCATGGAACAGTGCGACTGCATTTATCGACTCAGAATTAGCTGGCCCTCATCCTATTACCGGTTTTAGACTACAACATTTGATGGCCCACTGAAATCCATACGATGGGTTATACTTCCTCCGAACGACGTGGACCGATAGGACGTTGATACCGCTGCCAATAATGAATAATTTAATCAAATGGTTCTCGGCAGTTGCGTGGGCAAGAAACACTGGCAGAGTAACGGTTCCTAAGACCTTTCTTCCTGTCATGAGGTATGTGGGGTTGGGAAGATGGCATTCAAGATGTTCCATTACGTTGGGGAGGGAGGACTTCCCAAGCCGATATCTATTGGATCCGTGTGGCAAATCACGTGAAACTGTCCCTCCATCAGCCCCTCGCTCCTGGCAATAAGCACCCGAACATCATCCTATACTGTGCGCCACCGCACTAAGGTGCAGATCGCGAGAATTGTGCCCAGTGTCCCTCTAACGAAGGTATGGCACATCGACGAAGGAGTGCGTCATGCAGATGCTGCACATCTCGTGAGCGTAGTGCGCGCGCGGCAATTCTATGCCACCATTCTACCTCTCTATGCCGGGCGACTCGGTTTCGGCGCCGTCCGTGTCTGTGCGGACGACGCTCGGCGGACTCTCGAGATTGGATCTTCCAGTGGGGCGGTCGCTCCGGTGAACAGAAATCACCAGTACTACCGTGACTGTGGTGTTGGCAGTGTTGGCAGCTGTCAAGAAAGGTAAATAGTCACGTGGGCCTGTCTACCACTTACCGTGACCGTGAGCTGCAAATTACCTTCCTTCCCTTTGATTCCTCCGTTCTTACGGGCTTTGAGGACAGATACTCAAATTAGGAGTATGTGCATACTGGGCCATAATCACTGGAAAATTTAATTCCTAACGTTACTTACTACAAGTCCTCGTCTGACATGTCACTACGCTGCTCCTCGTTTCGCAATTCACAGTACGCTTTCCAAGATTGAAATGCCCTCAGGCTGATGGTTGACCCTGCAGTGGACTACTGTACAATAAATTGCGGTCGCTTCGCCCCCTCTGCCTCATCTGACACCAATTCACACTTCTCAAAAATGTCGTCCGGGACTTGTTGTCTCAGGTGACTTATAAAGGTGTCGAGGGGTGTCCAACTGAGAGGACTTATGAGTTCTCCGTCATAAAACACCCGGACGAATTTTCCCCCATTCTCGTCACTCCAGATCTACAGTACATGACATGAGTCCAATCGTCCGCCGTCAGTGTTGGAGGACGGCGTACCTCGAATACAAACTCAGATCCAAGCCTAGGCCAGTGTAATGGGAAAATCCCAAGTCCTGCCGCGATGCGCACTATGGACATATCATGGGCGACGTACAGTGCAAGACGGTGCTTTGGTTGTTGAAGAGCGTCCGCGAGCTCAGAGAACATCACCCCTGGGCACCTCTCGGGTCAGTTATCAGCAAGATTTCTGTAATGTCAAAGCTGACCATAGGTCAGTTGGTTGTATTCCGTTGCATGTTCTGCGCTATGCCATAGGTAACTTTTTGTCGGATCAACGTAAGCGCGGCCCACATGTAGACACAGAATGACACTCACTCGGCTTCAAGGTTCGTCAGCTCAAAAATTTCTGCCGCATCTTCTTCTGAAACACAATCTCCAGCGGCATTGCAAGGGAGTTGATGATCATTACAGACACGGGCTGTAAAAATATCTTGGTAGTAAAAGACTACTGCACATCAGTCATTAGAAAGGTGGGGCTGCCACTGATGCACTCACAAAAGGAGAAGTTAGTGCCCAGCACGGAATCAATGCGCTGTTTCAGGGCCGAATTGTTCTTCCAAATTTCCTGCCAGTAGGGGACAACAATCGCCGCGGCGGTTAAACTATCTGCACGAGCACACTTATATCTTGGTGCAAGAGAATCAATCTAAGTTCCAGTCAGGTCCAGTCGGCATGCCCCCGCGGTAATACAAAGCCACTTGCCAGTTGAGGTTGCGCATATGCTGGCCACGGGGACCTGGTGGTTGAGGGGTCCATACCCGCGAGGACGCCACTGGCAACGTGCTTCGTGCGGTCGACGTAAGTTGTACGTACACTAATCTCTCTGGGGTCAACCGAGCCCAAAAATCCAAGGTGATCGTGATACAGTTCCCAAAGGTCCTGGCCGACACGTCATTTTATCCTGACAGGTAAACTATCAACATCTCCTCACCTTTCCATGAATTTTCGAGTCTTTTAAACCACCGGCTGTGAGTTGACCTTCTTCACAGCTACCTGCCCAGATTTGTCGGGCAAATGGATGACCGGGCGGTATAACCACTGAGTTTGACAGACGAGCGCCGCCACCATCATATGTGAATTGCTGAACATCCGAGCAGTCCCATTTTATGCCATCGTTGATTTCACGCTCGTTCGGAGCCAAGATTGCGGGTGTGCGCTGCGCATTTTCAGTCCGACCGGCCGTCTGACAAGACATTATAGGAAGCCAATACGTTACCTTATGGTGCCGCATCAAGACGGTGAGGTGGACCAGTTTCGCGCCTTCTTTCGCAGCTTGATAGTGGGAAGCATTTACATGGGGCGCATTGCAATACTTAAAAGTATCCCATGGCCTGGAGGAATACAGGGAAGAGAGCGCTGATCGAGCACTGAATAGTAGCAAGAGCGAGACAAGCATCAAGGTGACCATTAGAGTATCTAGACGTTGTGCCCAAGTCTCCTGACTGTCATCTGTGGAATTCTTCGTCAATTTATACCACGCAAACTTGCACGAGGCTGTGTTGTCTCTCGTGATCGCGATCACACCGAACCGAAGCCGGTAGTAGCCGGCGCCCTCTTCTGTGAAATGGAACCAGTTCTTTTTTTTTTCGAATCAATTCACATACCGCCTGAGACTGGCGATGAGAAACGGAAGGTCTGGGAGGTGATAAGGCTGATGAGAGTCGGGAACCATTGCACCTGCTGGCTGCGGCGCATTGAATGATAAATATGGATCCGCCCGGGATGACGTTGAATTCTCGGCCGCGGACACTCCGCGGTATGGTGCGTGCATACCACTACGAAGTTACGTGGCGTTCGAGGTCGTTCGAATTATTTTCCTTCCCGCATTGCAGGACGCGGTGGTGGTCGTAAGTGCTGTAATGACGGAACGGTGAACAAGAAGGTCATATGTAACTTTGTCAGACTGTATAAAGACATGGAAGAGTGTGATGGAAGAGTGGGATCCTACGCATTCCTGCCCATTGTGGCCACCACGGGGGAGTGTACACCACGATACGTCGCCGCTGCTCACGGATCATGAATGTGTACGTGAAGGACCACGGTCGTGCCGAAGGACTGGTCACGGCTAGGTCGCCGTCACTGGGAATTGTGACGCAGGTGGCGCGTAAAGGTAATCTGCTCGCACGCCATCGTGCTCATCCTCATCATGAGCTGGAGGGGGTGGCGGTCGTAGTTTGGCGGGCCAACGTTCGACGCTCACCAGGCGAGAGCTTCGAGTCGCTTCTTGAAAAGGTCGAAACGGATACGATCGTGCCCTTGTTGAGAGCTAGGCGGCGTGTTGGAGAACTCATGTGAGTATGAATATGTAGATGATTCGGAGTACGGTGATGGCAAGGGCGCGGGTTGAGGATGGGTCAGCTGGGAGGGGTCAGAATGAGACGGAAGAGGAGAGGCCGTCGCCAGACGCAGGCGCGCGAGGTGCACTAAGAATGATGACAGTGAAACCACATCACCGGGTTGTACAGGCGAATAGACGTTCCATTCGCCCGCGGGAGGAGACTGGGAGGTATGAGCATGGGACGGCGTGCGTCCCGAATACAAGAAAAGAAGGTGGAAGCCCGGTTGTGTGATGTGCCGGGCAGGTGAAAAGGGCTTTATGGTTGCCCCGTGAATTTCGAAACCCAGTAACGTAGCGTTACGTCGCAATAGTCACAATCATCTGCACTGCAAGTCCTTTCAGTATACATTGGAAGGTCAAAGACCCAGAGGAACACGTACCTAGAAATGACGGCAGGGCGAAGATCCTCTAAAATAAACGAGGAAGTGTTTACCAGGCATCCTTTGCCTAATATGACCAACGCCGCGGTGAATAGTCCCACATTCTCATAATGGACCACACTTTTTGATTCGGCACGGTGAAGGGGAATACAATATGGCTGAATAGGATAATGGGCCCTAACAATTCCTCTAAAGTTAGGACAAAGTAATAAGCTATACTTTCACACGCAACAATGGGGCATACAATACAGACCAGCCTCCAACCCTTTGACAAATTCGATTGTACCATCACGTAGAGGAATTCATTCCTCGAATGATGGCCCATGTCCCGCGCGAATGTAGTCTTCGTCAACAATCCCAGGAGGGTCGAGCAGAACTAGGAGTGCGGCGGAGAGAATCCAATCACAGCCGCTTGAAAAGAAAGGGATCCGGAGAATCGTGAGCACTTTTCGCGTCGGCAAGGTCATATGTCATTCCAATCGCTTCATGATCAATGGGGTGCATCCATTTCGAAGTTACCGCGGAAACCGATGTTGAGGTTCTTGTCCTTTTCAGGTGACTTGTCGGATGTCGGAGTGAGAATTTTTGGCGGCGTTGCTCCGCTCCGTCTTGCCGTCTCCTCGCATCACGGTCCATGTTACCAAGCAACCTTTCTCAATCGCGAACACGAGCCATGCGAGCTACATCCAGGTAAAAAATAAGACCGGGCGTAATTGACGGACAGTCAGTCGATCCATTAGTTGTCACTATTACTGTATAGGCTGGTAGATGCCAGTGGGTCACCGGTCACCCATTCCTCAACAAGTCTGGACCTTCTTTGCCACGTTGGAAGAGGGTAGCGCTCGACTCCAATATCCGGATCAGAATATCACTTTACGTGGCTGCACTACATCCGATTCTACCTCTTTTTGTCCAATCTTCGCTAGGGGTGGCTAGCATGACTTTGAATAGGTAGCTTCTTAGAACGGACCGCACCCAGGTCGGGTGCATATAAGATCTAAGTTTACAGCCCCACATTGTTCTTCCCCTAGCGGCCAGCCCTCACATGCAGTTCTTTCTCATCAACGTCTTTGACTGCATTGCCATATCATTTTCCATCTACCTCCTCGTTAAATTCCGCGACAACAAAAGGCGGAGAGGGTTGCCGTATCCACCTGGCCCGCCGCAGTGGCCCATAATTGGGAATTTCCTCGATGTCCCGATAGAAATGCCTTGGACTACGTACACAGACATGTCCAAGAAATATGGTAGGTGGGACATTCACCGCATTCCTGGGGATACCAGTTCGCCCGGCTGAAATTGGAGCGTTCCAAGGGGATGTCGTTTGTCTCCGCGTTTTCTCTCAGGTCATCGTCGTGTTGTCTTCATTGTCGGCCGTCAAGGATCTCCTTGAGATGCGCGGGGAATACTACTCAGAGAGGCCATATAGGCCAATGCTGGAAATGTGTGTATTGTATCGTATTTCTCTCCCTATCTGCCGTCACGTTGACAGTTCGTGATCCCTAGGGTAGAAATGGATTGGGGCATATTTAGCATCGGAAGGACTGAGACCTGGCGCAAGGGACGAAAGATATTAGATGGCAGTCTTCGAGCCGGCGCAATAAAATCATATCGACAAATGATGCAAGAAAGAGCCCGCGAGTTGCTCACACAACTTTGTACAAACCCAAGGGACTTTCGTGCTCATGTCAGACTGTCAGTTGGCCTTCCTCATTATATAGCATGACTATTAATGGCTAGGCAGCTCTCAGGGAAAACTTATCATGTCACTAACATTTGGTTATGACCTGAAGAAAGGTGACAGAATAGCCGAAGCGCCGGTGCAGCTCTTCATGGTATTGAGACCGTACGCCGTACCTGGAAAAGCACTGGTAAATTACTTCCCATTCTGTACGCTTTCCAACGCCATCCCTGCCATGATAGTGGTGTTGAATAGCTATTTTCAGTGCGGCGGATTCCTTCATGGGTCCCATACTTCAGCTATGAACCACTGGCACGGATGGCTAGAAAGCTGAGTGAGCGGATAAGAAATGAACCTATTGATTTTGTGAAGAATTCTCTCGTATGTCGCGATCATGTTTCTGTCCCTCGTTTTGACTATTACGGCATTCTATAGCATAATGGCACTGCAGTTCATTCACTAGCAGGCGAGTATTTGCAGGAGTTGGAGAACTTAGTTGGCCCGGAGCGTCAAAAGCAAGAGGAGGTCATTGTGGTGTCCATGGGGTCGATGTATCAGGGTGAAGCTTTATATTCATGAATCAGGTTCATGAGACTTACCAGGCCTTTTTCCAGCCGGCGTAGAAACTGTACGCATTTCTCGATATCCTTACGGATTTCGTACTGACTCTACAATTGAGACTGT
>Ga0137358_10002729_pt1 | contig 10086 bp, 17 predicted proteins | sample Mad1_20_16metaG_FD_105551 | JGI IMG/M metagenome (GOLD analysis project Ga0137358, IMG submission 105551) | Vadose zone soil microbial communities from Angelo Coast Range Reserve, California, USA - Mad1_20_16 metaG | ecosystem: Environmental > Terrestrial > Soil > Vadose zone | place: USA... | reverse complement strand
TCGTTATTGGTGCCGACGAAACAAACTCGCTGCGATTTGGGAGAATCAGCGTCGAAAGTAATTACTTTAATTCCTTTCTTGATCGCCGATTCGATCACTCCGATGACCGAGTCGCCATCCATCGGGGCTACGGCAAAGCCATCGACGCCGCGGCTTACCAGGTCCTGCAAGACTTGTACCTGCTTGGCCGCATCGGCGGTATCAGGTCCGGTGTAGATAACGTTAACGCCCAGTTTAGCTCCTTCCTCTTTGCAGCCCTTTTCTACGTCGTTGTAGAAGGAGATGCTGATCGATTTGGGAATGATTGCAAACGTCTTCTGTTTTCCGGCAGCATGAGCGCCGGTCAGCAGGGTGAGTGAGCAAGTCACAACGCCTGCAAAGAGAAACAATGGATGGTTTTTCATATCAATTTCAGGGGAACAACTTGGTTTTGGTGGACGCCGCCACCTGAGCCTGCATGGATTACCAATCTCTAGGGATTAGTAAGCCATGCAGGCCGGCGGCATTACCCGGTTCGAAATCTCTCAATCATGACGTAAGAGCTTCCGAAAATAATCGATCGATACGGCCAGAATAATCACCGCTCCGACGAAGACTCCTTGCCAGTACGGATCGATGCCAAAGAGCAGCAGACCATTCCGCAATACTTCCAAAATGATGGCACCGATAACGGTGCCGAGAATCGTGCCTTCGCCACCGGCAAGGTTCGCTCCACCAATAACGGTGGCGGCAATGACCGCCAGTTCTTCTCCAGTTCCTAAATCGGCGGTGACACTCGATAAATAACTGTACTGCACAAGTCCGGCGATTCCCGCGACCAGCGCGGATAAGATGTAAACGATGATCTTTAGCCGGTCGACGCGGAGTCCGGTCAAACGCGCGGTTCTCTCGTTGCCTCCAACCGCGTAAACGTGGCGTCCCCAAACGGTGCGAGAGAGAAGAATCCAAAAGAAAAGGGCGGTAATACAGAAGATAATAAACGGATTAGGGATTCCCAAAATGTCGCCACCGCCGAGCCAGAGAAAGGATTGGTATTCATCGCCAAAAATCGAGATCGGTCGGCCGTGGGTAATAATAAGGGCAAAGCTTCTAGCGATCGCCAGAGTCGCCAGCGTTGGGACGAAAGGCGACATCTTCAGCCGAGTGATGCAAAGCCCGTTCAGGAGCCCGATGCCAGAGGCTGCTAGCAGACTGATCAGAATGGCCAGAGGAACTGGCCAGCCGTGGGTGAGCAGATAGGCAACGATTACTGCGGTCATTCCCCAGACTGATCCGACCGACAAATCGATGCCGCCCGTGAGGATGACGCAGGTCATGCCCATGGCGACAATCCCCACAAACGAGAAATTTCGCGTGATGTTGGTGATGTTCTGGAGATCGCGAAACTGCGGGACGAAAATAGCCAGGACCAGAAGCATCAATCCGAGTGCCCCGAGAATCCCGATCTCGCGGGGTAGCCGGAAGGTTCGGTGAGGCACCGCTTTTTCTGGATGGGGTGGAGCCACCACTTCGGAATTCATCTGGGGATTGGCAGGTAGACTACAGCGTTATGGAGGATTTTTGCCGAGATTCAAATAAATTCATCAGCCTTAACTTTCGGTGAAGTTTGCGGACAATCGGCGAAGTCGGAAGTCAGGATACCACCTTCACTCTTCGAACCGTTAGTTCAATTACAATAGATATGATCATTCTTGTATTTATAATCATCATCGGCTAAGCATCAGCTGATGAACAACTTAGTTCGTTCGGTGGACGAGACGAAAGGCACGGAGAGTCTTTCGAACGAAATTAGGAAATTGTACGCAGAGATTGTCCTGCAGGCAGTGGTAGACAGGATTAGCAACGGAGTCGATTTAGCCGAGCGTACCGATGTCACGGCGCGGCAGGTTCGAGATGCGCTTCGCCTGCTCCAAGACGCCCGTTCTTGGGCGGACTGGCCAATTGAATTTTCGCGGTTCGAAATCGCTGTGATCTCACGCGGCATCCGTCAAAGCATGCTCGACGAACCAATGTCCCCGGCCTGCGTCCGACCGGGGGGACTAGCAACGATGACCTTTGGCGGCATTCTCGGGAACGGCTGCGGATAGATCAACGGCGACTTTGGTATGAGGTGTTTTTAAAGCTCTGACTATGGATGTCAATGGCCCAGGGTTCTCGGTCGGCGATGATCCGGGTAAGATTCACGCCCGGATTCAAGCCGAGCTGTTGACTGATCAGATTCTTTGGTTGGAGAAACAAAGCCATCTCATCGACAAGACTGCACTTCTCAAATACGCTGTCATGGAATGGGTGGTCCGGCACCCCATCGACTGGCTTAGCGGCATCCGCGTCGGCGACGCTGTCCGATTGGCCCTGAACGAGTTCATCGATCGACACAAAGACGAGTTCCTCTCCGGAGACTGAATAGCCACGAGCGCACCGGCTCACTCCAGCCGGTATGACAAGTATTTGGTATTCTCATGCGCTCGATGTCTGGGCGGTGGCTGAGCAAAACGATCAGTCGCCCTGGATTTAAGAATGGCCAGAAGCGCTAGGCTCTAAACACTGGGACCATTCACCTCGATGAGTTCGCACTCTTCTTGCAGCCAGCTTAGGATGCCCGGAGGAATGCCTGGACCACAGCCGTAAAGCCGATTCATTCTTGAGAGCCAATCTGACTTGATAGGATCATCGGAGATCCAGCCGTTCGGATTAAACTCTACGGTTGATCCATCTCGGTGCCGCCATTTGAAACAAAAATTCACAGGGCCTACTTCGGAGCAAATTGCATGCGCAGATGCCGAAAATAACAGAATGGCAGCGGGCGCTCCTACTGAAACGCCACGATGTCTGAAGTCAGGACATCCCCGAGCCTTAAAACCCAGACCTGTTTTTTCCGCGTTAACTACAAATTTCAAAAAACTTCAGCACCGTCTATAAATAAACAGCGGGCGCATACTGGGCTGGCTTGAATTGTCCGGTCAAGAGGAGCTGATCCTTTGCCGAATAAGCAGAGGGATGAACATAACATGAACGCGCAGGACGTCCTTATTGGCCTGAGACGCTACCTGAGCGAATCCGAAGACGACCGACGCGAAATCGCTACCAAAATCGGCGTTTCCTGGATCATTTTGTCAGCCTGGCTCGATGGCGAATCGGAGCCGCACAAACACATTCTAGCACGCGTGGCGGGTTTTCTTAGACGTTTCGGATACCTCTAGCGTTTTTGCACGAACAACGGGAAAGATTACCTAGCGTCAAGCTGATCGTGATCACGAAAAAGAAATACAAAGAGCGACTAGAGCTTGCTCTGGCGCCTCAAACAGAAAATCTACAATTTCCATAGTTAGCTATAAATAAAAGTCCGCGCCTGCGCCCCTTGCCTAAATTCCTCAGTCAAGAAGGGTTGATCCTTTGCCAGTTCCTTCTCTAGGATTGGCGAATAGCAAAACAGAGGGAACGATCAGGCGCACCAATCTAAAGTTATGACTCGGCTTCCCGCAAAAGTACTCTCCAATGAGAAACGAGGTGACCGATACTGCGTCACTGTTGAAATTGAACTCCCGAATTTTCGGCGCTCATTTAATAGTTTTCGATTTGGCGACCAGATTCCTTTCAGCGGATCATACCAGGACGGGAAGCTGGAGCTTCGCTACTACCAAGATCCAGGTCTCGAAATAGGGCAGCAGTTTCCACTCTGGTTGAGTGAATTCCGTAACAAAGAAAGCCGATGGATGCCAAGCCATCAGTCTATCGGTGACTCGCTCATGAGTTTTTCGTTCCGGCCGCTGAATTTATTTGCCGGACCGTTCCGCGTTCGAGAATCCGTCTCCTGGCCATTCTCCCGCCGTCCTCGCAAATAAACAAGATGGTAGCAAACGCTTAGCCGGCGTCGCTTCGGAGGGTGCGCCGCTTGCGGCGTCAAGCGATCGATGATGAATGAAAGCCCCTTGGTATGATGAAATAGGCGTTGGAAACCCGCCTCTGGTCCAATGCATAGGTAAGCCGTTGATAGTTTCCGGGCGCCGCAAGCGGCGCACCCTCCGTCCGCCAACTATCTCCCGAATTCTTTCGTGTAGATGACAAGCGGATTGTGCGGCGTCACCCGCGTTGTCCTTGATTGGCCGCTCCTGGAGAACTACTGGATGTACGAACGGCCGACGATGGATGCTCGTACCCGCAGTAACGTCGACGCCGATTTCACTGGCATGTTCGATCCTCTCACTCGCGGTAAGATCGGCGAGCTGTTCAGCACAACGACAAACATCACCCCAGAAGACACTCTCAACGGCAAAGTGGTCGTCATAGATATACCAGTATCTAAATACCGAGCAGTTGGTCAGTTCACGGCGCTGATCTGGTCACAGCTGCTTCAGCGAACGGTCGATCGAAGATCTTTCACTCCACCGTTCAGTCGCCCAGTATTTTTGTGGGTCGATGAGGCTCATTACTTCTGCATTGATCAGGATGCAGCCTTCCAGACCACCGCCCAAAATCTTTCACAGAAATAATGATCCGACGGGACTCTCAACAAGTGCCCGGCTGGGACCAACGGGTCGAGGAGTATTGCAAAAGTACGGGAAGTTTCGCCCGAAATTTCACGGCTCAGCGAAAAGCCTTGTACACGCCTTCGAGTTCGCCGCCAACGAAAATACTGTTCTTCTGTTGGCGGCCTCCGCCAGCCATCTTTCTCCGCCCGGCCTCGTCATTCTACCTCTGGCAGACGCAGAGGTGACTTGGAAGATTCTGGTCGTGTGGCGGCGGGTCAGAGCATGTGGCGCCCTGAAGGCATTGTTGGACGCTCTGTTAACAGTAACTCCCAAAGGTAGCGAAGCGAAATGGATCTTATGATTAGTCGGTCGGGCAACAACCAAGGGAGGACCTGTGTCTTCTCTTTGAGAGGCTGGCATTTGAGGGATCTACTCGAAGAAGTAGCCGCAGTTCTAGAGGTTGAGGAACTTAGCTCAGTCAGAATATGCGGTGCGCACACGAAACGGAAATTTAAGTACGGTAAAGAGCTCTGTCTCCTCGTGGGATCGGTGTGCGAATGCACGTCATGAAGAACGCTAGACCTCCACGACAGAGCAGCGGGTCTCCAGCACCGGTTTTCCAGTAAAACGAGCTGCAATCGAGTTCTGGAGCGGTTTCTTTCGGTCGAATGATCCTTGGAAGGTCTAAGCGTACGATTTTTTCCGTTTCGTGAACGGATCTCTCCAGGAGTATATCCATCTGAACCCGTACGGGTGAAACGGGATGGAAGGAGATGCGGCCGAGAAACCAGTCGTTCATCAATTCCCATTCCAACATCATTTGGGTTAGTCAATCTTTAGCTCATCGGAGTTATAGAGAATGACCCTCTTGCTCAATTGCGAAGAAAGCGACGGGATATAAACTTGCGGGTGAAAGGAATTTTTGTTGAAAATTATTGTCTGCTTTCGCCATCTGAACTGTATCTTCCGTAAGTGGCTGAGAGGAGTGGACTACTCCTGGCATTTGCAACATCTACTTCGCGAATTCGGCCTTGGCCAGTATGCCGATGTTCGCACGGTTGCTAGGCATTGACCGGGCGGAGAAACATCCCAGCCTGCCATCGACCTTCGGCATTGAGAGCCTGATAGATGGGCACGGCAAGAAGCTTATCTAGCCGCTTTACCAGACTTCATCGGCAAACGGAGCTGTGCGAAAGGATCAATCGCCACATAATGAATTTCATCTTGTCATCCGTGGTAGTTCTGTTGGTCGGGGCATTGGCGTGTACGCTGCTTAAAGTATTACCTAGGCTGGTCGTTATGGCTGGGGTCTGCGTGTCTGTGACCTTCCTAGCCCTTTGTGTCATACGAAATCGAGAGATAATTGCCCGGAGGATTTCGTCGGGAACCTTTCACGCCATCGCCAAAGATGATCAGAAGTTTCTAGATGACCTCCTCCGCAACGAGAACCAGGAAGGTCAACAACAACTCGATACTGCGCGCGTTCCAGTCGCCAATGCGGAGCTTCAGATCAATGGTGAGACGGTTCGACGTGCAGAACTGGTCGTACACAGTGGGATCGTCAAACGCGCTCAACTGGTTCAACCTCAAAGGAACTAATCCCCGTTCTTCAAGAGATGCGTGAAGCGGTTCCGAGGGTCGGGCAAGACAATTCTCGATTGCAGCGCAGATCGCTTTTAGATGTAGAGTCGATTAATACATTCGCCGCAGACTTTTCACCGCCATGGATTAGGATGGTCATTCGTTAAATCTTCAACACATCGAAAATTACTGTGTTTGAGATTCAAAATCATCTTCTCGGTAAGACCTTTCCAGGCTACACCACCCGAGTCGTTTGGACTCGGCCCCGCTGATGAACCGCCCTCCCGGAGCTCGGCAGGTGCGTCGTCGAAGACCCACACTCCTTCCCTATAAAGGGAAGAGGAAAGACACGGCATTCATTTTTTCTCTGCTGCGGCTCCCCCTCGGCGTCGCAAGCAACGTCCGCCCAAAGTTTCCCGTCGCATGAAGTTGTTCAGCAGAATCATACGTCAAAGCCTGACCTTGTCGCGGTTGCCAGAAGACGCTCTCTGACTGCTTGCGGGTTGGCAGTGACGAAGAAAACTTCTTGGACAGCCGTTCCGGTTTTAGCGAGCGCTTTCAGTCCTGTCCCAGTAAAATACTTGATTTCCAGTCTAATCTGCCGTTTGGAACCCTTGGTCGGTCTAATTCGTCCGGGAATAATCGAATGAATCTCCTCCCAGGGCGCAATGCTTTCCAAGAGTGGCCGCAAACCCTCAATGAGGGCATGCTCATATTTCAGCTTTGAGCTCTTGCCGCGATGTTTCATAGCTCGTCCACTTTTCGGAGGTTCTCGAACACATCTCAATCGTTGTCCTTCTGCCCAGGTTAACCCTCGAATGTGGCCGTTCGGGGATCAAATTAACACTTTTATCCGAAGGTTACGCTGCTTGATCGGCGAGCCACTCCGACAATTTGTCCGCGAAAGGGCAGGTCATCGCTGCGAGTACTGTGGAATGCCGCAAGAGGCGGAGCCATTCTTTACCTACCACGTCGAGCACATCATAGCTCGCCGGCACGGCGGCGGAGACAACAGTGAAAATCTCGCGTTCGCATGTTACCACTGCAATCTGCACAAAGGTCCCAACCTGAGTGGGATTGACCAGGAAAGCGGGGCGCTGGTGCGGTTGTTTAACCCCCGCGAGGACACTATGCCCAGCGATCCGCGATTTCGCTCTGTTCGCCGCCTGGACTACGATGGGGAGGGGACTTAAACATGTGCAGAAGAGGCGTCATAATAAGAAATTATGACGCCTCGATTTGCCGAAAGTACGAAATCTCGAAACAGGATTCCGCGCGGGAGAACGAGCGGACATCTCGCCGTCGGCGCTCTTCGTCACCGAGCAGCGTTCGTTGACCTACCACTTTTGACTTTCCCCTTCGCAAAGAGTCCAGTGGAGAATCTAAATAAAATTCGCGAAGCCTATCCGTGATTAATTCGAAGAGAAAATAAGATGCCAAGCGATCCTCGAGTATTGATCACTACGCCGGTTACACAGTTGCTCGGGATCAATCATCCAATTCTGCTCGCCCCGATGGATCTAGTGGCCGATGGGCGTCTCGTTGCTACAGTGGACGCTGCCGAGGATTTGGCATTCTAGGCGGTGGCTACGGCGAAGAGAAGTGGCTTGTGCACGAACTCGATTTGCTCGACCGATCGAAAGCGCGCTTCGGCGTCGGATTTATCACATGGAGCCTGGCGAAGCAGCCCAGGCTCCTCGATATTGCTTTGGAGCGCACACCCGCGGCGGTCATGCTTTCCTTCGGGTCTGCCGGGCCGTTCATTGACCGGGTCAAGCGCACCGCTGCAATCGTCATCTGCCAAGTCCAGTCGGCCGCGCTCGCCAAGGAGGCTGCGGCGGCGGGAGCGGATATCCTCGTCGCCCAAGGCACTGAAGCAGGTGGCCATGGAGTAGCGCGGGGGTCTTGTTACACTCGTACCGGAGATTGTGGATGCGCTTGGAGGGCGCAAACCGGTCGTGGCTGCAGGGGGAATCGCCGACGGCCGCGGGCTAGCGGCGGCACTTGTGCTTGGCGCCGCGGGTGTGTTGATGGGTACACGCTTTTACGCCTCGCAAGAGGCGGCCGGAGCGCAAGGCGCCAAGGAACGCATTCGCAAAGCAACTGGCGACGAGACGCTGCGCAGCATCGTTTTCGATATCTCTCGGCGCAATGTTTGGCCAGCTCCGTTTACTGGGCGGTGCCTGCGTAACGAGTATGCGGATCGCTGGTTCGGGCGTGAAATCGAACTCATGCGTCACTTGGACGAAGAATCGGCGAAGTATGCGGCGGCACGCGACGCAGGTGACTTTGACATTGCCGCTGTGATTGCAGGGGAGGCTGTTGGGCGAACAGCAAACAGGCTTATGAAATAGCTGTTCTCACATGCTAAAATCTCTTCCGTTAACGGAATATTTTCCGATATTCCGAGTTGTCGATTCGTGTCGGTATCCGGAGCTGATGAATTCAGGAGCGTGGAGCTGCGGCGGCCGTGGCAAGATTGTCCGTCTTTCCCTTTGGAAACACCCTGGTGATACCATCTATGGCATGTTCGCGCGCTGCGAATCCAGCCTGGAGCACCAAGCAGCCAAACACTAGGAACGATTCGGAAAATTGCGAAGAATCTTGGCTGTGATTTTTTGAATCAGTTGTTCAGTTTGCCCGGGCGTAAGGTTGACGTCGGCTCTACCCCAGCCACGCCAGATAATCGTCTTGCTCCCTGGATCGATTACATCGATCACCAATGTCCCAATTTCGGCCTGACCGTTTGATGATGCTCCCAGTTTAGCGATTCCAGCGCTGGCCGCTTTGGCCGCGGGTAGTTTGTAGCCGGAATAGTTGTCGAAAATCGTGACATATTCTCCCTGTCTCAAGACCACGTGAAATGCGACCAAAAGGTCCGCTTTTCGCACCTGCCCGGACGAGCGATAGCCCTTTTGCTGCAGAACGGAAGTAATCGCTGCCTGGATACGATTCTGCCAAAACGGTGCGTTGGAGACGGCTGCTGCTGCTTCTTGGTTAAGGTTCGGAACAAAGGCAAAAGATGAGCGATGACCAAGACTATTGCTGGAAAGTTGGGGTGACTGTACTTCTTGGGTAGAACAGCCAAGTATCGCGAGTGCAACGGTTCCGAGCAGAGTCGCAAGAACAGGATATTTCATAGTCCCGTGACTCGATAGCTATTTATGCAACTATTGTAAAGCGATTGGATGAGCCGATGAGTAGGGCTATCATGCCTGAACTCGCGAAACGGAAAATAAAGTACGCTTAGGCATTCCAAGGATTATTCAACTAAAATAAAAAACTGCAGAATTCGATTACAGCTCGTTTTACGCGAAAATTGGTGCTGGAGACCCGCTGCTTTTTGGCCGAAGTCCGCGTTCCTCATGACGTGCCCTTCGCACTGGCGCGCACGAGGAGACAGAGCTCCTTACCGTACTTAAAATTCCGTTTTGTGTGCGGACCCCTGGATTGGCGAGATAGAAAAACATACAGGGAGCGTCGGGACGACCAACAATTTTCAAGGACGCGATGACAACGCTGTCCTTCAGAGTTGAACAAAGCCTGAAGACAAAGTCCTAGCCAGGGAATACCTAACGGTCTTGCCTTCTGAGAAAGCGCTAGTCCAAGAAATTGAGAAGGCGAGGAGAGAGATTGAGAGCTAGCCGAGCTCACCGATGGCGTGTCGGACCGATCAAGAAAAGGCCTGCCCTTGCGCAGGACAGCCAGCGCCAACAAACCTTACCCCTTTCATCGTGCTTCCTGTCTGGACGGGGCGGCAGGTGGTAAAGCCATTACAACAAACAATGCGCACAACTCGGCACGTATCAACCAACACCGTGGCGTCCGTTTCCGTCACAACATCCTCTTGATGGACGGAAAACCGCGGTTAAGCCGGGTCGCGGAAGTCAGTTGGCATTCTCTCCACGCGTGAGCATCGATCAGTGCGCGCCAAACTTAAATAGGATCTTGCCGCTGCGATTCGATTTCAAAGATTGCTCGAACGCTTCCTTGAACCGCTCCAACGGGTACACATGCTCCACTTCGGCGGAGAGCG
>Ga0137358_10002728_pt1 | contig 10087 bp, 11 predicted proteins | sample Mad1_20_16metaG_FD_105551 | JGI IMG/M metagenome (GOLD analysis project Ga0137358, IMG submission 105551) | Vadose zone soil microbial communities from Angelo Coast Range Reserve, California, USA - Mad1_20_16 metaG | ecosystem: Environmental > Terrestrial > Soil > Vadose zone | place: USA... | reverse complement strand
CGGTAAGATAGAGATGAAGAGAACTAGAAGAGAGATGTCGTCAATGCATAAACGGCTGGGTCAACGTACGACGACTCGTTGGCTCGATACACGTCGTTCATCGTAGGCTGGTAGAGAAAGAGAAAAGGGAAATCATCCTGAGATGGTTGGCACCCCGAGAAAGTGAGACTGAAAACGGGTCTATATTGTAGAGTGTCGGGTAGCGATTATATACATCCATAGGAAGACGAGGAGACAGGAGGAAGTAAAAGAAAAAGGGTCGACGCGTGGACCATGTGGTCTCACTCGGCCATCACATGGCGCGTCACGCCAAGAATGTACACCAAGGGTATGCTAAATCGTGCGCGCGGGCGGTATATCGAGGTCGAATCGTGCTGCAAATGAGTACTATGAATAAAGGGAGATAAAGGAATAATGTCTGAGAAGTATGATATCAAGAAAGCAGGGGACGCCACTTAAAAAACGAAAATGAGCTAAAAACTGAAACTAGGGCAGCTAAACCAAGTCCCGGCGATTCATGGCGAGGAGTCGGCGCGTCGGGAACTTGAAGGAGATCGAAGCTAAGACGCTCCGGAGCAGTCCGTGCGAGCGCACGGAGTGAAAGCAGTTGTAGCCCTCAGTGTCAAAAAGTTGCGGGTTTGCACCATGTTGGATGAGCAGGTCGATGACCTCCACCAAGCCGTTGCGCGCAGCCCACTGCAGCGGCGTGGGGGCCATATCCCCCCGACCGCGTTGACGTCCACACCCTGCTCTATGAGGTATGCGCACGCCTCGAGTCGGCCATTAATCACACCCCAGTGCGGCGGCTTGATACGATCGTCGTCTCTGTCTGTCGCGAGTGCGCGACCCGGCGACTCGATCCGAGTCAGAGCTCGGATCTACTCCGTCTTCAATTGCCCTGCTGTGGGACGGAAAAGGTGTCCAGCTGCATCTGATTCCATATAATATCACGTACTGTATTCACACGCCGTAGAGAATCGGGAGCCCAGTAATTCAAGGTCTTGGGCGTCATCAGCGCTGGACAAACTCTGCATTGGCGTCGCCACTCCCCGAGGCAGCGTTGAGAACTTGAACGGCCGATGCGACCTTGTCCTCTATTTTGACCCTGTTCTCCATAGCGATTGCCGTCGAAAACCCTTGCGAAAACCACATTGTCTGGTAACATATATTCTTTGTACCACGGGGTAGGAAGAGACTTAAGGGTGCTGAACAGATCCCCTTCATGGGGGCATTGAGCTTGCATGCGCCTTGTGGCGGTGTGGATGTGGCGTGCCAATTATCTTGTGAGTTGTAACTTACAAGGTCACGGTGTTGGAATGTGAGCGCACCCGGACTCGGAAGAACGCGCGGATCTATAAACCCGTGATAAGATTAGATAAAGGGATGGTTTGGTACATAACTTACATCTAGTGACCCTGGCATGACGCTAGGCATGGTTCTGGCGTGTTTCTAGCACGAGTTAGTCGTTCCTTACTTCAGCCCCACTTTCTGGACCGTAACCCTCACATATAGTACTGTAGTTAGTTGTCTTGGCTCCTCAGTTCTCGTGCTTACACAACACACACTGAGGTTGATCGCATCCCTCTGAACTCAATCACCCAGCTTTATTCGCTTTCCACACAAGGCACTGCATATATGACATATGACAAACCGCAATCTCTCTCCCAAACAAGTTTTCACCAAAAGGGTATGGTTTGATTAATACATGGCGGTACGATTCTTATTTCCCCGCGCGGTCCACATTGTCATCGAAGCTAATCTCGTGCGGCTTGTTATCGTGTAACTGTCCATCTGAGCTGGTGTATTGGGTACCAAAGTGCTTCATCGCGTGCTCCTCATAGGCACTGTGCACGGTCACCTCCAGTCGGCTAGAAGGTACGTGTACGACGGGCGAATGTTTGCTAGTTTGCATCGAGTGAGCCGTTCGTCGGTAGTTCGTTTCTTCGAGCTGTGCGCTACAGTGACACAGATGCATTGGTGAGCGCGAAGAAGGATTGAATCACAGAGATATCGTACGAGTCGAGAGGGGCAGAGAAATTGACCAGTGTGCGATACATCCGAGTCGAAGCAATTACCAATGCAGTCTGACAGGGCAGCAAGAACAGCTGTGTCAAAAGAGTGTATAAGTAACTAGTAGCTTCCGCAATCCATGGCAAAAAAAACAGACGTACGTCATCGAGCAATCCTGATTTGCGGTGAGTCAAGTTTCGTCAATATGCTTCACTGAGTGTGTGGAGAGAAAACGAAGACTACCGTTTATATTCAAAGTCAAGAAAATCTACGGAATAAATGGAAATCAGAGAAAGGAGAGTGCAAGACGGCTAGCTAGACTTACCATTTGAATGAATTCTGCGGCAGTGGCAATAGTGAACCAGATGAGACCCTTTCAAACGTGAAATACATCAGTGGGTCAACAACATCGCAGCCAGCGAGAACTGTCGCCCCACCTGTCTCCAAAGGAGGCGCCCAAGCTTGAAGGTACCGCCACCACCACGACGAAGGCGTAGCAAACCAACGAGCATAATGAGTAACAAGAGAAAATCGGTGATAAACAAGGCAACAAAGGGCAATTGGGATGTCTCGACGTCGTTCGATGTACATGTCCTTGACACAGGATCCCACATAGTGCGAACCTATGGATGGATATTGTAAGGTGACAAGGCGAAAATAATTGAAGGTGATTAATTACCCGGACTATACCTGATATCAAACCATGTCTGTTGAGATTCCTGGAGAATGGGGGGGCGGGGAAGACTTGCCTGATATTAAAAATCCAACGTTGACCAGCCATAAGCCGGAGGAGATGGCCACAGCTACTTTATTCTTTTGCCAGATGGCGATGCTGGAAAAGTTCCATAAGCACATGTTTTCGGGAAGAGAGTCGCAAAATGGAAGCATAATGGACTGACATGCGAAGCACGATCAATAGCGAACCACTGGAGAAGGTTGTATAGCCTATTATCTAGGGATAGGGACAAGAAAACCAGGGGGCACACCCTTTCGTCAGATACCAAGGGTGTTAGCTGGGAGTGATGCCCACAGTACTAAAACGGATCCAGACCTTGGAATTACTCCTTGTCAGTGTGAATAGAAAAGTGGATGCAAAACATTGCACCCACTGGACAGTTCAACCTGACTGTAGCATTTAAAGCGACCAGATCCATAATTATGGACACGAGCATGGAGATACGCGCAAGCTCGTATATCTATCGAACAGGCAAGTCAGATCAGGACCTCTTAAAAAAGCGAAAGTAAGAGCCTTTCATTACTTACCCATATCGTCCACCGATATGGGCGATGCCCTCGGATGACACTCCACTCGTAATTCAATGTGGTGACGAACTCCCATCTACCGGCGGAGAAGATTCCGTCACGTGATATCCCGTAAAGTTGCTAATGAGGCTAGCAGACTCACAAGTAAATACCAATCACAATGAACCAGAACTTTAGTAATATAACTGTCAAGAGACGCGCTCAGTGGGCAAATTTTCCGAGCTCCTGAGTGAGGCAGAAGTAGTGTACGCACGGGAAAGACGCAGTTCAGATGCAGAATCACGAGCATCGAGGGCGGCAACTTGAATCATCTTTGGGCAAGTTATTAGACGAGGGTGTCGGTTGGGTCAGCTATCAATTCGCGGCACATACCTATGCTACTGCTACAGATATATAAGCCCAAGCATCTTCCTCTCGGGAGACGCTATACTCGTTGCGGTAACAATTTAGAAAAAAAAAGTTATGCGTAACTGACCGGCGCTTGAGACAATGATCGTTAGACCCGAAGGCTAGATCCGGATTTGACGAGACCCGGGAGGAACGCGCATCCATAGGAAGAAAAAAAATTTAGGTGGTGTCTGGACTAGTAGAGGTTCCGGCTCTGCTACTGGTTGTTCTATGACTGATGTGCCTGCAATAATCTGCTGATAGTGTGGGTCAACTGTGTTTTCTGGTTCCTGATATAAGGGTCATCACGTGGCAATCGACTGGTAACTTAGTTTTTTATGCGTACCTCACGGTGCTGGCTCAATTGCGGGGGATCCCTTCTGAGTCCTGAAAACATCGTGGTCGCATCGGGTCCATCTCCAAGCGTGATCTGGGTGATATATACCAAAACAGTTTGACACGGGTTTTCGAGCTGTAATTACGACCTAAGAGGATTATCTCTGTAAGTGTCATGTTAGAGGACTCGGAATATGTCGATTCTCACTGAGACAGGGACGACGTCACGACGCGCAGTGTCTAAAGACGGCCATGCCTAGGCGAAGAGGCACTGAGCGTGAAACAGGGGACAGAAAATAATCAAGTTGAGTGCTATGCCTCTTAGAGGTAAAATTGCATCCGAGTCGTATTTGTCTGGAGGCAACACCCCCACATCCCTCCGTATTCCTCGGCTAGCGTGTCATGAAGAGCCCGATCATTGGTGCGGCCGGTGATCGTGGCCCTGGGCTGGGCTTGTGATAGCGCTATTGTCATCTATCACAACCTGGGATGAATGGCTTGAATTACGAAGAGGTAAGGACAGCGAACATAAGCCATAGCGAGAAGAGCGAGCGGTGAGGATAATACTCATATACCAAGGGAATATGCTAGCAATTGTAAAAGCAACGCCGCTAGACATATCCCAGTCGTCATCTCGAAACTTGCTGTTGGCGCCCGAAACAACCAGTACCGATAACTCCTCCGTCTAACGGCGCCCAATATATCGAGCTGCGATCGCTATCTCACGCACACAAAGGTAATTGTAGTACTGTACACTGGCAACCAATTTCCGCTCACTCGTAGAAAGTCTGATATCCTCCACCGACCATGATACGTACAATCTGAAATAAAACGGCGCAGTGGACGACCACATACATAGTCCGGGCTTTCCGTCCCTTTCTACACCTGACTGACAGGTTCATATCCACCCCTGGCCGCCCTCGCACTCGGCCCACCGATCCCCAATCCAAGCAACAACTTCTGCCTCAATCCCGGTCCCTTCCTCCCACCAACCCCACCACCGCCAATCTCCTCCGCCTCCTCACGCTCCTGCCTCCTCTTCGCCTCCCGAAGTCCCTCCGCAGGAATCTCATACAGCCGATCGTACTCGACACCCAGTTCGCGCCCGCGCGTCCAGAAGTCGCGGCAGTTACCCACGATGCCGACATTGAACGGGTTCGCAGCGTGGCCTGCACGCGCGAGTCCGTTTGCCGCCTTGCCGGATGTGAAGCGGTCAAAACCGAGGAGGTGCATGAGGAAGCCTGTGCTGCATCCTGAGCCATGTTGATGCCGTCCATGAGCATGGACATGTCCCGCTGTCGGCGTCGTTTCTCCTGAGAGCGTATCGTCCGAGTCGGCTTGGAGCGCATGAGTGTGACGGTGGCTCATTTGCGTCGCGAGTGAACCTCCACGCCCACCCATGAAGCCGTATCGGCCGAGGTTCGACACCTCGAGCGTCGTCATTTGACGTGCGATTTGGAGGAACTGTGAAGCGAGCAGCAGGACGGTCCACACGAGCTGGAGAGTTGACCAGACGGCAACGGAAAAGAGGAACATGTCAATGGCTGTAAGGCGGCACACAGATGCAGGGAGGAAGCAGGCGGGTGACGCCGTAGGACTGTCCTCAAGCGATGAGAAGTCTGGTAGAAGAATATTGGTGAACGGACCGGGAAAGATAGACAACATGCACTCACAGGCCCAAGTGAGATAGTCGAATAGGATTATACCAATGACAAGCGCGGTCACGAATATAATAAATTGTCGGTGATTGTTAAGCCCAACTGGAAAAGGTGTGAGTCCAAGCTCAAATAAACAGTTCCAAAACATACCGCAGTTCCAAACCCACGGGCAATGGCTACACCAAACCATTAGGTGTGTCCAGTAAACTAAAAGTAGTCATAACTCACTGATCCAAACGCGCGACGCATTTCCCACAAATGCGGCAGTGCTTTGAGCGCAGTGGCTTTCTTGCCTGGAGAAGGACATTAAGCGAGGCGTGGAACATAACATAACAAACACACCATGCACTGAATGCAGAAGGTTTGTCCGTTAAGTCGCCCTTCGGACGCAAGATCCTCAATAATCTACGGCAACGTAAGACATGACGTGAGAAGCACGACAAGCGAAGTACGTACCGACTTGAGTTCAGCATCACTCGTTGGCACGGGGCACGTGCCAGGGTCGAGGGTCATCGCGCGGAAGAAGTTATACGCGCATAGACCGAATGACAAGGCGAAGATAAGATGCGCAAACGCGTGTGATTCGGTCTCTATATACTGGGTCTTAGTTGAGAAGAGGGTGAATAGAAGAAAACTCACGTTGCAGTGGTCGTGTTGCCCAAGCGAATGCAACCCAGACCATCGAGCCAAAAATGATGCCAGAGAAGTAGGGACTCGCCGTGACGCTATCGGTATATGTCGGCCTGTTCAATAGGACGCGGGTGACAATCTGAAGGAAATCTGAGCGTTATCGCGTATGCGGCAACAAGATACCTACGTGATGCATGCCAAAGAACTCAGCCATAGCAAGAATTACGCCCGTGTACCACGGAAGGATAGTGAGCGTAGTAAACATCAGGTAAAGAAATATCGTGGGCATGAAGAATATAGCCAACTTGATATTTCTCTGGGGAGAAAGGTTGGTGTTAGCATCAGCAGAATGGTCTCATACAGTATGGACACCCACCTCGCCGAGCGGCTTTTTGCGCTTGGAGCCGTCTTCGGTAAAGCCGCCCTCTTCCAATGCGCGCTTCCATGCACCGAGACTTTTGAGCTCAACAGCCATATCACGGGCGGTACGGCCTTCATTGTCCTTCGCGTGGATCTCGGCACCCTTCTCGAGCAATCTCAAAATGCAGACCTTATTCCCGCGTACAACAGCCCAGTGCAGAGGCGTGAGGCCGGCGTCGTCACGCGTGTTTGGATTTGCACCGTGCTTAAGGAGCAATTCGACGGAGAGCGCGTCGCCCTGATAGGCGGCCCACATGAGGGCGGTGTGCCCAGCCGAATCGCGTTCATCGATAGAAATAGGCTGGTGAAGAAGATACAAGAGAGGCATTATAGAGGAAGAGTGGGTGACGAGGTGGAGAGTGTTGTAACCCTGCGTATCCCTGATATTGGGGTCGGCGCCATGAGCAATGAGTAGCTGAATGACGTAGAGGTAGCCATTACGGGCCGCCCATTGCATGGGAGAAGCGATGAGATCGCCACCGAGGGCATCGATTTCGGCGCCTTGTTCGAGGAGGTAGCGACAAGCGGGGAGCTGCGCATTGAGGGCTGCCCAGTGGAGGGGAGTGACGTTCTGGTCATCGCGGTCCGAAGCCCGCGCACGACCAGACTCTATAAGCTGCCGGATGAGGTTGACGTCACCACGCTGGGCGGCCAAAAAAATGCTCGGCTGTCGTTGACATTATTAAGTGACCACGGTGAGAAGGAGGATGGATTGATAAGGTACCTCATCAGTTGAAACTTGTCGGAGGACAGCTGGCGGGGCTGACGAGTCAGTGGCAGAAACGGTGGTGGTGTTGAGAGCGGAGGGAGAATGATCAGATTTTAATGAAACGACGGCCATGGAGGCACTGGGAGAAACGAGGGCGAGGCTGTGTGCGTCGCTCATTGCGATGGGCGGCGTGGCCGCCTCGGATACGTTCTCGCACGTGACGGGCTCACTCTCCTCCCACCCATGTCGCCTCTCTTCGGTACATCCTTGCTCGTCCTCGTCAGGTATCCTTCACGCAGATGAGTTGCCTCATCTAATCTCTCTCTCTAGACTCGCGCTTTTTGCAACATGTCGCAAATTTATCGACAAAAGCCTTTATAATGAATTGAAACAGATATCGCAATCTCCCTCAGCTGAAATCCCTGTCGAACTCGATGCCTTACCACCACCATCTGTCACGCCGACACCCGGACGAAGGTCGACAAATGATACCTTACACTCGCTATTGTCAAAGACCCTCTTCTCGCTATGCTTCTCAGAAAGCTGCACGCTGTTTCTCCTCCTAATGTGTCAGGCATTAGATGCGCTCGACACCCGGTGAGTAGCGTTGCACACATCCCACGCTTTATTCTCAAGCGCATATAGCACCCGTCTCCTCAATTGGCAGATCTCGCTCTATGCTGTCTTGCTTAATATCATTATTATTATACCACTATCATTATGCCTGGTCTCCACAACATCATTGAATTCATGTCAGTTCCATATTCATATATACGCTCTCCATGATCACACAAGCCCCACTCATTCCAGCGTCCGCAACTCTCAGCCATCGCCGTGTCCTTGCCGTCTTGGCGCCACTCTTCGTCTACTTCCTTCTATTATCTTACGTCCCACTACCGGATGGCCTCGTCTCCTCTGGAAAGAGTGATACCTTCACTCTCGTCACAGCGCGCTACAACGTGCTTGGTACTTTTATCCTGGGCTGCCTTTCTGGCTTCGGCTCGGTGACTACGGCATGGGGCTATTTTCCCCTTTCCTGTGGTAAAAACAGGCACGTCATCCATTTTCCCGTGACTTCTTTTGCCTCAATCAATAACCTAGAAAGATTCCAACTCAAGCGGAGCTCGATCAGAAAGAGCGGAGTCTCACTCGCGTCCACGCCGATATCGCAAACAAGAGAAATGACTTGACATCGCTGAAAGCGCGAGAGGCCTCCCAATCCGAGGTTCGGTGACCGAAACCCGAATATATGCGTCTTTAAGCCAACAATATTTTTCTTTTCAAGGGTGTTCAAAAGCCATCATGGTTGACCCGTGTTGCAACGAACTTTCGGGGTGACGATGGTATGTATGCACATCCCCAGGTCGTACGTTTTCGTTAACCTATATCAGAACTTTCGAACACGGAGGCCGAGCTTTCGGCCCTCGTCTCTCTCGAAGAAAACATGTCATCCGAGCTCAGGTTCCTCCAACAACGGTATGCAGAGTCAACCTTCGACAGAACGTGGCAGGGGCGTTTAATCGCTCTCATGCGCCACGCCACTGGGTTCTACTGCATTTTCCGCGCTCTCATCGTATGTTCTTGTATATCGTATACCCTACTTCCTCTGATGAAACCAAACCGACACTATCAGTCCCTCTCAAACATCGTCCTTCCAGCCCCCACCCCTACCGCACTAACAGACTCTCCCCAATCCCTGGACCTCATTACCTCCACCCTCCTGCTACTCATACCACACTCATCACCTGCAACCGAGGCGAATCTTACCTATGCGACGCATCAGATGAACCTCGTGCTCGTAGGCGCCGTCATTATCGCCTCCATCCGGCGTGTCCTGCAAGGCGCTGCGCGCGCGCTTCGTGCTACCCCGGCGTCACGAAATCGCGTTGCTTCGCTCGTTTTGCTCGTTCTTGCTCAATTAATGGCACGTGTACCCTATCTGCCTATTGACATGGTGGGAACTAACTACGCGCGTGCGGCGGCGGGATCTAACAGGGCATATATCTACTCTCAACGCTCATACAGCTTCGCACTTCGTTCCCGCCTGTGACGGACGGTGACGATGCAGGGCTATTTTCGGCGCTTCCGGCTTATGAGACATTCGGATTAGTATTCGATTGGAGCTTCCTTGCGAGTGCCGCTCTTTCCTTGGCGATAGAGTGGGTACGTGGGCGGGCTGAAGAACTATGAATGTCCCGAAGCCGGTTACGCGGAACCGAATCCTGTCTCGGAGCCTTGTCTTTCTTAGAGATCGAGATCGAGTAGTTTGAATGACTACCGATGCTCCGAAAGCATACCTTGTCTGTTAACAATGCAAAGTGGAACACGGAACAGGTGTGTTTGTTAAGTCTCACCCTTGTGGTTGAGCGGCCTTTGGTAGGACGCATCCTGAATTTGACTTGACGTTGTTGAAGCTATTTGAGTTGTCCCTCTGTAACTCGGATTAGTCGTCTGTCTTGTCTGTTATCTTTCTAGAGCACCTGCCTGCTTCTGTCTTTTATCCATGATCCTCTGACCTTTCACAATTGTCCCAAATGTCGTGGTGGTGAAACACACTGAAAGTCAACCCTCCTTCCACCAGTCCTCCAATTATCCCCTCACCAGCAGTCCAGCACCCAAACACGCATAAAAGGGCAAAGCGAGGAGTGTTCCATCCCCTCCCCAGACTCCAGCT
>Ga0137358_10002726_pt1 | contig 10091 bp, 8 predicted proteins | sample Mad1_20_16metaG_FD_105551 | JGI IMG/M metagenome (GOLD analysis project Ga0137358, IMG submission 105551) | Vadose zone soil microbial communities from Angelo Coast Range Reserve, California, USA - Mad1_20_16 metaG | ecosystem: Environmental > Terrestrial > Soil > Vadose zone | place: USA... | reverse complement strand
TTGATTCGCATCGATAACCCACGATGATCCCTGGGGTGACTCCGGTAGTAGAAACTCGAGCGCTCTAGCATCATCAGTCCACAGGCTCGTTGCAGACCGATCTCATACCAGGCATTGATCGCGCCCGGCGAGCCACCGGCGTGCTGCTCACAGCGCCCGATATATCGCCCAAAAAGGACGAGATGATCGCTAAAGAGATCCAAGAAATGCGTGACGCACTCCAGGCATTTCAGACGGCAATCGAAGCCAGAGAAGTGGCAGGATTCGAGAATGGTGCCGAAGCTGAACCCAACCCTTTTCGAACCGCTCAAAAGGATCGAAAATGCCTGCCGATGAGTCTCGGGAATAATGCTAACTGCCTCGAACCTGCCGCCCAAAGACATCGAATTGATCCGGCGTGAGACTCAGGGATGCTATGGAAGCGTTCAAGGCAACCGCTGAAGCCTGCGGCCTCCAATATTTTCGCTTGACAATCTAAAACAGTCTCAAGTTTGATAGCGCTTGGAAGAGCGGAGCCTCGACCATCAATGTCCCTGTCTTTGCATAGTGCCCAGGGTAACGCAAGACGCGTAGCTGGTAAGAAAGGACCAGCAAAGCTACCAGCCCGGATCAGTGTGTTGCGGCCGCATTGCGGCTTGGGCTTATTATCCCGGAGCGCAGTGACCAATAAATGAACGCGCGTCGGGAGATGCGTCACCATCCCCCGGCGCTTGATAAGCAACCCATCACCGAGTCACCGACAATGAGTAGTTTCGTCTCTAGAACAAGCCAGCCGTCCCATTCAAGACTCCTTTCTCAGTAGCGCCGATGTAGCAGCGTTAACCCTCAATCCCTAAACGCAAAGGCTCTGTGATCTATGCTACTTGTCATTATCACCCTTCGTGAGGAAGTATTTCCGTACGCCCCGAGCTTGGAAATTGGTCCTTTCCTGTCTCAAGTGCCGCAATCCGTGCCCAATTGGCCAGCCCGAATTTCAGCGCAATCGATCTCATAGCCAGCATTCACGCCAACGAACGCCAAGAATCCGGAAGACTGACGTTACCTTGAATCCGTAACCAACCGGCCGTATGATCAAGGAGTTCTTATTGGTCATGGATGTGAAATCTTCTCTGAAGCGCGCCATTGTGATTGCGTTGGTCAGTGCGCTGCCAACTTTTGTCAGCATTGCATCAGCACATGGCGGGGGGCATGGTTCAGGTGGGTCAAGTGGCTCAGGCGGGTCGGGTGGCTCAGGTGCATCAAGTGGCGGTCACGGCTCAAGTGGCTCAAGTGCATCAAGTGGCGGTCACGGCTCAAGTGCATCAACTGGCGGTCACGGCTCAAGCGGCAGTCATTCCGCGAGCAGCTCTAACAGTGGTCATTCACCGAGTGGATCGAACAGCGGTAGCTCATCGAGTGTCGCGAAGGGCGGTCATTCCACCGGAGACCCAAGCACTGCCCCTGGTACGGCAGTAAGCGGACGATCGGTTCGGAGTAAGCCGGAGCCTGTTACTCGTCATTTTAGCACTGGCTGGGGGCACGGCGATTGGAAGGAAGGCGAAGAAACCGTGGATTGGAAGCACCATAATGGGCGCCGATTGTTCGGTTTCATTTGGTATTGAAGCCCATTCTTGGAACCCGAATCAGACGCAGCCAAAAACTCGCTATGCTATTGACCGGCAGTTTTTAATTGTCGTTCATCATATTAAGCAATAACTACCCGTTGCCCTTGGAAGTGACCGTTTTCACATCTCGCGGGCCCAACCCGGGCGTTGCCGCAGGTGATAGAGCATCTCCCCGGCTTTTGGCACCAGCAATAGCCCTTCGTCCTCGCGATTCGCAAAGTCCTGTGGGTTGATCGTTGATGGATCGCGGTAACCGAGGTTGATTTCTGTGCAAATCTCCCTAGGGATTCCGGTGGCCAGCGTTACTTGTACCCGGCAGTGTTCCACCCCGTCCTCGTAGGTGCCAATGCCACGTACGTGCGTCGAATGCGCCAGCACGCCCCATGGAAGGCTCTTGTACTTGTCCCATTGCTTTAAGAAGTAGTCCCGGCAATGATAACCGATTCTGCGGATGAGGGCACCATGGGTCAGCGAGATCTCATGGATGTGAGGCGCATAAATAATGAGTTCGCCCCCGTCGGCCACGACCGGTTCAAGCTTGTACATGCATTTGCCGCCCACCCAGAGTTCGTCATACATCGGCGGCGCGCACGAGAGCACGGTGTGGAACGGGTGGTCCTTGGAAATGATGTGCAGCGTCCGGGACAGGTCGCTTGCTTGATCCCAAGCGCCTTCTGGCGATCCCACAAAAATGCCCGCCAATTGCGCGCGATCCACCACCATGCAGAAGCAGAGCTTGGGAACCGTGACCATTGAACCGGCGCGATCCACCACTTTGCGCACCGGGGTGTATTTATTGCCAATGATCATGGGGTTAGTGATCACCGCCCCGAGCCAGTGGAAGAAGTTGAGTACTTCGGGACCGCTAACGCCTGGAAACAGGTATTTATTGCCCCCGGAAAACCCCACCACTTCGTGCGGAAACACCGGGCCGACGATAATGAGCTGATCATAATCAAAAAGCCGACGATTGACGTTGACTGGCACCTCCATCGCAAACAGCCCGCCGCTCTCGTCTTTGATCTCATTGGCGGAAATGGTGCCGATGCGCTTCAAGGCTAAGGGGTTATTCCACTCGTGATTAAAGAGCCGGACCGAGCCGTATTTTGCCCGGCGTTCTTCGAGGGAAATTTCTAGCCGATGGCAGATCGCCTCCTCGCTCATGGGTTGGTGCGTGCCGAGCGCAATCATGACATCGAGCGCCGCCACGACAGCGCCGATCTGGTCGAAAATGCCTTCGAAAAAAATGTCCAAAGGGCACGTCCTGGTCGCGTCAGGGACGATCAGGAGGACTCTTTTTCCGCGATATTCGGAGGGCGGACAAGCTTGGTTAATCACCTCGAGCACCTGCTCGCGAGTGAGGTAAGAACCAGCCGGGCTGGTCCGGGAGATGGTTTGGTGGGACATAGGTGCCCTTTTGGATGAAACCGATGCTACTTGACAAATGCCATCTCGTCCGTTTGCTCGCAAGGGGTAGTGGTCTCGACCATCAACGGTGTCGTCCAAAATCATTTCTTAGCGCGGTTGCAATCGCCTTTGTCCTTCAATCACCGATCCCCTGTGTTGACCCATGGTAAAGCCCTTTCTCTCTGAGAATTTTCTGCTCTCGACCCCCACAAGCGAAAAGCTCTACTTCGAGTTCGCTCAACCCCTGCCGCTTTTCGATTATCATTGCCACATCCCGCCGGCCGAGATTGCCGGGAATAAACGCTTCGAAAACCTGACCCAAATCTGGCTCGCGGGGGATCATTACAAATGGCGGGCCATGCGCGCCAACGGTGTGCCCGAACGCTTCATCACCGGCGACGCCAGCGACTATGAAAAGTTTTTAGCTTACGCCCGAACGGTTCCAGCCACGCTTCGCAACCCGCTCTACCATTGGACCCACCTGGAATTGCGGCGTTACTTCGGCATCACCGAGCTCTTAAATGAAGCATCAGCGCCGCGCATCTGGGGCCAGGCCAATGAACAACTGCAAGAACTCACGGTCCATCGGATCCTCGAAAAATTCCGCGTCTCCGTGATTTGTACGACCGATGATCCGACCGACGGCCTCGCGCCCCACCAAACGATGCGGTCCGGCAGCTTGCCTACCCGCGTGTACCCGGCGTTCCGTCCGGACAAGGTGTTTGCGATCGATCAAGGCGACGCGTTCCTGACGTGGGTGGAGCGCCTGGAGAATGCAAGTGGCTGCAGCGGTTCAGATCTAACCGGTTTGCTCGACGCCCTGCAAGCTCGGCACGACTTTTTTGGATCCCTGGGAGCCAAACTTTCCGATCATGGCATCCCGTTTTGTTATTCGGAGCCGTGCGATTTGGCCGAGGCGAGCGCCATTTATGCGCGTGCCCGCCTGGGCGCTGCGCCCGGTGAGCCGGAGATCTTGAAGTTTCGCAGCTTCATGCTGCGCTTCTTTGGCGAACTGGATGCCGATGCGGGGTGGACCGAGCAATTGCATTTGGGCGCGTTGCGTAACACGAATCGCCGCCGCTTGTCTGAGTTTGGCCCCGACACCGGGTACGACTCGATCGGCGACTGGCCGCAAGCCGAACCGTTGGTGCGCTACCTGGATCGGTTGGAAACGGCTGGAAAACTGCCCAAGATGATCCTGTATAACCTCAATCCCGCCGACAATTACGTTGTGGCTACCATGATCGGCAATTTCCAGGACTGCTCTATTCCGGGTTGCAGTTTGGCAGTGGGTGGTGGTTCCTGGACCAAAAGGAAGGCATGGAATGGCAGCTGAATGCGCTCTCGAACGTTGGCTTGCTCAGCGGGTTTGTGGGGATGCTAGCCGACTCGCGAAGTTTCATGTCTTACCCTCGTCACGAATACTTCCGACGCCTGCTTTGCAATCTGCTTGGCGCGGACGTGGAACGCGGTGAGATCCCGATGGACGAGGCACTTCTTGGCAACTTGGTCCGCGGGATCTGCTTCGAGAACGCCAAGGCGTACTTCGGGCTGGAATGCGGCGCGGTGTGACCGTTCCAGGGGTTCCAGGGTGGGTGGCCTCGCTTTGCGCTTCGCGCCTCGAACCAAAGTGTACCTCCCACCAAGTTAGATGGTCTGGGAGAGGAATCCGCCGTCGACCCGCAGGTCGATGCCGGTCACGAAGCCGCTGGCTTTCTCGCTCGCCAAAAAGACCGCGGCGCCGGCAAGTTCAGAGGGGATCCCGAACCGCGCCATAGGGGTGTGGCCCAGAATCACCTTACCGCGTGACGTGGGACTTCCATCCTCATTAAAGAGCAAACGCCGGTTTTGCTCCCCAGGGAAAAAGCCGGGCGTGATTGAATTGACCCGGACATTGTACGGCGCCCATTCTCGCGCCAGAAACAGGGTGAGGTTCAGCAGTGCCGCCTTGGCGGCCGAATAGGCCACCACGCTCGAAAGGGGCAGGTGGCCGGAGACGCTGGCGATGTTGATGATGCTGCCTTTGCGATCGGTTTTCATCGCGGGGCCAAACACCTGGCACGGGATCAGCGCCCCCCCGACCAGGTTCAGGTCGAAATTCTGCCGCCAGTCATTGACGTCGATGGCCTCAATGGGCCGTTCGGCGGTCACGGTCACGCGGGGGTCGTTGCCACCTGCGGCGTTCACGAGAATGGTGGGAGCACCTAACCGGCTTAAGACGGCTTCGCGCGCTGCAGAGAGCGAGCTTTGGTCGAGGGCGTCGGCTGGGAAGAATCCCGCCGTGCCCCCCTGGTTTTGAATGCAGCGAACCCTCGCTTCGCCACGTCCTGCGTTGCGGCCCAGTACGGCCACCCTAGCGCCAGCAACGGCTAGACCTTCGGCTATCGCGCCACCAAGCACGCCGGTGGCGCCCAGAACCACGGCCACATTTCCGGTCAAGTCAAACAAGTTCACTGCACTTATCTCTCGTCTTTGAGCTAAAACCGCGATGGGGCGCTTTCATTGCAGCGTGAGTAACAACTCGCGCATCGTTCCGCGCTCTCTCTCCCGGACGATGCTGCCTCCGTGGACCTCGATTGGCCGTCTTTCCTGGCGGCGGAAAAGCAAGGAGACACGGTCGACTCTTGGATCGGGCTCGCCACTCCGGTCTAGATTCACCGATATTCGCGACGAATTAGAGTCAACCCGTAGGCGCCATTTCCAGAAATGGCCCTCACGATGGCTTTCACTTTCACCATCATCCTCAAAACACTCACACTCAAATTGCCCGCTGTCAGGATTCGGCCACACGTAGAAACCCCGCAGATCGTCCCGTTTGGAAAAGTGTTGCTCCGCGACATTCAGCGGAACGGCGCATCCCGCCTTGGCCAACAGCGGCGGGTGATCCCAGGGGCCAGGTAGAACAATCTCTTGACCGCCGGAGAAATAAGCCCCAGTCCAGAAATCATACCAACCGCAACCCTTGGGCAAGTAGACGTCACGCGCCAGTTGACCCGGCTCCACCACGGCGGCAACGAGCAAGTTCGCTCCCACCAGCATATCGTCATTCTCTTCGTAGCACCGCTCATCGTCCGGGAAGTCAAGAAAGGTTGGCCGGACGATCGGCGCGTAATCGCGGTGTGAGCGCCAGAGCAAGTCATACAAATAAGGGATCAACTGGTAGCGCAGCTTAATTAAATCAGAAATGTAGGGCGTGATCTCTGGATACATCCAGGGCTCATTCGCCGATCCGTCATCGTTCCAGGAGTGGATACTGAAGCGCGGCAGAAAAATCCCGAATTGAACCCAGCGCAAGAATAGCTCCTGGTCCGGCGCTGGTCCCGAGAAACCGCCAATATCATGCCCCAGATTCGACACGCCAGACAACGCAAGTCCAATGCCCATTTTTATGTTGTAGCGGAGCGACTCCCAAGAGGTGTAGTTGTCGCCGGACCAAGTCTGCACATATCGATGCATGCCGACTGCTCCGGACCGTGAAACGAGAAATGGCCTCTTGGCAGGCGCGAATTCGCGCTGGGCATCCCTCGAGGTTCGTATCATCAAGAGGGTTTGCAACACCTTGGCTTCGACCGCTCGCCGTGGCTGGCCGAAGCCGTGGATCTGGGGCGTTGGGCTCGAGATCTCGAACTCATTGTTGTCATTCCAGGTCGCGTCGATCCCGTACTGGAGCAACGCATCCTTGACTGACGTTTTCCACCAATCTACGGTCTGCGGATTGGTGAAGTCGAGATAAGCGCCCACATCATCCCAGAACTGGACCATGGCCGGTTTTCCATTCGGCTCACGCACGAAAAGTCCCATTGAATCGGCCTCACCAAACCGAGGGTGATCCCGTAGTAGGCACGGTTTAATATTGGGACAAAGACGAACGCCGTGCTCCAGAAAATGGCGGACGAAACCAGCCGGGTCGGGGAACTTGCCCCGATCCCAGTTGAACACATAACGTTTACCACCGATCGACGTGTAGCCTGAGGAAAGATGGAATGAATCGCAGAGAATGTCGTGCTCTAGGCAGCGCGCCAGGAACTCATTCATTTGGCCCTGGGCATCAGGAGCATCGGTATAGGCCATGGTGGAACCGGAGTAGCCCAAACCCCATTTCGGAGTAAAAGCGGGTCGACCGGTCAACCAAGTATAGCGGCGCACCACCACCTCCAGAGTGGCACCCGCAATGAAATAGTAATCAAGATCGGCATAGTCAGCGACAAAATACCGATAATGACCGTGATAGTTATCGAGTTCGCGGCCGAAGTCGAACGTGCAATCGGCTACGGTATCATAGAAGAGACCGAATCCCGTTTTTCTTTGCCGTTTCCAAGTCAAATAGAAAGGAATGTGTTTATAGAGCGGGTCGGTGGTTCTGGCACTGTAACCCATCGCATCTAGGTTGGTCAGTCGGTAGCTTTTGCCAGCCCGATTGGTGTCTCCCGCTCGTTCGCCCAGGCCGAAATACATTTCCTCGGGCTCGCGTTTCAGATAGTGATAAACGCGGTCATCCCACCAACCGAAGTTGTAGCTTTGGGTCGCGCGGTCCGCGGCAGCAGGCACCCACTGGTCGCCTTGTTTTGTCTCCCATTGGCAGAAAAAGCCCTTCAACCTGACGGTGAGCCGAATGCTTTCAGTCGTCAACTTGAGTTGTTCAGGCGTTTCTACAAGTTCGAACGCAGGCAAGGTAAAATGTTCGAGATCGAAGCGGTCTCGGCCAGCCAGAGGAACATCTTCAAGTCCCGGCGCGATCGCCCAGCTCCTGGCAAACCGGAGCTTTCCATCGGGAAGCACAAGTACACGGATGATGTCCTGCTCTAGGGTGAAGAGGTGAATCAGCTGGTTCTGCGAGCTCTTTAACGTTATCCGAGCTCCGGTCCGCTCAGTGATTTCAAAACTCGGTATCTCGTCGACGGACATAGCAGTTTCCGGATCTAAATGATGCTGCGCTTGGCAGCGCCGCGGAGCAGCGCAATGACAACCGTCGCGCCAATAATATCGAACAAAGTTAAACAGGCAAACAAGGGGCCATACCCGATCGTTGTCGCAAGGGCGCCGACTACTAGGGAAAAGCTCAATCCCCCTGTCCAGGCGGCGGTGCCCGTGAGCCCGTTGGCCGTCGCCACTTCATGGGGATCAAACACATCCGCGCTCAGCGTGTTGAGCAGCGCAGAAATCATTTGGTGCGCGAAGCCCCCAATGCAGAACAGCGCAATCGCGAGATAAGGACTGGCAGCCAGTCCGATACAGCCCGGTCCGATCATTAGTATCGCTCCCAAAACAATTCCCGCAATTCGCGATGGGATTAGTTTCACGTTGAAATACTTCATCAAGAGCGGTGACAGATAACCGCCAAAGATCCCGCCGAGATCAGCCGCGAGAAAAGGCAGCCACGCGAATATAGCGATCTCCTTCAAATTCATGTGGCGTTCGTTCGCCAGGTAAAGCGGGATCCAGAAATTAAAGGTTTGCCAGGCCGGCTCGGCTAGGAAGCGAGGAATGGCGATTCCCCAAAACCTGGCGGAAGAAATAATCTCTAAGACCGGTGGCGATTTCCGTTCCTCCGATTTCGTTTTGCTTTCCTGGCCCGCAAGAATGTAATCACGTTCCCGATCACCCAATAACCAATGATTCCTCGGCGTCCGGTAAAACAGCCACCAAAGAAGGGCAAAGACGAAGCCCAGGCCGCCTGTCACGATGAAGGCCATCTGCCAGCTGGATTGCACCAGAACCCAAATGACTAGCGGGGGTGCCAGCAGGGCCCCGAGCGATGTGCCCGCGTTGAAATAGCCGACTGCAACCGAGCGTTCTTTAGCTGGAAACCATTCTGAGATCGCCTTGATGCCGGCCGGAATAGCCGCGGCTTCGCTTAGTCCAAGCAATCCGCGAAAGAAGGCCAGCGAACCCCAGCCGCCGGCGAGCGCGTGTAGCAAATTCGCTCCTGACCAAAGAACCGCGAATAAAGCAAACCCAAGTTTCAGCCCCAAAAAGTCGAGCACATAGCCACACACGGATTGCATGACCGTGTAGCCGACCTGGAACGCCGCCACGACGTAGGAATATTCCTGGGTCGAGAAACTTAATTTCGTTTGCAGCACCGGGGCGAGTACCGCAAGTGAGTTGCGTGCCAGGTAGTTAATGATTGTCCCAAGACAGATGAGCCCGACGATCCACCAGCGGAGTCCTTTGAGCCTTTTCATCATCCGTTTGGAAAGGGCCGCACCGACTACGCGTCGCGGCTCTGGCGCGAAACATTGCACCCACCGCCCATTCTAGGCGCCAAGCAATGTCAGGGGTGGCGAACGAAACGAGGCGCACAAGAAACGAGCGGCTTTGCTATCGTCGGATGCTCGGAGCTTAGCCACGGGGCGATTCTCGCGAAAGCATTATTTTGAGGAGAGCAGTAAATTCTAGCGGTCAGGTCGCAATGCTCTGCGCATCAATGATTATCTCGCTGATCACCGTCCTGAGAACACGCTTCTTGAATTCGACCAGCTTGCCGCGAGATCGTTCCATAACGCGTCCAGGTCCGAACCCAAAATAACTAAGCGCTTCTTTTGCTGCTCGGTTAAGCGCTTCATTGACTGAATCCGAGTACCACAACCAGTTTTCTCCGTCACGAAATTCCGGGTAACAGAGTCCGCCTTAACTCTTGGTTGTTAGTGAAGCATGCTGTATTGTGGTATCCTTCCGCAGATACTGATATGCCTGAAAAACCACCACAACCGAAAGCGGAACCGAGATTCGAGGGGTCAGCGAAACTTAGACCACCAGGGTATGCTCGGAAGTCTAGCTATTCCGGGTACGATTCTCGGGAGAAACGCCCCACTGGCCGCAAGCATACACGGAGCGGCAGGCGATAAAATGCTAGCCTCGTGAATGCCAGCTTTCTTCTATACCGTAGCTCTAGGAATTAATAGTGCGTCACCGAAAAAGGGATGGCTGGTGGAACTGCGCTGCACGCAGCACAAGCAATCCCCTGAAGTGTCCGTATGTGATGTAGCCGAATCTGCTGTAAAACGACATTTTGGTGCTGAAGCAATTATCGGCTACCGAGACTCTAGCGAATATTCTCTCCCACTGCCGAAGAATCTG
>Ga0137358_10002725_pt1 | contig 10093 bp, 13 predicted proteins | sample Mad1_20_16metaG_FD_105551 | JGI IMG/M metagenome (GOLD analysis project Ga0137358, IMG submission 105551) | Vadose zone soil microbial communities from Angelo Coast Range Reserve, California, USA - Mad1_20_16 metaG | ecosystem: Environmental > Terrestrial > Soil > Vadose zone | place: USA... | reverse complement strand
TGGAGGAGAGGTCAGGGTGGGGAGGGGGGTTGGTGGGGGTGGGGGGGGGGGTGGGGGTGGGGGGAAGAGGGAAGGTGGGTGTTGCTGTGGTGCGATGTGTGGACCGGGAACAACAACAGGCGCAAGAGATGGTGAGCGTGGTGACTCTATGCTGAGGGTCCTGGTGGAATAGGACGGTTCTGGAGGTATGTATATTTCATCGTCACCCATGGGGACAGGTGGCTGATATACTTGGGGTATTGCAATGCTCCCCCTGGCTGGACCCAGATCGGGAGGAATGAAGGGTGCACCTCCATCCCGCGATGGATGGAAAGGAACCACCGGAGACTCGGTTGGGGTTGGGGTCCTATAGCCACGAGTCACAACCGGGGGTATCACGCCAAGAGGATATTGTTGAGTAGGCTGAGGGAACGAGACCTGAGGGGGCGGCGGTACAAAGGGACCTGGGGGTCCAGTTCCCGGACGAACGGGCATTCCAGAAACACCAGGAGCGCCCGGAGCGCCCGGAGCACCAGGGCCACCTGGTACTATAAAGCCGCCAGGTTCTAGTCCAGGCCCAGGCGGGGGGACTAAAGGTGAGTATATTAGAGTGTATATTAGCAATATGCAGGGACATAGAGGTGGTGCAACCTACAAGGACCTCGGGCTAGGCCCAGACGATTCAAGGCATCGTGAAGCTGATCTATGCGAGCGGAGACGCCACGAAGCTCTGCTTGACGGTCTTCCACATCGTGGCCTAGCCACTCATTCAACGAGTTCATGTACCTCATGAGCTCACGCTGCTGCTCCAAAGAGGCCAAATGCATAAATCGATTTTCCTGCATAAACGTCAGATTGTTAGAATTCTACAACCACACAGGAAGAGTACATACCCGAACCATGGCCATCATATCATTAAAAATAGGTGGCAGAATGACAGACTAGGGAAGGTTCAATATTAGTGAAGTTCATCGCGATACCAGAGACATCTGTACCTGAGTAAATGGAGGCGGGATCGGTCGAACCCCACCCGGCTGAACAACTTGTGGCACCGCCCCAGGGACAGGTGGCTGCAATCTGGTTAGTTAAAAGGCGCACCAACCAGCAAAACCCACGTACAGGTTGGGGGGGTGGGTACCACGGACGCGTCTCCATTACCGCTGGTGCAGTAGCACGTCCAGTGTCTTGATCACGGGGAGGTGGAGGAGGCTACAGGATGCATTAGCGTGCGCAGCGAAAGGAAAACCAAGATCAAACTCACAGGCGCAGGTTCGGCGTCGCGTCCTATCCATCCATCCCGAGCAGCAGACGGCCTCCGTCCTCTTATTTGATGAACTCTGTCGAGAAAGTCAGGTCCAGTGTCATCCGGGCGAGATCTACGACCAATATCTCTTGTAACGAGTGTCTCTGGGGGCTGTAACGGGGTAAATTGGGTTGGTGCTAGCGCGCTCGGCCTTGGTGGTCTCCCTGTGCGTGATGGTCGTCGGCGGCCCAGATCACGTGTGAGGAAGGGCTCAGCAAGGGGGACTGTGTACGGCCGTACAGGGGGCAATTCAGTGAGAAGCGTCGGGCTGGCACTTCGGGGTCGCGGTCCACGAGCATCAGGCCGGAAGGTTAGAGGTACAAATGCAGGCAATGGCTGGATCTGTGGCGGAGCTGGAGGTTGGGGGGGACGAAGAAGCTCTGCCATCATGTCATCTAGTGATGTTCGTGGCCTTACTGGCGTCGGGGCGATGAGCGTTGATGGCTCCCGTCTGATTCCATCCCATCTTTCCCTGAGGCGCCTAATCGTACTCGAGATGTCCGACCCGGAATCGAACAGTGACTCTATAGGTGTCGGTGGTGCCCTAGGATGTCTCTGTGCTTCGGCCAGCCTGTTAATCAGGTCTTCAAGCCGTTGTAGCCTCTCTACGAGTTCCGTGTTATCTGGTGGTGGGGTAGAGCGTTGGCGGAGGTCATCCAAGACATTGTTTGTCCACAACTGGCCGTCCCGCAGGTCATCAGTTTGCGCCTTAACGCCATCTAATACTTCACGGATGCGGTCCAGCGCTTCGCGATCTATGCCAAGTGCTCTAGGTCTGACAGTCGCGCTCGAGACCACTGACGGAGTAGGGGATCCGGCGGCAAGGGGGGGTCGTTGTGTGATTTCCGTTGAAGTCCGAGACAGATATTCGCCTGATGAGGGAGGGGACTGTGATATAGGTGTCAAAGGAAGGGTCCTAGATGAGGGAGAGCTAGAGGGAGACGACGACATTGAAGATGACGGAGGGGAAGAAGATATGGGGGTAGATGAGAGAGAAGGTGGTTGTTTAATAAAGGGCTCGGACTCCATCAAGCTGAGGTCATCAGAATGGTAAGACGACAAGAATGATACACTAGAACTCAAAGAACTCGGAGAGCGGGGGCTTCGCGGGGGAGGAGTCAACGGGATGGGAACGAGCCGTGGGCTCGCCCTTTCAGTCACAGTTGGAAGAATTGGAGGCGCTTCGCGAGGTGAAAGCCGGCGCTGAACAGGAGGAAGGACGGCGGGCGCCTCCTTCTCGTGAAGATAATCACCAAGACCGCGAAGTTCATTCTGAATCTCCCCGAGGTGATCATGGATGCCTTGATTGTCACGTTGTCTGTCGCCCTCCAGCCCGTGAAGATATTGAAGAAGACGGTTAATGTCATCTGTGATGATTACACTGTGTCTCTCCGATGGTGGCCTCTCCGACGGTGGCCTCTCTGATGGTATAGTCATCAAGTCGGAGCGGATAGATGGGATACTACCACGAGGGCTAGTCAGGCTAACACTTGGGCTAGCAGTCGGCATTGATGGCGACCTGGGTAGCGGAACATATGCAGGTGAGATCTGTGGAATAACGTTAAGTCTCGTCGCATGCGGCTAGTCGAAAACCTACTGCTCTCGAAGACTGCGCGGATAACAGCGATGGTTCCGTTGAAAATTCCTCCAAGTCAGAAACGGACCCTTCCAGGATGTCTGTGCTCATGCTGAAGGAAGAAACAGACGAGATAGTGGAGGGTGTCCTGGTCAAAACGACGGAGGTCGGTCTAGGAGACGATGACGGTGTTACCACCGTCGTTGAGGACGGAACTTGCAGTAAGGGGGAGCGGACCGTAGGAGGAAGGGACGGAGGTGACGTTACAGATACAATTGCTGTCGGTGTTAGAGAACGTGATGAGGAAGATGAAGATATAATCGATGGAGACTCGCTCGATGGGCTCTCGTCAATGGTACTCAGTCGGCTTGGCTCTTGAGAAGTGTATGCGGAGGCAGTGGGCCGCAAGATAGACGTATCGAAAGAGATGTCTTGGGGCTCAGGAAAAGATATGGACTGCACCGAAGGGGAAGCCGCTAGAATTGATGATTCGTAGGTGTCATCTGTCTCGGGTGCCCATAGAGACTCTCGGATAGAAGGGCTAGGGGGCGATGGTGTAAGGGTGCTTGCGGTTGATTCGGTGACTGACGACAGTAATGATGTTGTCGGCAGCGTCACCGGCGAAGGAATGGGCGAAGGTCTTGGCAAAGACGGTGGGACGGATCTTACAGGAGAGACCGGTAACTCGGAAGATAGGACAGAAGGGCTTGCTACCGACGCAGGAAGTCGGATATTCCTGGCGATCCTCGTCGTAGACACAGTTAGAGTAGTCTCTGCAGGGGAGCTGATAGTGGGAGAGGGCGGAGGATAAAAAGAAAACTCCCGGGGTATTTCAGTTATTGGTAGCCCTGGGATAGGTTCGACGGCGACAACGGGCTCCGGAACGGGAATCGCGGGTAGAAGGGGAACAGCGTGTACAGCCCCTTCAGCAGGCGCAGGAACTACCGCTTCAACAGGTTCGGGAATGACTCGTTCAACAGGTTGTGGAACAACTTGTTCAATCTGCTCAGGGACAGCAACCTGAATTTCTTCTGAGACAACCTCTTCCGGTTTGCAGCGACACTCTGCATCGTCATATTCAGTCGACGCTTCCGTCGGACACACCTCTGCAGTTATAAACGGCGACGTCGGTTCGCTCTCGCAAACCGGTGCTGTGACGTATTCGGACACAGACTCAACTTGAGGGCTTGCCTTGAAATCGTCCGAGACACTCTTCGTGGCTTCCGACTCCGAAGAACACACCACGGCGGTCTCATAAAGCGAAGGGATGGTTGGGAGAGATGCAAAAGACATGATGGAGGGAGAACGTGCTGTCTCAAATGGGGTGGAGCTGGTTGGTGTCTCCGTAGTACTTGGTTCCCCTTCAGACCTGGGAGTGTGCTCAGAAGACGAGCTCGGTGGTGGTGTGCCATTGGCGGACCTCGTGTGAGTTGACCTAGAGTAGCTCTCTAGAGTACTGAACTCATCGCTACGTGAGTATTCGGAATATGACCTGGAAGGATCGTGGTTTGACGAATTTTCCTTGTCCGAAGACGACTCCATTCCAGAGAAAGAGGATGAGGAGTAACTGATAGAACTCGCGGCATCTCTTCTTGTCCTCACAGCACGAGATCGCGCGAGCCCCGAGGGCCTTGAAGGCAGGTCGGAGGTGGATGTCGGATGTCGAGCTTCAGCTGAGCGGCTCAAATAGGGTGAACCTTCTTGGTATGCTGTCGGGACCACCGTTCCAGAGCCCGACGTCTCTTCAGTAAGTACGGCAGAGGAAGTATCAATGGCCGGCGTCGTGGCATCGGTTCCTGATGATAAAGAATGGAAGGTGGACCGTTCGCCGCTAGTCCCTGCTCCGGATGAAAAGAAAGCATCATCCGACACTGAAGCCGCGGACTCTGAGCCTATGGCTCGGGCACGAGATCCACCAGCACGACCAGCACTGGGTGGGGGTGTGACAATGATATCGCGCCGGAGCGTCGATCCGCTGGATACAGTTACAGGCGAACCTTCTCCGATGATGGCACCTGCAAGTCTTAGACCAAAGCCCAATCCAGGTCGTGCATCTTTGGCCCGTCGTAGAGCAGATTCAAATTCCTCACCGAGGTCGGTCACGGATGTTGTACGCCGTAGTGAGCTGCTGCGACTAGGGGCAATCACCCGTGGGTCTCCCGGAAAGACGATGGTTTGGTTGGAGATCGCAGCATCATCAGCAGCGCGGGAGCGCAAAGACGGCTGGCGAGACAAAGATCCCGCGCTAGACCCCGAAAGAGATTGAAAATCGGACAGATCAGGAATGCTCTCCATAGGTGGGAGGAATGTCGTAGAACGCGAACCAGACACTGCAGAACCAGAGTTTGTACTCGCGCTCGCCATCGACTGTATCGTACGCATAGAACCGGTGGGTGACTGAGTTTCAGACCGATCGGGCACTGTGACGGAGCGATCAAGAACCTCCCTAAACATATTATGAGTTAGGGGAACAACCGATGCCATAAGACATACCAGATGGCGCTGACCCAGCGCACACGTTCTCTAGCCGACTCTGCACCCAACCGCTCCACGCCGTCACCGTAAAATAATTGAAAAGGACACAGCGCCTCCAACAAACCCAACTCCCCAAAGCCCTCCGCCTGGGCATTTGCGGTCTGTGCCATTGCAGCGATTGTGCCAACATCATCTTGTGCACTTGGATGAGTGGGCGAAGCTACCGAGCGGACTTCAGTGCAATTCAGTAAATCCAACGTTATGATCCCACGCCCGCCACCTTGGGCAATCCAGGAGAGTAAGAGCATGTTGGGATAGAGGACGGCTTGACATCTCTGCCATCTATACGGAGGCGGCGCGTGCACGTTCAGGTACCACAGAAGTCCTATACGGAGAGGCTGAAGGAAGTAGTTAATCCATAGGCATAAAAACACGACGCAGGCAGGCGGAGGATGCCAGGTCATCCCGAGGATTGGATGACGTAAGGTGATCGAAAATCGGGCTCACCTCTTGACTACCTTTGGCAAACGTTCCTAATTCAGTCAGGTCAAATGGCGGGGGCACTATGCCACTCGGCGTAAGGGATGTGCTTGTCCTTGGAGTACTGGGCACTTCTTGATCACGAGACAGACCGCTTCTCCTAGACGTGCTAGGACCAAATTCGCCACCCATTGAAGTTCTTTCTCGCTGATAACCCCTCTCCGCCCGGCGTCGTATGCTGAAGAATCCCTCTTGTTGCGTCGTATCTGTAGCGGACACTTGCGATGATTCATCGATAGAAGGCGAGAGACTTTTCCACGCTGCAACAATGTTGCGTACCGAGCTCAATGGCGAGCGTGGCGACGTCTGTGGTCGTCTCAGCGAAGTACCTTGGGTTGTAGCGCTAGTGTCGGTAAAACTATATGATGTAGGAGTGAACGTGTTCGAGTAGGTAGGAGTTTCGCTTGACGTGTAGGGACTTTCAAGCCTGGAGTCGGTCGTAGTATTACTATGAGGTGGGGGGGAAAGGAAGGAACGTGACGGGGTCCCAGATGTATAAGATCGTGATTGAGATGACCAGCTTTTACTGGGGGAAGACGGGCGAGAGTTGGAGTTCCCATACCCATAAGTTGTGGTGAAAGTAGGTATTGATTGGCTAGATTGCGTGTAGGGACTAGGCGAGCGAGGACCAGCAGGTACTGAACCTGTCCTTCGGTGGCCATAGGGGGAGTAAGGGCGGGATGAGTTATCAGACGACGACGTTTTATCCTCGAAAAAGGCAATCAGGTCCCCAGTGCGACGACTTGGAGTGGTGGCGCTGGGCCCCGGCTCAGTAACACCTCGGGAGTGAAGTGATACAGCGGAATGCTTGATTGCATCAGAAACAGGCCCGGACCCGGGCACCGAAAGATTATATGACGTGGGACGTGATGACGGATTCTCAGTCCGTTCAGTGATGGTACTGAGGATGCGGGCATCCCGTAAAGTGTTCGTGAAAGGTATGTATATAGAGGATGTGGATGTGAAGGAAGGAGAAGACACGGAGCCACTCAGATAAGAAGAAGGCGTAGCGGAGGATTGACGTGACCACTCGGTTAGGGCATCTTCTGTCTGGTCCAGTTCATTGTCGAGAGCGCTCAAAGCTGCCTCCACCTCATCTTCATCCCGGCTAGAGTCGCCCTCGGACCAAGAACGCAAGTCCGATCCAGAATGTCTGTCAGTGGGCGAGGGAGATATAGTGATCCTGCGCATATTGTTCCCAGGTATATCACTATCATCAGAAGAGATCCCTGAAAGAACCTGTCAGCAAAGGACAAACCACCGAATCTTTTAAAGGAAATAATAACAGCGTGATCCATCCAAGCAGAGGGCATTTAAAATATTTATTCGATGATATTTATTCGAAAAGTAAGGTCTCACCTGAGCGCGAAGAATACGAATACCGGGTGGCAGACTCGGATTGAGTAAACGTTGAAAAAGTTGCAGTGCCGAAGAGCGGAGAGCGAGACCCCGGTCTCGACGCGTCGGATGAGTAACTTGACATGAGTAAATTCCGTTAGAATCCTTGGGGAGAGTAGTACGTGTTGCGAGGAGACAATGCAACAGTGACTGACAACTCAAGGCCCCCCACACCGATCCAAACTTCAACCGTCCCTTTCCATGTCATGTGATCGCGTCTATATCACGCGTCCGAGTCACATGTACTATAAATTACGTGATTCAGAGTCCAGAACCACGCTCACCTCTATACACACACCACAAAGACACCACAAAGATCCCTAAATCATGGCTGATATGGACGTTGATGTAGATGTCCCCGCAGTGGCATCTAAGAAAGATGACGCGAAGAAGCGATTCGAAGTTAAAAAGGTATGCACGAATGTCCAGTCTCTAGGTTTTCAAGGCCAAACACCAGCACGCAGTGGAATGCGGTTGCGTTGTGGGCATGGGGTGAGCTTCTTCGTCGTTCCCTTGAATTGCATGGTAGAATAAACAAAAAATTTACAGATATCGTCGTTGACAATTGTGCAATCTGCCGCAATCATATCATGGACCTCTGTCTGTAATCGCCGTTGGTTTATCACGCGACATGCTAACGTTCTTCATAATTCAGGCATAGACTGCCAGGCCAATCAGGTCTCAGCAACCAGTGAAGAATGTAACGCGGCTTGGGGCATTTGCAACGTACGTCCCCCCCTCCTTTCGGATGCATATGCCTAACGTTGGGGCTACAGCATGCGTTCCACTTCCACTGCATCTCGCGCTGGCTGAAGACTAGGAATGTCTGTCCTCTAGACAATCGTGAATGGGAGTTACAGAAGTAAGTGTCCTCATTACTTTTGGCTGCCTTTACTCCTTGGAAGCATTTCTTAACTCCTTTTTCCTAGGTACGGTCGTTAAATAGTTGCCCCTGTATGATATCTCTCTGTAACATAGCACTTGTTGAACTCCTCAGTGGAAAGGGGGAGAATGATATGAGGACATCGCGAGTCCATGGGTGTATTGCGTGTATGAAACTGGTATCGCCTGATTACTGGTCATATTTGTTATCAGCCAGTGACAGTGACTGCTCGTCAACAAGCCAAAAAAACTTCAACCCAACTCGCAACCGCAATGTCGGAACCGACCGACAAAACTTTCCAGGAGCACTTTTATGCCCAATTTCAGGCTTCCCGTACTAGTTCGTACCCTGTCTAATCCGATCTTTTCTCCTCCCAATTGCATCGATCTAGGTCTAACAGACCGTCTGAATGCATTCAAAAACAACACCACGTCCTACAATGATTGGCAGGAACTGGCTTTGGATATCAGAAAGATGAGGAAGAGTTTGACTGACGCGACGAGTTTCTTAGCTGCTTATGACCAGCGACAATGCCAAGCAGTGCGCTCTCCTCATTCTAGAGATCAGCCCAACTTAGATTCACGCCCTCACACAGCAGATGGACTCATTAGAACATTCGTTGGAGGAGATCCGCTCTGCTTCCCTACCCAAGACGAAGTTTACATTCAAGCGTAGGACAAATAAGCCCCTGCTTTCTGCGGCGCCAACACCACTCCCCTCATCAAGCGGCGCTAATGAGCTGGGAGGGAAAGATGGCCTACCTGACACGTCTGACTTCCATAAGCTAAGCTCCCACTCCCATTGCAGACTGTCTTTGCAGTCGATCCCAACGTCCGGCGGGGGGGCACCGTTGTCTGATCTGACGATCTCGGATCTGAATCATTGCATCGTAGACTTATGGACCACAGCTGGATCTGTGTCTAGTCAGAATCTACTTAGCTTAAGAGCCCTCCACATCCGCGACCTTGAAGAAACACTTCTAATGTTGCCAAACGTAAAAGGCAGTGTAGTCCTGCATAATCTGCATAAATGCACAGTGATCGTCGCTTGCCATCAAGTAGGTTTTCCCCTTGTAAGCATGAGGTCAGCATTTAGTACTCATTCATCTAGTTCCGCATGCACACCTCCATGGATGTTCGCGTATACCTCTCCGTGATCTCCAATCCGGTTATCGAGAACTGCTCTGCTATCGCGTTTGCAGAGTATCCGTCGTTCGCTTCTCTACTCGATTCGTCCATCAATGAGGAATTACCTCCCAATGTGAGCACTTCAGTCCCTTGTTTACAACGTATTTTTTGATGTGCATCCTAGGGTAAGCATGCCGAAGTACAAGATTTCTCGCATATCCGGCCGACGCCATCGCCAAATTGGTTTCTGTTGACCCCTAGGAACGAGAACTGGGAAGACCTTTCGTTATTAGACGACCCATCTCCTCAGAAATTGGATGCCATTCTGACGGCACATTTACCCGAAGCGACATCTAATAACACCGTGTAGCCCTCTCACAAGTTGTCCTTTCGGCGCTACCCTCCGCCTTGAATCACTGCTTAAAGACCGTCGTTCTTACCCGCGAAGAAGCGAGTTCTATTGACGATTTACCCCAGATATCATAGTGTACATTAAACATCCCATTCCACACGAATGTCTTCGTCCCAATCCTCCATATCAAAGCTATATGGCCGTGTTCGTATATGTAATGCTGCAAAGAGCTGAGAGCCGCTTAATTATGATGAATTACCCAGTATAGCAGTGCAACGACCACATTCGTCCGCCACTCTTTCAACGAGACAGTTTATTGAGGACTCCGTTTTGGAGGGCGAGATGGCCGAGCGGTCTAAGGCGCCAGACTAAGGATCTGGTCTCTTCGGGGGCGTGGGTTCGAATCCCACTCTCGTCATAAGTTTTCGTTATTTTCCTTCTGGTTGGTATGCGCTTTTGC
>Ga0137358_10002724_pt1 | contig 10093 bp, 13 predicted proteins | sample Mad1_20_16metaG_FD_105551 | JGI IMG/M metagenome (GOLD analysis project Ga0137358, IMG submission 105551) | Vadose zone soil microbial communities from Angelo Coast Range Reserve, California, USA - Mad1_20_16 metaG | ecosystem: Environmental > Terrestrial > Soil > Vadose zone | place: USA... | reverse complement strand
TCGGTGTGGTAACTGAACTGAATAGAAGGTGTAGTAACCAGGCAACCGCCGCAACAAGAAGATTATGTAATCATGTGGTCTCCAGGTGATACAATGTTGCTCTCTCCGCGGACCCCCTACTCTAAGAGTTGTAAGTTAGTTTTTACGACTACATTGTATATTCAAAGTTTTGAAGTTTCACGTAGCGTTGGCGTCAACAGGCTGGCGTGGGCTAGAGAAGCCTCGGACTCAGCCTTCGACAACTCCAGCTGGCGCTTCCAGACATCATGATAGTGCTGGATCATACCATGGCTATCGATTTTTTTTGGAGCTCGCAAGGGGATTTGTCTCATGGGCAGCTGAGGCTGATTCAGAGGCCTGAGGTCCCACCGCCATTCACTCGGTCTCGCTGTTCAAGCTACGTTCAAGTTGTGTGGTACAAAGTTTCGTGGGATGATGTCAATTCTCGTATCCCATTGGAAAGAAGGTACGCGAGTAGGTTACCAATTTTACCGTAACTCACTGCCACGGATGGACGACTCGGGCGAGCGAGGACCAACACTTTGTCGTTTCTTTGGATTCTTTCTATTCCTTCCAAGGCAGAGAGACAGCGAGCGATTCCAACCCTCGTTTTTTTTTTCTTCTAATCCCCTACACTGAAACGCCATACCGCTCTGTCTCCGGACAACCCCGACCTCCCGCGGGCGGTACTACCAGTGGGACGGGATCGTACGACCCGACCCAGTGATCGTGACGCACCTTAGCTGCTTCTACCTGGAACCGCGGGCGAGATGACGCGTCGTCCTGCGTCCGTCTACCGGGGCGAACGTCGTATTGTAACGAGTGGGGCCAAAAGGGCTTCACGGGAATTCGTAAGGAGCGCCTAGATCGGGTGATGCCATGATCCAACGCTTGGTCGGAAGGAAGGTTAGGTATCGCGCGCGGGCTCCCCCAGTAAAGTAACCCCTTCTCGCCCGTGTGATGCGGCGTGCAGCGCGCCGGGTCATATATAGAGCGAGCGAGTGCACACCCCACTGCGTCGGAAGCCAAACACCGAAATGGTGGACGTGCCGCCAAAGTCACACCCCTGCGCCCCTGGTCCCTGCCGGTGGGGGCAGACAAACTACATGCGAAAGGGCCGCACGAAAGTTTCACAGAATTTGTCAACGAAAGAGATATCATGATCCGTTGCGTTTTGAACTAAGAGACTTGCGATCGTCCAGGCAGTGCTCGAGGTTAACTAATGCGCGCGAGATTGCCTTGCAGCCCGAGGTCGTTCATGATTGGCGGTGGGATATGAAATATATGAAATCCCAGCTTTTCTCTATGGGGGTAACGGGAGCCAATCCGAGTGGATCCATAAGTTGAAGCTTAAGGGACCACGTGACCTCTGAATGTTTTTCCTGAACGGGGGGACGTTGGACTAACGACACGCTCTCGCGACACCCCTCTGACCTTTGGCCGAAGCTCTGCTCATCATCGTTGCCGGTGTGCGGGAGTGCGAGTAGTTCCTGGGGTGGGAGACCAGCATTAGCGGTACTATTTTTGGCTGTCAGGTTAAACCCTACGCCGCTCTATTACCCCTCTTCTACTGTTGGCACTGCAATGCAGCGTCCCTATCAAGAGATAGACTTTTATTGGCTGTGTAATATCATCAGTCTGTGTCAACAAGTATCACTCCAACCCCGTCCACGTGTGTTCATGTGGAGCGTATTATGCGACCGAGGGAGTTAAGCGTGGCATTATCAAACAAAGTGCTACCCTACACCAGTGTGTACATCCGGATGTGGCGTGTCCGGAAACATCTTCTCTCATGACCTATTCTATAAAGCCCCGTTGATGTCGTGCGTACTGTCGTGCCATTCTTTCGGAAGCGCAAACCACGGCCTCGGAACGGCTTCACAACCACTGGCAGACTTAGTTCAGTGATCACATCTGCTTACTCACGTTCACTTAGCTAGTCGTATTCACAGCTGACACGCTAGCGCTGAGTGGGGAATGCACACCCGATTACGGAGACCACCTTTCGGAACCTTCGGGTTTCCACTCATCACTCGCGACAGGACAATTGGCTGAGCATAGATCGCTTCGGGTTCTTTGGGTGATGTGCAAGGGTTACTCGGAAGGCTCTCAATCAGGGCACCAGGGTGACATCCTTGTGTTTGTCACTGTCCCAGGGCCCCTGAGTATCCCTTTCCTGCTCATGTATGGATAAAAACCCTACAGGGACATCGGAGGGCTTACCTGAGAGCTTGTCCTTAATCGGGCGGGGCTCAGAAGCATGAGAAGTCAGGACGTGGGAGAGGACTTAACAAACGAAACACAATGCCCTTTGCTTCTGGATACGTGGCACGTCAACAGCCAACTATTTTTATCCACCTGATGGTAGCGAGTGACTTTATGGTTCAAGAAGTTCTGATGCGGGCGCCCAAGCTAGATGATGATGCGGGGCCGATAAATACGAAGAAGTCGGCGCTGCGGGTAGTACGAGCAACATTTAAGAAGTGGCGTATTAGGAAAATCGCAGCTAAATTGTAGCAGGCTATCCCGGGGATTACGGGGATCGCGCGAGATGACGGTGGCGAAAACGTAGTGCTATGTTCCCAGAGTAATGGAACCGTGGGCATCGGAAAAGGAAAAATTATAGATTATAGTTGAGAGTGTTTCATTGGACGACACCTCATTGGACAAGATCAAAGTCTGCGAGGCGGGGACTGGAATGTGTGATACATGGTCCTGGATCCCAAACAGTTCCCACCAGGAGGACTCGAAGCTACGATGAAAACCGGGGGATATTATCACATCGCGGTGCCAAGTGCCAACGCAATCGATACTGCGGGCTTTGAAAGGGGGTGAATTTTGCGGCGAGCACGATCGTATCAAGTGTTAGCAATGCGCCCGCCTTGCTACTGTAAGAAGATCATCAGGAAAAGATTTCAGCTTACGGTAAGGTAGTTGCACCAGTAAGCCTCGCTCGGCATGGGTGTTTGCAAAAACGGCCTATTTAGGTAACATTTGCACGGCTTTGATTGACGCCATTGGCACGAACTAACGTACCAACGTAAGCTAGAGCTAGATCGAGGTCATCAGGGGCGTTGGCAGTTGGCACGGTCTAGGTGCCCCAGAATGGCACGAGTATGGCACGCTGCCCGGTAAAGAAAGGGGACTCCGAGGTTGTGGGATGTTGACAATACAGGTTGAGGGTCTAGAAGGTGTCAAGCCTGCCCGAGCGTAAAAAAAATCAAAAAGTTGGCACTCCGATCTGTGTGCCACTGGCAATGGCACGAGAAGCGAGGGGCGAGTTGTGCCATCTCATATCCGCCCAGGTGAATGGGGGATGGCACGTTCACTTCCTGGTGCCCGTGCCCATGGCACAAATGACCCGATCGCATGTTGCGCACCTGGTGATAGGGCCCAGAACAGAACAACAATAGTATAAGTAGTCGCCTCTACCTGACAAGTGCCAGTAACCAGCCATGGCAGCGCCATCCCGTCCCGTTTCAGGCAGACCAGGGAGACCCCACGTGGGCCCCAAATTAGGCAAGGACAAGCTGTTCTTGCCTTGAAGCTGCAGCGAGGCTCGACTCAACTTGGACCACCATCTCTTCACATCGTCCATACAACACTCCCCCCAGCTTAAATGGCCTCGAGCAAGCAATCGGGTGGACCGTTCTCTCCCACTGCCACACCCAAGTACGTCCTCCTTCCTCAGCGATCACTCGCAAATTTAATTTAGGAAAATTGATTTCCTCCCTCTCCATCTTACAGATATTTGAATGATTTTAGCAAAGCACTCGCGAGCGAAGTTCGTATCCTCCTTCAGGAGGTAGGAAAACTACGAGATGAGCGACGTGCACTGCAACAGTAAGTCCAAAACTCCATTTTCACCCATCAAACACATCTAATCAAATCCCGTCCTTTTCCCCCGAACCTGTCGTCTCTAGCGAGATCGCCGAACTAATGGCGGTCAAAGCCAAGCACAGTGCAGGCGGCGAGTACTCCCCAGACTGGCGGCCCAAGGTGATTAGGCCTCTACCCTTACCCTACCCTGATTATCAACCCCAACCCAAGCGCTGACCCACTCCCTATCAAGTTCCTCCCAGAAGAGCTTATGTCCCCACCCCCGGGGCCTCCTGGGCCACCACCTCCCCCGGTTGATGAACCCCTAGTGCCCGATGAGCCCGCTCGCCCAGGCTGGCGCACCGTCATTAAACGCCCCGAGCCTGGCGCTAGGCGGAAGGGTAAAGCCGCAGCCGCAGCTGCAGCTGCCGCCGCGCCACCTCCACCCCCGCCCCCCGCCATCGAGGCGGCGCGTCCGGAGCTACCCTCATGGGCACAGTGGAGACGTGAGCACGAAGTTCATTTTCACCCTCAGGATCTTTACTGATCCCCGGCCCCGGCATTCTGTAGCAAATCCCAACATACAACCTGTTGTTCGTGGCCCCACGCCCTCACAGGCTGTTGTACAGGCGCCTCCCCGTCAGGGTCTCTTTGGTACTTCTATCCTCTGGTCTTTCATGTTTCATCCGTGCTGACATCCACTTTGCAGGGCCCGTAACACCTCCCCCATCGTGAACGACACGGCATAGAGTGTTCTTGCATGTATAGTTGATCCCCGCATGTACACGCATTGTTTCTTCTGCCATTTTCGTTCAACTCCAAGTGCTGCGAACTCTATGTTTTGGTATGAGAAGTACTGTCTGCCTGTAGCTTAACTGTCACGAATTCGAACCATGTTTTTTAAATCGTTTTCATGATTGTGGTATATATGTATACGTTTCTCCCAATCACGCCAACAAGAATCGCTGGGGTTGATTATACAGTAATTCAATAGCGTATAAAATAGTGTTTGGGTGAGTCCATAGTACATGGGATGTGTGCAAGAGGGGTTCTAATGAAATATATTACTGATTTGTGTGCAAGATGATGAAATTTGTTGAGCTTTTGTTGCAATGCGTGAAAATTGGGGTTAAATAAACGCGGATTTATGAACAAAATGAGGTCGGAAAGCGGGGGAAAGGTGATGCAGTGGAGTTGAGAATCGTAAGGGAGATCAGGTCACGTCGTCACGGAGCTTGATTTGCACAAAAAGCGTCGAGAAGAGATACTGCGATGCATGTGCATCATACAGTGGCAAATGTCGGAACCCTAAAGGGCCAACAACAAAGGGTAGTCAGAATCAATCAATCAACCCTTTGTCCGGGTCATATATATATATCGTTACCTTCGCGAAGACATGCCAGCGACACGCAATGCACGGCCAAAGCTTCGTTCTCGTCATCTCCGTCCTCGCGCACCGCAAAACGCACAAACACGAGTTCGCGCATGTCGCCCAAAACATGGAACGGCAGACTGAGCATCTCTTCCCATATCGGGTTGAACCCGTTGTTCTTGACCGTGCTCGTGCGGTTCGATATTTGGAGCGCAGACGTGCTTGCGGGCGGCGATGAATAGAGGCCCCAGTCCGGTAAATGGACTGAGACTTCGACGTATGGGTTGAGGGCGGACTTGTCGATAATCTCGCGCCCGTTTGCGTCTTTTGGCAGCGGAAGCTGCTGAGCTGAGATCACCTAGACGGACGTACCCATATCAATCAGGGCTGTGGGACAAAAGGAACGCAGATAATTAATACACACAGTGATATCCAAGTAATGCCGCGTTTGTTTGCTGAGCAAGGTCTTATCTTGAGATCGGAGAGAAAGCGGCTTGAGGACGTATCCGGATCGGCCGTTACGCTGGAACATCGCATGATTGATCATATAGCCCAAGTCTGATCTAGAGTTAATGGCTCGCTTATCGCATGTCTCGGGTCAAAACCCACCATAGGTTTGCCAATTGAGAGCGACAAGTTGAATCCCGGCACTCCAATATTGCTGAGGCACGAAATTAGTAGACGAGACGCGCGTGCCCTTTGGGTAAACTCGAACAAGATGTGTGCGGTTGTGCTTGATGAGATCGAGCATCCCATCACGCTTGAACATCTTGTTTGCCGTGTTTTCCGAGAGAGAAAACACGTGTTCAGGTGCGTAATGTTCTTTCTTGTTAATCCCACGACATTTAACGCCAACCGTATACACAAGCAACGCAAGTAAGGACATGGACATTCGGACTTTCACTTTGTCGGTACTGGGAGTTGGATTTGAGGGAGAGTGCCGTCTGAGTACATGCTGAGGCCTTGTGACTTGCTGTGAAGATTCCGAATATCTCCGTCCTTTCCTGAATGGGTCGTGCCTCAACTCTGGGGAATAAATTGAACTTGGGCAGTTCTATAAAAATAAACCAAAAACGGACCAGAAAGCATCTCGCCGTCCGTGGTAGCCTCCGCGGATGTCGACGATTCGACATCAATTGAGATGGTATACAACTGCATTTCCTCGTTCTCCGAGACATATAGGTTCTTCGCCTATACGCAAGAATTGGCCTGATATGATCGTCGAACGAGCTTCAAGACATACCTTCAATAGAATACGCCCCTTGAGATCTTCTGGGCTTGGGAGAACCGTGATTCTTGGGCGGCCTTGCACTGGAGCGCTCACAAGACTGTCACCGAATACTTCATGCATGATGGACGCAATCATGTCCTGTTGCGGGATGCTGCAGTGGACTTCCGCGGAGATGATGATCGGGTACGGCGAGACTACAAATGCATACTTCGCGATAGCTTCGCAAGCCTTGCGTAAGGGTACCTTTGTAGTAAGCGTCTTTCCATGGTATACAACGGGTTCCTTGTCGCCGTCATAGATGTCAACTGTGGTGAAGATCAGACTACTCTGAACAGACACGAGCATATAGGCTCACGCTCAACGCTACGGCAGCTGTGGAGCAGCGCACGGATGTACCCCTCGATCGTGCTATCGCCAACGAGCTGGTGCCCGACAAGGTATGTATTATGAGAGGACGATACGTAGTAGTCCGAAAGCGGTCGTGTCATGTCTTGATGAATCGACCCATCCTGATCAGTGAAGGCTGAGTTACTTGTGGAAAGTAGGAATGCAGTAAAGCCTTCTAAGGAGAGTGTCGACGTAGCGAGGTCTTCAGAAGTTGCCTTGCTTAGCGCTGGAGAAGCCTCATCTGGGCGATCACCCGGAAACAAGTCGGGCGGTGTTTGGACCGCCTTTGGCACCCCGTTGTCGGGGGAAGGTGTGGCATAACGAAGAAAGAGCCGCCTCAATTCGTCAATGTTTGCGATCGACTTGGCTGAACGTGAGAAACACTTTGAGAAACCAGATCGCACGTTTGCTCACCTTCTGGTGGACGTGCATGAAGTGCTCAAAAGTCCTGAAAGAAAGGCTTCCACTATCGAACGAGCAAAGCTTCTCGTATAAGCGTTTCACTTCCGGTCGCGCTTTCAACAGCTTAACAAAGCGCTTAAAGTCTTCAAAATCCAAGAATCCACGCCTTTGCACATCAGCTTGCTACACGGCCTATCAGCCCATCGCAAGCTAGACGACAAAAGATGCGCATACCTTGAAGTGACGATACAGGTCGTCCCGCGATGAGTTGGCGTTGAGCCGTTTGCAGAGCTTCTCAATGTCCTCGAAGTACAATTTCTGATCAGCTTGCTCATCGGCAGCCTTCCAGTATTGCTTCGCCCAGAGTGCTTCACGGAGATCGAGGTTGCCGAGCCCGCGCATGAGGGTCTGGCGCACGGCGTACAACTTATGAAGGGTAGAATCCCACATTCGAAATACGTCGACCGAAGGGGCAATGACATGCAATATTTTCCAGCGACCGTCGAGGGTGTATATGATAGTAAGCCAGCGATTCTCGCATTCCTGCGATATTTGGAACAATTCTCTGTAATATCGAGCGTCTGAGGCCGTTCGCAGCTCTTTGATGTTCTCTATGGGTACTATGGACAAAAAAGAATAGATCAATACAATCGCAGTCGTGTCAAAAGAAGAGACGTACTGATCCTGTGCTTTTTGGATTCCCAGATGATTTGGCCCTGATCTGGATCTAGCCGAAAGACGACCTTCTTCTGCTTTCTACCAGAAACCTTGATCATGGGTGTGCCCATCTGAAGGACAGCTGGGACCGGAACGTCCGTTATGGATGCGTAATGCGCCATAGGGATGTCATGGTATATATCATCGTCGTCGGCAATGGGGGACAAGGAAGAGAGTGACATCGGTGAGGAAGATGCGGGGAATAACGCGAGGGGTACGTCAAGCGCTGATAACGGGAGTGACGATTCCGGCGGAGAGGACAGTGGAACGCCTGTGAGGGTGTGGGTTGTGATCCCGGTGAACGGATTGTTCGAGACAAGAAGGTCGTCTGGCGGAGAGAAGAGAAGACTTTGTTGTCTCGCAGTCTCCGCACGTGAAGTGGGCACAGAAACGCTCCGCTCGCCCGGTTGCCATTTACGGACACCACCACTGGCACTAGCACTGGCACTGGCGCGTCGAGCGAGAGAAACGGCCCTACGCCCAAAGGACACTAATCCGAGTCGTGGACTAACCCCAGCAGTCGACTTGGTACCCGTGCTCTGACTCTGACTCCGACGAGGTGGCAAGTGTGGGGACGGCCGCGGAGACGGTGACAGACGTGGTGTCGATGGTGACTCGTCTTCCTCCGTGTCGAGTGCACTGCCGTCCAAAATCATCTGCTGCAACTCTGGTGGTAATTGACCACGGTTGGTGAGGACATTGAATGCATGTCGGAGGGGAGAGATGGGAGGGAGCTGCAAATAAGATACTTCCGAGTGAGTCATGAGAGAAGAGGAGAAAAGAGAGGAGAGGGTTTGGGGCTCTATAGAAAGGGAGATAAAAGACAAGTTATTGGGTTGTCATGTTGTTGTTGGGCTTCTCTAAGCACAGGAGAAGGTGAGATGCATATCCAAGCGTCAAGTGTTCATCGGGTCATCCGGCCAAGGCACATTCCCGGGGCGTTCCGTCTTGCCCTTAGCGTCGACTAACCTATTCGAGCATCTTTGTGCCTCAGCAGTGTCACCTCATCGATTATTTACTTATTTACTACAGTCCACGCGTGGGCAATAAAGAGCATTGGGTACCAATGTTATAGCTGCGTTCCCAGGCTTGCCGTCGTTTCAAGTTGTACAAGGCCAATCCACATCTGGTGCCAAGAAAGCCATCTTCTTGGGGATGTGTGGCAAAACGCGTGTTCTCATTCATGGTTCGGATCTTCCATGGCAAGGTAGCGGTGTAGTGTCACCGCCACGTCCGTAGCTACAGTTACCTATGACAGAATGACTCGCAATGGTGCAGTGCAGCAATCCGTTGGGGTCGAGAGATGACTCATCGCGCCAGCCACCAATAGAAACCAGTACTGCAGTCCGCAGGCGGCTGCAAGGATGGTATGGTATGCCATCGTGCCAACTCCGATGGGAGATTCTAGGCCCCCCGAACTTTAAACCTATCTCAGCTGGGGTTCTCGGCTTTCTCGTTACTGTATTCGCTAGCAGATAGCGAAAGTCCGAGATCCACGCAGCACATGGGACTTTGACGGAGTAGTAGCGGCAACATGTTCAACGGTTGCAGAGCCGGTGATGTCCGTCGAATAGTTCGAGAACCCGCGAACAAAACGTGGCCTGGCGTTCCTGGTTCGACAAGCCTCCGAAGGAAAATAGGCGAACCACTCACTGCGTAAACGAGATTATTTGCGGCGCGCTTTATTGTACGATTATGTCATGTAAAGACACGATTTTCCGATCATGCGACGCTTATCTTTATAGTCAGTAAATAGTCAGTATTGAATGTGTTCAGAGACGATAAAGACAGTCTGATTTGCATCCTTTTGAGTCGATTCCCAGCATCTGCTTTTTAAGATCGGAGATAAGGTGTTCTGTCTTTATGTTGTGATTTCTATCTGCTCAGGTGTTGCTCAGAATCGCTTTTATTGCAGATAATGATGTCTTTATTGTCAGAAAATGAAACAGAGGTACTAGTGCTACGCTACAGCCTGGATATATGCTGCCAAAAATCCCCTCCCCTTGTCCCCTCACGCGCAAAGACTCACTGGAGCCATCAACCCTTCACTGTGAGACTTTTAGACGCCTCATCGTGCTGCCATAGATATCCTCGAGAGAAAGCTTCAATGGTCATGTAATCTCTGGTGCATCCTTTTTTTCGGGGGAGGTTGTGATTGTGTTTGG
>Ga0137358_10002714_pt1 | contig 10109 bp, 10 predicted proteins | sample Mad1_20_16metaG_FD_105551 | JGI IMG/M metagenome (GOLD analysis project Ga0137358, IMG submission 105551) | Vadose zone soil microbial communities from Angelo Coast Range Reserve, California, USA - Mad1_20_16 metaG | ecosystem: Environmental > Terrestrial > Soil > Vadose zone | place: USA... | reverse complement strand
CCGGCGTATCAACTTTACCGGGAATCGCGGTCATACTTGCAACCGAACATGCAGTTCGGCTCGGTCCAGTTTAAAGAACCGAGTCTTGTCTGGTATTTTCGCAGCCGGGTAAACGGCTTTCCCATGCCGCTGAACAAACGCCGCGCCGCCGAGTTCATGGAGGAACCCGGGCCGCGCTTCGTAATTGTCCCGACCCCTCTTGCCGGGACGCTTTTCGCGAACCATCCTGCTGGCTGGAAATTTTTCTCGATGCGCGGCTTCAACATCGCCAAGGGCAAGCATGTCGATCTTACGCTCTTGTTGAAACCGGAATGACGCGTATTTGACGATTCAACCATTTAACGATGTAACGTTGTAAGGATCACATGATCACCTTTCTTGATGGCAGATTGGTCGGCGCCCTGCCCACGCAGGCGACGGTCGATGTTAACGGCGTTGGCTACGAAGTTTTTATCCCGCTGTCCAGCTACGACAAACTCCCGGCAGTCGGCCAGCCGATTCGTATTCTCACCCATCTTGCCGTCCGCGAAGACGCGCACGTTTTATATGGATTCATGACTGCGCCTGAGCGCGATCTTTTTCGATTGCTCGTCAATAATGTGAGCGGCATTGGTCCAAAACTGGCGCTCGCGGTGTTGAGCGGGATGAGCGTGAATAATTTCAAAGCCGCGGTCGTGAACTCTGATATCGCATCGCTCTCGAAAATCAGCGGTCTTGGGAAAAAGACGGCGGAGCGAATTGTTCTGGAATTAAAAGATAAACTCGGTGTGGCAGCGGCTTGGGAAGCGGCAAGCGCAATGCACGCGCCTACGTCCGAACAGGAGCAGGCGAACGAAGCGGTGCTCGCGTTGATAGCGCTAGGTTACAAACAAATCGACGCCCACAAGGCGGTGCGCGAAGTGCAGGAGAAAGGCGAAGCGAAACAAGCGGAAGAGTTGGTGAAGCTCGCGCTCAAACGCATGGCCGCCGGAAGATAAAGCAGCAAACGCCGAACGCTGAACGTCCAACATCGAATGTCTAATTCGGAAATCTGCATTCGGCGTTGGACGTTGAGCGCTGAGCGTTGGACGTTACCAAGATCGACATGGTTGCCGTCGCCGAGAGCAGATTAGACGTTATTCGTAACGCCTTTCCGAAGGAGGGCCTCTTCGCGGAAAAGGATTGGCTGATTTCGCCGGACGCTTTTCCAATCGAGAAAAAATTTGTCGCGGAGCTGGAACAACTCGGACATCGGCTCTTTGTTTTCCAGCGCGCCTGCAATCAGCTCTACCAATTGAGCGTCAAAGGGAAGCAGCCGGACTGGATCGCGCGTTATCTCGACGCGGGCAAACCAAAAGAGCTGATCGAGTTCTCGCGTCGCAAAGAAATTCGCGATGATCTGCCCCGAGTCATTCGGCCGGACCTCATTCTCACCGAGAACGGTTACGTCATCGCAGAAATCGATTCGGTGCCTGGGGGGATCGGGCTAACTGCGTGGCTGAACCAAACGTATTCGGCCTTCGATAACGACATCATCGGCGGCGCCGATGGAATGCTGGAAGGATTTCGCGCCGTGCTGCCTGAGGGCGGCGATATCGTCATTTCACGGGAAGCCGGAACCTATCGGCCGGAGATGGAATGGATCGCGGCGCGCTTGAGAGATCGACATAGTGAATTCAATTGGCGCGTGCTTGAAGCAGAAAATTACGAGCCGCAAAACGGGCGCGCGGTCTATCGGTTCTTCGAATTATTTGATCTGCCGAACATTCCAAAAATCGAAAATACGCTGCGCGCGAATGCGGACGGCCGCATCACCATCACGCCGTCGATCAAACCGTATCTCGAAGAGAAAATGTGGTTCGCGCTTTTTTGGATGCATCCGCTTCGCGAATTCTGGCGACGCGAGCTGGGCGACAAATATTTCACCAAACTACAGGAAGCTATTCCGTATTCCTGGCTGCTCGATCCGACGCCGCTGCCGCAGCATGCGGTCATTCCGCGTCTGGAAATTCACGATTGGCGCGAAGCGGCCAAATTCAGCCAGAAAGAGCGCGATCTTCTTTTGAAGGTAAGCGGCTTCTCGCCGCTTGGTTGGGGCAGCCGCGGGATCGCGCTCGGGGCCGATCTTCCCCACGCGGAATGGGAGCGCAGGATTGACCATGCGCTCACAACCTTTGAGTCGTCGCCCACGATTATGCAGCGCTTTCACAAAGGCCGGCTGTTCGAACACGAGTATTGGGACGATAATTCGGGCGAAGTAAAAACAATGAAGGGACGTATTCGCCTTTGTCCGTACTATTTTCTCGAAGCCGATCGCGTGAGATTGCGAGGTGCGCTCGCCACGATTGCTCCTGCAGACAAGAAATTTTTGCACGGCATGCGCGATGCGATTCTCGTACCCTCGCGAGTCGCTGAGACCGCTGCTCGCGACCTTGCCGCGGTTTAGTTATTCTGCTTTCTGGACACCCAATGCAGAGCCAGTGCCGGTACAAGGAAGAAAAAGACCAGCACGACACGCACTTCGATGAAAAACAGCAAGACCAATCTCCCGAACTCTCGCTCGTTGATTTTAAAGAAGTGCGTCGCCCAGGAGGCACCGGTATTCCAAAACATGTACGTGGCGATGAAATAGAACAGGGCGAACGCAACGCCAATGATAAATGCCCGGAAGAAAAAGTTCCGGAAGAAGATGATTTTGTGATGCTCCATGCCGCCCCATTATTTATTTCAAACGGGCCGGATCAATTTATGCGCCGTCATTTTGAGCGTGCAAACGCAATCGGACTGCCTCAGAACGATGTCATGACTATCACCAAAAATCTCGGAATGCTCGTCCTTGCGATTTATCTCATCTGCGTCGGCCTGGTTGGCCTCGTCGGGCTAAGTCTCGGAATCATCCCAGCGATTCTCGCGATTGTCGCCGGAGTTCTGATTCTAATCGGCAGGTAAACGCTGAACGGGTCAGATTGGCGCGGCCGCGGCGGTGAAGCAAGGCATCATAAGATGCCGGCGGCGCGCGAGATGAGCAATACGACAATGCTCAGTGAAATAAATATCTGGCACATCGTCAGACCTTTCGCCCAGCGCGCCAGTACCGGTGCATCGGTAGGTCCGAACGTAGAACTCGTGGTGAACGCAATAAAGAGGTAATCGACGAAACCCGGACGCCAGCCTCCAACGTTGAATCGGCCGCGCTCGATTTTCTCTATCTGCATCTGCGGAAAGACAAAACTGCGACTCCCAAATTCGCGGCGGTTCTCACGTACATTCGGACCGCCGCCATCAAGTCGCCAATACCAAAGCGCAAACACGAGGACGTTTGCGAGCCAGAGTTCCGCGCCGGAAAACAAAAGAGAAAGCGGCGCCTGCTTGTGAGCGGGTAGCGTCCTGACCAGCAACACGACTGACCCAATGAGAGCGAGTGTGATGATTGCGTTAATCGCAATGCCCAACGCGTGATTCAAGGAATGACGACCCATGCGATGGGTCATGACTGTTGGGACCAACAGCACTGCAATTAAACCTGGCAGCAGCCAGGTGGGACCCACCGTGAACCACGGCGGCAAGGCCAGATAAATTCCACTGATGGCAAGCAACGCCAGAACCGCCTGCCAACGCGGTTCTGGTTTGTCGACGTGCTCTGGTGAAGTATTCATTAGATTCGCCTATAGCCAGTATTGATCGGGGCGCGAGCGTTCGCTTTCGATTCCCATTTGGCGGAACAAGGCGTAGTTATAGCCACGGCCCTGTTCGCCGCAACGCATCCATCCGGCGGTGGATGAGCCGTTAAGTGACTTGTAAAATGCGAAGAATCCTAATTACGTTTGCGGTTCTTGTCGCAGGCATCACCGCGGTCCTGGTAGCATGGATCTTTGGCGGGCGCCATCTCTCATTGTTTATCGATCGGTTCGGGACAATTGAAACAGTTTCAGCTCAGGTTAAGTCAATCGCATATGAAGGCAGCGGGACGGGCGGCGTCCTTCTCGTTAACGACCTCGGATTAAGTCTGAATGATCCGGGTCCGAAGATATCTCCGAGCGTCGGCTCGACAAAAGATAATCAATTCGCTCTGGCGAGTGCGGGCAAGGTTTTCGCGTTCGGCCCGCTGATATCCACGGCAGAAAAGGCCGGCGATCGCCTCGCGACCGAGCGGCCAGCAGGCGACGATGCTTCTCTCGCCATCCGGCGAAGCGTTCTCAGTTGGCCGACGCCGCTCGATTTCAATTTTATGACTGGCCGGTCGCCATCATGGAAACGGCATGTTTATTACCAACTGCGTTGGAAAAAATCTTCCGGTGCAACACTGAAGATGCTCTGGCGTTACGAGCAATATCTTTATCCAGGCAACGGTTGGGGAAGCGGCTTCATGACGCGCGAAGGTTTCACTGGCCTGATCCAACTCGATATCCGGCCTTGAGCGCCGCCAACAAACTTGTCTGTCGAGCAGTTCGCGGCATCGTTTCCGGGTGCGACTTTCTCGGAAATTCCAAAAGCTCTTTGCTTTCGACTGGCTGCAAAGCCTTTGGGAACACGTTTGTCGTTGGATTCATCCTGTGCGTTCCCGGCGAATCCTGGCGACACTTAACCGCACAGAATTCGCAAATTTGCGCGAACGTTATCCCTACCGACCCGATGCGCGAAAGATCAACGCGTACGAAGACGCAGCCTACTGGATTGGCATCAACGTGGAGCGTGTCCAGGATCTCTGGCTCGATCGCACTCCGCCGCTCCGCATCCTGGATCTCGGATGTGGCGCTGGGTATTTCCTTTACGTCTGCCGCTTTTTCGGTCACGAGGGACTCGGTCTCGATACCGACGAAGACCCGCTGTTCGGAGGCATCACCGAATTGCTCAATCTCCGCCGCGTCGTCTCGCGAATTCATTCGCGCGTTCCACTGCCCGATCTCGGCGAAAAATTCGATCTCGTCACCGCGCATCGCGTTTGTTTTAACCGGATAAACCGTGCGCCAAGCGGCGAATGGAACGAATGGACGCCTGCCGATTGGGAATTTTTCATCAACGATATTCGGACGAAGTTCTTAAAGCCGAACGGTCGTTTGCTTCTCGACTTCAATCCGCGGCGTGATGGCAGCTCGTTTTTTACGCCGTCACTCCGCGCGTGTTTTCTCGCGAAAGGTGCACGCATCTTTCGCTCGAAAGCATTGCTCGCGGCGGAGCCCGGGAAGCGCCCGCGATTCAAGCAAACGAAAAGGTAGGGACGCGGCGCTGTCCCTACCAATTACAACTTCCAGTCCGCGCAATCCCACCCGAGCAGTTGTTCGAGCTTCGCGATGTCCTCCGCGAATAGGTTGTAGAGGCAAATCCGCTCCTCCCAATTCATCGTGCGCTCGTATGGCACAACATTTCTGTCTTTGCTACGCACTGAACGCATCGGCTCGAGACCGAGAAACGAAAAGATCGAAACAAGCGTTTCGCGCTGTTTGTCCTTGAAATCTTCAAACTTCACGACCTTCACTTGCTCGCCCGGGAAGAATCTGAAGAGACGTTCGAGTTGCCGGGCATAGAATCCTCGATCGACATAAGCAAAACGACGCACTTCAGCTGGCGGCGCGCCGGCGATGCGCGTTTGTTCTTCTCTCACGGCATCAAAGAAATCCAACGGTTCGCGGCCCTTGAATCTTTGCATGTTCCAATGGGCGAAGGCGCGCTCGACCGGATTGCGCAAGAGAACGATCAATTTGATTTTCGGGTTGTATTGCCAAATTCGCTCCGCCGCTGGCTCGTAGTAAATGTAACTTGGCGTGCAGTCGCCGGCGATGATCGATGGAGCAAGCTGCGGATAATGCTTGTGTAACTGTTCGTAATCAACCAGGCCAGCGAACATCGCGTCGTCATCGAAGAAATGCATTTCCTGCTGGTCGCCCATCGTGATCTTGGGATGTCGCTCCAGAAAATAATGAAGCGCCGTCGTTCCGGACTTTTGCGCGCCGGCCAGAATGAAATCGAGCCGTTTTGGGTTTTGTGTTTTGGCTCCCAGCATCGCGCTAGAACTGAATCAAGAACCACTAATCGGGTCATGCAATCACGGATTCGTTTAAATTGGAAAATAAGCCCCGCGTACTTTGTCGATCTTTTTCGTAACTTTGGAAGCCGATTCGCTGTCTGGAGTAGTAATGAGTGCGGCGCTGACAAAGTTTAGGCGCGCTGCCTCCACGTTCACTGAGATCCTGATCGTCGTCGCCACGATTGCGCTTCTCGCCGCGATCGCTCTCACCGGTGTCTTCCGGACGCGCAAGCGCCGCGGCGTCACGCAAATTCTTCACCCTCTGCGCCCGATCGAATCAACTGTGGACCGACGTGCGGCTTGAGCAGGGCGCGCGGCTGCAACAATCATCACGAGAAGAGTTGCCGCCGTCCGCGTGAATCATCTATCGTGCGCCATGCTTCAGCTTGCCTCTCGCTTCCGCCTTCTCTTTTGCTCGAGTTTTGTTCTCGCAATTGCATCTGGTTCGTCCGCGTTTGCGGATGAAGGGATGTGCCTCTTTAATGCGCCGCCGCTCAAGCAACTCAAAGAAAAATATAATTTTGAGCCAACGCCGCAGTGGCTCGAGCACCTGCAAAAAGCGAGCGTCCGCTTCAATTCCGGCGGAAGCGGTTCATTCGTTTCCGCAAACGGATTGGTGATCACGAATCATCATGTCGGCGCCGACACATTGCAGAAAATCAGCAGCCAGGAGCACAATTATCTGCGGGACGGCTTCTACGCCAAGACGCAGACGGAAGAAATCAAATCAACCGATCTCGAGCTGAACGTGCTGATGTCCATGGAAGACGTCACCGCGCGAGTAAATGGCGCGGTGAAACCAGGCATGACGAGCGATCAAGCCTCCAGTGCGCGCAACTCGGCCATCGCCGCGATTGAAAAAGAAAGCAAAGACAAGACCGGACTTCGCTCCGATGTCGTCACGTTATACCGGGGCGGTGCTTACCACCTTTATCGATACAAGCGTTACGACGACATCCGCCTGGTTTTCGCACCGGAACAGCAGATGGCTTTTTTTGGCGGCGACCCGGACAACTTCGAATATCCCCGCTTCGACCTCGATATCTGCTTTTTTCGCGTTTACGAGAATGGTCAACCAGCGAAGATCGACAATTTCTTGAAATGGAATGCGCGCGGCCCGAGCGACGGCGAACTGACATTTGTGAGCGGAAGCCCGGGCAAAACAGATCGGCAACTCACGCTGGATGAATTGGCCGACACGCGCGATCGGTGGCTGCCTTATCTCTTGCGAATGTTTAACCGGCGCGAAGTGCTGGAGCTGGCTTACAGCGCACGCTCTTTTGAGAATGCACGGAAGGCGCGTGACGATCTTTTCGGCGACCAAAACAATCGAAAACGTTACTACGGTTATCTCGCCGGACTGCTGGATCCACAAACCTGGTCCGCACTCAGGGCGCGCGAGCAGAAATTGCGTGACGCAATTGGGCGCGATCCCAAGCTGAAATCGACGACCGCCGCATACGATCGAATCAAACGTGCCGAAGCTGAGATCGCGAAAAACGCGCCGCTTTACAACTATCTCGAACAAGAGCGGCCAAGCACCGTCGGTTATCGCGGGCCGCGAGCTTTCTCCGGGAACCTTTTCAAATACGCGCGGTTACTCGTACGCACAATCGATGAGCGCGCCAAACCGAACGGCGAACGGATTCCAGCGTTTCGCGACAGCGCACACGAATCACTCGAGCTCGAGCTTTTCTCGACCGAACCGATCTACGATGACTACGAAATACTGCGACTGAACGATTCCTTGACGGATTTCGCTTCCCAATTTGGCGCCGACAATCCGCTCGTTCAGAAAGTGCTCGCGGGCAAATCTCCGCATGCGCGCGCCATTGAGCTGGTCTCCGGTACGAAACTGAAAGACGTGGCCGCGCGCAAAGATCTTTATGGAAAAGACGCGGCTGCGTTGCAGGCCTCGCATGATCCTATGATTGATCTGGCGCGCCTTATTGACAGACCGGCAAGAGATGCCCGAAAGATTTACGACGCGCAGGAAGAGACCAAGAAGCAGGCGTATTCGGAAATCGCGAAAGCGCGCTTTGCCATTGAAGGCACGAGCAACTATCCGGATGCAACCTTCACGCTCAGGCTTTCCTACGGGACCGTGCGCGGCTATGAACAGGACGGAAAACAGATTCCCGCATTCACTGACTTTGCCGGTTTGTACCAACGCTCCGCCGAGCATGACAACAAACCGCCCTTCGAGATTCCGCAGCGCTGGATCGACAAGAAATCCGCGCTGGATTTATCGACGCATTTCAATTTTGTTTCCGACGCCGACATAATCGGCGGCAACAGCGGCAGTCCAGTGGTGAACAAGGCCGGCGAATTCGCCGGCATCATTTTCGACGGTAACATTCAATCGCTCGTACTCGATTGCATTTATACCGACAAACAAGCGCGTGCCGTGTCGGTCGATTCTGCAGCTATCACCGAAGCGCTACGCAAAGTCTACGATGCGAATGCGCTCGCGGATGAATTAGAAAGCAAGAAATAGGTAGGGAGGCCGCGCTGCGGCGTCGGCGGTCTGTGCAGCGCGCTGTCCCTACTAATTTTTAAAGCTGCTTCAGTAATGCTTTCCAACGCGCCCAGGCTTCGTCGCGCGCTTTCTTGTCGCCTTCGCGCATGTTCGGATTGGCTGGTTCGCCTGAGCGCATGAATCCGTGACCGGCACTTTTGTAAATGACCGGCTCGTATTTTTTCCCGGCGGCTTTCATTAGTTCTTCTGCTTTGGGAATACCGGCGTTTACCCGCTCATCATTCTCGCCGTAGAAACCGTGAACTGGACACCTAATGTTCACTACTTGCTCCGGCGACGCTGGCGGCGCTCCGTAAAATGAATATGTCGCTTTCAATTTCGAGTTCACATTTGTATACATGAACGCCCATCCCCCGCCCCGACAAAATCCACAAACAGCGAGCGTGCCGTTGCAGGCCGGAATTTTGAGCGCGTAATCGGCGGTCGCGTCGAGAACCTCTTTGATCTGATCTTGCGTCACCGCCGAGACCGCTTTGCTCGCTCCATCGGCATCTTCAAACTTTTGGCCATTGAGGAAATCGGGCGCAATCGCGATGACACCATTTTCGGCCAGCTCATCGCACATGCTGCGGAGCCAATCAGTCAGGCCAAAAATTTCCTGAATAACCAGTACGGCTGGGGCTTTGTCTTTGCGCTCGGGATAAACGACGAAGGCTTTGATCGTGCGGTCGCCTGATTTGATATCGACCCATTCGCCGTGTCGCGGCGAACTGTTCAGGCGGTCCTTGCCAAAATCTTTGTATTCGTCGGCGGAAATCGTTTGGCCGACGAGAATGCAACTTAACACAATGAGAATTTGTTTCACGACGATGAAGAAGTAGCCCTTTCTAATGTTCCTTTCAGCAACGAATCAATACTTCAACGACCCGGGCGGTAGAATACCACCAGCAAAAACATGAAACAAAATAGCACCGGCAGCTCGCCCTTGTTCAGAATCGGCAACAACCGCTCCAGCACGCTCGGCGCGTGAGCCGTCGTTCGCTTGGTGGGAAACCGAGAATTTTTGTCTGCCGTGACAGGCGAACATAAGCCCAATCGTTAGGCGCACGATGCAGTAAACCGTATCCGCGCGGCGATTGAGCCAAATCATCTTGAAATGAAGATGTCAATCTTCATTAAGTCGATGGCATCGCGGCTGTGGCGTTCCGTTTACTCATCAATACGTCAATGCTCCAGCGCCCAGCGCCATAAAACACGACGAACAAGAAGAACCAGCAATAGAAGATAGCCAGTTCGCCTTTGTTCGAGACTTGTGGTCCGGCGCTCGAGATCGGAAAAAACTTCGCCATCGGAGTTGGAGCATTGGCCACGTGAATCATAAAATAAGCCACTGCCATCTCGCCGCTGCAGATGAATGCGGCCAACCGCGTGAGTAATCCAAATGCAATAAGTAAGCCGCCGACAAGTTGAATCCAACCGCCGACCTGCATCATCATGTTGTCCGAACCGGGCATTCCGCCGAACATGCCCAGCACTAATTGCCCGCCATGAGAGGCAAACATCAAACCGACGATCAGCCGCGTAATGCAGTAAAACGGATCCGCAAATCGATTGAGAGAATTCATG
>Ga0137358_10002712_pt1 | contig 10111 bp, 8 predicted proteins | sample Mad1_20_16metaG_FD_105551 | JGI IMG/M metagenome (GOLD analysis project Ga0137358, IMG submission 105551) | Vadose zone soil microbial communities from Angelo Coast Range Reserve, California, USA - Mad1_20_16 metaG | ecosystem: Environmental > Terrestrial > Soil > Vadose zone | place: USA... | reverse complement strand
GTCGCCACCACCCGGCCGGGATAGTGGCGCTCCTGGTGCATGCGGATGGTGCCATACATGCCGTTGTCGACGACGACGATGATCACCGGCGCCTCGTATTGCACAGCGGTTGCGAACTCCTGCCCTGTCATCAGGAAATCGCCGTCGCCGGCAAACGCGATGACCGTGCGCTCCGGTGCCAACCGCTTCATTCCGATGGCCGCGGGTACTCCATAACCCATGGAGCCCGAGATCGGCGCGAGTTGCGTGCCGTAGCGGCGGTAGCGTGCGTAGCGGTGCACCCAGATGGAGAAATTGCCGGCGCCATTGCAGATCACCGCATCGGCAGGGAGTCTTCCGCGCAAGCCCACGACGATCTGGCCCAGATTGACCGGGCCGGGCACCGTCGTCGGTTTATCGGTCCAGGCAAGGAAGTCGGCGTGGGCGAGCGGGGTTTCGCTCCGCCAGCTCAGTTCGTTCGGCGGCTGGAGCCCTTCGAGCGCGGCGGCGAACGCGGTCGGCGTGGCGTTGATCGCAAGCTGCGCATGATAGACGCGACCGAGCTCTTCAACGCCGGGAAATACGTGCACGAGGGTTTGGCGCGGCCGTGGAATGTCGAGAAGGGTGTAACTCTGCGAGGGCATTTCGCCGAGCCGCCCGCCCACGAGCAGGATGAGGTCGGCGCCCTTCACCCGTGCGAGAAGCTTGGGATTGGGGCCGATGCCGAGGTCGCCCGCGTAGCAGGGATGCGCGGGATCTAACAGATGCGCGCGGCGGAACGTGGTCGCAACCGGCAGCGCGAAGCGATGGGCGAACCGCGCGAGCGCCGCGCACGCGGTCGCCGACCACCGGCTGCCGCCCAACAGCACGATCGGCCGCTCGGCCGCCCACAGCAGCTTCTGCAGCCGGCTCATGTCGCTCGCGCCGGGCCAGATCTCCACCGGCTCGAAAGCGGGCGCGTCGGGCACGGCGACGCGCTCGACCAGCATGTCCTCCGGCAGCGCGATGACGACCGGGCCTGGCCGGCCGCCGGTCGCGGTGTAGAAGGCGCGCGAAATGAGCTCGGGGATGCGGGCGGGATCGTCGATCTCGGTCGCCCATTTGGCGATCGACCCGAACACCGCGCGGTAATCGAGCTCCTGGAAGGCCTCGCGCTCGCGCATCTCGCGCGCGACCTGGCCGACGAACAGAATGAGCGGGGTGGAATCCTGCCGCGCGATATGCACTCCCGCCGCCGCATTGGTGGCGCCGGGCCCACGCGTCACGAAGCAGATGCCGGGCCGCCCGGTCGCCTTGCCGCAGGCTTCCGCCATGATCGCGGCTCCGCTCTCCTGCCGGCAAACGGTGATGGCGATGTCGCGGTCGTGGAAAGCATCGAGCGCCGCGAGATAGCTCTCCCCGGGCACGCAAAACACGTGAGCCACCCCGTGAACGACGAGCTGGTCGATCAGAACTTCAGCGGCCGTCCTTGTGCCGTCATTGGCGCGCATCACGCGTCTCCCGTGGCCTGGCGCTCGCTTTACATCATGCCGCAAGCGCGCGCCGGGAGCAAAATCGGGTCACCGCGCTGGCGGACGGCGGCTACGGCCAGCGACAGACGCGCCTTGTCAGCAAATGGCAGCGATCGTTCGCTGGCGGGCCCACATCCTCACGTCGCCGGCTCGACCGAGACCACCTGGAAGGTATGCATGTGGCCGTCTTCACCGCGGATCGAGACGTATTCGCCGTGGCGAAACGCGTGGTTGCCGAAACGATAGCCGGCCTCGTCGTCGTCCTCCGCGGTCTCGTCATAGTCGAACACCCAGCGCGCGTGCTCGACGCCACCGGGCTTGTGGACCAGGCGGCCGAACTCGTCGTCCTCGCCAGCCCAGAATCGACGCACGCCGCAATGTTCACGGTATTTCCGCCAAAGCTCGACGTCGATGTGTCCGTCGGCGTCGAGTGGAGCGACGAACTCATAGCCATGCTCGTCCGAGCCCGAGGGAAATTCCTTCGAGCGGGCGAGATTGAGCCGGATGCGCTTGAGCACATGCGGTAATTGGGTCATGACGGGCCTCCTCGATCGGGCGCAGGGGCCATGGCCAACAGCATAGCACCACGAACGGTTCCGGCCTCGCCGGCGTTAGCGCGGCTCGATGCCGGACCACGGCATACCGGCGATGCCGCCGCCACGGAGTGCCAAGTGGATGAATGACAGCGACTGTCAGGAGGCGGTCTTCGCGCTGCTCGCCGACACCGCGACTCATGGCGGCGCGGCGGTTACGCGCATCGACACCCATGCCGCCTCGGTGTTTCTCGCTGGCGACCGCGCGTTCAAGGTCAAGCGCGCGGTGCGCTTTCCCTTTCTGGACTATTCGACCCTCCCCAAGCGCAAAAGCGCCTGCGAAGCGGAGCTTCGGATCAATCGGCCGTTCGCGCCCGAGATCTACCGCCGGGTGGTGGGGATCACGCGCGAGGCGGACGGCGCCCTCAAGCTCGATGGCGCCGGCGCGGCGGTGGAGTGGGCAGTCGAAATGCACCGCTTCGACGAGAATGCGACGCTCGACCGGCTGGCGGCGGCGGGCAAGATCGATGCGGCGCTGTCCGACGCGCTCGGGCGCGCGGTGGCGGCGCTTCACGCCCGCGCCAGCGCGGTCGAAGCCGAGCCCTGGATCGCGGCGCTCGCCGACTATATCGAGCAAAACGACGCCGCGTTCCGGGCGGTGCCCGACCTTTTTCCGCGTGCCGAGGTCGAGCTACTGACGACGAAGAGCCGCGCCGCCCACGCGCGCATCCGTCCGCTCATCGTCGAGCGCGGAGATCGGGGGCTCGTTCGGCGTCTCCACGGCGACCTTCATCTCGGCAACATCGTGCTTCTCGGCGGCTGGCCGGTCGCATTCGACGCCATCGAGTTCAGCGCGCTGATCGCGTCGGGCGACGTGCTCTACGATCTCGCCTTCCTGCTCATGGATCTGGTCGAGCGCGGTCTCGAACCCTCGGCCAACGCCGTCTTCAACCGCTATCTCGCCGAGACCAGGCGGACCGAGGACCTCGACGGGCTCGCGGGCCTGCCGCTCTTTCTTTCGATGCGCGCCGCCATCCGCGCCAAGGTGACGGTGGCGCGGCTCGAACATGCCGCGCCCGACGAGATCGCCGCAACCAAGCGCAGTGCCCGCGCATATTTCGACTTTGCGCGGCGGTTCATCGAGCCCAGCGCGCCTCGCCTGGTTGCGGTCGGCGGGCTGTCCGGCACCGGCAAATCGGCGCTCGCCTACGCGCTCGCGCCGCAGCTTGCGCCGGCGCCGGGGGCCGTGGTGCTGCGCTCCGACGTCGAACGCAAGATGCTGCTCGGCAAGGACGAGCACGAGAAGTTGCCGGAGGATGCCTATTCGCCGGCGGTGACGGCGCGGGTCTACGCCACCATCGCCGACAAGGCGCGCCGCGCGCTTGCAGCCGGCCATTCGGCGCTCGTCGACGCGGTCTTTGCGCGGCCGCAGGAGCGCGCGGTCGTGGCGGCGTCCGCCGAAATCCTCGGCGTGACCTTCTACGGCCTGTTCCTCGCCGCCGATCTCGCCACGCGTGTCGCCCGCGTGAGCGGGCGCGGCCGCGACGCCTCCGATGCCGACGCTGCGGTCGCCCGCCGCCAGGAGAGCTACGACCTCGGCGCGCTCGATTGGACGCGCATCGATGCCTCCGGATCGCCGGAGGAAACCTTCGCCCGCGCGCGGGCGGCGATGGGGCAGTGAGAGCATGACCGGCGACGCGGCACGCAGAGCTGGCCACCGCCGCGGCGGCGTCACGGTCTGCGGCGCGGCAAGGATACGCTAGGCACCATGGCCGTCGACCGCCGCAAAACCGCCATTGCCATTGCCGGCTTCTCGACCTTCCTCACCCTCTATTCGCCCCAGGCGCTGCTGCCTTCGCTGGCGCGTGAGTTCGGCGTCGGCGCCGCCGAGATCAGCGCGATCATGACCGCAAGTACGCTTGCCATCGCCTTGACGGCGCCGTTCACCGGCGCAGTTGCCGACGTGCTGGGGAGGAAGCGCGTCATCGCGGCTGCGATGCTGGCGATCGCCCTGCCCATGGCCGGTGCGTCACTCGCGCCGGACGTACAAGCGCTCATCGGTTGGCGCTTTCTTCAGGGCTTGCTGCTGCCGCCGATCTTCGCGGTCACCGTCGCCTATATCGGCGATGAATGGCCGCCGGCGCAGGTGGCGGGCGTCGCCGGCATCTATATCGCGGGATCGAGTCTCGGCGGATTCTGCGGCCGCTTGGTTCCCGGCGTGCTCGGCGATCTCATCGGCTGGCGCGGCGCCTTCTTGACGCTGGCGGGCTTGGATGGGCGCCGTCACGCTCGCGCTGTTGCTGCCGCGGGAGAAAGGCTTCGTTCGCTCGCAAGGCCTTGCCGCTTCAGCGCGGCAGATGCTGCGGCATCTCAAAGATCCACAGCTTCTCGCCACCTACGGCATCGGCTTCGGTGTGCTGTTCAACTTCATCGCGGTGTTCACTTACGTGAGCTTCCATCTCGCCGGGCCGCCCTATCACTTTTCCTCGACGCTGCTGGGCGCGATATTCGTGACCTATCTCGCCGGCACCGTGATCGCGCCGATGACCGGTTGGATGACGGCCAGGCTCGGCCGCCGGCGCTTCATCCTCGCGGTCATTGCCGCGTGGATGGCCGGCGCGGCGCTCACGCTCGCCCCGCCGGTTCCGGCGATCATCGTGGGGCTGACGTTTTGCGCCGCCTGCGGCATGCTGTGCCAGACGATCTCGACCGGCTATGTCGCTGAAATCGCGAAGGAGGGGCGCTCGTCCGCCGTCGGCCTCTACGTGACATCGTTCTATATCGGCGGCAGCATGGGCGCCTTCCTGCCCGGGCTTGCCTGGGAGTGGGGCGGCTGGCCGGCCACGATCGCCATGGTGGTGGCCATGCTCGCCATCATGGCCATGATTGCCGCGCTCGCCTATCGGGATGCGACGGCTTAGGGTCGAGCTTCGAGGAGGCCGAAAGGGAAGCGAATGACTGCGCCGAGCCCAAGCCATTTCGATTTTCTGCAATCGATCGATACCCCCACGGTATGCAACCTGGTCGAGATCGTCGCCCCCGAGCGTCGCGGGTTCGGCTACACCGTCAAGCACTTGCATTGCCCGTTTCCCGAGCTTGCGCCCATCGTCGGCTTCGCCAAGACGGTGACGTTCAAGGCCAAGGACGCGGTTGCGCTCGGGGACGCCGGCTACATGCAAAGGCGGCTTGATTATCTCGACTATGTCGCGGCCTTGCCGCGGCCGAGCATCATGGTGATGGAAGACCTCGACGGCGAGCATGTGGGCTACGGCGCGTTCTGGGGCGAGGTGCAGTCGAACGTGCACAAAGCGCTCGGCTGCCTCGGCGTGGTCACCAACGGCTCGGTCCGCGACATCCCGATGATCGCGCCGGGCTTCCAGATGCTGGCCGGCTCGATCGTTCCCTCCCATGCCTATGTCCACGTCGTCGATTTCGGCATCGACGTGAACGTGCACGGCATGGCGGTCAAGAGCGGCGACCTCGTGCACGCCGACCGCCACGGGGCGGTCGTCGTGCCGATCGACAAAATCGACGCCATGAAGACGGCGCTCGACGGGCTCGCCGCGCGCGAGGCGAAGATCATCGCGGCGGCGAAGGCCGGCGGCGGCGTCGCGGCTATCAAGGCGGCGATGAAAAGCTAGGGCGCCGATGACCGCGCGTGCCATCCAGCAACAGGATCGCGCCGAGACCAATCCGGCCTTCAGCTGCCGCAAACTGAAGCTTGGAACCTTCCAAACCAATCTCGACAGCGGCTGCGTGATGTCGGACCTCGACGGTCGGCTCGACATCACCTGGCCGACGACGCTCGGTCTCGCCAGGCTGGCCGAAGAAATGGATTTTGAGGCGCTGGTGCCGGTAGCGCGCTGGCACGGCTTCGGCGGCGCCACCAATCCGCAAGGGCGAGGCTTCGAGGCCTACACCTGGGCCGCCGGCATCGCCGCTTCCACCGCCAAGGCCGGGGTCTTCGCCACCTCGCACATCTCGCTCAATCACCCGATCGTCGCCGCCAAGCAGTCCACGGTCATCGATCATATTTCGGGCGGCCGTTACGCGCTCAACATCGTGACCGGATGGAATCAGCCGGAAATCGACATGTTCGGCAGCCCAATGATGGGACACACCGAGCGTTACGCCTGCGCCGAGGAATGGCTCGCCATCGTCAAGCGGCTGTGGACCGAGGACGACGCGTTCGACCACGAGGGCAAGTTCTACAAGATCACCAAAGGTTACCTGCAACCGAAGCCGATCCAGCGACCATATCCCGCAGTCATGAGCGCCGGCGCGTCCGAGCGCGGCCGCCACTTTGCGACCAAATACGCGGATCTGGTCTTTACGGTCATTCGCACCGGCGGCCTCGAGGAATGCCGCGCGCACGTGCAGGCCTACCACCGGCTGGCGCGGGAGGAATACGGCCGCGAGGTCCGGGTCTGGACTGTCGCCAATATCGTGCAGGGCGAGACCGAGAAAGCGGCGCGCGATTTCTATCGCTACTACGTGCACGAGAAGGGTGACTGGGAAGCCGCCAAGAATATGATCGACACGTTCACGCTCGACATCAATGCCCGGATGATTCCGACGGAGCGGCTGAAAGCCTATCAGGAGGCATTCATTGCCGGCTGGGGTGGATTCCCGCTGATCGGCACCAAGGAGCAGATCGTCGAAGGATTGCAGGCGTTGTCGCGGGCTGGTGTCGACGGCGTTCTGCTGTGCTGGCCGCGCTTCGAGCAAGGCATGCGCGAGTTTCGGGACATCACCTATCCGCTCGTGCGGCAGGCGGGATTACGGGACTTTGGCTGAACCGTTGCCGCGGGGCCGGGGGCAACCGTTTCGGCGATGACGCGAGGTGCAACATGGACACTCACGACGACGTTGATCTTTGGCACGCGCTTTACCGCCTCGAGGCGAGATATTGGCACGAGATCGATTGCAATGGCGGACACCGCGCCCACGAATATTACCTGCCGGATGGCGTGATGGTGGTCGGCCACAATCGGTTTCAAGGACGCGACAAGATTCGAGAGTTCTATGCGTGGCGTGAACGCCAGGCCACGACCGCCATCAGCAGCGTGAAGACCACGCGCCATCTGATCAACAATCTATTGGTCGAATCGAGCGGGGCGCGGCGCGCGAAGGTGTTGGGCATCATCAGCTTCTACGGGGCTGCCGTGCGCGCGCCGGCGCCGCAATCCAAGCCGCCGATGCTGATCGCGGACCTGATCGCCGAATGCGTGCTGGGTGAAGACCAGGGCTGGCAATTCCAATCGCACATGTTGCAACCGGTATTCATGAGTCACGAGGCCCCGCCCTCGATGGCGATCGACGCACGCCGCTAGGCGGCCGGCCGCATTCGCCTTCGCATTGGATGCGATCGGCATGACGGCATTTCGCGCCTACGCGCCGCTTTGCCTCCTAACGCGCGCCAGGCTAAGGGTGACGCGATGAAAGACGCGCGCGGCCTCGATGTGACCGCCGACGACGCAACTGCCGTAGCGGCGGCGGACGACTTCGCCGCACGGTTGCTGCGTCTCGATCAGGGCGTCGAGGCCATTCTCGACGCCGCAAAGCGCTGGCTCGACACACCGATCGTTCAACTCTACGCCGCGACGTTCTGGCTCTACGGCCAGACCGACGGCGCGCTTGAGACCGCGGCCGTCCATCTGCGCGCGTGCGACGCGCTCGCGATGAACACGCGCGAGCGCGCGCTCCATCGGGCGCTCGCGCTCTGGCATGGCAATGACAATCTGCGCGCCGTCGAGGCCATGGAGGCGATCACCACCGAGTGGCCGAGCGATCTCTTGACCGCCAAGATCGCAGAGTTCCTCTATTACGTGCTTGGCCAGCAATACATGGGACCGCGGTTTCGCGCGCACATGCGCCGCCTCGAAGGCGCGCACGCGGCGGATCCGGATTTTCTCGCGATGACGGCATTCGCCAGCGAGCTGTGCAGCGACTACGCCGCCGCCGAGGCGGTGGCGGAACGCGCGCTCGCCATCGAGCCGAGAAACCCGTGGGCGCAGCACGCCCTCTCCCACGTTCTCATCCGCCAGGGCCGCGTGACGGAAGGTCTCGCGCGCCTGGAATCATTCCTCCCGCTGCTTGCGGCCTGCGGACGGCCGATCCATTGTCACGACGCTTGGCACCTTGCCCTGCTGCATCTCGAAGAGCTCGATGTGGCCGCGGCGATGCGCGTCTTTCGCACGCACATCTGGGGCATCACCCCGGACTTCGTGGTCGAGCAACTCGACGCCATCGCGTTGCTTTGGCGCATCGAGATGGCCGCCGGGCCCATGGATGCGCAATGGCCTTCGATCGCCGAGCATATCGCCACGCGCGCGCTCGAGACGTTCATGCCGTTCATGAACGCGCATTACGTCTACGCGCTCGCGCGCGCCGGGCGGGCTGATGTGGTCGAAGCGGGGCTCGCCGGGGTGCGAGCGCGCAGCGCAGCCGACGACGAGGAAGCAAAACGGGTGTGGGCGCCAGTCGGACGCGCGGTGATCGGGGCGGCGGCCGCCTTCGGCGCCGGCGATCGCGCCCGCGCCGCCGCATTGCTCGATCCGGTCATGCCGATGATGACATCGATCGGCGGCAGCGACGCCCAGGACGACCTGTTTCGCCAGACCTATCTGCGCAGCCTGCAGGCGGCCGGACGGCACGTCGATGCCGCGGCCTATTTCGATGCCATCACCGCCGGTAAATCTCGCACGCCGCTCGACCGCGCGCTGGCGAATTGATCGCCAAGGTCAGCCCTTGCGCCGCCCATATGCTGGCAAAAATAGGTTGTCGCCCTTGTCATCACCCCCGCAACGCGGGCGATCTCGTGAGCCCGGATCAGGCCTGCGGTTGCGGCTCGAGGCCGCCGGTTTCGGGGCGCGGGCGCGGCTTGCCGGCCGGCGGCACGGCCGACCCGCGCGGCGTCGCCGGCTCGATCACGGATTCGCGCGCCGGCCGCTTGCCCGCGAGCAGATCTTTGATCTCGTCGCCGGTCAGCGTCTCGAACTCGAGTAGCCCCTTGGCCAGCGTTTCGAGATCGGCGCGCTTCTCCTCGAGAATGTGCTGCGCCTCGGCGTAGCCGGCCTCGACCAGGCGCTTGATCTCGCCGTCGATCTTGCGGCTCGTTTCCTCCGAGACGTTCTGCTGGCGCGCCACCTGGTAGCCCAGGAAAACCTCGTCCTGGTTCTCGCCATACGCGACCGTGCCGAGGGTTTCGGACAGACCCCAGCGCGTCACCATCATGCGCGCGAGCTTGGTCGCCTGTTCGATGTCGGAGGCGGCGCCCGAGGTGACCTTCTGCTTGCCGAACACGAGCTCCTCGGCCACGCGCCCGCCCATCATGATGGCCAACCGCGAGGTCATCTGCTCGAGGCTCATGGAGAGCTTGTCGCGCTCCGGCAGCTGCATGACCATGCCGAGCGCGCGGCCGCGCGGGATGATGGTGGCCTTGTGCACCGGATCGGTCGCCTGCACGTTGAGCGCGACGATGGCGTGGCCGCCCTCGTGATAGGCGGTCAGGAGCTTTTCCTCCTCCGTCATCACCAGCGATTTGCGCTCGGCGCCCATCATCACCTTGTCTTTGGCGTCTTCGAACTCGACCTGGGTCACCATGCGCTTGTTGCGTCGGGCCGCCATCAGGGCCGCCTCGTTGACGAGGTTCATGAGATCGGCGCCGGAAAAGCCGGGCGTGCCGCGCGCGGTGGTCTTGAGATTGACGTCCGGCGCCAGCGGAACCTTGCGCACGTGGACCTTGAGGATCTGCTCGCGGCCGACCACGTCCGGGTTGGGCACGATCACCTGGCGGTCGAAGCGGCCCGGCCGCAGGAGCGCCGGGTCGAGCACGTCGGGACGGTTGGTCGCGGCGATCAGGATGATGCCCTCGTTCGCCTCAAAGCCGTCCATCTCCACCAGAAGCTGATTGAGCGTCTGCTCGCGCTCGTCGTTGCCGCCGCCGAGACCGGCGCCGCGGTGGCGACCCACCGCGTCGATCTCGTCGATGAAGATGATGCAGGGCGCGTTCTTCTTGCCCTGCTCGAAGAGGTCGCGCACGCGCGAGGCGCCCACGCCGACGAACATCTCGACGAAATCCGAGCC
>Ga0137358_10002708_pt1 | contig 10117 bp, 7 predicted proteins | sample Mad1_20_16metaG_FD_105551 | JGI IMG/M metagenome (GOLD analysis project Ga0137358, IMG submission 105551) | Vadose zone soil microbial communities from Angelo Coast Range Reserve, California, USA - Mad1_20_16 metaG | ecosystem: Environmental > Terrestrial > Soil > Vadose zone | place: USA... | reverse complement strand
GGGGCTGGGCATATCCGGAATGGACCTAACCTCTGCCTATCCCCGCGGGGTTTGGGGAAAGCTGAATAAGTTTTCTACATTTATGTGGAGCAACCAAGAGCCCATTCGTACTGGACCCGGGAGCCCACTCGGGAATTAGACCTCCCCAATTCGGGGGTATCCTATTACAAAAGCGTACGATAGGGTAAAGAAAAGTAGATTTTTTGAGTAGCTGCGCGGTCGCCACGGCACATAACTACCCAGGCTTTCCAGACGAGCGGAAGACTCATTCAATCGCGCGAAGAAATTCCAATCCAAAGAGGCGCATTTCCCCGGCTGCATCTTCGCGGAGAACCCTGGCTGAGATACGTGGGGTCTCACTGGGAACAAGACTCGAAGAGGCGGGTGACGGCGCTGGAATTGTTAAATGCACGATTTGATCGGGCCGAATGATGTGTGCTGACGTAATGCAAGCACCGGTGGCGCTGATATTAAGGGTTTTCGTGAGCTCTATGAATTCGGTGCCGGATGCGTCGACGCCGCGGACGAAAATAGGCACCTGCAAACGGATACGGGGCGAGCGTCTTGTTGAAGCCGACGCTACGAGCTGCCGCTTCTTAAGAATGTCAGTCTCCACGAGCTTCCACTTGGTACTAAGGACCTAGTACGGACGTTAGCATCTCGAATGCCACATAATCCTTGGCGCACCTTCCACTAAGGTCATTATTTATGAATAAGATAAAGGTAAGGGCCGCAGAAATAAATTGTTGCGTCGAGTGCTTTGCTCGGGTTATCCACTTCCCTTCCTCAAATGTGCAAACGGAACGCTTTTGCCATTGACACTGGAGGACCCCTTTGCAACGATTAAAAGCTCATTAGGGAAAATTTTTGCCACTTTGCCCGAGAGGCAGGTCTAAGTGATGTCTGGACGAATTGTGGTGCCCCCCCTATCGGAAGAGCGGAATCGCACGGTTCTTCCCCTGGGGTTTGTCAGCGGGCTGCTGGACAAGGTCGAGAAGGCGCTCCTTGTGGCGGAGCGGAACGGCGATCTGCTGCTGGTGAACTCGCGGGCAAAACAGTTGCTGGGATCTTACGGATTCACTGAAATTCCAGGGTTGAATCTTTTCAATGACGTGCTCCGGGCGAAATCGAAACAGATCTTTGACCAAATCGAAAGTGGCGCGAACGAAGTCGAGCTGCAAATCGAACGTGGGGGAACGAAGTCCACAGTGCAGGTTCAGTGGATGCCCGAGCCAGACTGGCTTGTTGTGGAACTTGAGAACAAATCCGAAACACAACAACCACAAGATCCCGCGACGCAACTGACGATACAGGAGCTGCTGCAAGAAAGGGAGATTACCTATCGAAATCTGCTAGCGGCTTACCTAAAACTGCAGGAAGTAAACCGGCAAAAAACAGTGTTCCTTGCCTCGGCGGCGCATGAGTTAAAAACGCCGCTGGCGGTGATCAAAGGCTATTACGACCTTCTGCTGGCGGGTTCGCTCGGGCGCTTGACGGACAAGCAACAAGATATTTTGGAGGAGTCGAAGGACAGTTGCGAACGGCTGGTGCGCCTGGTCTCGATGTTCCTGAATTATTCGGCGCTGGAAAGCGGCAAGCTGGTGCTGCAATTGCGCGAGAACGATTTGCGAGATTGTCTCGAGGAGCTTTCGAAAAGGTGGACGGAAGCGTTTCAGCGCAAGGGAGTGAAACTGGAAGTCAATATCGATCCGTCGATAGCGACGTTCCGGTTCGACTACCAAAAGGTGCAGCAGGCAGCGGCCAATCTTCTGGACAATTCCTTGAAACACACGCCAGCCGGCGGCAGCGTAACGCTGCGTGCGGCGCCGCATTTCTGGGAGCGGCGCGTGGCGGCCATGGCTCCCGCCGAAGAGCGCCGGAGATTTCGCTTGCCGCGACCGAACAGCGTGGAAGTGAGTGTGGCAGACTCCGGGCCGGGAATCGCCGCGGAGCATCACCAGGAGATATTCGAAGATTTTGTACGAGTGGACCGGAACACTTCGGGGATGGGGCTGGGGCTGGCGATTGCAAAGCGGCTCATCCAGGCGCATCGCGGAAAAATCTGGGTCGAGAGCGAAGCGCGAAGCGGGAGCAGGTTCACGTTTTTGTTACCGATGGATCAGGGGTAGGGCAAGCAAATATATCGATTGAGAGGGAACAGTCCATGGCCACAAAAGAAAAGATTCTCGTGATTGACGACGAACCGAGCATTCGAAAGTATCTGCAGACGCTGCTCGAAGTGGATGGATTTGAAGTAGAGACGGTGAGCTCAGGAAAAGAAGCGCTCTCGAAGGTGAAAGGAGGCGAACGTCCGGACTTCATTATCCTGGATGTCTTGATGCCGGAAATGAACGGCATCGAGACACTGAAAGAGCTGATGCAGATCGATCGCAGCCTGAACGTGATCATGCTCTCGTGTTCGAACGAGGTCGGCACGGTCGTTGAAGCCATCCGCATCGGGGCGCACGATTATTTGACGAAGCCTTTTGAGAAAACGGAACTGGACGCGGCGATGCTGAAATCGCGCCAGAAAAAAGAGCTCACGACGGAAAATCAGGCGTTGCGCGACTATTGCGATCAAATCACGGAAGACTTGAGCTTCCTGGCAGCGAGCCCGCAGATGGTGCGGATCCGGCAGCAAATCCTGCAAATTGCACCGGTGGATGTGCCCGTTTTTATTTGTGGGGAGAGCGGTGTCGGAAAAGAAGTTGTGGCGCGTATGATTCATCTGCGTTCGAAGCGCCGGAACCAGCCATTCGTGAAGGTAAATTGCGCGGCTTTGCCTGGAGAACTCCTGGAGTCGGAACTATTCGGTTTCGAACAGGGCGCTTTTACGGGTGCAGTGCGCAGCAAGCCGGGCAAGTTTGAAATGGCCAACAAAGGCACGATCTTCCTGGATGAAATCGCGGAAATGAGCACGCATCTGCAGGCGAAGCTTTTGCACGTTCTGCAGGACCATCAGTATTCACGGCTCGGCGGTCGCCACCTAGTGGAAACCGACGTGAGGGTGCTGGCGGCGACCAACATGGATGTTCAAGAAGCGATGAAGACGGGGCGTTTCCGTGAAGATCTCTATTACCGGTTGAATGTTTTGTCCATCAACGTCCCGCCGCTCCGGGAGCGGACTGCGGAGATCCCGCTACTTTTCCGGCATTTCCTCCAGAAATATAGCGAGAAGTTCGGCAAGACACCCTCGGGACCTTCGAAGTACCTTTTGGATGCAGCTGTGAATTATCCCTGGCCAGGTAACCTGCGTGAACTGGAGAATTTCGTAAAGCGCTATGTAATTCTTGAGGATGACGAAGGCAGTCTGCGCGAATTGGTCGAGATGTCCTCGACACGCCAGCGGACGTCGCCTCGCGAAGAACCGATGCTGCCTCGCGAACAAGGGCTGAAGGCACTTGTGCGTGGGTTGAAGGATGAGGCTGAAACAGAAGCCATCGCCGACGCACTGGAAAAGACGCGTTGGTGCCGAAAGGACGCTGCGAAAATGCTGGGTATCAGTTACAAGGCCTTGCTATACAAGATGCGGCAGTTCAATCTGGATACGCCGCGCACGCGGAAATCGGCTGAGGAGCCAACGGCTGAGGAGCCGGCGGCTTCAGGGATTGGAACGCGACGCAGTTAAGACCGCTCGTCGTCTGCATTTCTCCGGCTAGGCACCGTCACTGGAATCCGTTTTACGGAGTAGTGCGCGAAAGCGGCCGCCTCGTCACATCCAAATAATAACGATACCGCGGTCGGCCGGAGTTGAGTTAATTTGTGCAGCAACGAATGTTACACGCAGGCGCGCGGCAGGCCAGCGAACGGGGAACCAGTCTGGGGGCGACCTGGGAGAGTCCGGGATGTTTATCGTCAGCGCAAGTTTTGCGGAATGATCTCGCGGACATCGAGTGAGAATTGGGCTTGTTCCGCTGTGGTCAGCCTATTCTTTGAGCGAGGAAATGTCGAAGGTTGAACATTTCGAGTAACTTGGACTCCGAGAAGGGACGCGGGCAAGACGGGAGATCCGCGGCGTGAATTGGAGGATGGTGGCAATGACGGAACGTCGCACAGCACGGCGCTATGACCTCTCGTTGCCGATTATCATCCGTGTCCCAACCGAACGAGCGCTGGATACGCAGCAAGGCAAGACCCGCGACATCTCCACGCGTGGATTGTATTTTGTTGTCGAACAGAACTTGGAGGCCGGCTCGGAGCTGGACATCACGCTGACCCTACCCACAGAAATCACCCATGGCACGGAGGTATTTGTGCGGGCATTGGGGAAGGTTGTTCGGATGGAGAACCGATCGGAAGACGGCGACAACCGCATGGGAGTGGCAGCAGTGATCGAGCGATACGATATCATTCGGGGAGAAGCGGCGCGGGCGTGATTGAGGTTATTTGAGATTTGTGCTTCGCTGACCGGTGAAAGTTTCAGGGCCTTGCCTGCCTTTGCACCCCGACAATCCTATCTTTGAAATGATTTCATCTTGCATTCAGGGGCAAGTTGGGCCTACCATCCGGCGAGGCTGTCCCCGGGAGAGTCCAATGAAGGTCTCGGAGCTAATCGGATCCCGTAAGGAAATATTCTCCATCACCGAGGAGACGAGCGTACATCAGGCTGCTCAGTACCTCCGTGAGAAACAAGTACGCGCGGTGGGGGTGGTTAGCGTCGAAGGCAAGCTTTCAGGCGTGATCTCGCAGAGCGACGTGTCCGACAAAGTCGCCGCGGAGAACAAGTGCCCGGCGTGGATGAAAGCGTCGGATATTATGACGCGCGAGCTCGTGACGGTCACACGGGAGATGACGCTTGATGACTGCTTGCGCTTGATGGAACAGAACAGCATCTACCACCTCATTGTGCTGGGCGAGAAACAAGAATTCCTGGGTATGCTCTCCATCAGCGACATCTTGAGAGTGGTGGCATCGGATGAGAAGGCCCGGGCGGACCTGCTCGAGTCATTTATTTTCCCGCAACGATAAATACCACTATCTTAAGGATAGTAGAGGGATGGCCGTTTGTGAATGGGCCAATCCTCAGAAAAGACATCGCAGGATCATTCCGTGTCGAGGGGCGCTGCGGGAACTCTCCGCTTTATTCCATCCAAAGCGGTTTCTATGTGTTGCGTCGCACCACTATGCATAGGATTCGGCGATGTTGGAAATGAGGTTGCAAGTCTGCACTCGAGGTGCCGCAAAATCAGGCGTAGTTCCGCGCCGCTGCGTTCTTTCCAAGAGGCTGAATTCCAAGCCTCAGATTAAATGTAAGCAATGTCAATAAATTGTTGACAGATGAACCGGGGCGGGTCTCGGTAATTCATTTCCATTGCAGTACATCTAATTTCATAAACCTCTACCAAAGAGACGAATGAGACTTGCAGGTCCTGGCGTCTTGCCTCCTTGACGGTGGGTCGGCCTTAGGGAGGGCGCCATCTCGTAAGTGAATGAAAACAAGCGTTGTAGTACATATCCTCCAGATTTCTTTTCTAATTCAATGGAGTTTGGGACTCTTCCCCATTTGGAGACTCGGATGCAACGCCATAAGACGGCCTGAAGTCGTTTGACGGATCACTGGAATGTCTAGAAATGGTTCATCTGATATGCGTGCTGCGGCGAGCCAATTCGTTGTGCCGCCTGACGAGGTTGTCTTTGGCTGCGCTCCTTCCATGATGGCAGTTCGCCATCAGCTCGAAAAGATTTGCGGCACGAATCTTCCTGTGCTCATTCAGGGTGATGGCGGCAGCGGCAAAGAGACCCTCGCTCGGTGGGTGCATCATCATTCACCATGGAGCTCGGGACCATTTATCAAAGTCAACTTTGCGGCGGTTCCCGGCAGCCTGCTGGAGAGCGAATTGTTTGGTTATAAGACGGGAGCTTTCACGGGTGCGAACTCCACCCGAATTGGCCTTGTCGAGATGGCTCAAGGAGGTACGCTCTTTCTTGACCAAATCACGGATTTAGAGCCCACATTCCAAGCCAAGATATTGCAACTGCTGCAGGATGGAGCGTTCACCCGCTTGGGTGATCAGGAGGAAAGAAGACTGGAGGCGCGGATAGTATGCGCCAGCAGTCACCGGCTCGATGAAGCGGTTATGGAGGGGCGTTTTCGTCAGGATCTCTACTACCGTATAAACGTCTTCGAAGTTGTATTGCCTCCCCTCTCGTCGCGTCGAGGGGACATCCCGACAATCGCAAACTATTTACTGAAACAACTGAACGCGCGTTTTGGCCGCGAAGCCTCGATGCTTGACGCGAGCAAGCTCCGCCTCTTACAAAGCCGCGAATGGCGCGGGAACATCCGGGAATTGGAAAACTGGATTTCACGCTACGTTCTTCTTGGAGAAGAGGAGCTGTTAGAGGAATTGATCAGCATGAAGCATCCATACTCCGGGAGAGCAGACGAACTGCCAGAGGGTAGTATCCCGCTCAAACGAATCGCCCGGCAGGCGGGTCGAGCGATGAGCCGCGAATTGATTCTGAGGGCCTTGCAAGCGAATCACTGGAACCGCCGAAGAGCAGCAAAAGATCTCAAGATCAGTTACCGAACGCTTCTATACGAGATCCGAGAGATAGGATTGCCTTCAAAGAGACTCCAGAAAGAGACTTCGAAACCAATTGAAGAAGCAAATCCTCCCCCACCTGCCGCGGATTGAATCCAAAGCCGCGGCAACGACTTTCTTCAGATTGTCTACGTGAAAAGAGGGCCTGCCTTGCGTTGCGGGACCGCTACAATGTATATCTCCAACCCTGACATAGTATCCTTCGGAATGAAGAGGATTTTCTTGAGCCAGAGCCTGCGTCAATATGCACGATGGCTGCCCATCTTGGCGGTGGCCATCGCGACTATCAGCTGCAACGGAACAGGAAGCCCGAGTCAAGGCGGTGGAGGAAATCCTTCCCCGGCTAGCATTGCGAGTCTGAATCCGGCGACGGGAATGGTAGGAACGCCGGTGACGATCAATGGAGCGAACTTTGGAGCGGCGCAGGGCACGAGCACGGTGAAGTTCAATGGGATCACCGCGGCGCCGACGAGCTGGAGCGCGACGAGCATCGTAGCGCCGGTGCCAGCGGGAGCGACGAACGGGAACGTGGTGGTGACGGTAGGGGGAGTAGCCAGCAATGGTGTGGGATTCACCGTTACAAATTCCGCGGGGACGGGCGCAACGGGGCCGCTGCGGGCGCTGGCGTCGAATCCGCGCTATTTCACGGATGGAAGCGGGAAGGCTATTTTGTTGACCGGCTCACAGACTTGGGACACTTTCCAGGATACCGACCAGAGCACCTCGCCGGCGGCGTTTAACTTCACGGCCTATGTGAACTTCCTGAAGTCGCATGGGCATAACGTAACGATTCTCTGGCGGAAAGACCTGCCCACCTATTGCAACTGGGGAGCCGGGGGAACCTGGCACATGGCGCCGTTCCCGTGGAAGCGCACGGGTGGAAGCGGAGGAACGCAAGTGGCGTCAGACGGTCTTCCGGCCTTCGACTTGACGCAATTCAATCAGGCGTACTTCGATCGTCTGCGTGCCAGAGTGATTCAGCTGCAGCAAAACGGCATCTACGCCATTGTGGAGCTATTCGATGGACTCGGTTTGGTCAATAACCGCTGTTCGAACGATGGCTACCCGTTCACAGGAGGCAACAATGTGAACGGAGTGGACGATGGAGGCGGGACAAACTCCATGATCATGGGGAGTCCCAACACCATTACGAATTATCAGGATGCGTTCGTACAAAAAGTGATCGACACAGTGAACGATCAGCCCAACGTGTTGTGGGAGATTTCCGAAGAGGCCCCGGGAAACTCCACGTGGTGGCAAGGGCATATGATCTCTCTGATTCATACCTACGAAGCAGGCAAGCCTGCTCAACATCCAGTTGGCTTTCCCTATGTCACTGGGGCGTCAGACTCCCTCCTTTATAACAGCAATGCGGATTGGGTGGCGCCTGGGGCGCGGATTTCCCCGACGAGCAGTTGTGGAAGCGGGACACCGCAATGCAAGGTAAATATCAACGATAGCGACCATTCGTATTTTGGGATGTGGAATGACAGCGCACAGACGAACCGCAACTACGTGTGGGAGAACTTCACGAACGGCGACCAAGTGATGTTCATGGACCCCTACGTGATTTATTGGGCCAGCGGGAACCGCAACCTGTGCCCAAGCCCAACGAATGGGGTGTGCAGCGGGCCGGACAGCCGCTGGAATAATTTCCGTGACAACATGGGATACATGTTGAAATATGCCAATACAAAACTGGACTTGCTGAAGATGACGCCGCAGGGCGGGTTGTGCTCCACCGGATTCTGCCTGGCGGATAACGTGGCGACGGGAGCGGAATACCTGGTGTATGCGCCGAATGGGGGAAGCATCACGGTGAACTTATCGGCCACTACGCGGACGCTCAATGTGGAGTGGCTCAACCCCAGCAGCGGAGCCATCACCACGGGCGGAACCATTGCGGGAGGCTCGGCGAACCAATCCTTCACTCCGCCTTTCAGCGGCGATGCCGTGCTCTATCTCGTCGACGTTGCCGGTCACAACTGATGATATATCTGTGACTTACGAGCTTTCCTTCCGAGCCTGACCTGCTCATTGTGTTTCCTTCCGGCCAGTTTCTTCTCCTGACCTAGTGTTGTCCTTCTGTTCCCCTCCGGGCAGTCACTCCCCCTGCTCCGAAATTGTCCCTCTGGCCAGTGGAAGTCCCCGAAAGCGCCCCGTAGGCTCGTGAAGGTGGGGACTCTGTCGTCTCGTCGGGAGACCGACGCAAACAAATCGAGCGCCACGGTATTTGGGAGATTGAGGAGAATCATGAGGGGTTTCCGCACTACTCTGGGAATTTCGAGCCGTCCGTACGCCGGGAGCATCCTGTTCCTGTTCATTTTGATCGTCATGCTGGTGAACAGCGGTTGCGCGGGCCTTGTAAGCGGGGGTACGCCGGGCGGAGGAACCCCGCTGACGATTTCGAGCGTGCAAGCAAGCACGCCAACGTTGACTGGGTTTCAGGTAAGCTGGGCGACAAGCATTGCTGCCGACTCAGTAGTTGATTACGGGACAAGCGCTTCCTACGGATCGAGCACACCGGTCAATCCTTCGATGGTCACGAGCCACCAGATAACCCTTTCTGGCCTGGCCGCCGGCACCGCCTACTATTACCAAGTAAGGTCGACCGACTCGAAAGGCAACAACGGCAAGAGTGGCGGCCATTCGTTCAAGACAGCGGGTTTCAGCATTTCGGGCACGATTAATCCTGCAACGGGAGGAAGCGGAGCGACGCTGACACTAGGCGGGGCGGCGAACGCCACGACGACGACAGATAGCTTGGGGAATTACGCATTTGCCGGACTACCGAATGGGACGTACACGATTGTTCCGAGTCACGCGGGTTTTACGTTTACTCCAAGCAGTCAGAGTACGACGGTAAATGGAGCCAACGTTACGGCAGTGAACTTCACGGTGAACCCAGCGGTGGCGCCGACGATCACCACACAGCCAGTGAACCAGACGGTGACGGTGGGGCAGACAGCGACGTTCACTGTGGCGGCGGCGGGGACAGCGCCGCTGAGTTACCAGTGGCAGAAGAACGGCGTGAACATCGCGGGGGCCACGGCGACGAGCTACACCACACCGGCGACGACGGCGTCAGACAGCGGGTCGACGTTCGCGGTGGTAGTCACGAACACGGCGGGGACGGTGACGAGCGCGACGGCGACGCTGACGGTGAACCCAGGGCCGAGTATCACGAGCCTGAACCCAGCGTCCGGGTTAGTGGGCACATCGGTGACGATTAACGGGGCGAATTTTGGAGCGGCGCAGGGCACGAGCACGGTGACGTTCAATGGGATCACCGCGACGCCGACGAGCTGGAGCGGAGCGAGCATTGTTGTGCCAGTGCCAGCCGGAGCAACTGCCGGTAACGTCGTCGTCACGGTTGGTGGTGTGGCGAGCAACGGTGTGGCATTCACAGTAACGGTTCCAGTGCCGAGCATAACGAATCTGAATCCGGCGACGGGGCTGGTAGGGACGCCGGTGACGATTGCCGGGGCGAACTTCGGAGCAGCGCAGGGCACGAGCACGGTCAAATTCAATGGCATAGTGGCGACGCCAACGAGCTGGAGTGCCACGAGCAT
>Ga0137358_10002706_pt1 | contig 10120 bp, 6 predicted proteins | sample Mad1_20_16metaG_FD_105551 | JGI IMG/M metagenome (GOLD analysis project Ga0137358, IMG submission 105551) | Vadose zone soil microbial communities from Angelo Coast Range Reserve, California, USA - Mad1_20_16 metaG | ecosystem: Environmental > Terrestrial > Soil > Vadose zone | place: USA... | reverse complement strand
GATTAATGTCCAATTCCCAACGCACTCGCGACAAAGCCGAACCCATCAGCCGATAATCGACCTGCTTCGGAATCGGCCATCCGCTTGCATCGATCTTCTTCCAGCGTGCTTCGAATGCAGCGAGATCCTTTCGCCGATTGTCGATGCTTGGGCGCGACCAATCGCGCGTTCCGCCAGGTCGTTCGAGGCGATTGACGTCATCCCCGGTGAACGGCGCATATTTCGCGCGCCAATTCCAAAAGTCGTCAGCGATTTTATTGAGCGGGTCTTCCTGCTGAGCGGCGTTAACGCCGAGCGCACACAGGATCGACAGGAAAAAGCCAAGCGTCATGCTCTTCATGGCGCAAATTAACGAAATGGCAGCTCGATTAGGCTGCCGTGCGTCGCGTCGTGATAAACTTTCACATGGCAAGTGCGCGCGTCCCTGGCGGTTTCATCAGCCACGATTCCGCCGGAGTTGTAATTCTTTTGCCAGAAGATCGAGTTTGGTGACGAAATGACGAGTCGCAACCGGCTGCCCTTCATGAGCCGACGTGCGACAAACAAACCGGGATCGAAATCGCATTTCACAATTTCGCCCGGCTTCACCAGTTTCGCTTCACGCAGTGATTCGCGGTAACGCAACCGGCGGATATCGCTCCAGAGCGCGATGCTCGTCCCGTCTGGCTGAATTTCGTAAAGATCGGCCGACAGATCGGTATCCGGCGTATCGATGGAAATCCAGAGTGAAAGTTTCGGGCAACCGATCAACTGAGTTTCTGCCGGCAGCGGATCGGTGTGATAAACAAGGCCATCCTTGCCGATGCTAAGTGGAAACCGTTGATCAATTCCCGCCGTTTTTTCATTCGGCTCGACTCCCTCCACGTTTTCGCCGCGACTAGTGTCTAGCGGGTCGTAAGTGAATTCGCCCGGCCGAATCATTGCTTGAGGTTCTTTTGGCCGAGATTGATGGAAAAATCCGGAATGGAAGACGCTGTTGCCGAGGCCAATCCCCGCTTCGAGGTATAAAATCTTCGGATTAGCGGTGAGTATCTCGAAGTTATCAGCGTATTTCCACTCGCCGTTCGCGCCGCTGTTTCCGGGCGCGACCAAATAATAGGCGACCTGACTTTTCAAAAACTCCGGTTTGGCCCCGTTCTTCAGCGTCCAGTCGTACCATTGTCGATGCAGATCATTAAGATCGACAACCGCTGCCGGGCCGAACTTCACGCCGCCGACTTCATCCGTGGGCGTGCGCGTACCGGCGTGGTCCCACGGGCCAATGATGAGAAAATGTTTGGCGCGCGCTTCGGGCGAGGCGTTGGCGATGTGATCGCGATAAAAAGTGAGAGCGCCGAGTTCATCGCCATCATACTGGCCGGTGATGGTGAGGATCGGCAGCGTGATCCTTTTGAATTGCTCGGTCGTTGGCACCATAGCCTCGTAATAGGCGTCGGCCGTCGGATGTTTCAGGATGCGCTGAAAATTCACCGAGGGATTCCCAACAAATGAATCGAGTGTCTTGAATGCGATGTGTTTCTTGTAGGCATCCAAAAATTTTGTGCGCCAAAACTTCTGGTCAGCAAAAAGATTGTTCTGAGCGGCACGCCCGCTGGTAAGAGTGAACCATTGCACGTCGTAGGTTTCGCCAACATTATCAAGAGAGGGATAATCGAGCGGCGGGTGAGCAGCGGCTGCCGGAACGATCGTCGCCAGATGCGGTGGAAATTCTTTCGCCGTGGCCCACTGATCGAAACCTGCATAGGAACCACCCCACATTGCCACTTTGCCGTCGCAGAAGGGTTGCTGCGCAAACCATTCCACGACGTCATGTCCATCGCCCGGCTCCTGCGCGAACGGCTCAAACTCACCACCGGAATTTCCGCGACCGCGAACATCGACAAGCGCAAATGCATAACCGTGCGACGCGAAATACGCAGCGCGGGCGTGATACGTATCGGAGATGTAAGGCGTCAGTGTGAAAATGACTGGCGTCTTTGACGGCGCTCCGTCTTTCGCTTTCGGCAAATAAAGCGTCGCATTTAATTCCACTTGATCGCGCATCGGAATTCTTACGCCCCAGCGGAGGTCATAATCGGCAGTAGCGGGCGGAGATTCCTTGGAAGAAGGGGATGGGGCCGGCAGCGGAGTCTGCGCAGCGATGTTTGTGGCGAAGACCATCCAGAGCGCAGCAGCTAAGATCGACAATTTCATTTGGCGGTCATTCAACCGAAGCCGTGCGAATGAAACAAGGGTTCTTTCTTGCCAGGCGCGCGGATTACTTTTAAACCGGCCGGATGAAAATCATGTCTCGCGTTCTTTTAGCGTTATTGTGTTTGGGAATCGCAGCGAACGCGGCCGATCAGACAAGCATTGTCCTGAAAGCCGCACGCATGTTCGATGGAAAATCGAAGGCGCTCGTGCAAAACGCAGTGGTCATCGTGCAAGGTGATAAGATTGTCGATGTTGGAAGCAATTTGCCCGTTCCCGACGGCGCGAAGGTGATTGATCTCGGTGACGTGACGCTTTCTCCCGGATTCATGGACGCGCACACGCATCTCACAACCGATTTCTCCGGCAATTACAACGAGCGGCGGCTGCACGAACTCGACCTCGATGTTTCCGAGCAAGCTATTAAGGCGACAACGTACGCGCGCGCGACGGTCGAAGCCGGTTTCACGACCGTGCGCGATTTGGGAAGTCGGTTTGTCGCGAGCCGCGAATTTGTCGATGTTGCGCTGCGCAATTCGATCAACAAGGGAGTTATCGTCGGTCCGCGGATGTTGGTGGCAACCAAAGGAATTGGCGCGACCGGCGGTCATTTCGATCCGACGAGCGGGTTTCGCGACTTCCTTTTCGGTCGCGAGCCGGATTATACCGACGGCATTGCGAATGGGCCTGAGGAAATCCGGAAGGCGGTGCGTTTTGAAGTAAAGAACGGCGCGGATGTAATCAAGGCCGCGGTCTCAGGCGGCGTTCTCTCGTTGGCAGACGAAGTGGACACGCCGCAATTAACGCCGGCGGAAATGTCGGCGCTGGTCGATGAATCGCATCGGCTGCGCAAAAAAGTGGCGGTGCATTGTCACGGTGATCAAGCTGCGCGCGAAGCGATCGAAGCCGGCGTCGATTCGATCGAGCACGGTTCATTTATGAAACCGGAAACCCTTACCCGAATGAAAAACAAAGGCACATTTCTCACCCCCACGCTCATGGCGACGGAATGGATCATGAGCAAGATCGACAATTATCCGCCGGCGTTGCAGGCGAAGGCGAAAGCAGCGGGTGCTGCGCGCACGGAGATGTTTCGCAATGCGGTAAAGATGGGTGTGAAAATTTCTTTTGGAACCGACGCCGCGGTTTTTCCGCACGGCCAAAACGCAAAAGAATTCAAGCTGATGGTCGATCTTGGGATGACGCCAATCGATGCGTTGAAATCCGCGACGGCGAATGACGCAGAGCTTCTAGGCCTCGTGCAGAAAGTCGGCACGCTGGAAAAAGGAAAACTGGCGGATATCGTCGCGGTGCCGGGCGATCCGACTGCCGATATCACAGCGACCGAGCGCGTCTCGTTTGTCATGAAAGAAGGCAAAATCATCCGGAACGGGCCACCGACGCCGCAAACTGCTCTCAAAACCGAGGCGGCGGAAGTGGCGGCTCCGGTAGACTAGGCGCGTGCGGTTTCGCCGCGCTGAAGTTCATTTTGACAAGTCAAAGATGGCCGCCTAGGTTCCACGTCCCGCCGTTGGACTGAACGGCCTAACCTATAAGCAGGAGCCTTGTCATCTCTGTCAAGAGACCAGGGCGGTAGAACTGCAACGAATCATGCGAAAAAATCGAAGCAAACGTTATCGCGCGGCCGCCGAGCTGGTGAATCGCTCCAAAACTTATCCGCTCACGGACGCCGTTGCGACATTGAAGAAATTTCCGGCAACGAAATTCGATCAAACCGTGACGGTTTCCTTCCGGCTTGGTGTTGATCCGAAGCAATCCGATCAAATGGTGCGCGGGACTTGCCCGCTTCCTCACGGCAGCGGGAAGCAGGTGCGGGTACTTGTGTTTGCGGAGGGGGAAGCCGCGAAAGCAGCCAAGGAAGCAGGCGCAGAATTTGTCGGGATGAAGGAGATGATTCAGAAGTGCCAGGAAGGCTTTCAGGATTTTGACGTCGCGATCGCCACGCCTGCGGCGATGGCGGAGGTCCGAAAGCTTGGAAAGGTGCTCGGGCCACGCGGATTAATGCCTAATCCCAAAGCCGGGACGGTCACCGACGATACGGCGAAAGCGGTGCAGGAGGTGAAAGCCGGTCGCGTTGAATTCAAGCTCGACAAGAACGGCAACGTCGCGGTGCCGGTTGGAAAATTTTCGTTTGAAGAGAAAGCGCTGGTGGAAAATGGAAACGCAGTGATCGAGGCGGTCGTTCGCGCACGGCCCGCTACGGCGAAAGGACGCTACCTTGAAGGCGTGACAATTAGTGCGACGATGTCTCCGGGAGTCCACGTCGATCCAGCGCCGTATTTGAATGTCTGAGTGTAGATCGACAATAATTAGACCGACAATATGCGACCCGAAAAAGCCAGCATCGTTTCAGATCTTTCAGAAAAATTGAAACACTCGCCTTTTGTGCTCGTGACCGATTACCAGCGCATGAAGGTCGGCGATTTCGGCGAATTGAGAAACCGGCTTGCGCCAACGGGCGCGGAGGTGCACGTCGTGAAAAACAATTTCCTCAAGCGCGCCATGACGGATTCCGGTTTTCCGGACGTCGGCGACAAGCTGGTCGGCCAGACAGCAGTTGTTACGGGGGAAAAAGATGTGGCGCCAGTCGCCAGGATTTTTAAGACGTTCGCGACCGAATTTAAGGTCGCCGCGCTTAAGATTGGTTTTGTAAATCGCGCCGTTCTTTCAGCCGCGGAACTGGAAATGCTGGCGGACCTGCCGGCGCGCGAAGTTTTGCAGGCGCAATTGCTGGGACTGTTCTTGTCCCCGGCGACGCGTCTTGTCCGTTTGTTGAGCGAACCAGGCTCCGCGCTGGCGCGGGTGCTGAATGCGAAGGCGCAAAAGGAAGGAAAACCAGCGGAGGCAACAGCATGATTTTGTAGGGCGGGCGCTTCGCCAGTCGAAACGGCAACTCCAAAAACTTTCGGGGTTGCCCTACAATCGCAGAAAACAAAAACACAAAAACTGTCCGGGCCGATGGCTATCGGCCTTAATTTTCCGAAAGCTTTCGGAGGCGGCAATTGGAGGAAAAAAATGGCAGATACGAACAAATTAGTGGAACAACTCAGCGAGCTATCCGTGCTCGAGATAGCTGGTTTGGTCAAGCAATTGGAAGAGAAATGGGGCGTGAGCGCAGCTACACCGGTGGCCGCAGCAGGCGCTCCGGCCGGTGGCGCGGCAGCTGGTGGCGCAGCAGCGGCGCCGGCTGAAGAAAAGAGCACATTCGAGGTCATCTTGAAAGAAATGGGCTCGAACAAAATTGCTGTGATCAAAGAAGTTCGCAGCGCCGTACCCGGACTGGGCTTGGCGGAGGCTAAAGCGCTTGTCGAAGGAGCGCCCAAAACGATTAAGGAAGGCGTGACCAAACAGGAAGCGGACGAGATTAAGAAAAAGGTCGAGGCCGCTGGTGCCAAGGTGGAAATTAAATAATCACCGCAAATTTCGCGTTTGGAGTTTGGAGTGCGGGGACGTGTCCGCGCTTTGGAAATGAGGCGACGCGCCTGGCTTAAAGAGCGGCAGTATTTTGCCGCACTCCAAACTATTCAGGGGCTTGCGCTACTTTATGCTTGCGCGGCAGTCGTTTTCGTCTAAGTTGAATTTGTTTAGAAGCAGGCGGAGCTATTTTTAACCCGGCACTCGAGGGCAAAACACAGAAGTGGCAGCAGAACGGTGGTCGTCGATTTGACAGACCGCTGTTTTGGTGTCAGTTTTGCGCCCCTCGCTCGTCGCGCATCCTGTAAAATCTTGCCCGCGTCGGCCACTATTTATCGTGGTCGCTGCGAGGTTTGAACCCTTGGTCTAGTACAATTATGTCGGAACGAAACTCGGAACGCATTTACTTCGGAAGCATTAAGGAAGGCATCGAACCGCCGAATCTGATTGAGGTTCAGCTCAATTCATATGTCGATTTTCTCCAGAAAGACGTTCCGTTTTCAAAGCGAAAAAACCAGGGGCTCCAAGCGGTTTTCAAAGAGGTTTTTCCGATTGAGAGCTACGATGAAAAGGCGGTGCTCGATTTCAGTCATTACGAAATTGGCGAGCCAAAGTTGACCGCGTTGGAGGCGCAGCGCGAAGGTCAGACTTACAGCGCGCCGTTGCACGTCACGTTCCAGCTCCGCGAGGAGAAAGGGACAAAAGAAGAGAAGGTTTACATGGGCGAAATCCCGCTCATGACGCCGCAAGGCACGTTTGTGATCAATGGCGCAGAGCGTGTGGTGGTTAGCCAACTGCACCGCTCCCCCGGGATCGCTTTTGAATCGACCGTCCACCTGAACGGCAAGGTGCTCTACAGCTTCCGCATCATTCCGGATCGGGGCTCGTGGATCGAGGTGCAATTTGATACCGCCGATCTCCTTTACATTTATCTCGATCGGCGCAAGCGCCGCCGCAAGTTTCTCGCTACGACTTTCCTGCGCGCGCTTGGCTACGGTTCTGACGAAGACGTCATCAAACTTTTTTACAATATCGAGAATCTTAAGCTGAGCGACAAGCTCGACGAAGAGGAACTGGCCACCAAAGTACTTACCGAGGAAATCCGCGACGGCGAAGTGACCGTGGCGCGTGCGTTCGAGCCGCTCACTCTGGCGACGGTCCGCCAGATCATGGCTCTCAAGATTCGCGAAGTGAAAGTCATCGACATTTCGAACGATGACACAGTCGTGAAGGCGCTCAGGAAAGATCCGGCGCATGATCAGGAGGAAGCGCTCAAGGATATTTACCGCCGTCTTCGTCCTGGCGACCCGCCGACGGTGGCAAACGCCCGCGCCCTGCTGAAACGGCTCTTTTTTGATCCCAAGAAATATGATCTCGGACGCGTCGGGCGGTACAAGATCAACCAGAAACTCGGGATCAACATCGATGCCAGTGAACGTATTTTGACCGACAAAGATTTTATTGCGGCGATTAAGTATCTGATCAATTTGCGCCGGGGAGAGGGGACCCTCGATGATATCGATCATCTGGGCAGCCGACGGGTGCGCACGGTCGGCGAATTACTGGCGAACCAATGCCGGATTGGTCTTGCGCGCACGGAACGTCTGGTTAAGGAGCGCATGACGCTTTTCGACATCAATGTGGACGGCATGACGCCGCAGAAGCTGATTAATCCGAAAGCGCTCAGCGCGGTCATTCGCGATTTCTTCGGCCGCTCGCAGCTTTCACAGTTCATGGATCAGACCAATCCGCTTGCCGAGTTGACGCACAAACGCCGTCTGTCCGCGCTCGGGCCCGGAGGTCTGAGCCGCGAACGCGCCGGCTTCGAGGTGCGCGACGTTCATCCGTCGCACTACGGTCGGATTTGTCCGATCGAGACGCCGGAAGGTCCGAACATTGGACTGATCAGCTCGATGAGCACGTTCGCGCGCATCAATGAGTTCGGGTTTATCGAGACGCCGTACCGCAAAGTGGAAAAGGGCCGCGTGACGGATCAAATCGACTATCTCACTGCCGACCGTGAAGAGAACTTTCTCGTGGCGCAGGCGAATGCTCCCGTTGACGGACGGGGACATTTCACCGGAGAAAAAGTTTCAGTGCGATATCGCGGCGACTTCCTCGAGGTCGATCCCTCGAAGGTGCATTACATGGACGTATCGCCCAAGCAACTGGTATCGGTGGCAGCGGGTCTCATCCCGTTCCTGGAACACGATGATGCGAACCGGGCGCTAATGGGTTCCAACATGCAACGCCAGGGCGTGCCGCTCATTGTTTCGGAGGCGCCTCTGGTGGGCACCGGCTTGGAAGAGAAAGTAGCGCAAGATTCGCATGCGGTCGTCCTCGCGACCGACAGCGGCAAGGTCGCTTCGGTGACCGCAAATCAAATCGTTGTCACCAAAGATGGGCATCTGCCGGAGAGCAAGAAGAAGCTTAAAACGGACCCGGAAGCGGGAATTTACATTTACGAATTGCGCAAATTCATGCGCTCAAACGCCGGGACCTGCGTGAATCAAAAGCCGATCGTGCACAAAGGCCAGCATGTGAAACGCGATCAAGTCATCGCCGATGGTCCGAACACCGATCATGGCGAACTGGCGCTGGGTCGCAATGTGCTCGTCGCGTTCATGCCTTGGAACGGATACAACTTTGAAGATGCAATCATGATCTCGGAGAAAGTGGTGAAGGAAGACATTTATACCTCCATCCACATCGATGAATTCGAAATCGGCGCGCGTGACACCAAGCTTGGACCAGAAGAAATCACGCGCGACATTCCCAATGTCAGCGAAGAAGCCTTACGCAATCTGGGACCCGATGGCGTAGTGAGGGTCGGTGCCGAAGTGAAGCCGGGCGATATCCTGGTGGGCAAAATCACGCCCAAGAGCGAGACCGAGCTGGCGCCGGAGGAGCGCCTGCTCCGTGCGATTTTTGGCGAGAAAGCCGCCGACGTGAAAGACACGTCGCTTACCGTTCCATCGGGGACTTACGGAATTGTGATGGATGTAAAGGTGTCGTCTCGTCGGGAGATTTCGCGAGAAAAACTCACGCCGGCAGAAACCAAACGGCAGCTCAAATCGATCGGCGAAGAACATAAGCGCAAGAAAGAAGAGCTAACCGAGCAGCTGACTGATTCACTTTCGAATATCCTGCTGGGCGAAAAAATACCACTCGACGTGGTGAACGCCGAGACCGGCGAAATCATCATTCCAGCGAATCGCAAGATCACCAAAACATTGTTGCGAAAGCTCGCGATAGTGCACGATCACATCGAGATCGATCCGAGCCCGATCCGCAACAAAATCCGCGAGATTATCGCTTCGTATGAGCACAAGTTCGCGGAGCTGGAGCTCGAACGCGAGCGTGCCATAGACCGGGTAGAAAGCGGCGATGACATCGATCCGGGAATCATCAAGCAGGTTAAGGTTTATATCGCAAGCAAGCGCAAGTTGAGTGTCGGTGACAAGATGGCCGGTCGTCACGGGAACAAAGGCGTGGTTGCACGCATCGTTCCTGAAGAAGACATGCCCTTTCTGGCGGATGGAACGCCGGTTGAAATTGTGCTCAATCCGCTGGGCGTACCGAGCCGCATGAACGTCGGCCAGGTTTTGGAAACCCATCTGGGAGTTGCCGCGAAGGCACTCGGATTCAAAGTGGCGACCCCTGTATTCGACGGAATCAAGGAGAAACAGATTCGTGAATATCTGCATGAAGCGAAGAAAAAGGAAGGTTTCTCCTGGGTACAAGAAACTGGTAAAGCGCGGCTTTTCGATGGACGTACCGGCGATCCTTTTGATCAGGAAGTGGTGGTTGGCCATATCTATATGATGAAGCTCGGCCACTTGGTTGCGGACAAAATTCACGCTCGCGCCGTGGGACCGTACTCGCTCGTTACGCAACAGCCGCTCGGGGGCAAGGCGCAATACGGCGGACAACGCTTCGGCGAAATGGAAGTGTGGGCGTTGGAGGCATACGGAGCCGCCTACACGTTGCAGGAGCTGCTTACGGTAAAATCGGACGACGTGCAGGGCCGGACCCGCATCTACGAATCGATCGTCAAGGGCGACAACTCACTCGAAGCAGGCACCCCTGAATCTTTCAACGTGCTCATCAAGGAAATGCAGAGCCTCGGTCTCGATGTAAAAGTCGGGGGCCAGGCCCCCAGCAGTTTTCTGGAGAATGTCGCGTAATTTTAGATCAGCAATTACTTGGATTAAATCATGAACGAACATTCCTGGCGTGAGTTAGTGGGCGAGGAACGCCCTGTGGGTTTTGATCAAGTTGCGATCGGCGTCGCGTCGAGCGACACGATGCGCTCGTGGAGCAAGGGCGAAGTCAAGAATCCCGAGACAATCAATTACCGCACGCAGCGACCGGAAAAGGACGGACTTTTCTCCGAACGTATTTTCGGTCCGACAAAAGATTACGAATGCTATTGCGGTAAATACCGCCGAGTTCGCTATAAGGGCGTGGTTTGCGACAAGTGCGGAGTTGAAGT
>Ga0137358_10002704_pt1 | contig 10122 bp, 9 predicted proteins | sample Mad1_20_16metaG_FD_105551 | JGI IMG/M metagenome (GOLD analysis project Ga0137358, IMG submission 105551) | Vadose zone soil microbial communities from Angelo Coast Range Reserve, California, USA - Mad1_20_16 metaG | ecosystem: Environmental > Terrestrial > Soil > Vadose zone | place: USA... | reverse complement strand
GTTCGCCAAGGCCAGTAATTTCTCCGACGCCAGCATGCTCTGGAACGCTCCCAGCAGCGTCGGCAGCGCAATCGGCAGCTCGGCGTGATGGAGCAGCCAGCGCAAGTTTTTCATCGCGTACGGCACGCTCTGCAGAAAATGCGCTTTGCGCTCGTAAAAGCCGCGAAAGCCGTACGCGCCCAAGGCCTGCATGATGCGCACATACACATAAGCGTAGTAGTGGCGCAAGAAAGCTTCACGGTCAAACTTTACGTACCGACCAAGCGCTTCGAGATAATGATCGAGCAGGTCTTGGCGCAGTTCCGCTGGCAGATCGGCCTTGGCGTCGAACAAAAGAGACGCAATATCGTATTGCAGCGCTCCCTTGCGGCCACCTTGATAATCCACAAAGAAAGGTTCGCCGTCGCGCAACAGGATGTTGCGCGATTGAAAATCCCGATAAAGGAAATAATCGCGAGGAGCGCTTAGAAGAAAGTCCGTCAAGCGGCCAAAATCGTTTTCAAGCGCCTGCTCGTTAAAAGGAATGCCCGCAAGACGAAGAAAATAATATTTGAAGTAGTTGAGGTCCCAGGCGATGGACTGCCGGTCGAAGCTCCCGATCGGATAGCACACCTCATAATTCAAGTCGCAGCCGGCTTCCGCCTGAAATCGCGGCAGCGCCGTCACAACTTTGCGGTAGGCTTCCACCACAGGCGCAGCGATGTCCTCGCCCTTGCGATTTTTCGAGAGAAACTCGAAAAGAGTCGTGTCCCCGAGGTCCTCTTCGAGATAGGCGCCGCTATTCAAATCTTCGCCATAAATTTCAGGCACGGGCAGCCCGTGCCGGCGAAAATGTTTCGAAAACTCCAGGAACGCCACGTTCTCTTCCCGCACAGTGTAAAGAATGCCGATCGCGCTGGCCTTTTCGTTGGAAAGCCGGATAATCTTGCGCCCCGAGCCGCCAAGCTCTCCCTGCAGCGGCTGAACCCGCTTCACCGGCGAGCGAAAATGCTCCTCGAATAGCCTGTTGAGAACGTCCATAGCAGTTTTCCAGTAATTCTGTTTTGTATCACAGGTGATACATCGGAAGGGATTTGCTTGCCGCTGAGTTGCTATCTTTCCAAGCGGGTTTCAAGTAGCGCTCACCGTCAGCCGCCAAAGATCATTCGTCCCAATTCGTCGCCTAGCCTTTTGATCTTGTCTGGGTGTTCGGCCGCGCGGAAACGTTTGACAAGCTGCATAAATTGACGCGCCTGGTCTTTCTCAGTCCGGATCTCCTTCTGTCTTCGACGGAACTTCTTTTCTGGCGACCTCATAACATCAGTATGCACCAAAGATGAGATATTTAGAGCCCGTGCACCGCCGGACAAACGTGTTGACGATATCGCAGCAAAACGCATCTTCTTGTGCTCCTGGTCTTCGTGAGTGCTTCAGCTCACAGCTATAATTCTCAGATGCCCTCCCGGCCCAAAGAATACAGGCGCACAGAACATCGCAATGCCGCATCCAAGAACCTCGATCGGATGACCTCGAAAGAAATCGTGCAGCTGATGAGTCGCGAAGACCGCAAGGTAGCGGCCGCAGTCAGTCGAGAGCTTCCCGCGATTGGGCGCGCGGTCGACGCGATCGTGAACAGCATCCGGAACGGAGGGCGGTTGATCTATATAGGGGCAGGTTCCAGCGGGCGCATGGCCGTGCTGGATGCAGCGGAATGCCCGCCGACATTTGGGACGTCGCCAAAACTTGTGCAAGCATTGATTGCCGGCGGCAGACCCGCGGTGACCGGCGCAGTCGAAGGCGCTGAGGATTCGCGAGAAAACGCCGAGCGTGATTTGCGCGCAAGCAAGCTGACGCGCCGCGATGTCGTGGTCGGAATCACCGCAAGCGGCACGACTCCATACGTATTGGCAGCGCTCAAATATGCGCGAAAACTTCGCGCGACTACGGTGACCATCACGGTGAACTCGCACACCCCTGTGGCGCGGCTCGCGCAAATTCTGATCGCCCCCAAAGTGGGCCCGGAAGTCTTGACCGGTTCCACGCGCCTAAAAGCCGGGACTGCGCAGAAAATGGTGCTGAACATGCTTTCCACCGCAGCGATGGCGCGGCTAGGGCATGTTTATGAGAATTTGATGATCGACGTAAAGCCGTCCAATCAGAAGGTTTCGGACCGAATCGTGCGCATCCTCGCTGAAGCCAGCGGCAAGAGCCTGTCTGCGTCCGAACACGCCCTGCGTCAGTCGGGACACAACTTACGCACCGCTTTAGTCATGTTGAAGTTGGGACTAGACGCACGAGCCGCAAGGAGAAAATTAGCGAAAGCAAAAGGGGATCTGCGTGACGCCCTCGGCGAATAGGCATCACAAGCAACTCGTCGCGCAACTCCGCGCCCTCTGCGTCTCTTTACCCAGAGGCTCGAAGGGTGCGTTATCCTTCTCCGCCGTTCAAATCACATGGACAAATTTCTAATAAAAGGTGGCAACCCGCTGCACGGCAGCGTAAACGTCAGCGGCGCGAAAAATTCCGCGCTGCCGGTGATGGCCGCCGCTCTGCTGACCTCCGACCAAGTGACCGTGCACAACATCCCCAAAGTCCGCGACCTCATCACCATGAGCAAGCTTCTCGCCTTCATGGGCGCCAGCGTCTCCATCACAGAAATCCCCGCCAGCGATTACACCATCTCCGCTCCCAGGCTGAACCACGCGGAAGCCCCATACGAGCTCGTCAAAACCATGCGCGCCTCCGTCCTAACTCTCGGCCCTCTGATGGCCCGCCTCGGCATCGCCCACGTTTCGCTTCCCGGAGGTTGCGCGATCGGTGCCCGCCCCATCGATCTTCATCTCGCCGCTCTCGAAAAAATGGGCGCCGAAATCACCATTTCGCATGGCTATATCGAAGCAAAAGTGCCGAACCGCGGCCGCTTAAAAGGCGCGCACATCATCTTTGACAAAATCACCGTCACCGGCACCGAAAACATTTTGATGGCCGCCGTCCTCGCCGATGGCGAAACCATCCTCGAAAACGCCGCCCGCGAGCCGGAAATCACCGACCTCATCGTCATGCTTCGCAAGATGGGCGCATGCATTACAGGCGACGGCACCTCCAACCTGCGCATCCGCGGCGTGAAAGAGCTTCATGGCACCGAGCACACCGTAATTCCCGATCGCATCGAAGCCGGCACGTTCCTAATCGCCGGCGCGATCACCGGCGGCGACTTGACCGTCGCCAACTGCGCCCCCGGCCATCTCGGCGCGGTCATCGCCAAGCTGCGGCAGTCAGGAGTCGACACCGAAATCGTGGATCAATCCACGCTGCGCGTCCGGCCGGCAAGAAAACTCATCGGTGCTGACGTCACGACCGAGGAATATCCCGGGTTCGCCACCGACATGCAGGCGCAATACATGGCGCTCGCCACGCAAGCCGAAGGCACTTCCGTCATCACCGAAACCATTTTCGAAAATCGCTACCTCCACGCCAGTGAAATGGTCCGCATGGGCGCTAACATTTCGGTCGACGGCCGCCGCGCCGTGGTCCGCGGCCCCGCCCAACTCTCCGGCACTACCGTGCAAGCCTCCGACCTCCGCGCCAGCGCCGGCCTGGTCCTCGCCGGCCTAGTCGCCAGCGGCGAAACCATAATTGACCGTGTCTACCACATAGACCGGGGCTACGAAGGCATAGTAGAAAAACTCAGCAGCGTCGGCGCCGCCATCACCCGCATCCACGCGTCCAGCGCCTAGTCTCTTCGTGCTAACCGGCGCTGTCGTAGCGCCGGCATCTTGCCAGCGCGTCCAGAATCGCGATGCAAGCCGCGCGCCAGCAAAGTCGCCGCGAATCTGCTACAATCCGCGGCTCACGCGGGCTCGCGCCGTTCGCGTGGCTGGAGGTACCCATGGCCAACACCGAATTACTCGCCCGGCTGGATGCCGCAATCGCCGAGAAAAATCTCCTGAAGCATCCGTTCTACCAGGACTGGCAAGCCGGCAAGCTGAGCCGCCAAGCTCTTCAGCTTTACGCCGCCCAGTATTACCGCCACGTCGAAGCCTTCCCCAAGCATCTTCGCGTCCTCGCCGCTCGCACCGAAGGCGCGCTCCGCGACACCGTGATGGAAAATCTCGCCGAAGAAGAAAATCCCGCCGCCCCGCATCCAAAGCTCTGGCGCGATTTCGCCGCCGCCGTCGGAGTCGGCGAAGACGACATCACCTGCTGCCCCGCTTTGCCCGGAACGCAAACCGTGGTCGCCACTTTTCGTGAAATCTGCGGCGATCGTCCCGTAGCTGAAGCCGTCGCCGCACTCTACGCCTACGAAGCGCAAGTCCCAGAAATCGCTGGCACGAAAATTGATGGCCTCCGCCGCTTCTATGGCATCGAAAAACCCGCCGCCCTCGCCTACTTTGCTATCCACGAAGAGGCCGACAAAGCTCACCGCGAAGCGTGGCGTGCGTGGCTGAGCGAACACTCCGACGCCGGCAGCAATGACGAAGTCGTAGCCACCGCCAACGAAGCGCTAACCGCCCTCTGGGGCGCCCTGGACGCAGTTCACCACACCCGCAACTAAGCCGGGGAATGCGGCCAGTGATTTTTGTTTGCAGGAGGACAGCCAGAAATGGCTGTCCCACTGTAGACAGCTAAACCTTGAAAGAGAAAGGCCCGGCAAATCTTTGCCGGGCCTTTCTCTTCTTTGCGAATCTCAGCGAACTGTGTCTGCGTTATTCCGAAGCGCCGCTAGCACTGCCCGACGAGCTCCCACCGCCGCCAGTCCCAGCCGCTTCCTTCTTCTGCTGCTTTTCGCGAGCCTCGCGAATCAAGGCCTTGCGTGAGAGCCGCACCTTATTGCCCTCGATCGACAGCACCTTCACCAGCACCTGGTCGCCCAGCTTCAGCTCATCGCGAACATCGCGAATCCGATGCTCCGAAATCTCGCTGATGTGCAGCAAGCCATCGGTCCCCGGGAAAAGCTCGACGAAGGCGCCAAACTCCGCCAGCCGCACCACCTTCCCCAGATACGTCTTCCCAATCTCCGCGGAAGCTGTCACTTCCCGCACCATCTGCAGCGCCGAATCTCCTCCGGAGCCGCTGGTCGAGAAAATGTGCACCGTGCCGTCTTCCAACACGTCGATCTTCACGCCGGTAGCTTCGATGATCGACTTGATCTTCTTCCCGCCCGGACCGATCAAATCGCGTATCTTGTCGGTAGGAATGTGCAGCTTGTAAAGCCGCGGAGCGTAAGCCGAAATCGAAGTCCGCGCTTCCGGCAGCGCCTTATCCATCGTATCGAGAATCTCTAGCCGCGCCTTCTTTGCCTGCGCCAGAGCTTCGCGCATCATCCCGATGCTGATGCCGAGGACCTTGATGTCCATCTGCAACGCAGTGATTCCCGCGCGTGTTCCGGCTACTTTGAAGTCCATGTCGCCGTAGTGATCTTCCGCTCCGGCAATGTCCGTCAAGATCGAATATTTCTTGTCGTCAGCAACCACCAAGCCCATGGCGATACCCGCGCAAGGGGCCTTCATCGGTACGCCAGCATCCATCAACGCCAGCGAACCTCCGCAGACCGTAGCCATCGACGACGACCCATTCGATTCCAAAATGTCCGAAACAAGCCGCATGGCGTACGGGAATTCCGCTTCCGGCGGCAGTAAATTCAGCAGCGCACGTTCCGCCAGCGCGCCGTGTCCAATCTCGCGACGTCCCGGCCCGCGCAAAAACTTCACTTCACCCACGCTGAACGGCGGAAAATTGTAGTGCAGCATGAAGCGCTTGAACTGGTCCTGCTCGAACAGCAAGTCCAGCCGCTGCATGTCCTCTTTAGTCCCCAATGTTAGCGTCGCCAGCGCCTGCGTTTCCCCGCGCGTAAAGAGCGCCGAGCCATGCACGCGTGGCAGCAGTCCGACTTCGCAAGTAATCTGCCGGAACTGGTCAAACGCGCGCCCATCCGGACGCAGCCGCTTGTTCAAGATGTCGTCGCGGAAATATTCCTCGCGCAACCGCTCAAAAGCCCGTTTTGCCAGCGTGCGCTTCTCTTCGTCTTCCTCGGGAATGGACTCGACAATCTCTTCCTTGAGCGCATCCACCAAGTGATAGCTTTCCTTCTTCGGATGCTTCTGCGTATCCACGGCATCGTGCAGCCGCTCGCCATATTTCTTCGCAATCTCTTTGTACAGTCCCTCATCAAACGGCAGTGGCTCGACCGTCACCTTCTTCGGGTTAATCTGCTTGAACAATTCCTTGATCGCGCCGACGATCTTCTTGATCTGCGCGTGCCCGAACTCCAGCGCGTCCACCACCGCTTCTTCCGAAACTTCCAGCGCGCCGGACTCCACCATCACAATCGCGTCTTCCGTGCCAGCAATCACAATGTTAAGCAAACTTTTCTTCTGGTCCGCCACCGTGGGATTCGCCACCAACTGTCCATCCAGCAATCCCACGCGCACCGCCGCAATCGGTTTCTCGAAGGGCAGGTCAGACACATAGCAAGCTGCCGAAGCTCCCGTAACCGCGATCACGTCCGGATCGTTGTCGCTGTCCGCGGACAGCACCATGCTCACGATCTGTGTCTCATTGCGCCACGACTCCGGGAACAGCGGCCGCATCGGCCGGTCAATCAGCCGTGAAGTCAAAATCTCTTTTTCCGACGGCCGCCCTTCGCGCTTGAAAAATCCTCCGGGAATCTTTCCCGCCGAATATGTGTTCTCGCGATAGTCCACCGTCAAAGGCAGAAAATCGCGATCATTAGCGGTCGGCGCCATGCAAGCCGTGGTTAGCACCACCGTATCCCCGTACCGCGCCAGAATTGCGCCATTCGCCTGCTTGGCAATCTTGCCCGTCTCCAGAATCAGCGGACGTCCGCCGACCTCTACCGTAACTTGATGTGGAGCAGGCGTAACATTCTTTTCAGACATAACTCATTTTCCTTTGGCTCCGCCTCAGCGGAGCACTTCTGCGAAGACTCTGCCTTCGCTCATTTGTGAATTGAAAGAAGAGATGGAGGGGTTGCAAGCGCTAACGTTAATGCCGGACTACACCACGAAAAACGCCAACTAAACTACCGTCGGTCGCTCTTCACTTCCCTGCCGGCCAAACCTCCGCCGACACACTTCCACTCGGATTTTCCACTAGTGGATGCCGCCCACCCAGGCGGCTACTTGCGCAGGCTAAGGCGTTCAACAATCTCGCGGTACCGATCCGGGTCCCGGCGGTTGAGATAGTCCAGCAAGCGCCGACGTTTGTTTACCATCATGATCAACCCGCGGCGGGATGCGTGGTCTTTTACGTGGGACTTGAGGTGCGTCGTCAGGTAGTTGATCCGCTCGCTCAGAAGCGCGATCTGCACTTCTGGTGAGCCGGTGTCCTTGATATGAGCTCGGAACTGTTCGATCAACACTGCCTTGGCTTCGCTCAAGTGCCCCTCTCCGTCGTCCCCTGAATTTTCCTCTTCTCTTCGACCAATTCAGGCTAACACAATACAAACAAAACTGTAAAGCAATCAGAATACTCACCGGACGGTGAACCTCTGAGCGGCAATGCCTCTACAAACCTAAGCTCGTGGGTCTAAGCGGAAGGGGCCGCTCGATTCTTTCGGGCCGCAATCCGTGATAAAGTCCCCCCCTCGGAGGATCTGACATGCGCAAGCCAATCGTCATCGCCAGCGCTTTGTTTACAACTCTCACCGTCGCGGGCATAGTACTTCTCGCTCAACAAGACAAAGGATCTCGCCCGAGCCCTCCCGCAAAAGCGGAGTGCAAGCTCCCCAACGGCAAGACCATCACGGTCGACTACTCGAGGCCCCGCGCCAAAGGACGCAAAATTTTTGGCGGTCTGGTCCCCTACGGCCAAGTCTGGCGCGCCGGCGCCAACGAAGCGACCACGTTTGTCACCACGGGTGACATCAATGTCGGTGGCAAAACCGTTCCCGCGGGCAAATACACCATTTTCGCCGTTCCTGGCGAAGATAAATGGACTCTCGTCATCAGCAAGAAAACCGGCGAATGGGGCACAGCCTATCCTGGTCCCGAAAATGACCTCGCGCGCATCGACATGAAAGTTTCGAAAACGGCGGCTCCCGTCGAGAATTTCACCATCGCCTTCGATCAAACCGGAAACGGCTGCACAATGCGCATGGAGTGGGAAAACACCCGCGCCTCCGTCGAAATCACTCCGAAATAATCCCGGCCCGCCGCAAGCATCAAAGTGGAACAGCCATTTCTGGCTGTCCTGCCGGCTACGTGTGCGCCGCCCCTTTATGGAGTGCGGCGGTCTTGCCGGTCTACCGCAGGCCCGGGTTGAACGTGGTATCCCCGTGTCCCCGTCACTCGCACTGCCGCCTCTAGCCCCGCGCCTGCAACTGCGTCGTCCCTCTGTCCACCAGCATCACAGCCCCAATCACAAGCGCCGCAGCCACTATCACATTTGCGGTCACCGGCTCCCCGCCCAGCCACCAACCCAGCAGCACCGCCACAATCGGATTCACATACGTATGCGTCGCCACCAATGTCGGTGAATAATGTTCCAGCAGCCAGTTGTACGCCGTGAACGCCACCACCGATCCGAAAACAATTAAGTACGCCAGCGCCAGCCACGAGCGCTGCGTCACGCCTGCCAACGAAAACCCTCTCCATTCCCCAGCAATCGTCCCCGCCGCCAAAAGCATCACCGACCCCGACAGCAGCGACAACGCCGATAGCAGCAATGGACTGCCCGAGAGATGCGATCGTCGCGAATAGACAATTCCCATCGACCACGACAGCGCCCCCACCAGGATCGCAAAGGCACTAACCAGCATCCATGACCCCGAAGCCAATACGCTTCGTCCCATCAGCAACGCCACGCCGCCCAATCCAAGCAAAACTCCTGCGAGCAAACTGATGTTCATCCGCCACCGCTTCTCCGCGGCAGACACCAGCAGAAAAACCAATATCGGTTCAATGGCCACCAGCAAAGACGCCAGCCCGGAAGGAACGCGGACCTCCGCCCAATGCAGTGCGCCATGCCCCACGAGAAAAAACAGCGCTCCGATAATCACGCTCGCCCGTATTTGCGCCCACGACGGTCGCAGCTTCTTCGCGAAGCACCACAGCAGCAAAATTGTCCCGGCTACCAGGTGCCTCATTCCCGCCGCGTACAGTGGTGGAATCGTCTCCACCGCATAGCGAATGGCCAAATATGTCGATCCCCAAATCACATAAATCGACAAGAACGAAAAAACTACCGCGACCCTGTGCGCCTTAGCCGACGCAGCGGCGCACTGCACTCCCGTCATTTTTCCTACGAGTTCGGTCGTTTGATTCGCACCCATGTCATCCTGCCAGCGCCATTTGTGTGTAATGCCTTATAGGCGTTATACTCGTTACTTAGGCTAGCGCGTTAGACGTAACGAGTCAAGGCGCTTTTGCTCATTACAATGATTACGCAACGCGATTTCCTCAAGCAAGGTTTCGGCAAGGAGTCTCCCTGGCTCGACCTCGTCAATTCCGAGGAATGGGACGGCCTAGGCCACTTCACCGACCACCTGCAAAGCCCAGGTTGGCTGGTTTCCTTTCTCCGCTATTGGAAACTGCCCTCTCTGCCCCAGAATGAGAACGCTATCGCACAAATCCGAAAAGTTCGCTCCATGTTGCGGCGCGCCGCTGAAAAACTTGCCGCCGGATATGCTCTCTCTTCCCGTGACCTCGCGGAAATCAACGCCGCCATGGATGTGCCTGCTCATCAAAGACTGATGCATAGCGACACTGGTTTCGAAACCCGCCTTGTGCCCCGAAAATTGGATTGGAAGTGGATTCTCTCGCGAATTGCCGCGTCTCTTGCCGAAGCGCTCGCGCAGAAGACTCACGAGCGCCTGAAAATCTGCGCAAATTCACCGGGCTGCCGCTGGCTCTTCTACGACGTCACCAAGGGAAATACCCGCCGCTGGTGCAGCAGCCGCACTTGCGGAAACCGGTATCGCGTCCGCAGCGCCCGAGCCCGAAGCGTAAACCGTCGCCGGAAGTGAAAGAGCTCAACGCTGTTTCCTTCTTCTTCTTTTATCCGCTGTAAAGTGGCCGTCGTTTCCGAGCGCAGCGAGGAACCCGTGGGACAGCCATCTCTGGCTATCTTGCCGAGGTTTTTATGGACTGCGGCGGCCTTGTTTACTCCGAGCTTTGAGTGACC
>Ga0137358_10002700_pt1 | contig 10125 bp, 8 predicted proteins | sample Mad1_20_16metaG_FD_105551 | JGI IMG/M metagenome (GOLD analysis project Ga0137358, IMG submission 105551) | Vadose zone soil microbial communities from Angelo Coast Range Reserve, California, USA - Mad1_20_16 metaG | ecosystem: Environmental > Terrestrial > Soil > Vadose zone | place: USA... | reverse complement strand
CGGCTTGCTTCTTCGGCTTGGGCTTGGCCGGCTTGGCGGCGGGCGGCTTGGCCGCAACTGCAAGCGGCTTCTTCTTCGGCACTGGGGCCGCCGCCGGTGCCGCACCGGGCGCGCTATTGCGCACCGGCCCGGTATAGACCTCGACCGGCGGGATGCCGGCGGCCAGTCCGGACGTGAGCAGAGCGACGCCCCGCAGGCTCCACGGTGACAAGATGGGCATCTCACCGTTCGTCCCTTCCGTCGCAGCGGTTCCCGCCTCGCCCCCCTCCTCGCCATCCTCGGTGGGTTGGCGACGGCGGTTATTGCTGCAAACCTCCTCGTGCATATCAGGCGGCGTCGCGTCGACCGGTTGCAATGACTCCACGGTGCCCTGCGAAGGCACCAGCCAACTGAGCGGGTCGGTCCCGAAGCCGCGTTCGAACAGTTGCGCGGCTTTGACGGCGCGACTTGCCGACGACTTTGCGCCCAGCACGACAGCAATCAGCCGCTTGCCGCTTCGCGTCGCGGTGGCGACCAGATTGAAACCGGACGCGCAGATGAAGCCCGTCTTCATCCCGTCGGTGCCGGCAAAGGCGTCGATCAGCTTGTTGGTGTTACGGTAGATGCGTTTGCCCAGCCGGATGGACGCGATATGCCAATAATAATCGTATTGCGGAAATTCGAGAATCAAGGCCCGGGCGAGGATCGCGAGGTCGCGTGCCGAAGTGACCTGCTCGTCCGCCGGCAGGCCGTTGGGATTTACGTAGTTCGTCTGCGTCATGCCGAGACGCTGCGCCTCGGCGTTCATTTGGCCGGTGAACTTCTCGATCGATCCGGACACGCCTTCGGCCAGTACCACCGCCATGTCGTTCGCCGAATGCACCAGCAGCATTTTCAGCGCGTTATCGACGGTCAACCGGGTCCCGACTTTGAACCCCATCTTGGACGGTTGCTGCGCCACTGCATTGGGCGATACCGTGAGCAGGCTCTCAAGGTCGATCCGGCGATCCCGCAGCGCTTTGAGCGTCACATAAGTCGTCATCAGCTTGGTGACGGACGCCGGGTACCACGGATAAGTGGAATTTTGCTCGTTGATGACCTTGCCGGTGTCGACGTCAACGAGAAGCAACGCGTCGGCCCGCGCCGGACGGACATCAAGCATTGTCCAGCCGAGCCCGGCAGCCGCCGCCAAGGCAAGCGCGCTTGCCGGAACCAAGAGCAGCTTCTGCAAAAACGGCACGATAGACAGCCCTTTTGTTTCGAAGCGTTAGCGGATGGGGGTGGCGATGGGGTGGTTTCTACCCCATTTCGATAGGCAAACGCAAAGGTGCTGACGCGGGTTGCCGCCACGGTTATGCTTTGCGGGAATGTTCGGAACAAAGCCTTCGGCTTCCGGTTGAGGAGAGTTCCATGACGGCGTGCATCATCGGCTGGGCCCACACGCCCTTCGGCCGCCTCGAAAACGCATCGGTGGAAAGCCTGGTGATCGGCGCTGCCACGGCCGCGCTTGATGATGCCGGCATCGCGGCGGCCGATGTCGATGAGGTCCTGCTCGGCCACTTCAACGCCGGCTTCTCGGCGCAGGATTTCACCGCCTCCCTGGTGCTCCAGGCTTCGCCCGATCTGCGTTTCAAGCCGGCCACCCGGGTCGAGAACGCGTGCGCAACCGGATCGGCGGCCGTCCATCACGGCGTGCGGGCCATTCGGGCCGGCGCCGCCCGCATCGTGCTCGTGGTCGGGGTCGAGCAGATGACGACGACGCCCGCGGCCGAGATCGGGCGCAATCTCCTCAAGGCGTCTTATGTGCGTGAGGAAGCCGACATCGACGGCGGCTTCGCGGGAATTTTCGGCCAGATCGCGAACCGGTATTTTCAGAAATTCGGCGACCAGTCGGACGCGCTGGCGATGATCGCCGCCAAGAACCACAAGAACGGGGTGGCAAATCCCTATGCGCAGATGCGCAAGGACCTGGGCTTCGACTTCTGCCGCCGCGAAAGCGAAAAGAATCCATTCGTCGCCGGCCCCTTGAAGCGCACCGACTGCTCGCCCGTTTCCGACGGCGCGGCCGCTCTCGTGCTCGCCGATGTCGAAACCGCGCTTGCCATGGACAAAGCCGTGATCTTCCGGGCCTTGAGCCATGTGCAGGATTTCCTGCCGATGTCGAAGCGCAACATTCTGAAATTCGAGGGCTGCAGCGCGGCATGGTCGCGCGCGCTCACGCGCGCCGGCATCAAGCTCGCCGACCTCTCGTTCGTCGAAACCCACGACTGCTTCACGATCGCGGAACTCATCGAATATGAAGCCATGGGCCTCGTAGGCGAAGGCGAAGGCGCGCGTGCGATCCGCGACGGACTGACGCAAAAGGACGGCCCGCTTCCGGTCAATCCTTCCGGCGGCCTGAAGGCCAAAGGCCATCCGATCGGGGCCACCGGCGTGTCGATGCACGCGCTCACCGCGATGCAACTCTGCGGCACGGCAGGCGGCATGCAATTGCCGAATGCGCGGCTCGGCGGGATTTACAACATGGGCGGCGCCGCCGTCGCCAATTATGTGAGCATATTGGAGCGCATCAAATAGCCGGTTGTCCGCATTCGCGGGGGACATCGCCGGCGCGTGCATCAGGCGCTTCAATAGAGGGGGCCATGAAGGGCAATACGACGGTGGCAGCCGCCATCGCAAGGGACCTCGCGGCGTTCGGGGCGCGCCGATGTTTCGGTTTGCTAGGTACCGCCAACTTCAAGATTTCGCACGCGCTGGTCGGCGCCGGCGTCGAGCTGATTTCGGCGCGCCATGAAGGCAACGCCGCCAGCATGGCCGACGCCTATGCCAAGGCGACCGGCGAACTGACGCTCCTGAGCGTCCATTCCGGGCCGGGATTGACCAATGCCGTCACCGGGATCGCGGAGGCGGCGAAGAGCCGTACTCCGCTTCTGGTGCTGGCCGGAGACGTGCCCACCGGAGCCGTGAAGTCGAACTTCTACATGGATCAGTCTGGGCTGGTGCGCGCGGTCGGGGCCGTGCCGGAACGCATCTACACCCCGCGCTCGGCACGGCAGGATACGATGCGCGCCGTCAATCGCGCCTTGCGCGACCGCCAGACCGTCGTGCTCAGCTTGCCGACCGACGTGCAGGACGCCGCTCTCGCCGGCGACAGCGAGCCGCTCGAACTGCCGCCGGCGCCCGGCCGCCTGCATCCCGATCCGGACGCCGTCGGGCGGCTCGCAGAGGCGATGGCGGGCGCCCGGCGCCCGCTCATCCTTGCCGGGCGTGGCGCCGTGCTGTCGTGCGCCGAGGCGGCATTGGTTGCGCTCGCCGAGCGCACCGGCGCGTTGCTGGCGACCACGGTGTGCGGCCACGGGCTGTTCGCGGAAAGCCCCTGGTCGCTTGGCATAGCGGGCGGCTTCTCGTCGCCGATTGCGGACGAGCTTATCAGCGAGAGCGACCTCATTGCGGGGTTTGGTGCGAGCTTCACGCCATGGACCACCAAGCGCGGCAAGCTCATCGCGCCGGGCGCCGTCGTCGCCCAGATCGACATCGAAGCGGCCAAGCTCGGTGACCAGATGCTGATCCAGCACGCCGTGCTCGGCGACGCGAAGGCGACGGCGGAAGCCTTATTGACCGCACTCGTGCAAGGAGGCGTGTCGAAACCGCGGCCAGGCCGCCGCACCGAAGCCGTGGGGGCGCGCATCCTTTCTGGCGATAATCATCAAAGCGCGCACAGCGACGAATCGAGCGTTCGGTTCATCGATCCGCGGACGTTGAGCAAGGCGGTCGACGCGATCCTGCCGATTGACCGCGTCGTGGCCTCCGATTCCGGCCATTTCTGCGGTTGGGTCCCGCGCTATCTGCGCGTACGAAGCCCGCGCGCATCGTGTCTCAGCCATTCTTTCCAGGCGGTTGGCCTTGGCCTTGCGTCGGCCATCGGCCTCGCAGTGGCCAATCCCGGCAAGCTCGCCGTGCTCGGCGCAGGCGACGGCGGCTTCATGATGTCGATTGCGGATCTCGAAACTGCGCTGCGCCTGAAGCTGCGGCTTTGTATTCTCATCTACAACGACAGCTCCTACGCCGCCGAGGTGCATTACTTTCAGCGCCAGGGATATGCAGTCGACATCGTCCGGTTCCCGGATACAGACTTTGCCGCCATTGCACGCGGCTACGGAGCCCGTGCCGCGACGGTCAGGACGCTGTCCGATCTTGATGCGCTGAGGGCATGGGTGAGCGAAGGGGCGCCCGGCGTTTTCGTCATCGACGGCAAGATCAATCCGGACCTTGAGGCCGATTGGCATGCCGAGCATTTTCCTTCCGCCTAAGCAATCCCTCGTTCTGCCCAATATGCGCCAGCAAGGACAAACATATCGGCCAAAATGTTAGGCATTGTGTGAGCGGAAGACAGCAATTCGCTGCCGGCAATGACGACGACGAACGTCAAAAACAACAGAACGCCCTCATCGGTGCCGGCGAACGGCTCACCACAACCCCGAGCGATCCTTCGGCCGACGCCGACACCAAGACGATAGGAAATAAATCCAAACAGATAATTGACGAACAGCCATCCCCAAAAAACCAGCAGATATGGGGCTTCAGAGTAACGGACATTTGTATCTATGGAATTTACAAAGCCTTGAAAATATCTCACTTGCCCCGTCACGAAAAAATCGGCGATGCCAAATATGAGGTTCGCCGCGTGCGGCAGCGTCAACACTGCCGCAATCCCTGCCAGAGCGGCTAGGAGAGTGGCTCGTAGGTAACGGCCCGACGGCTCATGAAGGTCGCGCGAGGCACGGAGATCGGGCGAGGCACGGAGATCGGGCCAGGCAGCGGAAGTGCTTTGCGCAGCGACAGAGTCCTGCCCGCGTAATGACGGGCTTTCTGCCTCGCGCAATTCTTCGTCATAGCTTGCTCTGCGGACCGGATCACGCAGCATGTCATAGGCGTGATTGATTTCTTTCGTGCGCGCGTTGGCAACGGCTTGCAGCTCTGGTCCGAGCCCTGCCACCTTGTCGGGATGATACCGGCTGATGAGGCTGCGATAGGCGGCCTGGATGGTCTCCGCGCTCGCGGTGGGTATGACCTCCAAGGTATCGTAGAGGGTATTGGCCATATGCTATCGTTCGCGCCGTCCCGGTCATCGGCCGCATACGGTATGGGGCTTTCGACCGTGCCTCAGGGGACCACCATACCCGGTTGCGCGGCCACAGAGGAAGCCCGCAGGCGTCCCGTCGCGCCGCGGCCTCACCGCGCCGGCTGCAGATAGCATTTCTCCAGCATCACGTGTACGCCCTTGTGCTCGTTCACGACCTGGGTGATGCGCAGGTCGGCGGCGAGGCTCGCCAGCATGTAGGCCTCGTGGCGCTTGAGCGTGGTGCGGGCTTCGATCAGGTCGAGCATCGCCCGCAGCGCCACCACCACGCAATCGTCGAGGTCGGGATCAAATGCCATGGTGATGACATGCGTCGGCGTCTCCGCCATGGGCCATGTCAGGTTCATGTCGTCGCGCACGGTGAGGCGGAAGCGGCCGATCAGGCCGGTCTCGATGGCATTGACGCAGACTTCGCCGTCGCCCTGGGCGCCGTGGCCGTCGCCGACCGAGAACAGCGCATTGTCGACGAACACCGGCAGATAGAGCGTGGTGCCGGCGACGAGTTCCTTATTGTCCATGTTGCCGCCGAACTGGCGCGGCTGGATGCTCGACACCGTGCCCCAGGCGCGCGGCGGCGCATTGGCCATGACCCCGAAGAACGGCCGCAGCGGGATTTCGGTGCCCCACGGCAACCGGCTGACCATGCGATTGCGCTCGAGCGCGACGTGGATCATGTGGGGCTCCGCAAAGTCGTGCGGCAACGCGCCCCGCAGCGGACGACAGGCGACGTAGCCCCAATCGTAGTGGAGCGCGATATCCTCGATATCGACCTGCAGGACCTGTCCGGGCTTGGCGCCTCTCACCGCGACCGGCCCGGTGCACATATGCCCGGGCAGCATCCGCCGCGTTTTGGCGGCGTGGATGTCGTGCAGCGCCCGCGGCACGATCGCAGGCGGCGGCGGCAGCGCGTCGGGCGGCCCCGACACGGTCGAAATCGTCACCACGTCCCCGCTGTCGATCGCTGCAACCGGCGCGAGGCTAGCGTCGAGATAGCCCCAGTGCACCGTCGCGGCGCTTGCATCCACACGCGCGCTCATATCAACTCGCCGTTGCCTCAATTGGTAGGATGGGTTGAGCTCTTACGAAACCCATCCTGGACAGCGCCAAGCATAACGGCCGCCGATGGGTTTCGCTGCCGCTCAACCCATCCTACACGTGCTCGACGTGCCGTCATATCGTCAGTAATTCCAGCGTTGAGCCTTGCTGACCAGGAAGTCGCGGAACGCCTGCACCCGGGCCACCGATTTGAGTTCTTCCGGGTAGACGAAATAAGCGTCGAGCGCGATGGTTTCCGATTCGCCGAACAACTGCACCAGGCCGCCGTCTTCTTCGACGATATAGTCGGGCAGCATGGCAATGCCGAGCCCGGCCTGACAGGCGCGCAGGATGCCGATGATGTTGTTGATGACGAGGTGCGGGCTGCGCGGGCCTTTGCCGTTGCGGGCGACTTCCACCAGCCAGCGCGTGTTCTGCAGGTATTGCGGTATACTGCCACCCATGACCAGAAGATGATGCTTGTCGAGATCCTCATGGGAGTGCGGCGTGCCCATGCGCTTGAGATATTCCGGGGACGCAAAGGCATGGAAGTGCACCGAGAACAGCTTGCGCCGGATCAGGTCGGGCTGGGTCGGCTGCCGCAGGCGGATGGCGACGTCGGCCTCTCGCATCGCGAGATCGAGTTCCTCGTCGGTAGTGATCAAGGTGATGCGAATGTCCGGATAGAGGTCGCCGAACTCCCCGAGCCGCGGCGTGAGCCAGTGCACCCCGATGCCGACCGTGGTGGTGATCTTGAGATCGCCATTCGGGCGCTCACGGCTGTCGGTCAATTTGGCGCGCGCAGATTCGAGCTTCATGAACACTTCGTGGGCGGTACGATAGAGCAGCTCGCCCTGCTCGGTCAGGATGAGGCCACGCGCATGACGGTGGAACAGCGAGACCGTGAGCTCCTGCTCCAACGAGCTCACCTGGCGCGAGACGGCCGATTGGGAGAGGCCGAGCTGCTCCCCCGCATGTGTGAAGCTGCCGGCCTCGGCGGCGGCGTGAAACACCTTTAACTTATCCCAATCCATGATCAATCGAAGTCGCCCGCGCGAATTCCCTCTGTTTGTTAGGCGAGCCTTGGCTCGCACGTCCGGAATCCCGCATTCCGGATTTGCGCTACGATTCCCTTTTCCGAGGAATCTGCGTCTATTCAGCTGCGACGCTTTCCACCTTGTGGGCAGCGAGAAATCGCTCCGCCTCCAAGGCCGCCATGCAGCCCATTCCAGCGGCCGTGACGGCCTGACGGTATACGTCGTCAGCCACATCGCCGGCCGCGAACACTCCCGGCACCGATGTCGCGGTCGAGTATGGCGCCGTCTTGATGTAGCCGTTCGGTTTTATTTGGACCTGACCGGCAAACAATTCACTCGCCGGCGAATGCCCGATGGCGATGAAAATGCCGTCCGCGCCGATCTCCGTGACTGCGTTGGTTTTGACATTGCGGATCGCCGCACCGACGACCTTGCGCGGGCCGTCGCTTCCCCTCACATCCTCCAGCACGCTGCTCCAGATCACCTCGATCTTCTCGTGCCGGAACAGGCGCTCCTGCAGAATGCGCTCCGCCCGGAACGCATCGCGGCGATGGATCACCGTCACCTTGTTGGCGAAATTGGTCAGGAACAGTGCTTCCTCGACGGCGGTGTTGCCGCCGCCGACGACAATCACATTCTTGCCTCTGTAGAAAAAGCCGTCGCAGGTCGCGCAGGCGGAAACGCCATGGCCGCGAAACGCCTGCTCGGATGGGAGGTCGAGCCAGCGCGCCTGGGCGCCGGTCGCGATCACGAGCGACTCGGCCATATAGATGTCGCCGGAATCGCACGAGATCCGGAACGGCCGCCGTCCGAGCTCCACGCGGTTGACATGATCGGACACCAGTGTGGCGCCCACTTGGGCAGCCTGCTTCTCCATTTGCTCCATCAACCAGGGACCCTGGATCACGTCGGCGAATCCGGGATAGTTTTCGACATCGGTGGTGATGGTCAGCTGGCCGCCAGGCTGAATCCCGCGGATCATGATGGGTTCCAGCATGGCCCGCGCGGCGTAGATGGCAGCCGTGCAGCCGGCCGCTCCCGAGCCGATAATGACGACCTTCGCCTGGACGGTCCTCGACATGCATTTCTCTTAAGTTCTGTCGCAAGCCCCCCTCCCTACCCTCCCCCACATGTGGGGGAGGGTAGGGAGGGGGCTGCCGCCGGCGCACCGCGCGCATTACCTATGTATGTGCTTTGCCAGAGCTATGCAAGAAACGCAAACCGCAGAGCGAGAAAACGATCGAAATCAGCGCTTGGCGGCGATTTCCTTGCCCAACGGCATGGCGGACCGTTCAGATCGCGCAATAATGTTTCGCAGCGCGCGTTTCCGTTGTAAACAAAGGTATGCGACGCCTGGACACCATCGACCGCAATATCCTGCGTGAGCTGCAGCATGACGGCCGAATCACCAATGTGGAGCTGGCCCGACGGGTCGGCATCTCGGCGCCGCCGTGCCTGCGCCGCGTTCGCAGTCTTGAGGAGGCCGGCTACATCAAGGGATATCGCGCGCTGCTTGACGAGAAGGCCCTCGGCTGCGAGGTGACAGCGTTCGCGATGGTGCATCTGGCGAGCCAGGCCGAAGCCGACCTCCAGGCCTTCGAGGCGTTCGTGCGCCGCGAGCCGCTGGTGCGGGAATGCTGGATGCTGTCAGGCGAAATCGATTTCGTCCTCAAATGCGTGGCGCCGAGCCTGTCGCGGTTTCAGGCTTTCGTGACCGATCTCACCGCCGCCCCGCACGTCCTCAACGTCAAGACTTCGCTGACCCTGCGCAACTCCAAGGATCTCCCCATGGTGCCGTTCGAGTTGTTGCGCTCAGTGCCGACGTAGTCCAGCCTGTAGCCCGGATGGAGCCACCGGGTCCGGCCTTCGGCCGGCCCGATGGCTCCATCCGGGCTACGGTGCAAATTCATGGTTTCGCGAGTTGAATGAGTGAGGCGCGCGACCCGCCGATGAGCTATCGCCACTCCACCTTCACGACCTCATAGGCCTTGGCGCCGCCTGGCGTGACGACCTCGACATTGGCGCCTTTCTTCTTGCCGACCAGCGCGCGGGCCAGCGGCGACGCGATCGAGATCTTGCCGGCCTTCGCGTCGGCCTCAGGCTCGCCGACGATCTGCCAGACCGCCTTCTTATCGGTGTCCTCGTCGCTCAAGGTGACAGTCGCGCCGAATTTGACCGTGTCGCCCGACAGCTTCGAAACATCGATGACTTCCGCGCGCGCGAGCTTATCCTCCAGCTCCGCGATGCGGCCCTCGTTGAGCGATTGCAGTTCTTTCGCGGCATGGTATTCAGCGTTCTCCGACAGGTCGCCGTGCGTACGGGCGTCGGTGATCTGCTGAATGATTCGCGGACGCTCAACCTGCTGGCGATGCTTGAGTTCGTTTTCGAGAACGGAATAGCCCGCCGCCGTCATCGGTATCTTGTCCATCGATTCTCTATCCTTTGACAAAAAAGCACCGACCGCATCTTCGGCTTAGTTCACCGGCGACGCGATCCAGCCCGACTTCTCTGCCTACCCTTGGCCGAACGGCCTCGGGGCGTTGCTCTTTTCGAACGAAGCTTCAGCCCCCGAAATAGCCCTGCAGCGCCCGGACCTCGAATTCGCCTCCGAGATAGGCTTCGATGCCCCGCGCCGCCGCAATGGCCCCCGAAAGAGTGGTGTAGTATGGAATTTTATGCAAGAGGGCCGCGCGCCGCAATGTGCGGGAATCGGCCAGCGCCTGAGCGCCCTCGGTGGTATTGAAAACCAGTTGGATCTCGCCATTCTTGATCGCATCGACGATGTGGGGGCGGCCTTCCAACTGCTTATTGATTCTTGTGGCATGGATACCGTTCGCACTCAGATACCGCTGGGTTCCGGACGTGGCGACGACTTTGAAGCCAAGCTGGGTCAACAATTTGACGGGCACCAGAATGCGTTCCTTGTCGGCGTCG
>Ga0137358_10002696_pt1 | contig 10131 bp, 11 predicted proteins | sample Mad1_20_16metaG_FD_105551 | JGI IMG/M metagenome (GOLD analysis project Ga0137358, IMG submission 105551) | Vadose zone soil microbial communities from Angelo Coast Range Reserve, California, USA - Mad1_20_16 metaG | ecosystem: Environmental > Terrestrial > Soil > Vadose zone | place: USA... | reverse complement strand
TTGTTGTTCCGGAATGTCCGCTGACGAGAAAGAAGGATTTATGGACGAAACAACCGGTCCTGAGGAATTATCAGAAAAAGTAAAAGACCAAACAGCTGAAGTAAAAGAAAACGCAAGTGCAGCCGCCCATCAGGCTCGCCGGACTGTGGAGGCGGCTTGGGATGAGGCGAAGAGTAAACTGAGCGATCTCCAGGCGCTAGTGCAGTAAGTCTGAACCTCGTATAGCAGTCGAATCATTTTCGTTTGCTCACAGCCATCGCAAGCAGATCGAGGCCGCTATACAACCTTCAGACTTAGTGCACTAGAAGCGTTTGTCAGAGAAAAGCCAACCCGAGCGATATTGGTTACGTTTGGGGTTGGCTTCCTACTTGGTTTGCTCTGGCACAAGTGAGCTAGTCTTATTGAGTCCGGATGCGAGTCCTTGATCGAAACCGGACAATCGCCGCTGGTTTTAAGGTCCATTTAGATAAGCCCTTTACCCCGGAGAAGCTGCCGGAGGCAATCCAGTCAGTTCTCAAAGATTAGCTTTAAGCTAGCTTCTGAAACGACTGTCATTCGCCGGAAGAGCTATCCTGCGGCGTCTCGCGCCTGAGTGCGGAACGAGTGAGCCGAAGTGTGGGAGCCATCACTGAGCGCTGAGGGCGTGGAATGGGAGAGAGTGATAGATTGGGTAAACCCTAGAGGTGAACAGCAGATTTTTCTAAGGTCTTCGCGCCATTCCTGAAAACGTGCAGATTTTCCAATGCTTAAACGCATGTGTTACTCTGTGTGCTTTCTAGCCAGCTCCAAGATTATCGTTATCAGTTTGTTGGGGTCAATGGGTTTGGCCAGGTGTGCCTGGAAACCAGCCTCCCAGGTCCGAGCCTGATCTTCGTTAAGAGCCGCAGCCGTAAAAGCAATCGCGGGCGTCTGTCCAAGCTCTGGTTCAAGCCGCCGGACATTCTCCAGGAGTTCGTAACCGTCCATTTCGGGCATCGCTAGATCGCAAATTAGAACATCTGGGTGAACACTCTTGATTGCCGCAAGCGCTTCTTGCCCCGAACTCACCACGGCGATTTCAGCACTGCTGCGTCCTAGAATACCTTCCAGAAGTTCTCGCGAGTCAGCATTATCATCTACCGCCACCACCTTAATGCCTTTAAGTCTTGTATCAGGCATCCATTCATCTTTCCTAAAGGCACGCTCTTCTGGACGTTCGTCGACCAGCCCGTAGTTGGATGCTATGGCGGGCAACTCGACCTTGATCATGGCCCCGCGGCCTACTCCCTCGCTCTCGGCCACGATTGAACCACCGTGCAACTCGACAAGATGTTTGCAGATAGCCAAACCTAGCCCCAATCCGCGAGTTTCTCCGGCACTCGCTTCGTCTTGAGAGAACCGCTTAAAAATATGGGGAAGGAATTCTGGGGAGATTCCTTTGCCAGTATCTTTGACCACAACGATGGCGCTTGCTTGCGCCTTCCTTAAATGCACGGTTACCGAGCCCCCGCGGGGAGTGAATTTCAGGGCGTTACTCAAGAGGTTAGCTAAAATTTGGTGCAGCCTTGCCTGGTCTCCCCGAACCGTACAGCTGACCTCTTCTAGGACTTCAACAAAATTTTCTAGAGCAACGCCTTTTTCAGTAGCCTGCACGCGAAACGTTTCGACGCTCGTTCTAACGACCTGCTTCAAATCGACGTCTTGGAAGTCCAATGTCAGGGTCCCGGCAACAATTCGGGAGGTATCCAGGAGGTCTGAAATTAGTTCAACTAAGGTACTAGTATTACGCTGTAGCACTTCAAGTCCTTGCGCAAAAAGCGACTCATCGTTGCGCGCATCCCTCATAAGATAGGCCCAGCCTAAGATGGCGTTCAATGGCGTGCGAAGCTCGTGAGAAAGAATGGCTAGAAACTGGTCTTTCGCTCGATTAGCAGCTTCGGCCTCAAGCCGAGCATTTTGCAGTTCGATGCCTGAACGACGCTGAGATTCCAGTAGATCGCGGAGCTGATATTGGCGTGCGCGCGATTGCAGCGCGACGCGCAGCGCACCGACCAACGCGCCCGGGCGCACGGGCCGTTCAAGCACCGTCACTGCACCCCGTAGGCTCAGGACTCGCGAGCGCTGCCCTGTGATTCTCGTCGGCTTGCCCGGGTGAGTAAGAAATATGATCGGCATGTCTGACCACGGCTCTTGATGCTCGAGCCACTCAGTCACGCCTGAATATTCCATGGGCGAGGGTAGAGATTCCTCGGTCAGCAGCAAGGCCCCGATAGAATTTCCCTCTGCTCGGAGGCACGCATAAAGCTCGGACACACTCTTGCACGGCTGGGCAACTATCCCTGCGGTTCGCAAGACCGAAACTGCCAAATCCGCATCTCTACCCATCGGGGCTAAAACGAGGACAACTTGAGAAGCACCGCTAGTCTCGACTGGCTTCAATTGCCTGTGCCTCCGGTTCCCTGGCCACCTATCGCTCCTGGCCAGGATTCCAGGACTGGAACTCCTGTGAGCACTCCTCGGAACTGAAGCAGCGGCTCACCAACCCACAATCCTTTTGCACCTACACTAAACTCGCGAATCGTGCGCTCGTGCCCACCGCTGCGTTTCTTCGCTACCGAAATTGCTTGGCGAATTGAGCCTCGCGCCTCGAAGTGGCGCAGAATTATTACAGTGTCGGCTAGATAGGTAAGGTCCAGCGGCGAGTGGAACTCATTCAGGAAGCCAGACTGAGCGAGGACCATAATGGTGACAACCCCGACTTGACCGAGATAGGTAAGCATCTCGTGCAGCTGCAGGTCGAGTATCTTGCTATCCCGCATCGCCTTGCTGTAACCGTTCAGGCTGTCGACGATCACCATGCGAACGTTTTCCCGTTCTACGAAGTTCAGCACCAAATGGGCAAACTGTCCGGGAGAGAGTTCTGCGGGATCGATCTGCTGGGCGCGCAGGACGCCATCGCGAATGAACGGTCGAAGATCGATGCCGAAGGACGTCGCTTTGCTGAGATAAAGGTCTAGATTTTCATCGAAAGTGAATAGCGCTACTTTCTCTCCGTGGGTGGCAGAAAAGTGAGCATAGGTAACGGCAAGGCTCGACTTTCCTGTGCCAGAGGGACCCATTAGCAGATTACTTGTGCCTCTGTCCAAGCCACCTCCCAAAAGGGCGTCTATTCCCTCGATGCCGCACGATAAAGGCTCGCGTGCGAAGTCGCGATGATGTTCTCCTGCTACGATTCTGGGAAATACCTTGACGCCGCCGGTCTCAATCACGTAATCGTGCGGGCCACCTAAAAAGCTGCTGCCTCGAATTTTCCGGATGCTCACTTGACGACGCTCAGCACCATATGCCAACTCATCGCGACGCAATGCGATCACCCCATGGCAAACGCTCTCCAACTGCCGATCATCTTTAGCATCGGCAGACGTGAGGTCATCCAGCAAGAGAGTTGTACACGCTCGCGCAGCCAGGAATTGTTTAACACTTAAAATTTGGCGCCGATACCGGAAGGGGCTCTGCGAAAGAAGGCGAAGCTCAGACATCGAATCAAACACCGCTCGCCTTGGTTTGATACGCTCAACTTCGGCAAAAACGACTTTCGTGACATCATGAAGCTCAATGTCTGCGGGATCGAACAGTGTGTTTTCCACCTCTGCCGTAAGCTGCTGGGCAAAGTTCGAAAGTTCCAACACACCAATGCCCTCAAGTGACCAGCCGTGTGAGCGCGCAACCGCAAAAAGTTCTTCGCGCGTTTCTGAAAATGTGACGTAAAGACAGGATTCGCCCCTGCGGGAACCCGCCAAAAGGAATTGCATCGCCAGAGTCGTCTTGCCGACCCCGGGATCACCCTGAACTAGATAGAGTGCGTGAGAAGGAAAGCCTCCACGCAAAATGTGATCGAGACCGCTAGTCCCCGTGTCACAACGTGCCAACGCTGTCGGTTCAGCGCTCATTGCGAAGTAATCTGTGGCAACTGATAGCTCGAAAACTTTGACTAAGCGAGGGTGTCCTGTCGAGAGCCTTGAAAACGATTACCTCTTGCGAGTCTTCGCTATCCGGCCTGAAGGAGAGAATCCGACTTTCAATCTCCAACAAAAAGTTTGAAAAGGCTCTGATTTGGTCGCTCGCTCCTTAAAGTTTGCTGACTATACGTCAAGGGATCCGCCATGGGCGGCGTCGCTGTGAGGAGTTTTTTATCACAGACACCCTACACCAACAAGGCTGGCAACCGCATCAGCAAGCTCCCTGAAAGATGGCTCAGGGATGAGCGGTCTTGAAGGTATGCATCCGGCGTTTAGTGTTTTGGCCTCGCGTTTATCTCGACCGTAGATCCGTCTCCACGCGAAGTGAGGCGATTCCGTGCTTGCTATGGTCCCACCTTGACCCCGTTTGTTGCAAGTTTCGCCTTCCAGGCGGCCATTGCGCTGCTTCGGGACACCTCAAGAAACGGAAAATACGACACGCCAGGAAGGAGTGACCGCACGAAACGGAAACTAAAGCACGCGAGACGCTTGAGCACGAACAAGAGAAATATTCTCCCTGATTTGCGACCTTATTTGTCTTCTTGCCCGGTTTTTAGGCTCACTCTATAGCTGAATGATAAAGGACGTTATCATTCACCACAGTCGAGAGTGCAAGCCTTTACCAGAGGCTCGCCGGCAACTTGCAACCCGGGGCGCGAAAGCGCTCGATGTCTTCTACGAGGGCGCTCTGCACTCGCTGGTCAAAGCACTACTTCCTTTGCGTTTTTGTCATCGCGCCATCCGAGAAATGTTGTTTGGCGCAATTGTTCGTCCTCCGTCCATTCCGCATAAGCTACTTCGCACACCAGCCTTGGCTGAACCCGCTGAATTTTTCTCTGGGATTTTCGGCGGATTTTCGACCGGCGATTCATCAATAAAAAGCGGCTTTAGTCGATCGATTACCTCCTTCAATCCCTTTTCGCTAAACCCGGTACCGGAGTGACCGAAATAGCGCAGTCGTCCTTTTTGGTATGCGCCCGATAGCAACGCTCCAAAATGTTTGCGACTGCCTTTTTCCTTCGGTGAAACCACACACTACGAATTCCTGCTGCGGCCGAGCCTTAATCTTCAACCAATCCGGTGATCGCTTTCCTGGTCGGTAAGTGCTGGACTTTCGCTTGGCAAATATGCCCTCAAATCCTTTCCCTTTGACTAGGCGATAAAGATCGATTCCACGATTCTCGACGTAGCCGCCAACCTGGATGCCGGAAACAGAATTGATGATCTGTTCCAACCGGTCACGTCGTTGTAAGACGGTCTTCCCGGTAATGTCACGCCCATCACTCCGAAGCAGATCGAACAGATACAAGACAACCGGAGCGGTCGGTCGTTTCTGCCATTGTTGCAGTAACTGAAACCTCGCTACGCCATCCTTATCCAGCGCCACGATCTCACCATCCTGGACTGTTGACCGCAGTTTCAACTCATTGACCGTCTCCTGAATAGTCGGAAATTTCGGTTCCAGCGGTAAGTGATTGCGAGACCAGAGTCGAGCCTTACCGATCGAATCGATGACCGTTATCGCCCGATAGCCGTCGACTTTGGACTCAAAAATCCAATCAGGGCTGGCAAATGGTTCTTTCCCAGAGGCAGCAGCCATCGGCGGACGAACTGAGGTAGCGGCTTGTCAGGCAAATGGAAAGGCAATTTTAGAGACCGGCTTCCACGAAGTAAGCCTTGTGGGCCTCTTCGATTGTAGAAGAAGCCTTTTTTGGACCTTTCCAACCCAAGACTTTGGCATTCTTTGCTGAAAAAAAAGTGGTGCTTAAAAAGAAGTGTTCGATCTCCTCACGCAAGGCACTGGGCAATTCACTAGCTCGCTCCAACTCACCGAGCCGGTCATGCCACGAGGGTATGACAATGATGCGGTCGTTCCGCTCGCGCTTACCATCTTTATCGTCCTGGTCCATTTCAACCACGCCGAGCGGCCGGCATGGCAGCAGCGCGCCGGGATACGTGGCCGCTTCGTGCAAGACCAATACATCCAATGGATCACCGTCCGGAGCTAGTGTGCTCGGAACAAAACCCCAATCGAATGGGTATGACATGCCCAAAGGTAAACCGCGAGAGACAGTGAAGACCCCAAGTTCAATGTCGTACTTGAGCTTCACCAGAGACCCTTTCGGCGCTTCGACCACCGCATGAATGGAGCCTTCATTATTATAAGTTGGTAAATTTGATAGCTTATTAGAATCAACGTTTTTCATCTACTACCGCTCACAGCTTCGCCGTCCGATTCCGGAGTGGATGTGTGGTTAGGTATAGATTGGGCTTTAGCATAGCAACGGAGCTTATTTGTCATTACAATTTAAATCATTGGGGCGATCTCTGATCTTAAAGAGAGCAAAATCGGTGAAGCGGATAAACGTTACGCCTTACGCCAAGCACACTATACGTCCGGCGCGGTTTTATGAGGTCAGACCGCCGACAGGTATTGAACGATTCAGTTGCGAATCGAAATTCGTGCCGCCCAACTTCGTAGCTCCTGAACCGACAGGAAATTGAGCATTCGCTCCTTAGAGAATCCCGCTAACTGGGCAGCCGCCAATGAGAAATCCATAAAGGCGAGCTGCCATGGATGATGAGCATCGGTGCCAAGAGAAATTCGCGCACCTTCCTTTCTAGCCAATCGCAACAAACTGACTTTGAGGTCTTGCCGGTCGGCATAGCCGTCAATCTCGACTGCTTTATCGAGTTGGGCAGCTTCAGCAAAGATGCGGCTCCAGTCCGCTCGCAAACCTTCCCGGTAATTGAAAATGGGTGTTTGCGGATGGCCGAGAATGTGAATGCTTTTGTTACGCAGAGCCGCCAAATACCGGTTGGTCTGGTCTTCGGTTCGCCGAAGCGCCGAGTGAAATGAGCCAACGACAAGATCTAATTTGCTGAGTGCAGACTCGTGCATATCTGGTTCCCCTAGTGGGGAAAGGTTGACCTCGGCGGATTTCAAAATGACCAGGTCAGCGCCCTGGACTGCTAGAGCCGCATTCGCTGCGTCAATCTCATTGCCTTGTTCAACCAGTCGCTCCTCGTTGAGTCCGTTAGCGATCTTTAATCCCTTAGTGTGATCGGTGATCGCAATAAAGCGGTACCTGCGCTCTTTCGCGGCCTGCGCCATCTCCGCAACCGTGGTCGAGCCGGCGCTCCAAAACAGTATGCATGTGAAGATCTCCTCCCAGCTTCGCATACCACTTCGGGTGTGAGGCAAGAACTCGGCGAGCCTGAGGACACGTCAGAAATTCCCTCCTGGTCTGCGGCGGGCTCACAATGACAGGAGGTTCATCAATCCATTCATGTATTCTGCGGCTCAGAGATGGACCGATGCCCTCTAGTTCGGTGAGAGATCGTTTCGCGAGCACCAAGTCATATGCTTCATCCGGCCACAAAAACGCCTTGCGTGCGGCTCGCCGAAGCGGTTGCTGCAAATGGCCACTAGCTTGCTCGGCCTCGCGAGCGAAAATTGATCTCCAGGACACGACTGGCATTGCTGTTCTTGATTACATGTACGCTCGTGCCGATGATAATCACTCAAGCGCTCCAAACCATCACCAGCAATCGATGGTCGATTCCATCGATGCGCGGCGTCCGAATTTATCGAAAATTCCCGCACGATTCCTCGTCGCGAATGCTTGCGGCCGTCACTGGGGCCGCAGCATCGGAGGCGAGGAAGACCACCGAAGAAGACGAGTTCAAACGTTACTACCGCCAATAATGCGAGTTCCACTTAACGAGTCACTACGCTTTTTTTCGTTAAGGCCGGATCATCTTTTAGATCTAGTGTTTCTCCTTCGACCATTTCGTCTGAATTACCTCTAGGCGCTGCAATCGTAATCCATGATTTCGCTAACTTCGTCAATTTTTCATCGGTTTGTTTCTCTTCGTCCAATGTTACCTGGAGGAGTTTTGCCCCGTGTTTGTCTCCAAGCATTTCGGCATGGGTCTGTGCCGACACATAACCTACGATTTCGTAATGCTCGACTCGCTGAGCGGTCGCTATTAATCCGCATCTTTTACTTCCCGATCGGCCTCCTCTTCAATCATTTCGCCGCCTTCGGCGATAAGTCCTTCCATTCCCTTGCACTCTGACCCACGTGTAAATTGTTTCCGTTAACTCAAAACTTTTCGAGACGAGCGGCATGCTCTTTGGTCCGTTCCAGATGCTCCTGAAAAACCGGCCTCAAGCTGTTTATTCTCGGCAGCTTCTGCCATTTTGAATAGCGCTCGGATGAGTTGCTGTTCGGCGCTATACAAGTCTTTCAATTCGTGAATATAGAGATCTTCTAGCGTTTCGAGTTGCATTGCACCTCCCGTTCGCACGGTAAGATCCGGAAGGATTTACAAAATAGTAGCTGCTGCTCATCTCGACGTTAGTTTTTCCTGTCTTCAGGATCAGCTTTTTTCCCGCTCGTTTCGAGAATGAGCGGCTTCCTCGCACAGTTCTCCTATGCATAGCTAAGACCGCTCTGTGCCACCCACTCGAACCTAGGTTGCGTGAGAACCTGTCTTTTTCAACGCGGGATGGGAGAACCGGGAGGCTTACTGGGCGTCACAGCCCGGCAAATAGATTGAGGTACGCGGCTTTCGTGCAAAGATGCTAGCTACGCGGATAAAGGCATGAGTACTCGTCGTAAAATGCCTCCATCTAATCCCACGACACAATCTACAGGCAACGCGGTCCAACAAGCCCGTCTGCCAATTCTAAGAACCATTGGTCTTGGACTGATCACCGGGGCCGCAGACGATGACTGCTCAGCTATTGGCACCTATGCATCGGCTGGAGCAAAGCTGGGCTTTCAATTCTTGTGGACGGCTCCCGTCACTTTGCCCATGATGTTCGCGGTCGTTTATTTATCGAGCAAGTTGGGGCAAGCAATAGGGCAAGGCCTGTTTTCTGTAATTCGAACCCACTACTCGCGATGGATCCTTTACCCCGCCTTGATCGGCGTGCTCGTCGGGAACACATTTGAAGCGGGCGCGGACATCGGTGGAATGGCGGCCGCACTGAATATCCTTCTACCTATTCCATTTCCTTGGATTATCATCGGGACGGCGCTCGCTATTCTCGCTCTCCAAATCTGGGGTTCGTACACTCTAATCCGAAACATCTTCCGCTGGCTTGCGTTAACCCTCTTGGCCTACGTTGGCGCGGCTTTCTTGGCGAAGCCCGAGCTGCTGCTGGTGCTCAAAGGGACCTTCTTACCAAGCATTCAGTTCAACAAAGAGTTCCTTTCTCTTTTGGTTGCTGTGATTGGCACCACACTTTCTGCCTATCTTTATACGTGGCAGTCCAACCAGGAAGTTGAAGAGAAAATTGCCAGGGGCCGCACGCAGCTCTGGCAGCGCAGGAGCCCTCAAACACTCTCGGCGAGACATCCTCGTTGGGATGTTTTTCTCTAATTTAGTAATGTACTTCATTATTCTTTCGACCGCCGCGACGCTAAACAAGGCCGGCAAAACCGATATCACTACGGCCGCCGATGCGGCCCAAGCGCTCCGGCCTTTGGCCGGCGATGCCGCCGGCCTGCTGTTCGCCCTTGGCATTGTTGGAGTTGGGTTCCTCGCCGTGCTCGTCATGACGGGTGGCGCTGCATATGATCTAGCGCAAGCAGTAGGCTGGAAGAGCAGTTTAACACTAAGCCCACCGAGGCGAAGCAGTTCTATGCTTCCATTATAGCGTTTACTCTTCTTGCAGTGAGCATGAATTTCATCGGACTAAACCCCATGAAGGTGCTGGTCTGGTCCGGTATCGTACAAGGGTTCTCTACTCCACCTCTAATGTTGTTGATCATGCTCATGACTAACAATCGAGTCATCATGGGAAGTCGCGTAAACAGCCTCGCAATAAATATACTGGGGTGGGTGACGATGATCGCGATCTTTGCCACCTCAATCGGGCTCGTCATTACCTGGTTTGTATAGCCGGTCACGGTTGGCTGTTTAGGCATGCTGCGGCTGCAAAATTTGATCTGCCCGCTTCCGAAGGTAAGATCGGAAAGTTGTGGTTCGAAGAATCTCAGAGGCGATTTCGCGCTTTGAGCGTGATCCAAAGGAAAACGTCGCAGCAGGGTTCGAGGCGACCGCCGACCATTGACCACAAAATTCAACTAGGCGCATCGAAATGGAGAGAGCAGAAATC
>Ga0137358_10002693_pt1 | contig 10136 bp, 11 predicted proteins | sample Mad1_20_16metaG_FD_105551 | JGI IMG/M metagenome (GOLD analysis project Ga0137358, IMG submission 105551) | Vadose zone soil microbial communities from Angelo Coast Range Reserve, California, USA - Mad1_20_16 metaG | ecosystem: Environmental > Terrestrial > Soil > Vadose zone | place: USA... | reverse complement strand
CAAATTGTTCACGGGCCGCATCTGCGGTCTTTACGTTCTTGCCGACGATCTCACTCATCGGAATGACCGCGAAGGCATGCCGGGCGCTCAACTCGCTTAGGCGAGAATTCAGCGTGCCTGCCAAACCGTCATTGAACGCAGACTGCGACGAATCCCCACCGGGAGCAGGCGGCAGAACTCCAAGTAGCACCGGGTGAGGTACGGCTCTGGCGGTACCAACGATCGCAATTCTGTCGCGGAATTTGTACACGCCTAAAACGGCGAGCAGAAGCAGTATCGCGGCCGTAAGTGGAATGTAGAGTACCCTTCGAGGTGCTGACAACGGAACGGGAATGACATTATCCTGTGACGGCGTCAAAGCTTCAAGCGCTGCGCGCACCTCACCGGCGCGCTGGTATCGGCGCGCCGGTTCTTTTTCAAGGCACCGGGAGATGATGGAAGCAAAACCAGCAGGCACCTTGGCCGGGAGCGGCCGCGGAGGATCGCGCAGAATCGCATTGCACAGCAGATACAAATTCTCGCCATAAAAAGGTCGCGAGCCTGTGGCCATTTCGTAGAGAACAACCCCTAGCGACCAGAGATCCGTGGACTGCGAAGCAGGGCTGGCGTCGATCTGTTCTGGCGCCATATAAGGCAGCGTTCCGCCGAGTCCTGGGCGATTCTCCGCCGAAGCCGTTTCGAGCGTTTGACGGTCAAATTCCGCTGGATCGCTGCGCCGGGCCAAACCGAAATCAAGAATTTTGGCGTCACCGTCTGGAGTAACAATGATATTCGAGGGTTTTAAGTCCCCATGAACCACCCCACGATCGTGGGCGTGTGCCAGGGCGGAGGCGAGTTGACGGCCATAGCGTAAGGCAGTCTCCAGGGGCAGCCCTTCGGCGCAAATCGATCCCGAAAGCGGACGGCCATCCACGTACTCCATCGCTATGAAGACTTCACCAGAGTCTTCGCCAACTTCATAGATGGTGCAGATGTATGGGTGGTTCAGTGATGAAGCCAACCGCGCTTCGCGGCGCAGCCGCTCATTGACGGTCACATCGTTAACGAGATGTTCCGGAAGAAATTTAAGGGCCACGGTACGGCGCAGGCTAGTGTCTTCCGCGCGATAAACGACCCCCATCCCGCCCCTGCCGAGCTCACCAAGCACACGATAATGGGAGACGAGCTGAGCCGGCACGGATGAGCACTCCTAATCGCAAGGTTGACACGGAAGGTGGATAACGGCACAGCCTCGTGCGCCGCTTTGTGTCGGCATCTTACGGCCACCAGTGAATCAGGTCAACAGTGGATTAATGCGTGTGGATTAATGCGTGTCGCTGCAAAATGAGAATGTCCGGTTTGTGCAAAGTAGAAATGTCCGCTTTCATAGGTGGCCGAGGGCCCCATGGAAACGGAGCGAATCGCTTTGAGCCAACGCGAACGGGACCGGCTGTGCGTGCTACACAAGATCAAGCGGAAGCAGATCACGCAGCTGGAAGCTGCCAGACGGCTGAAGATCAGCGATCGGCATATCCGTCGTTTGCTGGTTGAGCTGGGGAAGCGTGGGGACCGAGCGGTGATCCATGGATTGCGCGGACGGCCATCGAACCGCAGATTAGCGGCGCGCTTGGAGCTGAATATTTTGCGCCGGGTGCGGCAACGCTACGCGGACTTTTGGTCCCACCCTGGCCGCCGAGCACTTGGCCCAGGAAGGGCTGCCGGTGAGCCGCGAGACGCTGCGCAAGTGGATGGTGAAGGCCCGCTTGTGGTGCCCGCGCGCGCAACGCATAAAGACCATCCATGTGTGGCGGGAGCGGCGATCTTGTTTCGGTGAGCTGGTGATGCAGGATAGCTCTGCGTTTCGCTGGTTGGAGGAGCGCGGGCCGGCTTGTCAGCTGATTGCGGTGATCGATGACGCCACCAGCCGTTTCTATGCCCGATTCACAGAATACGACACGACGGACGAGAACTTGCGGACTTTCGGGGAATGGTTGCGGCGCTACGGACGTCCTTTGGCGCATTACACCGATAAAACAGCATCTTCCGGACGTCTGCTCCAGCGCCGCTGGGGGAACAGTTGCGGGGAGAAAAAGCCCGCTCGCATTTCGGACGAGCACTCCGGGAGCTGGGGATCGAATGGATTGCGGCCCACAGTCCGCAGGCCAAAGGACGGATCGAGCGACTGTTCGAAACGCTGCAGGATCGCTTGGTAAAGGAAATGCGCCTGGCAGGGATCGACAGCCTCGCAGCCGCGAATCATTTTTTGCAGATGCGTTTTCTTCCGGCGTGGGAAGAGCGTTTCACGGTGGCGCCTCGGAGGCCGCGCAATGTGGGCTCTTCTTTCGCGACAAACTTGGTTCGGGGCTTACTGGCGCCTTTTGAAGGCACTTTGATTCGAGACCCGAAAGGAAACTTCCTCACCACCGTCAAGAAATAGATGCAGCCGGGAGTTCGCAGATATTTTCGTCCGGTGGCCTTACAGGTTTCATTTCGTGAAATTCTCCGCGACATTACCAAAAAAAAACAGTAAGACCTGAAACCCATCACGAAACCAGGAATCAGATTTACGCAGTCGGATTCTAAAAAAAGGGAGAACACCAAGTGTCATTGCAAAGCGTTACTAGAAGTGTGTCTCGGGCGCATGCACGTGCTGGTTCGCGGACCATCGCTGCCGTCGGTGCATTGTTGCTGAGCGGGTTTTTCAGTCAATCTGCCATTGCGCAAGTCTCCGAGATGCACGCTCGCCTCAAGCGCGCGGTTCCCGAAGCGCCTAAAGGACTCACATCCACGACAGTAGCAGGTGCGACCAGTTTCAATACTGACCAAGGTCCTGGCCCGGGTCCGATTGGTCCGGTGGCTGGCTGCAATCTATTTCCAGCTCCCCCGTCGGTGGGTGCGGCGGTTCCCCTTTCCTATTTTGGGCCGTCTCCATCTGAAACCAATCCGAGCCTGGTAGGTCCGGTTCAATTGCTGAAGTCGGGCACAGTTGACGCCACGAATGGAACGATCACGTTGCCCCTCTATAAGGGGACGCTCGGCAAGAGCAAGAAAACTGTTTGGTATATCTTGACCGATGTTAGCGACTCGAACATTGCTGCCTCGTTGGGTCTCAACTTCTCAGCGAAGTTGACATTCGCGCCGAACGGCGCAAGGACGGCAAACTTTGATGCCGACGGAAACCTGGTATTTGACGCGGGTACTGTGGATTTTTCGCCGGTTCGGAAAATCGTACCCGGGCCAGTTGGCTCTGAATTTCCTCCGCTGTCAGCACAACCAGGAGCAGTGGGGGACAAGAATTACAGTCCGTTGGTTCGAGTCCTGAACGGCGGTGGCGTGACCTACAATGCGCCGATCGTGGCGTTTGGAGTTGATGCGAGCCAGATCAATTTTCCAAGCGGCGGGGTCGACTACAGCGAAGTTCATGACGAAGTCGTTGCGATCGATCCTTTCAACATGACGGTGACCATTAACCTGATCAACGGCTTCAGTTTTGGCCGTCCCGTGTGGTACATCTCCATGGACACCAGCATTCCGCTCGGCGCGGCGATTGAACACAACACCTATGCTCCGCTCATGCAGCAGATCGTGCTGGGCAATGACGACAGCTTCGCCAGTCCCATCGAGCGGATCTTTATCTCCACGAACGGCGCACAAGATTGCACCAATCCACAGCGCCAAGGCCTGTCTGCGGATCTAGCTGACGGCCATCGGCCAAACAACGTCCTCGGCGGAATCCCGACAATCGCCCTTGATTACAGCCCGGTTTGGGACGCGCAATTGTTCGAGTGGACGCAGGATGCCGTTAGCAAAGGATTCCGTGGTCAGGTGCGTGAGGAGTTTCAAATCCTGAACTTCGTGCGCGATGGCCTTCTCACTGGGCCGGCCGGCGCGCCATTTGGAAGTTCGGGCTTCTCCATCAACTGCCCCATCGTCCAGCGCCTCGACTAGGCTTTTCTCTCTGTCAGTTTGAGCCGCCCGCCGTTTTGAAAACCCAAGCGGCGGGCAGTCTCTATTGAACGGCAGAGTCGTGGAGCGTTTCGGACACGCATGGAAGTCTTTGCGCCCCAAGCCACAGATTGCACCGAGGTCAAGAATCCGACGGAGCAGAAATGGGAGTCTCCGGAAACTTTCACCCCCGATGAACATCGGATTTAGCGGAGAACGATTTGACAACGATTTACATGATCGTTGGAGCAGTGTTCGGCTACGTGTTCGTCTTTCTTCGGCAAGAAAAAGAGGCGTTCGATGAGGATATTACTGACGGCTGTTCTTTTCGTCTTTGCGGTGGTTGCGGTTTCTCTTCCCGTTCGTGGGCGGTCGGGACTAGTGGAAGTAATGGGAAGTGCTGAGCGGCAAGCTGCGGAATCGGCGCGGCTGAGAATACCTGTTGTGGTGGAGTTGTTCACTTCTGAAGGGTGCTCGAGCTGCCCGCCTGCGGATGAATTACTGGAACGTCTCGACGAGAAACAATTGATTCCAGGCGTAGAAGTTATCGCGCTCGAACTGCACGTCGATTACTGGAATAGCCTCGGATGGAATGATCCGTTTTCCTCGAGCCGATTCAGTGAAAGGCAAAACGACTATTCGATTTCTTTCGGTCATTCGGGGGTCTACACACCTCAGATGATTGTCGATGGAACCGTCGAGTTCGTCGGGAGTTCAAAACAGCAGGCGCTAGCTTCCATCGCGGAGTCGGCGCGTCAACCGAAGGTGAAGGTTCAGCTGGAATTCGGGAAGGATCGCGGTGGGGATGCAAATCGGGTTCCGCTGAGTCTGACGGTCGAAATGCTACCAGAAGTGGCCACCGGTGGACATGTCGATTTGGTGGCGGCGATCACGGAGGACCGTGTTGCTTCCAATATCTCGCGGGGAGAAAACGCCGGTTTACGGGTCGTGCATCGAGCAGTGGTGCGTGAACTCCGAACGCTGGAAACGCTCAGATCAAACGGACCCGTAGAAGTGCAGTGGGAATTGCACATCGCCAAAGAATGGAAGCGCGAAAACCTCCGCGCAGTAGCCTTCCTGCAAGATCGTTCGACGCGGCGAATTCTGGGCGCAGGCGGTTTGGCCCTGGGAAACGGAGGCTAGGTTTCTGATCTGGCGCCGGAAACCTTAGCGGAAGCCGGGCATCAGATTTCAGGGACGACTCAGTATTCGTCAAATATAAAATGAATCATGTCGCTAAGCGCGCATTCGAGTACTTCGTAGGCCGCCAGAATGGTTCGCGGCGTGAATGGCGGGCTATCCAAAATTCCTGCAAGTGCGTAGAGCCCAGTCAGCAAGAAGCGGAATTCGCCGCAGCCGTAGCTGGTCGACCGCGCGGTGCATGTGTGTGCGAAGGTGACCGGCTCGATGTGGTTCGCGGATCTGGTGAAACGGAAACCTCTTTGAAAAGGCGCATGGATGTCCTCATGCGGAATCAAGAAGCGGAGGCTGGAGATAAGGAATCGCCGACGAGGGCAGCCGAGGGAGAGCTGATCGAAAAAATTCTTTCGGGACAAAGAGACCTGTTCCTGGAACTGATTCGCCCGTACGAGCGGACGGTCTATGCTACGGCTCTCTCGTTGGTGGGGAACAAGGACGATGTGAAGGATGTCGTACAGACCGCAATGCTGAAGGGATTGAGCAAATTGGCGCAATTCCGACGAGAAGCGGCGTTCGGCACTTGGCTAGTCCAGATCACAATCAACGAAGTGCGGATGCGAAAAAGGAAGGAACGGCGAGTAGAGATGCTCTCGTTGACACCGAAACAAGATGAGAATGAAGAACGCGACTACGCGCCTAGAGATTTTGAGGATTGGCGGGAGATTCCTTCGGAAGCGCTGGAGCGCGCCGAGGTTCGGGACGTGTTGATGAAAGCGCTGTCATCTCTCGAGCTGGATTACAGGGAAGCTTTTGTGTTGCGGGACATCCACGAACTGAGCATTACGGATACGGCGCAGATTCTTGGAATTTCGCGAGGGGCGGTGAAAACGCGACTGCATCGGGCCCGTCTCCGCTTGCGGGACATCCTGTCGCCTGGCTATGGCCAGGATGGACGCCTTGGGTGGTCTCTGCGGGAAGCGAGGAATCCATGGGAGTAAGCTGCAAGGAAGTGCGGAGAGATCTCTCTGACTACATTGACGAAGAACTGGAACCCTTTGCGCGCGTGGCTTTTGAAACGCATGTCAAGGAATGTCGCGAGTGTGCCGCGCTTCTCGACGGAACGCGGAATGTGATCCGAATCTATCGCGATGCACGTGTGTTTGCCATGCCGGACGACGTTCGGGGAAGACTGCAGCAGAGGATAAGGGACGGAGCAACGCCGAGCAGGCGTGCTTTCCTGGCCTGGACCTTGAGCGCTGCGGCGACGATCCCTATCGGTCTGGCCTTGTTCTCGGGGCGAAACCTTCTGTCTCCGAAGCACAATCAAACGAACCCTTCGCGGCAGCAACAAGGGAGTCCGATCTCTGGACCCGTGGTTGTGTCCAACGATTCGAAGGAGAAGGTATTTCATCTGCCCAGTTGCCCGAAACTTGAAGGAAAGCCGCGCTTCCTCTCCGTGGATGAGGCCGTCCGCGAAGGCTACACCCCTTGCCCGTATTGTCTCGGCAAGAATCGAAACGGCAAGAAGGGCTAGAAGAAGCGTGGATCTAGTTTCGGCCGACGCGCATCTCGCAATCGCTTCACGTCCAACAATTATCCTCAAAATATATACAAACAGTGATCGGAGTGTCGCCTGAAAGTTTCCAGAATTCGCGCAAAGGAACAGTCGCAGAAGCAGTGGTGGTAGCTGCTAGATCTAAAATGAGTGAACCAGCGTGAAACCTTTGGGTTGCCGGGGAATCGGATTGGATTGCCACTCCTCGAGATCGACGAGGGAACGGCCTACGATTTCCCGTAAGGAGTGGTCGGCCAACAGCAAAACAGTAGCGGTTATTACAAATCTTGTTTGCTAGGAGCATCGAATGGCAGACGTGAAGCTAGTAGTGATTTACCCGCGTCCCACGGACTCTGATGTTTTCGAGAAAGTCTATCAGAAAGATCATGTACCGCTTGCGGCCGCGAAACTAAGCGGAAAGACCAAGATCGTCGCAACCAAGATGCTCGGCTCCCCCCAAGGAACCCCTCCCTTTTACCGAATTGCCGAAGTTCATTTTCCATCGATGCAAGCTCTGGAAGCATGCGCGGCGTCTGAAGGCGGCAAAGAGGTGCTCGCTCACGCCGTGAAGATTTCCTCAGGTGGGCCGCCGATTTTCTTGGTAGCCGGAGAAGAGACTTTCACGCTTACCAAAACAGTAACGGCTTAAGAAAAACGTCATGCGTTGAATCTGGACCAACATGAGAACTACAGTTGCTGTCCTTTTCTTGCTACGACTGTATAGCTTTGCGAGTGGCCAAGTCACCGGGCCCACCAATCAGGCGGTTCCTCCCTCTGTCGGTTTGGAGATCGGCCAGCAGGCGCCGCCATTTACTCTGCCTGATCAGTTCGGCCAAGAACACTCCAACGAGACGCTCAAGGGGTCGAAGGGCACGGTCCTCCTTTTCTTCCGCTCCGCCGATTGGTGACCCTTCTGCAAGGCGCAGCTCGTGCAGCTGCAAAGCGCAAAACAGAGATTCGAGGCGGAGGGACTTAAGCTGGCGGCGATTAGCTATGATAGTCCAGCTATCCTGAAGGACTTCGCCATTCGGCACAGAATAGAATTTCCGTTATTGGCTGATCCCAGGTCCGAAATCATTCGCAGCTACAAAGTCCTCAACTCAGAAGCGAAAGGAATGACCAAAGGGATGGCGCACCCTGGATTTTTCTACATAGACGAAAGCGGCGTTATTCGCGAAAAATACTTCGAAGCAAAGTACACGAATCGATTCACGGCGAACAATGTAATTGGCAAGCTTTTCCCTGAACTGACCGAGGAAGTGAGCCAAAACGTGGAAGCGCCGCATCTGCGGCTCACCCTCACACAATCGGATCACATCGTGGTCCCAGGCAGCCGTGTCACCTTGGCTGCTGAAATCGAGCTGCCACCCGATGTGCACGTTTATTCGCCGGGTGTAGCAGGGTATAAGCCGATTCAGCTGGCACTGCAGTCCCTCTCGGGGATCGAACTCTCAGCGCCGACTTACCCGAGCACCAAAATCCTCTATTTGGAAGCGATCCATGAACGCGTTCCCGTCTTCGACGGCAAGTTCCGCATCACACAGGATGTTACCGTGACTCCATCCAAGACTCAGGATGTAGTCCGCTCGCTCGTTTCAGCGCAGAAAACAATTTCCATTACTGGGGAGCTAAAATATCAGGCTTGTGACAAGTCGATTTGCTACCCGCCTACGTCGGTGCCGGTGACATGGCAATTGCGGATACTCCCCCTCGACCTGAAGCGATCTCCGAAGGCCATCCAGCACAAGTAGTATTGTTAGTTCGATCGAATCGATTCTTCTGAAAGGAGAAAATTATGGGGGGATGTCGTTTATGTTTCAAAATCGCGTATTGAGCGCCGAGAGGGACCCTTTCGTATCGCACATCTGCCAGGCGAGTCGCAGCCAGTGATCTTCAGCGTCCATGGGGCCATCGCCGAGCACTACAAAATTGCCCCAGCAACATTGAAGGAGTCGCATGCCTCAACCATCGACTATGTCATTTCGGCAACCGCTGGTTGAATGATGGGTACGTTTGGAGGCGCGCTGGAAGCGCGCAAATCGATGCCAGCAACGGAAAGTTGATCGCGGATGTAACCGGAGAGGTGGAAACAGAGGAGGGCGTGCGTGTCATTCGCCGCATTCACGTCGCGATGTGCTTGGTGGCGCCTGAAGCGGCAAGGGAAACAGTCGAGCGCACCCACGGCATTTACGCCATGCGTTGCCCCCTGTACCGGACGCTGCACAAGACGATCCAACTCACTTCCTCTTTTGAGTTAAGGACTTCCGCATAGAACGAGCTGTCCGCACCAAAAACTCAGTTGGCCGCCCACTAGCGAAGTGAACGGTACTCCGTGTCCGTTGCGCCCAGGATCAAACCTCGGGTCGCGGGCGTCCTTCCACAGGAAACTAGACTTCGCATAGCGAACGAGCGCAAGGCTCGCTGCATTCTCACTCGAGCGCTGGGACGTCTTTGTCGATCAGGCTGCTTTGCGCGTGTAAAGATGATGCAGGCCGCCGACTTGTGGGATTTGGATCACCTCGCCAAACGAGGGAGGCTCGACAGGTCGGCCGACAGGCGCATCGATGACAGTCTCCGGCTTGACAAGGAGCAGTGCCGAGCGCCAATCGTTCCACAATCGCGAAAGCCAGACTCAATAAGGGGAGTCTTCGTGCCTCCTGATCCGGGAGCAAAAACAGCCCCTTCGGTGCTGGACCTTATATATACGGGTAGTGGCAATAGGAGTGCTTGGCTCGGTTAGGGGCGGAGCTAGAAGCGCCAATAGCTGAAGTACAATTGCAATTTCAAGGCAGTCGTTTAGGAGAATTGCGTGCTCCAAAGCTTGCACTCTTTTTTGGCAGTTCTTGTGCTTGCCGTCCTCGTTTCGCTCCCCACCTACCCTCAGGACAAATCGCAAAACCCAAAAGTGGTCCTCGGCCTCGAAAAACCAACTCCAACCAATAACTCGCCGCATCTAGAAAAGTTCGGTAGGACTTGCGATCCCTTCAATCAAAAAGTCGGAAAATCCGGGCCCCCGGCCAATCGCCCTATGAAACCAACTTCCATTGCTGAATTGATGGGCGCTCCAATGGAAGTTGTGAAAATCCGAAGTTACGGCCCTGGCTGGAAGAATCCTGAGGACGTCCAAAACCTCATAACTAAACTGCTGAAAACGCAAACCGCAGAAGTTTACACCTACGAGCCCTGGGCTGAGGTCGCGTTTGCCGATATTATCGCTACAGTCCAGTTCTCAGATCATTCAGAAGGTACTTTGGAAGTATCCGGCGTCCACGTCTGCTTCTCCGACCATTCCCGCTCAGCACTGTGGCTAAGAGTTTTCCGAAATAAATAGCCGTCGCGTTTGTGCCTCGCTCTGACAGATGGAAACGCGGAGATGGAACGCACGCAGCTCACCTCACTACTTTTTATCCAGATACTCCCCGGGAACATCATCCTGCGGCGCCTCATGCGTGCGAACTTCCGCCCCGTCAGCGTCCCCGGCGTCTTCCACGCCCTTCACCGCCTCGGCCTCGAACGT
>Ga0137358_10002692_pt1 | contig 10138 bp, 9 predicted proteins | sample Mad1_20_16metaG_FD_105551 | JGI IMG/M metagenome (GOLD analysis project Ga0137358, IMG submission 105551) | Vadose zone soil microbial communities from Angelo Coast Range Reserve, California, USA - Mad1_20_16 metaG | ecosystem: Environmental > Terrestrial > Soil > Vadose zone | place: USA... | reverse complement strand
TGCCCATCTTGGTGGACCATCTCACTACTGATCCCTTTGCCGATCCTTCTACGCTCGCCGCGATCCCCGCTTTCCGTTCTTCGGTTGCATCACGTGCAACTGACGTGCTTGTGTCGCTCCGGAAGGAGTATCTGTCAGGGGCTCGTGGTCGAGCACCAGCAAGCAAGTATCTGAACGGGACGCGGCCTATATATGAGTTCGTTCGCCTGACCCTTGATATTCGTATGCACGGTTCGGAAAATGAGTGTCTGTTCGCCAACGGACTTGGCGTCGAGGACGTTACTGTAGGCCAGAATGTTTCACTCATACATGAGGTACGATGAACGCATCACCCAAAACAACCGGAGAAAACTCACTGTTTTTTTTTTCCACAGGCAATCCGTGACGGCAAAATGCAAGCTGTCGTCGCGGACCTTTTTGCGTGACATTTTTTCCTATTCAACGATAGATTTTTTATTTTTCCATCATATCAATCACAGCCCCAGACTCTCGTGTCAGTCGCATCTTCGCCTGTTTCATGCCACATCAATTTTTTCTAGTGCCCTGCAATCTACGATAGTTACAACCCACACTGTATCGTTTCTTGTCTATGTTCGTTGAAAGTTCCCACAAATGGATGAAATTTTCTCTATCAATCTGACGACCTCGGAGTGAATCTACTTCTGCACGGTCACTGTCAACCGCTTTCATTGTGCGGCGTTCTGCTAGTGTTAAGGAACCGTTCAACGGATTTGTGGTTGCTTTTTTTTCGTCAGGGCTTACAATTTCCGGATAACTTCCGTTAAGGTTGCGGAGATAGTCGTAGATACTACATTTTAACTCCTTGGGATGCTTCCGCCAAACCAGGGGTTGATTGATCTAGATGGATCGAGGCCGCGACACAACTCAGCGGACACGGATCGGATGCCCCAATTTCAAGTTAGTGCGGTACCGTGAACACAACTTTGAAAACTACAGTAAATCTGTTATAAAATATATTTGGCGCTTCAGTTACAATTTTTCGAGGACAATCTAGATACATATGAAGACTGATGAGGATAAGGGAGTCAATGCGGAAGATTTCCGTCACCAAGACGATAGTATATCATGGGGCCTACCACCTGCTTCATTGTGACACTGGACTCGGAATGCTGTACACTACGTGGCCGAACCCAGTTTGTTGGAGGTCATTTGCCCTTTTTACGTCCGGGATGGGATCTAATTTCTCCCTCCCCTTGTGTTGTTGAACGTGCGTTCGCGATGTCCGAGGCTGAATTCGGCATTCTCAGCTTGGATGTTAATTGAATGCGTTATTATCATTACCGCAGTGGGATTCCTCCGTTGGACGGCTGCCGACACAAGAAGACAGGATACCTGCATCCGCAGGGTCGATGCAACTTTACCCTAAGGAGCTCTGATAGCATTTTAACGCGCAAGGGTGTCTCCAGACTCCGGCGTCTCTTCTCCGGTGTCTCTCGATGACTGTTGCTTCACTTGAGCTGATTATGCAGCCCTTTCCAATTTTGCAACGTCCAGATGATTGAATTAGGAATTTGTTCGTTGTTGGGGTACTGGTAGTACTGTACTGGATTTTTTTCTGATGTAAGACAGAACCGCAAGTGAGGTGAGAGGAATCCTACAGCACACGAGGATCTGAGGGTTGTGCGAGGACCGAGGAAACTCCGATGGTCGTCCCCTCCGCTGCCACGTGTTACGACTCTCGACGTCACCCCACTATCACTTCTCAACATTGATTATACTGTGTGGGGATACTGTGTGGGGATACTGCAATGAAGCGTGATCATTACCAAGTCCCAAAAATGCCCCTCGGCCGGAACACCTCACGACTCGGAAGGAACCTGACCTTTTGACCAACCTAGGCCGATATTGGGGTAGTACAAGAGTGGTGTGACACCATTGGACTATCCTCACTGACTTTGCATTTTCTCTTTCCCCTCACCATGACCGTCGCCGCACAGGACACTCTCTCAAACCCAAAAGTCTACCAAACGAAACCAACATCGTCTGACCTACTCTCACGGTTCATCAAGCAATTCCAGGAACTACAACGTTACAAGTATGTGCTCCGGCATTGGTTGCAATAACTGCGCGTCAAACGGCTGTGAACCGACGCGTTTCTTTTTTGCAGGAATGGGACGCTCATAGTCTTGGACGGTCAATCACTGACCGTGGCAGGCGTCGTCGGAGCCGCCCGTTACGGTGCTTCTGTAGCGTTAGACCAGTCGCCAGAAAATCGGGAGCGTATGGCCAAATCGCGCGACGTGCTCGTTGACAAGGTGCAAGCGAACAAAAGTGTGTACGGCGTAAGCACAGGTCTTGGCGGGAGCGGTGCGTGTCATGTCCTTATTTCATGTGTTTGTGTAACTCAAACTAAACACCATATCACCACATTTCCGTCCGTGCCAAAACCTGTTGTTCTGCCGCGGGCTACAGCGGACACGCGAACGAACCATACGATCGGCCTGGGACACGCCCTCATACAACATCACCACACTGGTGTGCTACCCTCCCTGGTGCCCTTCCAGGACTCGCTTCCGGCACTTCCGCTATCGGACCCGCTCGCCTCGATGAGCATGCCCGAGGCGTGGGTCCGTGGCGCGATCCTTGTGCGCATCAACTCGCTCATTCGTGGCCACTCAGCTGTGCGCTGGGAACTTCTCGAGAAGATGGTCACGCTGCTTCATGAAGACATCACTCCTTGCGTTCCGCTTCGCGGAAGTATCTCGGCGTCAGGGGGTACGTCTGTATAGCCTTTATCCTACGACGTCACCTGGCTCATACCCTATCTTATTCGGTTTGTTTGTACCTTATTTGCATGCCAGATCTTACCCCATTAGCCTATGTTGCTGGGACCGTTGCTGGCATCCGCAATATCAGGGTGTTTGATGGCCCACGTGTCTCTGGCCCTCGTGAGATCGTCTCCTGCAGGAAAGCGCTTGAGGATCATCACGTAGAGCCGCTACCCTTGTTGGAGAAAGAGACCCTCGGTATCATGAACGGGACTGCGTTCTCAGCATCCGTAGCGTCGCTTGCGCTTCATGACGCTGCACACCTCGCGCTACTTGCACAGATCTGTACGGCTATGGGCACAGAGGCACTTCTAGGCGTCCGTGCGAATTACGATCCATTCATTCATGAGGTTGCGAGACCTCACCCAGGACAGGTGCGTTAGTCAAGTCTGAACATTTTTGCGTCTGTATAACCGGGAACGTCGCTCAGGTGGAGGCCGCACGGACTATTTGGGACCTCTTGAAGGGCAGCAAACTCGCCGGTGATCAGGAGAAGGATGTATTTATTTATGAGGATCAAGGCGAACTTCGCCAGGACCGATATACCCTACGCACTGCACCTCAGTTTCTCGGCCCTCAGATTGAAGATATCATCTCAGCACTCAATGCTGTCACAGTCGAGTGTAACTCCAGTACGCATCGCTTGTTTTCTATGTTATTTCCTTAACCGTCGAACGGTGTGCAGCAACGGATAACCCTCTTTTCAACGGCGAAACTGGTGAAGTACACCATGGAGGAAACTTCCAGGCCATGGCGGTGACGAACGCGATGGAGAAAACGCGACTTGCCTTGCATCACATCGGCAAACTGCTGTTCGCACAAGCCACCGAGCTGATGAACCCGACCATGAATCGAGGGTTACCCCCGTCGCTCGCAGCAAGTGATCCGTCGCTGAATTACCATGGTAAGGGGCTCGATATTGCGGTTGCTGCCTACACGAGCGAATTGGGGTTCCTGGCGAATCCTGTTTCGACGCACATTCAGTCAGCGGAAATGCACAACCAAGCGGTCAAGTATGTGGTACAACTGGTACTGCATTTGATATCGGCTAACTGCTGTGGACTTAGCTCGCTAGCCTTGATCTCAGCGCGTGCCACGATCACCTCGACAGAGGTTCTATCTATGCTAGTTGCAACATACCTCTACCTTCTCTGCCAAGGTAAAACTCCGACGGACCTGTGGAAACCCTCGCTAAATGCATATCCGTAGCGCTTGATCTTCGTGCGATGCAAGCAGAGTTCGAAAAGGAATTCCACACGATCGTGCGAGCCGAGCTTCTAGCGAATTTTGGTTCCTATATATCATCGGCGGAGGAGGGGCCGTTGCTTAAACAGATCCTCGGTGTTATGTTTGCAACGTTGGAATCGACGACCACTATGGACGCGACAGACCGCATGGTCAAGGTGGCGGGTTCAAGCGATAGCATGATTGTGAAACATTTCATCCAAGCGAAGGGACCAGGTGTTATCGCACTTTCAGGGCTTCCCTGTTTCAACAACAACGTCGCGAAACGCGCAACAGCGTCGCTCACAGCTCTCCGCGATGCATATCTCACTGGAGTTCGCGGCCCCGCGCCTGCAAGGCTCTACTTGACCAGGACGCGACCTGTCTACGAGTTTGTACGGATAACTTTAGGAATCGGTATGCATGGCTTGGAAAACCATCAATTGTTCCCCAATGGGATGGATCTTGAGGATGCGACGATTGGGGAAAAGGTGTCTCTGATATATGAGGTGAGAAAACATAGCTCATCCTGCAAAGTGTACGCGTTGACAGGATGTTCGTATCGCAGGCAATTCGAGATGGTCAAATACAGAGAATCGTTGTAGGCTTATTCAATGAGTAAGGGAGGTAACCCATTACCTCAATGGCTCGCTTGTTTATACAATGCGGGTCATGTATACCCGACTCTTTTATTTTCCGAAAATGTTTTTAAAACCCTCTGAATATGTACGAATGAATCATTACCAGGCTACAGTAGTTTTCGGTGCTCAGCGTTGAGCGCTCAGCGCTCAGCACTCGGCGACTGATATTGTACCTCATACGTCACAAATAGTCACCCACTGTGGTCTGAACTAAAAAAAAAAGTATTCGAGTGAGTCTGACCTGAAAACGTCCTGCCAAAGTAAAACAAAAAAAGAAGAAAATGCCAGTGATAGGAAAGGCTTTATCGGTTTGAGCAACCTGAGCTTGCGAAAACTTCGCTGCGCTCGTTCGTCTCGGAGACAATGTGACGGCAATCTCGAACATACCGCGCAGCACTCGATGCGCACATAACCATGTGCGCCGAGCTCTGTATGATACCCTGAATTACAAAATGCAGTGTCTACAAAAAGGGGCTCAGCCATCACAGCACTTATATGTAGTGCTAAAGCGAATATTAACTTGAACGAGAGGAGATAGGCCTATTCCCACCAAGAGGAAATCCAGGTCCGCGAAAGCTGGGACCGGGGTGTGAAGACCTCACTCAGGAGAGGTTGCGCAGCAGCCTGGTTGACAACAGGTCGGCAAGGTCTCATCATGGATAGGTAACTGTGCACCTGGAAGCACATTAGATGGGACAAGGTGTTGCAAACCAATATGTTAAGTGAGATAAAGCGGACATGCGCGAGATTATCTAAGTGACAATCTAATCTCAGTATTGCGCGTGCGGCACAATAACTCAGTGTGTATTTACCTAAGTGACAATATAATCTAATCTGGGTTAGTATGTGATATGTATGATACTTATAACTGGCTCACCTCAGTATTGCACATGTGGCACAATAACTGAGGGAGCAGTCTACTATGTACTGTTCTTATATACTAAGCTAACCAAGGGGGGGTCTAAAAATTTTTTAAGACTATAGGGTCGATTAATTTCCTAAGGACCCTTGGCTGGGAACTAACTAACCCATCATGAGAAACAATGTACTTATAAGGAAATATTTGTCATCAATTTTCATATCTTTTTTGCCATATGTTGAACATACCCATTTGGGAAGACAATATTTAAGGCTTCTATTGCATTGTTTTGCTATTTTTGAATATAAGTAAACAGTTATGCTAAAGAACCAGAGGTTATCACACTAACCTAGTGTTGCCTCAACTAGGTTATGCACTTTCATTATTTTGAGAATAACATAACACCATGTGCTCTGATTGCTCAGTGCCCATAAATGACCCATTGACTTTTGAGGTTGTGGGTATATACAAATATTTTCAGATTTTAAAAAAATGTATTTGATTTTATATGGCAGATGGCTCACTTTTGACCAAGCTAACAAGTTGAAAGTGAGCCACTAGCCATATAAAATCAAATAAACTTTGTAAAAATCTGAAAATATTTGTACATACCCACAACCTCAAAAGTCAATGGGTCATTTACAGGCACTAAGCAATCAGAGCACATGGTGTTATTCTTAAAATAATGAAAACTGCACAACCCAGTTGAGGCAACACTACACTAACCAATGTGCAATAATACAATTTTTTTGGTTATGTTCAGTCACATATAGGGGTAAGATTTCCTAAAATGTGCATAAGAAGTTGAGAATATATGACCTAACAAAATTTTTTATTAGCCTTCCAGCTGAACTAACTAACCATCCCTATATGGCAAATTGATCACATGACAGCCCCTTGAAGCTAATGAAGGTTTGATAACCTGAGACTATGGTATAGTATGTGTATTGACTATTGGACTAGTCTGCACACATGGTCCTGTCACAGCATCTGCAGGCAGGTATGGGCAGATGCTAAAGGGGCTCCATTCTGTCAAACCAGTTGATGCTCACTTTGACACGAGGTGCAATGAGTTGCACGCTGTTAGTCTCATTCCCAGACATTCATAGAAATTGGGTTGGAGTCATGTCAGAGTGTGGAAAATTGAATTGTGGATTTCTACTCTGCATGCTGGCTGTATGAGATTTTTTAACTCCGCAAGTCTGAGTTCGAAGGTCTGGTCACGAGACTAGCACGCTGTCGCCTCCAGGCTGCAGTAATGCATGTCACTTTTCTGTTTCCAGTTATCAGCTAAATCAACATACATCCATACATTATATCACACACTTTGAACTACCCAGGGTGCATCGTCACCAGCACGCATCTTTGTACTTACATACATGTAGCGTGTAATAAATGCAGACTCAAAAAATAAAGAGAGGAGATCTGTATTTCCAAGGACCACGAACGCGTCGAGTTGCACGCGGGAATTGCCATATGGGAAAGTGGAGCCTGAGATACGTAAAGTGTCGCTCGCTTTTCGTCAACCGCACACAGCGCGATGGGACCGTTTAGTCGCATCCAGCGCTCGACGATACGAGTAGTGGTCAATTCCTTCACAAAACGCCCTACGCGGCCATTTCACCTCACCGCGACTCGCCGCCTGCCCGTTCCAACCGCCGTAGTTCGTGCAATTGCCGCACCCTCTGTCGGGGATTTCGCCCCAAAAGATGGAGAACGCGTCCTCAACTCCCCCTCCGAAATCGCTCGCCGAATGTCGGCCAAGGTCCTCCCAAAACTTCCACGTCCTGACGTCCGCAAGGTGGTCATGGTTGGCTCCGGTGGCCTCTCCATCGGTCAGGCTGGCGAGTTCGATTATTCAGGATCTCAGGCCATGAAGGCTCTACGTGAAGAAGGTATCGATGCCGTCCTTATCAACCCTAATATCGCGACGTGGCAGACCAGTCACCAGCTGGCCTCGGAAGTTTATTTTCTCCCTATCTCGGTGGACTACGTTGCATATGTACTCGAGAAAGAGCGGCCTGACGGTATCCTCCTTACTTTTGGGGGTCAGAGTGCCCTCAATGTTGGCATCGAGCTTGACCGTATGGGTGTGTTGGATCGACTTGGTGTTCAGGTCCTTGGTACGCCAATACGCACTCTGGAAGTCTCAGAGGATAGGGACTTATTCGCCCAGGCTCTCAAGAGTAATTGTTCATATGGTCGTAATTTTTTTCTTTCTTTCTTACTGACAGCCTCAATCTCAGAAATCGACATCCCAGTCGCACGGTCGACTGCAGTGTCATCTGTGAACGCGGCCCTTGCTGCGGCAGAAAAAATCGGATATCCGGTTATCATGCGTTCGGCTTTCACTCTCGGTGGTCTTGGTTCTGGTTTTGCCAACAATGCGGAAGAACTTCGTGATCTCTCTGCGCGCGGCCTCTCGCTTTCCCCGCAAGTGCTAGTTGAACGAAGTATGAAAGGCTGGAAGGAGGTTGAGTATGAAGTAGTTCGTGACGGCGCCGATGTTCGTGTATTCTTGCTCTTCATTTCCGCTCACCGCCTGCTCATGAACCAGATTCCTTCCAATTCAGAACACGATTATATGCTGTAACATGGAAAACTTCGACCCTCTTGGCACACATACGGGAGATTCGATTGTAGTTGCACCTTCACAGACATTGACTGACGATGAGTATCATATGTTACGGAGTGCTGCGCTCAAGGTACGGTCGAGCAGTTTTGCCAATGCCCCATGTTGATCAGGTATGACAGGTCATTCGTCACCTTGGCGTCGTGGGTGAATGTAACATTCAATATGCCTTGAACCCTGGTAGCCGGGAGTACTGTGTAATTGAGGTAAATGCTCGGTACGTCTCATCTCTCTTCAACTCTTATATGAATGGTTACCGACAGATACTACAGGTTAAGCCGCTCTAGTGCGTTGGCTTCTAAGGCTACTGGTTATCCGCTCGCGTACACAGCCGCAAAGCTTGCGCTTGGCTATACTTTGCCCGAACTTCCTAATGCCGTCACGAAGACAACGACCGCGTGTTTCGAACCTTCCCTTGATTATATCGTTACCAAAATCCCTAAATGGGACTTGGCTAAGTTCTCGTCTCAGGTCAATCGTGAGGTTGGCTCTGCGATGAAATCTGTCGGCGAAGTCATGGCTATTGGTCGCACGTTCGAGGAGAGTCTAATGAAAGCAGTACGAATGGTAGACCCGCGATGGGTTGGATTCGAAGTCTTCGGCAAGAGGATGGAGAGGGAGAAACTCGACAGTGTACTGCAAAAGCCGACTGACATGAGGATATTCGCTATCGCCCAGGCGATGTATCTCGAGGGCTACACAGTGGATCGCATTCACGACCTTACCAAGATTGACAAGGTGCGTGGTTTTTAGTGCTATATGAACTCACATTTTGATAAGATTCATAGTGGTTTTTGTACAAGCTTGAGAACATTGTCGAAACACATCGCGCGTTGACTGTGGCCGGCAGTGTACAGGCCATTGATGAGGAGCTCATGAGACGTGCCAAACGAATGGGTTTCGCCGACGTTCACATCGCCTCTCTGGTCAACTCTGATGAGGCGGCGGTGCGCGCCCATCGCAAGTCACTTGGTGTCATTCCCTTCGTCAAGCGCATCGACACTCTTGCAGCCGAGTTTCCCGCTTATACGAATTACCTCTATACGACATATAATGCCTCGGAACACGATGTCGAGTTTGACGAACATGGTACGATGGTGCTCGGTAGTGGTGTGTACCGTATAGGTAGCAGTGTCGAGTTCGACTGGTGTGCTGTAACGTGCGCGAGGAGTCTACGTGACCAAGGCGTGCGAACCATCATGGTCAACTATAATCCCGAAACGGTTTCCACGGACTTCGACGAGGCCGATAGGTTATACTTCGAGGAGCTCGGATGGGAGCGAGTAATGGACATCTTTGAACTGGAAGGCGCACAAGGTGTTGTTGTCAGTGTCGGAGGTATGCTTCTTATTTCTCGAGCAAGTGCGTTGCCGACGATGGGACAGGTCAATTGCCACAGAATATTGCATTACGCCTCAAAGAGAGCGGTGTCAAGGTCCTCGGAACGGACCCTGAGAAGATCGACATGGCCGAGGACCGACACAAGTTCTCTTCGGTCCTTGATAAGATTGGCGTTGACCAGCCTGGGTGGACCGAAGTCACGAGCGTTGACGCCGCAAAAGCATTCGCGGAACGCGTTGGGTACGTTCTGCATACGGTTACTTGTCTTGCTCTACTTAACCGTACATCCAAGCTACCCTGTTCTCATTCGCCCGTCTTATGTCCTCTCTGGCGCTGCTATGAATGTTGTCTACGAAGAACCAACCCTTGAATACAACCTTTCCGCTGCAGCTTCAGTCTCCCCTTTGCATCCTGTCGTTATAACCAAATTCATTGATGGTGCTCAGGAGATCGACGTGGACGCAGTCGCACATCGTGGTCGACTCCTCGTGCATGCGGTATCGGAGCATGTAGAGAATGCTGGTGTGCATTCTGGCGATGCGACGCTCGTCCTTCCTCCATTTTCCCTTTCTGAGTCCGACATGGCGCGTCTCAAGGAGATTGCACAGAAGGTGGCAACTGCTTTTGATATCTCCGGGCCATTCAATATGCA
>Ga0137358_10002687_pt1 | contig 10150 bp, 10 predicted proteins | sample Mad1_20_16metaG_FD_105551 | JGI IMG/M metagenome (GOLD analysis project Ga0137358, IMG submission 105551) | Vadose zone soil microbial communities from Angelo Coast Range Reserve, California, USA - Mad1_20_16 metaG | ecosystem: Environmental > Terrestrial > Soil > Vadose zone | place: USA... | reverse complement strand
CTAGGCAGGGAGGCAGGTCGCTTCTTCCCCCATTTTTACTAATCGATCTGCCTCCTGCCGCGACCAATACTTTGGGGCTCTTAAAGCGTAGGCTGCACTACGTGCACAATGTTATTCCGGACGGCATACAGCACCAGGTCGCTGACCGAGTGCAGTTCCAGTTTACGCATGATGTTGGAGCGATGAGTTTCCGCGGTTTTCACACTTAGACCCAAAGCCACTGCCACCTCTTTGGAACTCTTTCCTTCCGCCAGCAGTTGCACGATCTCGCGCTCTCGGGGGGTGAGCCGACTGCGCACCGGCGGTTCCGGAACGGTCCCGTCCCTCTTCAAAAAACCGTCCAACACCATCGCAGCGACCTTGGGAGTGAAATAGATCTTGTCCCGGCGCAGGGCATCCACGGCGGCCACCAGATCGCGCGCCGCATCCGTCTTCAGCAGGAATCCGCGAGCGCCTGCGTTGAGCACCTCTTGCACTACCTGATCGGAATCGTGCAAGGTGAGGATCAGAACCTTGACTTGAGGATTCGTTTTCAAGATCTGGCGCGTGGCTTCCAGGCCATTGAGGTTCGGCATTCCGATGTCCATAATTACGACATCGGGTTTCAGGCTTAAGACTCTTACCACCGCTTCCCGGCCATCGGCTGCCTCGCCGCACACGTCCCATTCAGGCTGGTTACGCAAAAGAGCGCACAGACCGCGCCGAACGACATCATGGTCGTCTGCCACTAGGATTCGAAAAGGCATGGGTACCTCGCAAACCGGGTTGACTTCAAAAGCAAAGCGTGCTTTGGATGCGCAATCGAGATCAATGGCTTACCGTGAATTTCGCCCGCGGCCCCGAAATCTACCACCTTTACGTATGGCAGGGTGCTGTCATTTAAAGAATCACTTTAACTCATTCTTGTATAGCTCAGTAATTATTTAAGATAGTGTAATTATTCAATCCTTCCCAGCCCAGGCACCCATGCCCCAGCTTTCCCAACTTAAGGATAGCGCTTCCTGGGCGAAATCCAAACCGAGATGTTGATAATGATGAAAGAGTGGTCCAAGTATCCCAACAGAGCTAGTTTGGGAGGCTTCGGCCTGGGGAGGATCACCACCGCCGTCGAGCCCTTTTCTGTTGGGGCTGAGTGGGTGATCTCGGGTTGCATCGTACAGCCATCACCTGATCGAACGCGGTTCCTCCTTTGTCTTAGCATGCAAACGAGTATTTTCTTTCCGGAGGAAGTGCAATGAACTCGGAGCAGCTTAAAGGCAAATGGAAGCAGATGAAGGGGTCAGTCAAAGAACGTTGGGGCAAATTGACGGATGACGATATAGACATCATCAATGGCCAAAACGAGCAACTCGTCGGCAAAATTCAGGAAAAATACGGCATCGCAAAAGACGAGGCGCAGCGCCAAGTGGATGATTGGATGCGAGTGGCTTCGCATTCGCAGGACGCCGACCTCGAGAGACGTCGAGCGAGCTAACAAAAAGTTGAAAGGGGAGTCGTGCGTGCTCCCCTTTTTTCTTGTCATCCCTTCACTCTTTTCGCCCATTTCTTTTTTCGCAGCTATTCGTTTCCTGCCAAATCTGCGTCAGTTTCCTTATGCTTTTACCCAAAGTTACCGCAACGGCTGTATTGATTTGGTAGCGGGCAACCATAAGAATCACGCGGTAGCGAATTGGTTTCTGTCCAGAAACGGGCAGGTTTGGACCACGAGTATCCGAACTCAATTGATTGGAGATAACGTGGCGACTCGGATTTTGATCGCTGATGACAGCCCGATCGTTCGCCAGTGTATAGGGCGGCTCCTACGTGATCACACAGACTGGGAAGTCTGTGGCGAAGCCACCGACGGAGAAGACGCCGTCTGCAAGACCCGGGAGCTCGATCCAGACTTGGTCGTCCTTGACTTCCTGATGCCCCGCAAGAATGGAATCGATGCCGCCCGAGAGATCGGCAAGCTTTCTCCCAAGACTCCAATTTTGCTTTGCACGATTTGTTTGACCCCGGAACTCGTCGATTTGGCGCGCGGGGCCGGCGTCGCTGGCACACTCCCCAAGGGAGAACTGAACAAGGTGGTTCCCTGTGTCGAAACCCTCCTGCGCGGGGAGCCCTTCTTTTTCTGCAATCGTCAGCTACAGCGTTCTCAAAGTATCTCTCGCGGTATCTGAAACATACGTCCTGTACACACATCCCCCCGCAGGTCTACACAAGTCCACCGATAGTCGCGGGTCCACTGACCAACTACATTCGAAGTTTGAATTCAACACACCCAGGAGGGAATCATTATGAGGAGCTTTAGATCAAGGAACACAGCGAAAGACTGGGCCAGGCTAGCTGCCAAATTGGGGCTTCTGATCACCGATCCAAAAATTCGGGCCGCCATTGCCGACCAGTTCAGAGACGGCGTGGATCACGTCACCGACACTGTCGCCAGCAAATACGAAGATGCTGTCGAGCGCCTGGAAGCGGCCGGAGACGCTTTTCGGGGAAGGAGTTATTGGCCGGAAGTGGGCGGCTTCTTGCTTGGCGTCGGAGTAGGAGCCGGATTAGGAATTCTCCTCGCCCCCGCTGCTGGCAGCGAAACCCGCGAAGCGATCCGCGATAAGGCCGTCGATATGAAAAACAAAGTGGTCGATTCCGCCGCTACCGCAACCGGCAAAGTTCGCTCGTCGTCAGTCAGGAATATGCCATCGACCGGCACCGAGGGTTCCTATTAAGCGCCACCTCGCCCCATCAAGCCACGAGGAGAACGAAGAATCGCGATTTGCAATCGTGTCTTTACTCGAACCCATTACTGAGCTGATTCTGATTTTCTAACTTGTGGCAGTGAAGCCGTGCTGCCCCACGGCTTCATTCCTTTTTCGATGCGCTTGCGGTCCCCGAACCGCATTCCGAGGACTCCCATCACGCCGACCTCTTTGCTTCTCTCCTGATATCGTCCCGCTACTTCCAGGTTGCAAACACACCCAGGCAGACGCACACCATCACACCGGTGGCGATCCAACCCATCAGTCGCAGATAGCGAGGAATGACGAACTTTCCCATCACCTTCTTGCTGCTGGCCATGATCATGATCACAACCATCAACGGCGCCGCCACCATGCCATTGAGCACCGCCGCCCAAAAAAGAGCCTTGATCGGATCGATGCCATAAAAATTGAGCGCGCCCCCTACCAGCGTGGCGGCAACAATTGCACCGTAGAATCGGACGGCCTCTTGCGGCTTCCGCTCGAGGCCCACGCGCCAGCGGCGAGCTTCTCCGATCCCATAGGCCGCTGACCCGGCCAGCACCGGGACCGCCAGCAGACCCGTCCCCACAATGCCGCATACGAACAGCAGGAAAGCGTAGCGGCCAGCCAAAGGTTTCAGCGCAAGCGCGGCCTGGGCCGAACTGGAGATCTCGTGAATTCCATGAGCGTGCAGCGTAGCCGCGGTTGTCAGAATAATGAAGAACGCAACCACGTTGGAGAGCGCCATCCCGACGTAGGTGTCCAGACGAATCCTGCCCAGCTGGCTTCGCGCTTGGCGCGGAGCCTGTTTGAGGGCCTCCTCGCCCGGATTGCATGCGACCTCTTCAACTTCCTGCGACGCTTGCCAGAAAAACAGGTACGGACTGATGGTCGTCCCCAGCACTGCGATGAGTGCGGTCAGATACTCTCGTGTGACCTCGAAACCCGGAAGGACCACCGAGTGCATAACCTCAGACCACGAAACATGCACAAAAAATGCAGTTCCTACATAGGCGAAGAGAGAGAGTGTGAGCCATTTCAAGTACTTCGCATATTCCGAATAGGGAATGAACAATTCCACCAGAACGGATGCGACTCCGAAAACAACGATGTAGATTCTCGAGTCCCCAGGCAACAGCAAGCTTGCTGCAGCGGCCATGGCGCCAAGATCGGCGCCCAGATTGAAGATGTTCGCGAGCGACATCAGGGTAAGCACGGAGGACAGAATGCACTTGGGGTAGTACCGTCGAGGGTTGGCGGCGAGGCCGCCTCCCGGCACTCGTCCGATCCGCGCGCTGATTTCCTGAATGGCAGCCATCAGCGGATAGGAAAGCAACATGGTCCACAGCATTCCATAGCCGAATCGCGCTCCCACCTGGGAGTAGGTGCCAATCCCACTGGGATCATCATCGGAAGCTCCGGTCACCAGCCCCGGTCCCAGTTGTTTGAAAATAGTTTTGACGTCTGGAGTTTCCAGCTGCTTGTGGTTTGGATTTTTCGGTTTGTTGAGCGCCGCTTCTGTAGCCCCAGGAGCGGTATGTCGATCGGCAGCACCAGTCATAGCCAGAAGCCATCCCGTGCCGGTGCTCGGGGCCTGCCGGAGGCACGTTCACTGCAGTCCTCTTCAATAGATAGACCTTGCCCCAGTCCTCCGACATCGGGAGCCTACTGTACCCTCCCCCATCAAACCCTGTATTGCTGCAGATCGATTATCGGCCCGAGCTACAAACCTCTGGTCGCCTGCCTACATCTCACCGACGAGTGACCCCACATCTCAAGAGCACTTGGACAGCGGCCGATAAAATGGCAGATGCCTTCCTGGCGCGGCTTCCGTCGCTGGGCCTCGGCGTGATCGTCTTCTGTTTGTTCTATGGCGGTAGCATTCTGGTCAGCCGCCTTATCCTGCGCGCCACCGCGACGCACCGCCGCAATGTCGGCGTCGTGTTTGCGCGACTGGTAGGCGCCGCGGTCGTCTTGTTGGGCTTCCTGGTGTCGTTCTCCATTGTGGCGCCGTCGTTCCAGGCCGCCGATCTGATTAAAGTCCTTGGCATTGGCAGCGTGGCCATCGGCTTCGCCTTCCAGAACATCCTCCAGAACTTTCTCGCGGGACTGCTCCTGCTGTGGACGGAACCGTTTCGCGTTGGAGACCAAATTCGCCTGGACAACTTCGAAGGAACGGTCGAGGAGATTGAAACCCGCGCGACTACCATCAAGACCTACGATGGCAAGCGTGTCGTCATACCCAACGCGGATTTGTTTACCCACTCCGTCACCATCAATACGGCATTCGAGGCCAGGAGATGGGATTGTCAGTTGGCGGTCAAGACGACGCAAAGAGACTTGGACAGTCTGAAGGCTCGGATCGTGGACGCGATAAGAAAAGCAGAGGGCGTCTTGCCGGATCCGGCTCCCGAGGCCTTGGTCGTGGACCTGGGCGATGCCGATTCTGACGTCATCAAAGTTCACATCTCATGGTGGACGCGGCCCCGTCAGCACCAAATGCTAACGACCTACGATCAAGTTTTAACTGCAATTGGAAAAACGCTGGCCGAAGCCGCGCCACAACAGGTGCCGAATGAGCAATCTCGCGTTGCCTAGGCTGAGGCGCACAACCTCCATGAAAAGTTCCAACTCTAAGCAGCAGGAGAATATGAATGGCGCCCAGAAAAAGTTCCTCGCGAAAGAAATCCGGACGTAAATACGGGAAAGCCGCTGGCAAGACTGTTGCCAGCGCGATGCGGCGAAAAAAGAGTGGAACGCTCCGCTCTGGAAAGGGCGGCAAGGGCGGCAAGGTGACGAGCCGCAAGCAGGCTATTGCGATCGGCCTCTCGGAAGCTCGTGAGAAGGGCGCTAAGGTCCCGGAGAAAAAAGCCAGCTAGTCCGCGATTTCTTCTCAGGCGATCTACATAGGGGAAGACGAAGACAGAGAACTGGAAATGGCCGCGAACTCCGCCAGGGAGCCGGGCGGCGCCTAAAGTGCGTGAGCCGATCACGCCGTGACAAATGTTTCCTGGGAGCTGGCGATCATGGCAGGGATGAGAACCTCGACAGTCGTGCCCGGATTGTCATTACTCATCCGCAATTCCCCGCCCAGCTCTCGGGCTCGTTCTCTCATCCCACTGATGCCGACGCCGATGCTCCCTGGCCGCAGTTGTGCTGTCTGCTCGGCCACTCCTTTGCCGTCATCGCGCACCGTAAGCTGCAGGCTGTTTTCCTTTTGAACGAGCGTTACGCGAGCCGTTTTCGCTTGCGAGTGCCGGAAGACATTAGTCAGAGCTTCCTGCACAATACGGAATACTGCCCGCTCCAGCTGCGGTGCGAGCCGCGGAAACTCAGGGGGATGCAAATCCAGCGAAGTCTGAATCCCGGTGCGCTCCGTCATCCCGTCCAGGAACCATCGCAAGGCCGAGAAAAGCCCGCCTTCGTCCAGCAGAGGTGGATGCATAAGATGCGACATGCTTCGAACTTGCTGAATGGCCCGGTCGACAATCTCGCTCGCCTCCCCAATTGCTTTTTCTTTCCCTTGTCCGCGCGGCTGCTGCAGTAGACCGTCCAGCATTATCTTGGCCGCGGCAAGCTCCTGACCGATGCCATCGTGCAGCTCACGGGCAAAGCGGCGGCGCTCTTCATCCTGCGCGGTCATCAGCCGGGTGGAGAGCCGCCGCAGTTCGCGATTGAGCGTTTCCAACTGCAGGGCCTTCCGGTGTAACTCGGCGAACACGCTCACCTTCGCCCGCAGCAGTTCCGGCACGACTGGAACGGAAATGTAATCCACGGCGCCGCGCTGGTATCCCTTGAGCCGGTCCAGATCGGTCAAATGCACCGCCGAGATGAAAATGATCGCGGTCTTTTGAAAGCGGGGATGCTGTCGGATCATCCCTGCTAACTCAAACCCATCGATTTCCGGCATGCTGACGTCCATGAGCACAACCGCAACATCAATCTTCAGAAGTAGCTCCAGGGCCTCCCTCCCGGAATTAGCCTTGACGAGGTTCTCGCCCAGTTCCGCGAGCATGACTTCGTAGGTCAGCAACTTCGAGGGCTGGTCATCCACCATCAGAATGTTGACCTTTTCGGGTTGGCTCATCGCTTGTCCTTGTCTCGCACCAACGTCTCGCGCACTAAAAACGGCCCGTTTGGCCGGGCGAGACAACTTGCGTTATCGGTGCAGCCACATCCTGAGTGCTGACAATAACTGGTCGGTGTTAACCGGCTTGGCCAGATACTCCGACGCGCCCGCTTCCAGACACTTCTCACGATCGCCTTTCATCGCCTTCGCCGTCAATGCGATGATCGGTAACCGACGCGTCGCTGTCTTCTGTCGGATCACCTGCATGGTTTCGTACCCGTCCATCTCCGGCATCATGATGTCCATCAGCACGATTGCAACATCGGGAGTTGACTCCAGCATCTCGATCGCCTGCCGACCCGCTCCAGCGGTCAGCACGGTCATCCCACGTCGTTCCAGAACGCTGCTGAGCGCGAAGATGTTTCGAACGTCATCATCCACGACCAGGACTTTCTTTCCCACCAGGGCGTCATCGGAGCGATGCAACCGGTCCAGCATCTTCTGTTTTTCCGGCGGAAGATTGGCAACCACCCGATGCAGGAAGAGCGCCGTTTCATCCAGCAACCGCTCCGGTGATTCAACTCCCTTCACCACCACGCTGCGCGCCAGGGTGTGCAGGTGTGCATCCTCCTCCGAAGAGAGCTCTCTGCCAGTGAACACAACCACTGGCAAATCACTCAAAGCCGGTGTATCCCGGAAACGTTCCAAGAGCTCAAAGCCGGACATGTCCGGAAGCTTGAGATCGAGAACCACGCAATCGAAGGGCTCTTTGTTGATCGCTTCCAGCGCCTCCCCGCCCGTTGAAGCGACGGTTACGTCAATATCGTCATAGCCCAGCAGCTCCCTGATACTAAGCTGCTCGGCAGGGTTGTCTTCCACGACCAGCAGGCGTTTGCGGCGCGGCATCACATACTCCTTGATCCGCGACAATGCGATTTCAAGTCCCTCTGGAGTTGTGGGCTTGGTTACGAACGAGAACGCGCCGCGCGCCAGCCCATGATGCCGGTCTTCATCGAGCGTCAGCATCTGGACCGGGATATGCCGGGTGGTTGGATCCTGTTTCAGATGATTCAGGACCGTCCAGCCCAGCATGTCGGGTAGGAAGACGTCCAGCGATACCGCCGTGGGATGAAACTCGCGGGCCAGAGCCAGAGCTTCGGCGCCGCGCGTCGCCACCAGAACCTTGAAGCCCTTGTCATGAGACAAGTCGCACAACACCCGCGCGTAGTGCGGATCGTCTTCGACAATTAGCAATATGGAATCGTCAGGTTGCAGATTCTCACGGTCGTCCGGGAGGTGTTCGGCCGGCGCTTCCGATACCGCCAAGCCCGCGAGTTGAATGGGCTGGGCCGCAAACGAGTGCTCGCGATCCGGCGCTGCGCCAGCTGATGGTCCAACATAGGCTTGCGGCAGGTAGAGGGTGAAAGTGCTCCCCTTGCCGGGCGCGCTGCTCAGCTGAATTTCTCCACCCAGCAGGTTGGCCAGTTCGCGGCTGATCGCGAGGCCAAGACCGGTGCCGCCGTACTTGCGGCTGGTGCCGGCATCCGCCTGTTGGAACGCTTCGAAGATGATCCGTTGCTTTTCGGTCGGAATGCCGATTCCCGTATCCGAGACCTCGAAGGCGACGACCGATGCCGCCGCCTTAAGAATCGGGTGTTCGCTAGACCAACCGGTCGCCGCGGTCGACACCGACAACCGGACCCCGCCTTCTTCCGTGAACTTGAATGCGTTCGACAACAGATTCTTCAGCACCTGTTGCAGACGTTTCGAGTCCGTGACCAGACTGCGCGGTAGATGCGGATCCGACTGAACTTCGAATGAGAGCTTCCGATAGTCGGCCTCGTGACGGAACGGACGAGCCACCATCTCGAGCAAGCCTCCGAAGAATACCTCCTCGGCCTCTACCGAAACGGTACCCGACTCGATCTTCGACAAGTCGAGAATGTCGCTGATCAGGTTCAGCAAGTCTGTTCCCGCGCCATGAATCGTGCGCGCAAACTCCACTTGCTTGTCGGTCAGATTGCCATCCGGATTATCGCCCAGTTGTTGGCCCAGAACCAGGATGCTATTGAGCGGCGTCCGCAATTCGTGCGACATGTTGGCGAGGAACTCTGACTTGTACTTGGACGTCAGTGCGAGTTCCTTGGCCTTTTCTTCCAGAGCGCCACGAGCCTGCTCGATTTCCTGGTTCTTGCGTTCCACTTCCACGTTCTGCTCGGCGAGCTGCTGAGCTTTTTGCGCAAGCTGCTCGTTGGTCTGCTGCAATTCTCTCTGCTGCGTCTGCAGCTCGGTGGCCAGTTGCTGAGACTGCTTCAGGAGCCCTTCCGTCTGCATCGTTGCCTCAATACTGTTCAGCACGATGCCCATGCTGGCGGTCAATTGCTCCAAAAATGCCAAATGGGAGGCGGTAAAAGCGCTTAATGAAGCCAGTTCGATTACCGCCTTTACGCGGTCCTCGAAGAGCACGGGCAACACAATTACATTCCGCGGCACCGCCTCGAACAATCCCGATTTGATCGGAACGGTGTTCTCAGGAAGGTCGCTGATCAACATGCGCCTTTTCTCCGTGGCGCACTGTCCGACCAGTCCCTCACCCACCTTGATGCGTCGAAGATGACCCTCCGGCCCGTCGGAAGCAAACGCCGAGAGCAGTACCATGCCCGCCGACTGTTCCGTTTCCATCTGGTAGATCACGCCCTGCTGAGCATTCACCAGCGGGACCAGTTCGGAAAGGATTATTCGTCCCACCGTGGTCAGATCGCGCTGTCCTTGCAGCATGCCGGTGAAACGCGCCAGGTTGGTCTTTAGCCAGTCTTGCTCCGTATTGCGTTCCGTAGTGCCACGGAGGTTGTTGATCATCGTGTTGATGTTGTCCTTCAGTTCAGACACTTCGCCCCTGGCGTCCACCTGAATGGACCGGGTCAGATCGCCCTTGGTGACGGCGGTGGCCACTTCAGCGATGGCTCGCACCTGGTTAGTCAGGTTGTCGGCCAGCAGATTGACGTTGCCGGTCAGATCCTTCCACGTACCTGCAGCGCCCGGCACATTCGCCTGACCGCCCAGACGTCCTTCGACACCTACTTCGCGAGCCACCGTGGTTACCTGATCGGCAAAGGTGGCGAGCGTACCGGTCATGTTGTTGATGGTCTCAGCCAGGGCAGCCACTTCGCCCTTGGCATTGACCGTCAGCTTCCGTGTGAGTTCGCCATTGGCGACAGCGGTCACGACCTTCACGATGCCGCGCACCTGCTCGGTAAGGTTCGCCGCCATCACGTTCACGTTGTCGGTCAGATCCTTCCATGTGCCGGCGACACCGGGCACCTTCGCCTGACCTCCAAGTTTGCCGTCGGTACCGACT
>Ga0137358_10002685_pt1 | contig 10154 bp, 6 predicted proteins | sample Mad1_20_16metaG_FD_105551 | JGI IMG/M metagenome (GOLD analysis project Ga0137358, IMG submission 105551) | Vadose zone soil microbial communities from Angelo Coast Range Reserve, California, USA - Mad1_20_16 metaG | ecosystem: Environmental > Terrestrial > Soil > Vadose zone | place: USA... | reverse complement strand
GCTGCCGGGTTCGTTGCGTGCCACTCCGTGATGACGTTGTGATAGGTTACGTCTTTCAAACCGTACCCGATCGGAATGAAATCAGGTATTTTCGGATTCCCCGGGCCTCGCTCGCTATGGACCTGTCGTTCGCCAAAATGTTAGACGGCAATGAAACGAGAAGGTTCGAGGTCTGACTTCGCCTGTGGACGACAATGCTGTATGCTGTTGAAATCACAGGCGGACAGAATTTTGGCGCGGGACAGGTGGTCAGTCGAGTTCTTGAGACACTCGGGTTCGGGAGTGAGGCTCCACTGATAAGTTAGGCGCTGCGTGCCTTGGGCACCCAGTCTCTTAGACGACCCTATGCCCTCTCGGACAACCCGAAAAAGCTATAGACCACGAGTCTCAGATAGAACCATGGTTGGCACCTGACAACCGTTTTGCTTGTCGGTTTCAGAACGGACTGGCTTCGTCGCGACCACACGATGAAAACCGCCGGGAGAGAAAACCCAAACAGCTCTGTCAGGCTATGCACAGAACCGAGTCCCTGGGGCGGAAGGCCAGAACCATCCTCGCTCATTCACGCGAGCTGGAAAGTAAGAAAATATCCGGCCGCACGAGAAGTGTTTTTCTTGACTTTCTCTTTTATAGAACTTATCGAGACTTATCGACACAAAGTCCCTTGCGTGGCCCTGCCGGAGTTAATTCGTTAACGTATGCGCTCTAGAACTTTCCTCCCGCCGAGCGGAGATAGACATCGACTTGGCGTTCACGCGGTTAGGGGGAACTGAGCCGGTGCCGGGGAGACAGTCACAATTCGGCTGATTGACCCGGCCTCCAGCACAATACCAAGTGCAAATTTGATGTGGTGTCTCCGTCGTGCATTTCACCTGTTACCGATCCCAAGAACAAAGCTTCTTGACATGTTCCGCGACCAGTGCTAGACGATGACTCATACTCCTAGCTGTGTACCTCATGCGTATTGTTTTCCGGCCTTTTAGGAGGTTCAATATGCGACCTACCGCGTTTCTACGAAACATTAGTGTCGCTCGCTCGGTGCTCGTTTTAGCAATCAGTTTGCTTAGCGCAAGTTGGACACATGCTCAGGTTGCAGGAGCATCGCTTACCGGTACAGTGAAGGATTCTTCAGGCGCGGTCCTGCCAAACGCTCAAGTCGCCATCAAAGATGTGGCCACTGGCGTTACCAATACAGTCTCGTCAGGCGGTGCGGGACTTTACTCAGCCCCCAACCTCTTGCCCGGGACCTATGAAGTCCGCGTTACTGCGTTGGGTTTCAGCACGCATGTTCAGAGGGGCATCACGCTGACGGTAGGGGCTCAGCAGGTTCTTGATATCACGATGCAAGTTGGACAGATGACTCAAACGGTTGAAGTCACCACGGAAGCGCCTACAGTTGAGTTGACCTCGTCCACGCTGAGCGCCACGGTAAACGCCACGACAGTGCGCGAGTTGCCTTTGAACGGCCGCTCCTGGACGGACCTGGCGACTCTCCAGCCGGGAGTCATTGCGGCGGGGAGCCACGGCACGGGGGATGCGAACCGTGGCTACGGGAAGCAGGTAAGCATATCCGGGGGCCGTCCCCAGCAGAATAACTACCGCGTGGACGGTATAAGCATCAACGACTACGCGAACGGCGGCCCGGGGAACATCCTCGGCGGAAACTTGGGGGTGGATGCCATTCAGGAGTTCTCGGTGCTGACGAGTAACTACTCGGCCGAGTACGGCAAAACGTCGGGGGGCGTGGTCAACGCGATCACGCGTTCGGGCACAAACCAGTTTCACGGCTCCGCTTATGAGTTTCTGCGCAACAGCAGACTGGATGCCCGGAATTTTTTTGATGGCGCAACGGTTCCACCTTTCAAGCGCAACCAGTTTGGAGCGGCGGCTGGTGCACCTATTCGCAAAGACAAGACGTTTGTCTTCGGAGACTACGAGGGCATTCGCCAATCCCTAGCAGTGTCAAATTCTGACTTGGTCTTGTCGCCGGCCGCACGTAACGGGACCATTAACTATGATCCTACCGTAGGCCCCCCAAGCGGCTGTGCCCCAATCTCTGGCAGCACAACCCAATGTCAGGTGACAGTTGATTCGTTGGTGGCAAAATTTCTTGGTCTAGAGCCTTTGCCCAACGCAGGCCTCATTGGCATAGGAAATACGGGAAGGTTCAAGTTTGCGGGGCAACAGGTCGTCAACGAAAATTATTTCACCACGCGAGTGGATCAGATTATATCGAACAAGGACAAGCTCTTTGGGACATATAGCTTCGACTACTCCCCACAGACGCAACCCAATGCGCTGGGCACTGTCCAGACGCAGGGGATCTCGAAACGGCAAATTGTGGCCTTGGAAGAGAGCCATATTTTCAGCCCCAGTTTCGTCAACTCGGTCCGGCTAGGATATAACCGGGCTCATGCAGAGTCCGGCACGGCGGGCAAAGCACTGAATCCACTGGCCGCGGACACATCTCTGGGTTGGGCGCCGGGGCTGAATGCAACCAGCGCGGTCGTGCAGGGGCTTACAACGATCGGGCCGGGCGTGGGGCCTCCCGGATATAAATATATTTGGAACGCGTATCAGATCTATGACGACGCTTTTGTGACCAAGGGACTGCATTCCTTGAAATTCGGCGGAGGATTCGAAGTCGATCAACTCAATGAAACTACATTCACAGCCGACTTCATGGGCATTTTTAGTTTCAAGTCCCTCACCAGCTTTCTAACGAACAAGCCTGCGCGTTTTGCCGGTGCTTTTCCACAATTGATAACGCCACGCTACATGCGCACCAATATTTTCGGCGCCTACCTTCAAGATGATTGGCGCGTGCGCTCCAACCTGACCGTGAACCTGGGTGTGCGATACGAGATGGCCACCGCGATATCGGAAGCTCAGGGAAAGCTCTCGAATCTCCCCACCATCGACGCCGCAAAGCCTCGGCTGGGTTCCCCGTGGTTCCAAAACCCCACGCTCAAAAACTTCGAGCCACGGATAGGGTTTTCCTGGGACCCGTTCAGGAACGGCAAGACCGCAGTGCGCGGAGGCTTCGGCGTTTTTGACGTGGTTCCCCTGCTCTATACAACGCTAACTATGACCGGTCGAGGGGCTCCATTCATTTCAGTTCCTAGCACGAGCAGCTTGCCGAAGGGGTCATTTCCCCAAGGAGCGTTTGTACCGCTGCAAAATGCGGGCGCCAAGGCGTTGGAATATGACTACGTTGACTTCAACCCCCACCGTAATTATGTGATGCAATGGAACCTCAACGTACAGCGTGAGCTGGCCGGGAATTTGACGGCGGTGGTAGGATTTGTCGGGTCGCGGGGCGTGCACCAGCCGATCCGCATTGACGACGCCAATATGGTTATCCCGACGCCGACATCCGCGGGCTATCTATGGCCCAATCCGATCACGGGCAGCAACCTAATTAATCAGAATGTTGGGGCCATTCGGTCCCTTACCTGGTCCGGAGACTCCGTCTACGACGCCCTCCAAGTCGGAGTCGTCAAGAAAATGAGCCATGGGCTGCAACTCCAGGGATCTTTTACATGGAGCAAGAGTATTGACGACGAGTCGGGAGCGACTAACGGCGATACGCTTGCAAATGCATATTCGAGTCCTTATTGGTTCGATCTGAGAACGAATCGTGCCGTGTCCGATTTCAACATCGGCCGGGTCCTGGTGATCAACGGGAGCTGGCAGCTTCCCTCGGGCAAGCTCGCGGGGCCAGTGGGATGGGCCACGAACGGTTGGGAACTGGGTGGTATCCTGAAGCTCAACGACGGCATCCCGTTCACCATGACTTTCGGACAAGACGGTGATCCCTTGGGCATAGGCAGCAGCGACCCCTGGGCGTTTCCCAATCGTTTGGGGAGTCCTGGTTGTGCGACGCTCACTAATCCCGGAAATCACGACAACTACGTGAAATCCCAATGTTTTGCAGTCCCGACGGCGCCGAACTTGGCCTTCTTTAATGCGGCGCCACCGCTTGGCTGCGATCCAGCTTTCGGCAGCACGAATCCTACCGATCCGAATTATCTGTGGTGTTTCAATCTCCAGGGCAATGAGGGCCGCAACGTCCTACGTGCGCCAGGGTTGCTAAACCTTGATTTCTCGGTATTCAAGAACAACTACATCAGAAGAATTTCCGAGACTTTCAATGCCCAGTTCCGGCTAGAGGTTTTTAATATTCTAAACCACGCCAACCTATCCCAGCCGGCGGTCACTCATTGGGACGTTTTCGATTCTACCGGCGCCCCTATCGATACCGCGGGTATATTGACGTCGACGACAACGACGTCGCGGCAAATCCAGTTCGCCATGAAGTTTACCTGGTGATTGATACTTTTACCGAACTTGAATCGTATACGGAGGATGAGGAAGCCCGATCCAACCGTTTGCGGCGATAGGCAAATGGGAGGCTCATTTCCCGTATTCGTCGAGATGTAACAATTTCGCTCGACACCCGGCGACTCGGGTTTTGCAACATTTCCATCAATCTGTACGATGAGGAGAGAAAATGAAGAAGCTTCTAGTTGGCCTTGCGCTGGTCCTGGCTTGGGTAGCGAAATCTACAGCTCAGGAGAAGGCGCCGCTCAAGCTCGTACAAACTGTTTCATTTTCGGGTATGTCGCGTCATTGGGACCACTTCGGCGTGGATCTGAAGAGCAATCGGCTCTTCGTTACCTCGGAGAATGAATCGGTCCTCGAAGTTCTTGACCTGCGCACAAACAAAGTAATCCGTACTATCACTGGGCTGAAGGGTCCGCACAACGTCCTGCCTTTCCCGGAGATGAATAAAATCATTGTTACGGATGGGGAAGCCTCGGAGCTCAAGATCTACGATTACAAGACGCTCGAATTGGTGGGCCACACCGGGTTGACCATAGACGCAGACCCCATCGTCTATGATCCCGCCACGAAATATTTATACGTCGTGAACGGCGGTCGCGCAGCTAAAACACCGTACTGCCTCATTAGTGTCGTTGATGCGGTGAGCGGCAAGAAACTGGAAGATATCAAGCTGGATACCAACCGCCTGGAGTCCATGGCGCTTGAAAAATCCAGCCAACGTCTTTTCGTCAACATGACCACTGCCAATGTAATCGGAGTGGTGGATCGTCAGAAACGCGCCTTAGTTACGACTTGGCCCGTTACCGCAGGCCTGGAAAATGTGCCCATGCAGTACGACGAATCCACGCATCGCTTATTTACGGTTACGCGCAAACCCTCCAGGTTGGTGGTCGTGAATACGGACACAGGCAAGGAGGTCACCAGCCTTCCGACAGCCGACTCCGTTGACGATCTGGCTTACGATCCTACCCTTCACCGCCTCTACGCCCCGGGCGGAAATTTGGGAGGAGCCGTTGGTGCAATCACGGTGGTCCAGCAAAAAGACGCGGACCACTACGAAGTGCTTGCAAACATTCCTACCAAACCCGGCGCCAGGAATGCCCGGCTGGTCCCCGAGCTCAATAAATACTATGTCAGTGTTGCGACGAAAGCTCCGCAGGAGGCGGAAATCCTGGTGTTTGATGTGGTCCCTTAACCGGAATTTCCGATTTGGACCTCTGTCTTGTGCACCGTACGCTTCTCCCGCCCTCGACGCAACGAAATGTCGAGACGAGTTTTAGGAACAGGCCTTACTGAAAGTTGTCGACGGGACCTGTTGGACCACGTTATCGCAGCGAACGAACGCCATCTGAAGTGATTGCTTTCCGAATACGTCCGCTACTATCATGAGGACGGCACGCATCTCGGGCTCGACAAAGAAACTCCTGGTGGCAGGTTGCGTTCGGGGTCGAGCGGTCGGGTCATTGAGCGTGCAAGATTAGGCGGTCTGCACTATCGCTACGACCGAGCCGCCTAAGTCAAACCGTCCGATGTTTCATTGAGTGGTTGCGCCGTTTCCAGCTGAAACCTGTCCACGCGAGTCAGGCTGCTGCCCGGCAGCCAATCCATACACGCAAAAACCCGCACCGATCACGCCTCGCGAGCACAAATCAGACCTCGAATTCTATCGTTTCGTTACCGGATAACATTTTGGCGAACGACTGGGATGGAAGGTCGGAGCAGTGTCCAAGAAATCGATTACGCGGCAGAAAGCGAGGCTCGTCAGACTAGAAGTTATCTCGTAAACACATTTAAGTCTTTAAGGGCTTGCGAGTTATGCAAACGAGTGTAAATCAAGAGCATGGACCTAACCGAGGCGCAGTGGGAGAAACTCAAGCCACTGCTTGTTCCGAAACGACGCTCCGACGGTCGAGGTCGACCTTGGCGCGATACGCAAGCCGTGCTGAACGGTGTTCTTTGGGTTTTGCGCACGGGCGCTCCTTGGCACGATCTGCCCGACCGCTATCCACCCTACCAAACCTGCCATCGCCGCTTTCAGCAGTGGCAGCGCGACGGCACGCTGGATCGACTTTTGCACGCGCTCGCCGAAGATTTGCGAACGCGCGGCAAACTGGATCTGTCGGAGACCTTCATCGACGCCAGCTTCAGTTCGGCGAAAAAAGGGGCGCTGCTGTCGGCCCGACTCGCCGAGGAAAAGGCAGTAAAATCATGGCGATCGCAGACCGCCATGGTCTTCCTGTCGCCTGCTGCGTCACCAGCGCTTCGCCGCATGAAACCAAACTCGTCGAAGCCACTGTCGCCCAGCGCTTCACGCGCGCCAAACCAAAACGAATGATCGGCGACCGCGCCTACGACAGCGATCCGCTCGATCAGCGCCTCCGGCAAAAACACGGCATCCGGCTCATCGCGCCCCACAAGTACAACCGCCGCCGCAAGAGTACCCAGGACGGCCGCGAACTGCGCCGTTACTGCCGGCGCTGGAAAATCGAGCGCCTCTTTGCCTGGCTCCACAATTTCCGCCGACTCGTCAGCCGCTGGGAATATCACGAGGGCAATTTTCTCGGAATGCTCCAGCTCGGCTGTCTCATTATCCTCCTGAGGCATTTATGAGATGGCTTCTAGCAAAACGAGCCGTCGGGACCCTGCGATTTCCCCAGGGCCTGCTCTGGTGGCAAAACCGTTGTGTCGAGCGCAGGAGAAGCGTACGATGCGCGAGATAGAGGTCCAAATCGGAAATTCCGGTTTATAGGTCCGAACTATAAGTTCGAGGACAATGCCTGGGTTCCTCAACAAACTGCTGAGAGTGCTGCGCGAGAGGCGCGGCACCGATATGTCTTTCATGTGCCATCAACTGCTCTCCCAGCGCGGCGAAGCGTCGCAGACGGCACTCGCACAGGAAATCATCAATGCTTACGGGGCAATGAACGATGGGCAGCGGCCGCAATTTCTTGAAATGTTATCGAGCGACTTTGCGCCAAACCAGGCCGCCATCCTTCGTGCAGCAGCTGATTATCAACGCACGCCCGGGCCGTCGACTTTGGCCGCGCTATCCTTGGCTGTCGAATCTCCACGCCAGGAATTATTCCGTCGGATCAACACAGCACCACATGGCACCGAAACTCTGGTCGAGCTGCGAGGACAACTGTTTAAATCGTCCTCCAACGGCGCGAATTTTGCTGCGCTGGACGCCGACCTCAAACATCTATTCAGGTCCTGGTTCAACCGCGGTTTCTTGCGCCTGGAGCGCATTAGCTGGCATACCGCGGCTCTGATCCTGGAAAAACTCATCCGCTACGAGTCGGTACATGAGATCAACGGCTGGCCGGACCTTCACCGGCGTCTGGAGGCGGACCGGCGATGCTTTGCATTTTTTCATCCAGCACTCGTCGAAGAGCCGATCATCTTTGTGGAAGTGGCACTATCGAACGGGTTGACGGGTGACCTTGAATCGTTGCTCGACATCCACGCCCCGGTGCTCGCGCCGGAGAAGGCAGATACGGCCATCTTCTATTCCATAAACAACTGTTTGAAGGGCCTGCGAGGCGTTCCCTTTGGCAATTTCCTGATCAAGCAAGTTGTTGCCGAGCTTGCCGCCGAGTTCCCCAACATCCAAACCTACAGCACACTCTCGCCGTTACCGTATCTGTCGCGAGCGTTGCGGGACTACCGGAATGAACATGGTTTCACACGCGACCGTCTGTGCCGTCTGCTGGCCGATTACACTCGGAATCTGGCCGCGGCAGCAGGGCGTCGCGACCCCGTGGATGCCCTTTTTTATCTGCTGGAACAGCCTCTAGTCCATCGCGCCATCCTTGCCCAACCGCTCGAGCGCTTGGCTCTCGCTTATCTCACACACGTGCGTCAGAACGGAAAGCTCTACGACCCTGTTGCTACGTTTCACCTTTCGAATGGTGCACGCCTGGAGCGGATCAACGCTTTTGGAAATCTGCGGCCATACGGCTTACAGGCTTCTTTCGGCGTGACAGCCAATTACCGATATCTGCCCGCTGAACTCGAGGAGAATCATGAGCGCTTTGTTAGGGGGGAAATTCAGGTCTCGAACGGCTTAATCGCGGAGCACAAGACAGTAGCACAGGCATGGCAGGGGAGCCGGAAAAACTACAACACGGCGGAAACCACAGAGCCAGAACCTAGAAGAAGCTAGTTTTGGAGAAGCTTGTACCGGCGCGATCTTTTCCCCCGTGATGACTTCCGCGTGACAACCACCCTCTCCAAAGTCGTTGACCCTGCTTCACCTGGATCCCACTTTCGGTTTGAGTCCCTCCCCGTGCGTATGCCGATGAGATTCGCTCAGCTTCAGAAGTGAGCGCCTGGGTCGGACCACATGGCCTGTTGGCCCATACCCTCCACCCCTACCCTAACTGATAGTCATCCGAATAAATATGGACTCGGATGTTTGGTGGGGGAAGAGGAGGAGCAGGAAATCATTTGCGCTTTGGTCTTTTTGGTTTTCCTAGTTTTCCTCGACTCACGGCGCAACACCTTGTACACGTAAAGCTTAATCAGATCCTCTTGCCTTCGTATCGTGGCGACGTTTCGCAGTCCAGATGAAATTATTGGTTGTCACGCTTCATTGGGCGTATAGTCGCCTTCTAACGGGCTGATCGTCGAACATGGCAAGGGTCGTCAAGTGAAGCTCAAGCGGAAGTTCCGGGTCACTTGAAGGAGGGTTACGTGATGCGAAGTAGATTTGTGTTGAGAGTGGCGCTTGGGATTGTCGGAGTTTTGATTGTTGCTCCCGCACCTTGGGCGCAGGTTTCAAAAGCCGGCCATGCACCGGAAACACCAGCTCCTCAGGTCAAGCCTGGTACTTGGCGAGGTGTAGGCCCCGTTGCGCCATGTGTGCTTCCCTGGGGCGGAATATATTCATGTCCACCGGCTCCGACAACAGTTGCGATTCGTGCCGGCCGAATGTTCGACAGCCTCAGCGGCAAGATGTTGACCAAACAGGTTGTACTTATTCAGGGTCAGCGAATCACTGACGTCGGACCGGACGGTACCGTTACGATTCCCCCGGGAACTCAAGTAATTGATCTCAGTCAGGCGACGGTCCTGCCCGGGTTCATCGACTCGCATAACCACTTCATGACCGCGCGCAGAGAGATGACCGCGGACCAGGCCCTGCTCGTCGCCACCAAGAGGTTGCGAGACGCCCTCGTGAACGGCTTTACTTCATTGAAGGAAATGACCTCTCACGGCAACGGATACCAGGACGTCACACTCCGCGACATGATCAATCTGGGTGTCGTCTCCGGCCCTAGGGTGCAGGTGTCCGGTCGGGGAATCGTCTGGGGAGGCCCCACGCCTCGCCCGAACGAAAAGCTGGACCCCGGCTTACTGAACGCGATCGTTGTCCACTCGATTGAAGAGGCGCGAGCCGCCGTGCGCTTCGAAGTTGACCACGGCGTAGACCATATTAAGCTGTACCCGGCGGGGGGTTATAAGTTCTCACCCACGGGGGAATTGCAGGTCGAAGAAAACTATCCGTTGGAGGTCATGCAAGCGCTGGATGACGAGGCGGAGCACCTCGGCGTCAAGACAGGCTCGCACGCCTATGGCGGCGCGGGACTGCAAAACGCCATCACCGCTGGTCATGCCGGCGACTCCATCGAGCACGGACAGGGTTTGACTCAAGAGATGTGCACCACAATGGCCCAGAAAACGTTGTTCTACAGTCCGACCATTCTTGAATACACTCAACCCTCCATCGAGGACACCGATGCCAAGAACACCGGCGGGAAGTATGGCATAGTGCCCATTTTTAAAAAGAATGTCCGGATGTGTAT
>Ga0137358_10002684_pt1 | contig 10159 bp, 8 predicted proteins | sample Mad1_20_16metaG_FD_105551 | JGI IMG/M metagenome (GOLD analysis project Ga0137358, IMG submission 105551) | Vadose zone soil microbial communities from Angelo Coast Range Reserve, California, USA - Mad1_20_16 metaG | ecosystem: Environmental > Terrestrial > Soil > Vadose zone | place: USA... | reverse complement strand
CGTGGGTTAGTTATGAACCTTGGACAGTCATGGCAAACGTACGACACACTAGTCCCAGTTGCAGGGACATTGGAACCAGAGGCCGTTTCATTTAAACAGTTTGTGCTTCCTAAACCACATAAGAAAACTAACATCAAAAGAGATCACCACATACCGCCCGGCTGAACCGTGAAATACAGAGATTGTGCAATCAATCCAGAGTCATCACGGATAGAGAGAAAGAGATTAGTGCCTGAGTATTGTTTATTATGTAAGACGCTTCGTTCCTCGGGGCATTCACATTCATGTCACGAACCGGGAGGGAAGTTGACGGCGGTCCAAGTGAATGGGGAGCCAGTTACATTGGAGAAAACCTCCAACAAAGGATCACCACTACTTGGTGCGTAGTCATGAAGGCTAGAGTAGCCACGGTGTATGAGAATAGAAGTAACAACACTCCTGGTAAACGAGCTTGACTAACCTCTACACAATATCAAGATAGTTGACCTTGAGCGAGTAATAACGAAAACAAAATAACGAGAGTTATACATACAATGATGTAAGGGGCTAGATGGCAAGCGTGAATAGTCAAATTTCGAGAAAGAAACCAGGGAAACGAACGAGTTCCGCCGCTAAACTTAATCTGAAGGGGTACGCAAGAGGCCACATCAAATCTGAAGAATGTATTAAAGATCGATGTATATAATTGGGAAAGAAGAAAAAAACTGACGGCGTGTCGACCGTCATCTGAGCAGATACCCCGGCCAAAAAAAGAACAGCAGAAATGATGGAATAGATGTAGAATTTCATTGTGAAAGCGACCAAGCCCACAGGGGGACAACGATAGGGTGGCTAAGCGGCGCTAGGCTGAGTGGGGGAAACACAGCGATGAAAAGGTGCCGAAGGATTCAAACGTTCGGCGCGGGCTTTTATACTGCCTCTCTTATTCGTCACCTTTTTAGTAAATAAAAACGTGTCTACAATTGCAGGCACTGTGGCGTGATAAGGTCCGGGCAGATCAGTTGAAGTATCGTGATCACCTCTAGTGATCTGCCGGCATACCTTAGTAAGCCTAGCCCGAGCAAGGGCAAGGGCGAGGGTGGAGGGAACAAGCGCAGAGGCACCCTAAACATTACATTTTGTAGGGTATGGAGAGGCGGCGGCCCGGACGGGAAACAGTAATGTTATAGGGATGAGGAAGGGAGGGAGGTGGTGAAAGAAGGAAGGGAAGGACCGTGAAGAGGACGAGGCAGGTGGGAGGAGCGAGGGACCGGATTTCCCGGATGTACAGTAGTAGACTTGGAAAGCGTCCGCAGCCCAGCAACCAAGTACCTGGTAGGACTGGAGCCGATGCGAAAAAGGCAGGATTGGATGGAGAAGAAATAGCTGTGGGTGCAGAATGAGATGGTGCGTAGGTACCATCGACAGCAGGACTCAGAGGCGGAATGTGCTCAGGGTGGAGGAATGTGTTCACCATCTTGCCCATTTGTACTGTACTAGTAAATGGTCGGTGGCCTGAGCGTTTGTCCCTGTAGGTGTTCACAATACTGCACTACTACAGTGGTAACTGAAGCTTACTGTTATACAGTTGTCGGAGAAGCGGAGAAAGACATTGACTCTGACTGACGTACTGCTGTAGTTCAGCGCCCTGTCACTGCCCTGTCAACATTCACCGTAACGTTTAACGTGGTCTCACAGTGGGTTCGGGCTCGAAACATTACGCGTCGGAGAGTCGGAGTCCGCAAACGGCCGTGGGGAGAGAAGGAGGGATAACAACCTCTTTGGCTTTGGATAAACGGCAATGTATGTACAAGGCTGTGTATCAAGCCTGATGACGCGCCTGACACTTTGGAGGTACCCATACCATTGTTGCTAGCTCCAACGACTCGGGGTGGTGATGGGTTCGTGGTATCCAAGTCCAAGGGTGCGTTCAATGTGCGCCCTAAATCCCCCTGGGCGACGTGATCTTTACGAGAGGCGAGCGACACGGCGAGCTTTGCAGATTCGGACATGACAAAGGCGGGAATATTTTGATCGTTGTGCTCTACCCGCACATTCTGCCCTTGGCCATGTTGTCGCCTGGAAATACAGGTACGAACGCGTTGACCTACTGCATCAAGGAATCCCTTCGTTTAGAAGCTCGAACCTTCAAATTCTTCCGATACCAACCTTGAACTTCTTCCGAACGAGAGAAAAGCTTTTGCATGCAACGGGAGACCATAAAGCCATCTCAGCACAGTCCTTCATACCATCTCTTAGCTTGCCTATCCGCGGCCCGCGCAACCACGCTCTACCATGTTCAATTGTCCCCATCCTCCTCATATTACTCTATCCATCGCATGCCCATACTCGATATGCGTCAAGTGGACAATGGGGGTAATAGAATTTTCAGGGAGCTTGAGAATGTGTGTGCCCGTTGTGATGAGGTGCGGATTGTTGCTGGATGGGTGTGGGTGCAGGCCCGGCGCCACCAGAACAACTTCAGTTTTATCGGCCGTTCAGATGCCGGGAAGGGAAAGGAGAAGCTTTGCAACTTCGGCGCAGCTAGCACGTTGCTGATGTCGCAAAATTCGGATCCAGACGAGGCACAAGGCATGGCAGGGCTCGGGAGGAAGTTACGGTGGCCGTGGGCGTACCTTGGCTGGAGCTTCAGTCAAACGCTCGGGAACTGGTAGGTCTGGCCTCCAAGATTCTGGCCTCGACATGGGCGATAGCAATGATAGGGTTGGGTAAACAGTGAGTGGAGTGCTTGCTGGAAGAAGCAGGACATGAGCGATGAAGAGAATGGCTTGAAGGGCACCTGGAGCGCATCTAGACCGCCGTCGGCGCATTGTGCCTCAGTTCCTCCCTTTACCGCCCCTCCTTCTATCCGTCCTTTTCGTTTTCCTCCTCATCGTCCCTGTTATCCTCTGCAACGCCTCGGAGCGGTGTGAGTGAGTTCAGTGGGATAGTAATAGGTAGATCTAGAAGAGAAGGGTTGTCAATGCACAAAGGGCTGGAGTCAACGTACGACGGTTCGTCGGCTCGATACACGTCGGTCTTCGAAGGCTGGCAGAGAAAGACAAAGGGAAATCGTCCTGAGACGGCTGGCACGCGGAGAAAGTGAGACTGAAAGGGGTCTACTGTTGCGATTATTGAAGAGTCCGACTAAATACATCAGGGCTCGGCTGCTCTACCACCCCTTTTGGGTTACAGACCAGTGGACGCGAGCGGAAGGCGAGATGACAGTAAAAGAGAAACAGTGAACCAGGTGGTCACTCAGGCGTCACACGGCGCGTGACACCACAGAATGCATACTACAGTATGGGGACACTAAATCGTGCACGCGTGTGGCAAGTTGAGGACGAGTTGCGCTGTAAATGACAATTATGCATAGGAAAAGATAAAGGTGTATGTCTGAGAAGTATGATATCGAAAAAGCAAGCGACACCAATTAAAACCGAGAGTGATCTAAAATCACTTTGGCCAACTATACCAAGTCAGGCGGCGATCCATGGCGAGGCGTTGGGGGCAAAGTTCAGATGCTCCAGAGCAGTCCGTGCGGGCGCAGCCAACCTACCTTACACCTCAATGGCTTTCAGTTGGCGCTGCACTTACTCATCACACCTACCTTTTGGTCCATCACTCACACAGCCATTTGTGTGTATACCCTCTATGTCATCATGACATCGCTTTCGTCCTGGGTATCGATGGCTGAGATATTTCCGGTAAGCGGCTTGCGGAGGCACTGGCATTGGGGATGGGTCCATCTGGGTGGTGCGTGTGCTGGAGCCAGGGCTGATGCGAAGGAGGTGGAATTGGATGGAGAAGAAATGGCTGCGGTGCTAGATGGTGCGCAGGTGCCAGAAAAGGACTCGGAGGCGGAAGTGTGTGTGTCCATTCCAATTCCCTTCCCTGTGGGTGTGGTACCTGTACGTGTGTGCCATACGATGTTGATATACTGAGTGGTCTAGCCTGAAAACTTGCAATAGAACGACATGATGGTAGACAAACATCTGTGAATATGCTGAGCTGTTCCAAGCTACGACCGTGACAGTCATAATCTGGAAATTGTGCCTCGTTTTTGATGGCAAGGCCCCATGATGCGCATCTGGGTCTGAATGGCATAATTGGGAAGATATGAAATGGCATCCAGGCAACCCTCGAGCCTCGAGAAGGTAGGGACTCCAAAGGTCATGGCAAGCGGAGAATGAACGAGATTAACGTTGACGTAATAAATCAGCGCCGAGCGTGGGCGCGAAGAGGCCCGATAAGTACAGCAATAGAATTTCTTCGGGGGTTTCCAGGAAGTAACTCGTGTGACAGGGGTGTCCAATGTGACATGACATAATATAGTTTGTTTTTTTCGGCGTTTGCCAGACAGTTCCAAGGTCGCCAGTTGCCAAGACAGGCTCACCGACGTGCACTGCACTGACACTTGGGAGTGGATCCGACGATGACACTGGCAGTTCAGATTTTGTGGTATTTATGGCTTATCTAAGTGCGTGAGTATGAGAAGACGGTACCTGTTCCGTCTTTGCTACGGCGAAGGTTCTGACAGGCCGGTGCCCGGGCCAGTGGTCTGAAGTATCAATCCAGTCCGGGGTGCAAACCTAGCCTGTTGGCGCGAGGTCCATACCGTGTGTGTCGACTGCAAGGCAGTGAGTCATACCACGATAGTACTAGCTGAATCAATCACTCAAATTGATGAAAACAATACAATTCGTGCACAGTGCCTTGTTTCATTGAGCCTCCTTCCCCAAGGCTGTCAGATGAGATATGTCTTTCCGCCGAGTCACTGCACCGTTCATGTCATTGTTTTTCTTTTCTGCCTTTGCGCTCGCCCAAGTCTCTGCGCCGAATTGCACCTCGACGGAGTGGAACTGGGTATGTATATCGTGGTTCCGACAATACGCCGTTATTTGGCCTATGTCTGATCTGATGACATTGTGTCCAGACATTCAACTCCCTCAACCAAAGTCCGTGCACGGTCGTAGCATACATTGTGGCGTCATGCAGTGGGGGGTGTGAGTTTCTCTGATTGTTTGCGTGCATGGGCTTGCGGTCTCATATCTCTCTGAAGCGTACATTATCTCTCCGCTATCGCCGGGAGATTATTACCCTGGACCGACCGGTATTAGTGAAGACAACTTGTGCAATTGCAACACCGTCGTGTATTCCCTCTTCAGCGCATGTGATGCATGCCAGGGAGAGAAATGGATCGCGTACGATCACATCGGGTCCTCTTCTCGATCCCGGCAGCTTATGTATCTGTCATTAGTTGGTCGGTGTATACAACCAACTGCACCGAGACCTTACATCCCTCTTTGTCAGTTCCTTGTGACGTCAGAGAATCTATTCCCTTTGACATACTAAATGACACGCAGTTTCCCAAACCCTGTCCCTTCTCAGATACGTGTTCCTCTATGGGCTCTTCTTGATGTCACAGTTCGTCGTTAGGCTTTTCTTCAATGGCATTATAATAACAACACACCACAGAAAGGTGGCTCTTGGAACCCCAACATATCGTATGCCGTCGGTGGTGAGCATCATCTCCCCTGTCTCTTCTTCCCCTTGTTCCCACAGGTCACCCAATCTTTTTTATAGACGCTCCAGAGCAAGGTCCTGGCTCGTCTCTCGGGCCCTTGAGTGCATCCCCCACTCCCACGTCTTTCTCCACACCAAGGCCTTCAAGCAGTAATTCAAACACAGCCGCCATTGTGGGTGGCGTCATCGGTGGTATAGCAGCAGCTTCCATCGTTGTTACCGCTATCTTCTTCTATCTGCGACGGCGGCGTTCACAGGTGCTGTCCAAGTCCGCCGAGTTTGCAGGGATCGACGCATCCCAGCCACACATGGACGAGCTTTCGCGACCATCAGCCGTTACCGTGAAGTTGTATGTACGTGTTTTGTACCCACGCTTGTCTGTCTTCATTGACTGATTTCTTCCTATTTCCGTACACCCAGGACCCAGATGATCCAACTACGTTCCCAGGATACCAAGATGTTATGCACTCGCTCGACGTCCCTGACGTACCCACATCATCGCACATCGAACCTGGAAGCACATCGCTCAATAAACAGACCTCGTAGCCACAGGCCGCGGGTTATCTCCACTGTATAATCTTGCCTTTCGGGACCATCACAGGGACTCCGAGACGGATAACCCGCTTCGTATGTCTTCCCTCTTTCAAAGCCTTCTTTTTCAGTTCCGCTCGCAACCAACATCAGTTTTTTCAATTAGAGTACACAGCCACACGTACGACAGGCGACCAGCCAAGACTAGGACAGGAAATTTTATGACCTCGCCTGCTGTACTTCATTTTTGACGCAAATTTGTCCTCTGGTTCCTCTATATACGCAATGGCCATTGCGCGAGTGGGAAAAAAGAGGATAATAAGTCTGGCACCATCTACCAGGAAGATATAAATCGTTACCCGAGTTGCGTTATCACTTCACCATGTACGGTACCTTACTTACTCACCATACGGCTTGAATGATCAACAGACCTGTTTCAGTTTTCCCAGTCCGTGTCTTTATTTAATCACTCCCTGTAGACCGCACGTAATATTTTGTATGGTTGAGTACTCCCTGATGCACACTCTAGCAACTGTCCTTTGGGTCTTTGTCTAATTATAATAAGCATGTAGCATAAGATCGGAGGCTGGTGTTCACCAGGCGATGCCGCTTAATGCGCCAAAGTAGGCATCGGTTACATCACGCTGCGTAAGCCCGTGCCCAAGAGACCATCATGATACCGACGGGTTGCCGCACTTTCTAGTGGTCATCATTAAACGCATGTGTGAAACACCATGACTTGGAAGAGATAGTCTTCCAGGCCACATCGCCACGTCGCCTCCGCGTCATGAAAACAACTAACTCTCCCTCATCCATTTGTGCGCCTGACGCAGGAGAGCATTACCGTACAATGCCGCCGCCACGAGTGACTCATACATCCCGATACACCTCGCTGTCTTTGTTAGCTCATCCTGTTTCATTGCTGGGGATTACATGATATCGACGTCCTCCACCACAATCACAGTCGGTTCGAGATAGTCCTCATTCCGACAGGCGTCTGTTCTGAGCAGTCCCTCATTAGGTTCAGACAAATATGGCCGCAATGACCACCCCGAGAACAATCGCCACACCGTAAGGAATGCCGGGAACGATTGCAGCATTTGCAGAAGACGACGGAGAGGCTGCCTTCGACGCACTGGAAAGTGAACTAGTTATGGGGCCTCGCCCAGCCTTCGTCGAACGAATGGTTCCAGTGGTTGTTGCAGCCGCACTCGTAGGAGCAGAGACATTAGGACTAGAGGCCGGCCCATTTAAGCAGTCTGTGCTTACTAAAGTAGATGAGAGAACTAAATTTATGAAAGGAAATCACCACATACTGCCCGGTTCAACCGTGAATGGAGCAGTTAGTGCATACTCCCCATAGTTATCGTGGATCGCGAGAACGAGACTAGTGCCTGAGTGTTGTTTATTACGTAAGAGACGTCGTTCCTCGAGGCATTCACGTTCACCTCACGAACCAGGAGGGAAATTGACGCCAAGCCAATTGTATGGGGAGGTAAATACACCTTGGAGAGTTCCCAAGTATTCGCCATTGGGCATAGCACCAGGATAAATGCTAAAAGTAGAGAATTGTGTGAGAATAGAAACAAAGACACTCATGGTAAACGAACTTGACTGACAACTACAAAATATCAGGATGATTGAACCTTGAACGAATAACAGCGAAAACAAAATAACGAGTGTAATACATACAATGATGTAAGGAGCTAGATGGCAAGCGTAAGAAATCGATTTTCGAGAAACGAAAAAGGGAAACGAACGAGTTCCGCCATGAAAGGTAATCGGAAGGAGTGCACAAGAGACCACGTTCGCTCTGAAGAATGAGTTGAAAAGGGTAGATAATAGATATAATTGGGAAAGAAAAAAAAACTGACGGTGTGTTAATCGTCAACTGGGCGGATACCCCGGCCACAAAGAGAGAAACAGAAATGATGGGAAAAAAGCAAGATTTCATTGTGAAAACCAAATCCACGAGGGGACAACAATAGGGCGGAGGGTTAAGTGACGCTAGGTTGAGCAGGGATGGTTGAAAAATGAGAAGATTTTGAAAGCTCAATCAGTTATAACAGTATAAGGCGTCTCTTATTTGTCTCCGTTTTCCTAATAGAAACGTCGATTGCGGTCACTAAGGTGCGATAAGGACCAGGCAAATCACTTGAAGTATCGTGATCGTCGTAGGCCATCAGCAAGATGACACACATCTAGAACACATTCAGTGGTTCTAATCGGCACACCTCCTGACCTTTATAAGTCTGGCCCGAGTGTGCGCAAGGGAGAGGGTGGAGGGAACGGGCGCCGAGGCACCCTAAACACTACATTTTGTGGAGCGCGGGGAGGCGACGGCCATGACGGTAGACGGTGACGTTAGAAGAAGGAGGGGGGCAGGTGGAGGTGAAGGAAGGAAGGAAGAAAGGGAAGGGCCGTGAAAGAGGACCGAGGGAGGAGCGGGAGGAGTAAGGGCCTGGAGGAAGACCGGATGTTTCCGGATGTACACTTAAAGCGTCCAGAGCCGGGCGTCTAAGTGCGTAGACATGGCCATAAGGCTAAACGTGCGAAACGAAAAGGGAGGCACCACTGGATCGGAGACGGAGAGAGTGGCCGCCAAACGGAGGAGGAAATGATGCAGGCGCTGGGGGGACCAAAAGCGGGTCGGGATGGGGCGGGCACTGTCAACCCAGAGAAAAGGTTGCCCGACGACTTGATCCCCGCTGAGAAAGTAGGAAGTGACAGGAATGGAGTCGAAAAGCAGCGAGCTGGAACTGCGGGCCAGAGCTAGAGCTAGAGCGAGCGCGTAAAGGACTTGGGAGGAGGGTGTCAGAGCTGGAGAAAGTCCCCAAGATCTGCAGTTGCACCGTTCGGATACTTACTGTAAGTCAGCGGAATGTGACCAGATAGTGGTGTGCCGGTACCGCCGCGTGGGACAGACAAGAACGATACATTACACTTATTCTGGTGAGTGTCAGCGGAGGGCGACTTGTGAGGATGGGACTTGGAAAGCCGTGCGAGTGCCTATGAGGTGGTGCCAGCGCAACACGGATTTGACCAACTCGGCTGTTTCCTGATCTAATTTCAAGTTACTGTTCCATGGGATGCCGTGGATCGACACCTCACGCTACATGGTCTTTCTGCCAATAAGAATAGAGACATCAGTTAAGCGGCGTATATTGTATCCTTTGGTGTCCGTCTTGGAACAACCATAAAGACCGTACACACACCCTCAGCTCGCACAGAAAATATATTCGCGCTTTCGGTCGAATCATCCCCATTGTTTCCAATTACTCTGAGCCTTACTGCTACAGGAGAGATCGAATATAGTTACGTGTTAGAGGCGCCCCTCTAAGTCGTGCCATCACCAAGGGCTAAAATCGCGGTCAGATATGGCATTTAAGTGAAGGATCTCGTCGAACCTTTCTCTGCCCCGCCATGCCTCCGGACTAAATCTGCCATCTCTCGATATCCCCCTTGCAATAATAGTTCCTATGGTGTTTCGCCCTCGTCATCAAATGCATGTATATCTGCGACACGTTCAAAGTAACAGTTCCAAAAAAGCTCGTCATGTCCTCCGACTGTTGAGGTGTGTATCGGAGTCCACTGGTACTTATCCCTCGCATTAATGTCTGCCCTGTAATCGATGAGCGTGCGCGCGATTTCGAGGTGTCCGGATCGTGACGTCTCATGCAGCGCATCAGTAAACCTGCAAAAAACATTTTGGGCTTGTACAAGGTAAAGACGGAAGGTAACGAAAGTGCGAAAGCAACCTGCTTCTTTTCTGAAAGTTGATTTTGGCCATTTCGTCGAAAGTAATAAAGCTGAAAAAGGTCGCGAAAAGTTGTGAGAGCACCACTCAATCAGCGTGAGTCAATGTCAACTTTTACTTATTTACTTGCCCAAGTGTAAAAGTGTAAAAGTTTTTGCACAATTTACTGATGGCGGTGCGCGTCATCACGTGCCTCCACCTCCGCCCATTGGTTGCATCACGCTTCGTAATCCCATGCCCAAGAGACCATCATGATACCGCACCTCTTAGTGGTCATCATTAAACGCATGTGTAAAACACCATGACTTGGAAGAGATAATCCTCCAGGCCACATCGCAACACTGAGCACGTCGCCTTCGCGTCATG
>Ga0137358_10002678_pt1 | contig 10170 bp, 16 predicted proteins | sample Mad1_20_16metaG_FD_105551 | JGI IMG/M metagenome (GOLD analysis project Ga0137358, IMG submission 105551) | Vadose zone soil microbial communities from Angelo Coast Range Reserve, California, USA - Mad1_20_16 metaG | ecosystem: Environmental > Terrestrial > Soil > Vadose zone | place: USA... | reverse complement strand
TTTGTTCTCATTGTTCCTTAGTTCTTGGCGCTCTTCTCGGGACTCAGAATGGCCGTGAAGTCGAGATCGTCAACACTTTCGAAGTTGCCTTGGAGGAACAGGGCGAAAAGGTCGATCATGAGTCCTTCAACGTGAGAAGGGACCAATGTGCGCCCGTGCCCTCAATCCTTGATAGACTGATGGGAACGCTGTCCCCAGATAAGCAGGTTTTCCCGTCGCTAGAATTCATCGGGTGGTACACTGTTGCCTCGTACCCCACTCAAAGACATATTAGTCTCCATGAACAGGTTTGTTTCCTGTTTCCTCAGCGTATTTGCCCCTGACGCCGTCCAGTTCTCCTTATACTGCTCAAATCCTCTCTTGTTGATCTTGCAACCCGTCCACACTGTCGGCGCCAATGTGACGCTAGGACATCTGCCTATCAAGGCATACGAACCGACGATAGAAATTCGTGATCGGTCTTCACGATCCGTATATATAGAGGCCTCTTTCAATGTCGAGACAGGAGAGGCGGAAAGAATTGCAGTTGACACGACTGCTCGTGGAGGTGAAGGTGGTACTAGCCGTACGTCTTACCTCGCCGTCCATCAGCCTATTCTGCACATTGCTTCCTAGTTGAATCTCATCTTCAATTACAACGAGCTGCCGTCAAAATGCTACATGATCGAATCTTAGTCCTTGTGAACTATGTTAAGGATGTTCTCTCAGGAATGTGTTTTCCCCCCCTTCCCCTGACTCACACTTATCTTGACATAATCTCAGGCTCTGCACCGAAAGATCACGCTACAATACGGTCCCTGGTGGCTTTGGTGGCTTCGCTCCCAGCAAGCGACAGCCAGGGTTTCAGAGATGAGTTTGAAACTGTACCAATACTTTCATCCAAGCCCATCCCTTCCCTATTTGACGACTTGTGATAGGAATATGAAGACGTTCAGCTTACGGCGTACTTATCTACTCTGACCAAATCTGCTAGCATCCTGAATGATGTACGTGTACTAGCCCGACAATGCGATGGCATCCTGAGCTATCCACAGATCGTCGATAAACACAACGTCCTGCACTCCAGTGGCAGGGAAGAACGCCCAGCCAACTTAATGCCCAGCCGAAGGAGAGGTATACCTGGGCGAGGCTTTGGTGGCTTTGGGGATTGGGACAGGATGTATTGAGAAGCTTTGTAGAGAAAGTCGGCATGTTGTCGTACCCTTCTAGTTTGAGGCAATGTAACTGTAGACGAATTTGTAAACGCGGTTTACGTCCATAGGGGGTATCCACTCTCCTCTCCTCTCCATCATGTCGCTGAAAACATCAGATCGTTTGACGTTCGGAACACTTTTGGGTCTCTTCAATCTGAGAGCCCTTTACACCCTGGGCTTCTCTTTCATTTTTGGGATGTGTGAGTCGACACTAGTCACTGCTGAGTTCAACAGAGCTCACCCGCACCCTACGTCGTACAGCACTGTGGGTGACTTTCATTGGAGGTAAGATTATCCCTCATATTCTTTCTTTCTTGACCTTTCTCTCGTTCACCAGGGGTAATTGCCTATAAGACGCTGTGTGAGTGAGTCCTCGTTCGTTTAAGACTGTCCTGTGTCTCACAACCACCTCAGCACGGCAGCAGTTCAGCTCCCTTCAACATCACACTTTCCCTATATACTTTAAGCTCAACGCCATCACCTCTTCTGGTCTACTCTTTGCCTGGATCTACAATCATAGCACTGTTATTGCACAGCTTGCGCGCCCCATGGCCCCGGATGTCTCCCAGGCATACACCTTATGTGTTGTAATCATCTCACATGCACTCAACATCGTTTGGTTTGGGCCCGCCACGAGCAAGTATGTAACGTGGCAGCTTAGTTGGGTGCTCCTCATTTGCTCCATAGGCTTTTGACAGCGCGACTCAAGTTGGAAAAAGAAGAGGGCAAGGATGCCCACGATCCCAACGTCAGCTTTTCCTGTGATCGTTGTACGTGCTCTGCTAACTATTGCCCAAAGGCATCGACGGATATGAAGAAGTTGAATGGGAAGTTCGCGAGGTTGCATGGATATAGCTCGCTCGCCAATCTTGTTGCATTCCTCGCTTTAGTATTTCACGGGCTATGGATCGGGACTTACGGGATTGGTAACGAATGAGGTACAACCCGACGGTAGGGGAAAATTTAGAGAAAGCCCTGCGTTCATAGTCATCTGTTAAGCACGAACGCTACATACATGTGTATGAGAAATGTAATATGTGACAACTATGCCCCCACACTCTCCATGCTGGGCAGGAAACCTTCTTTCAAGCTTCTCTCCAACCGTCGGATTTCCTCAACAGAAGTAGCCTTGGCGATGGCCTCCCTGACCTTGTTGGCTTCGTCCTTGGTCAGAAGCCGGCCTGCCTTGCCCGGTGCCACTACAGGGCGAGGCTCTTCCGCCATTGTTACGTTCTTTGCTGCGCCTTTCGACACAGTCGTTGATAATGTGGTAGCGAGAGAGTTCATGAGCCCGTCTACAGTCAAGAACAAGCCCTTCGCTGCTTGTCTCTCCTACGGCAAATACTGAATTCGTGCGTTCTTTCTGGTATATTGTCGAGAAGAAACACACCTTGTCACGAATTCTCTGGAAATCTAAAACTCTCAGCCCCGGTAATCTCCAGGCAAGCCACTCGCGGTACCATTTTTTTTCACTGACGGGATTCCCTAACAGGCTCAAGTACTTGAGTCCCTTGAGTTCCTTCAGTGGTTCAAGATCACCTAATTCAGAAATATTGTTGTTCGTGAGGATGAGGGTCGTAAGATTCGGTATAGATAGATGCAAGGAGGGCGAGATGGTGGATATCCGGTTGTTGGCCAGGAGAAGGGTGTGCAGCCGTCTTAGAAGAGGTAAGTTACTTAGTGCGACAAGGGAGTTATCCGTAAAGTCAATGGCATCGTGCTGGTCCTACATACAGACGATAGATTCACCAATGTGCGGGGCGAGTGAGATGATGTACGGTACCTTGGTTACACCAAGGTTTTCGATTGCAGGGATTTTATATCCTGATAGGACAGGACAGTTGGCACACGACGACAACACGAATTTTTTATGTAGACTTACCGCGAAGGTCGAGCTGACGTTCCTTGACGGGATTAAGTGCAGATGAAGCCTGAGCAAGTAGCTCTGGGGTGAGTTTCATGGTTGGTACAACTCAGGCCAGTCTGAGTGGCTGGCACGAGAGTCTCACGAGGCGAGAGCGCACCTGCTTCCAGCCCTGGCTTGGCATACTTCCTCTCCAACAACCACCATGAAGTCTATTCATGAACGTTTGAACTTGTGGGTGAACATTTCTCAGTCACTTCGCATCTAAATAAGCTGCGTAGGTATACCAACGATTATGATTCTTACATTTTTGCTCCCGCGGAGCCTGCAGGCGCCAGGCATCTAGTGGTCCATAGGCACTCGGGGGATATCGTGCTCAACGGTGAGTCTTCTATCCACGTGTTCGAGTCATGGCGCGTAATCGTTGAGTCGGGAGTCGGACAGCACCCAACTCTGCGATACCCTCCTCCGCAAAACGCTACAAGAAGACGGTCTATGGCATATATGGCTTGATCTCGTTGACCCAATGTAGGTCTCTCCAACGACCAGAATACAGCTCTGACTTGACGTCAACATGCAGCAGAATATCTTATCATAATTACTGGTCGAGAATTGAGGGGCCACCTCTTGGGACATCCAATCTACCGTGCCGTGGACTTTGACATCCTCCCTTTAGACCCCGACATCTCAACTTCCAAACCCTCTCACCCTGTGGAAACCCATCTACTTGCACTTGTTCGCACCCATTTAAACAGTGGCCAGTTTCTTTATTGTTATGAATTTGACGTCACGCGGCGGTTACAAGCTCAGTATGTGGCAAGGCAAAAGGATGAGGGCAAGTCCATGTGGGAAATGGTAGGTATTGCTTTCTCCAATAATACTACGTCTATCTCATCCTCAGCGCTCAGGCCGATGACAGGTTCTTCTGGAATAAGTGAGGTTGGGTCACCGAAAGCGCATGTCAAGCTTATCATTGTTCCCTACAGGTTTTTACAATCAAGGTTTATGGATATATCCATCTCGGACCTCAACAACGATGTGAGTCATGAGTGGGTATAAACGCGGTTGTTCTCATTCCCTACATAGATGAGCGCATATATCTTGCCCGTGATAAACGGATGTGTGTATTTCATCCTCACGTCGAACACGTGGTGAAGCGCGATGCTAACATGTTTTTCAGCCTTCGATACACGTACGGTGATGGCCAACGGTCGGAAGCTACAGCTATACCTCATCAGCCGGCGGTCCCGTTTCAGGGCTGGCACGAGGTACTTCAGACGCGGCATAGACCATGATGGTCACGTTGCCAACTTCAATGAGACGGAACAGATTGCCACTGTCCCATCACAGACTGACCCGAATAAGGCTGACACGACTCTGAGCTTTGTCCAAATCCGCGGCAGTGTCCCAGTTTTCTGGGCTGAGATCAACACTTTGCGCTATAAGCCAGATCTTCAAATCATGGACCTACAGGACTCAGTAATTATCTCGCTTCGGAATTATTTTGCTCTGGACTGAACCTGTTATTGAGGTGTATGCCACCCGTCGTCATCTCCAGGAGCAAGTTACATTGTACGGAGATCAGAGTCTCATTAGTCTGGTTGACCAAGAAGGATACGAAAAGCCGGTCAAAGAGGCGTACGAGCGTTACGTCGAAAAAGTGAATAACGCCAAGCTATTTTTCGCGTGGACGTTTCGCTGACCCGGTTCAGGCAAACATACCTCAAGTCAAGTACCAGTACTTCGACTTCCACAATGAGTGCAAACATATGCGTTGGGACCGCATTGGCGTCCTGATCGACGGCCTCGCTGATGACTTATTACGAGACGGGTACGCTCTCTGGAAGTTCCTGTAAAGATGGTTTTCACATTCATTGCCCAGCTACTTCCACCTCGATTCCGAAAATGAGGATCCTATGAAATGGCAACTGGGTGTCGTTAGGACAAATTGCATGGACAATTTAGACCGTACCAATGTCGCGCAGGCCGCTGTCGCAAGATGGACACTCAACTTGCAGCTGAAGGCTGCAGGCATACTAGCTGAGAAAGATGAGGTTGACCAACAAGAGGAGATTGACGTCGCCTTGCGTGAAAGTACGGAAACGGTTTTCACCCTTCCTTATCTCTATGTTAATAATGGCCTTCCAGTGTGGTCAGAGCACGCGGATCTCATTTCCAAAGCATATGCCGGAACTGGAGCTTTGAAGACGGATTTCACGCGCACTGGCAAGCGTACGCGCCAGGGGGCACTCGATGATCTGAAGAAATCGGTATTAAGATATCTGAGGAACAACCATTTTGATGGTGCCCGTCAGGTGAGGCCCGATCACTCTGGAATGATTTTACCTACTTACCCCTTGTCGAGGACGCATATGATCTTATGACAGGTGTCTGGATCCCACGAAAGGGGCCTTCCTCTGCGCTGTTTCTGATAACGGACACACGACCTTTGGTTCTGCGCGCCGTAGGTCCTTGTAATCATTCTCAAGACGTCCCTGATTATAGTTGTTCTCTGCATCAGGTTCCCTATATTTTGAGCTTTTCATCGTTTATGATCCTCGCTGGCCTCACTTTACCTCGCTCATCTGGTCGGTCCGAGATTAATGTGCATCTGTCTGCCCATTGAATTCACTCATTTTCGACTTTAGACTACTCGCTGATATACTATTTTGCGCTCTGGTTTACTCTGGTTGTCCTTTCCACGATCTTCATGTTCATACACGGCCTCGACTACGTCGCTTGGCCCCGCCTCCTCCCACTCACCGAGACCATCCACTATAACGGCCCGGGCTTCCGATCTGGGCACCATGGGACTGGATTTGGCATAGACTTTGACAAACTGAAGACAAGTGCGAATGCACAGTGGGTGACCAAGGGTATCCGACGCTCGGATATGCAGATGGAGGAGATTGAACTGGGTTCCAAGCGGCACGTTGATTGAGAACCTCGGGCTTTTTTCGCGAACATTTATTTATTGCTGGCTTGTGCTACAACTATAATATTCAAATTTACGATTTCGAGCCGTGTGTTCGGTTAAATACTTACCAATCTCGCAAGTTGCCGTCGACTTGAGTGCGACAGTATCTTTTTCACCACCACCGCCGGCTTTCCCCACTCCTAGCATGTCGAACAGTAAGAAGCGTAGCTCGCCCGGTGCCGATACGACAAAAAACGGTGATCCATTTACCGACGTTGATATTGGGGATGCAGAGGAGAGCATCCTTACCGAATATCAGAAAAAAATCCAACGTGTGGAGCTCATCCTCGGTGCGCCTGTCCCTTTGTCTCTCTATGATCGCATGAGCGCGTTGTCTCATGAATCACTCGCAGAGCGCCGTGCGCAGGAACAGCTGACTCCTGTATACCAACAACGTCGTGAGGCGCTCAAAAGTATCCCCAAGTTCTGGCCCGTCGCTTTGTTGAAGCATTCGCTGTTCGCTCTTCAGGCGCAGCATGATGCAGACCGGCTTGCACTGAGCTATTTGGAGGATGTTTGGGTTGTCCGTGATCCACGCGAACCCAAAGTGTTCACATTGGAGTTTGTGCGTCCGTTGTGATGAGTGAAATTGGACTCTATGCTGACACGGGGGCATTCAGTATTTTAAGGAAAATCCCTATTTCAGCGACTCGGTGCTGAAAAAGGAATACAAATTTGAGCCATCAAATGCCACTACCGATGAAGAGCCGGACGCAGATGGCATCACACCCTCGATGCTGGAGTTTTCGTGGGAGCGTGATGTGACAGCTCAGGTTTGTCCATGTCGTGTGTGATACCCGAACGAGTTCTTACAAGTGATGTAGGCCACAAAAATTAACTGGAAGGATGATTCGAAGAACCTGACAAAGCTTTATCCTCTCCAAATTGATGAAGATGATGGTGAGACGTTGGCCGAGCAGGGAAGCTTCTTCAACTTTTTCGAGGCTGCAAGGGACTATCATGATGTGAGCTTTGTTTGGGTTTCCTATGCGAAGCGATGTCGGGACTCAGTTCATGGACAGCTCGGTGTGGTGATTGCCAATGAGGTGTTCCCAGATGCGATTGAGTATTTCCGAGGAGATGCAGGAGGAGATGAACTTTACTCTGATGAGGAAGACGAGGAGAGTGACGAGGAGGACGAAAACGAGGAGATTGACCTTGAGAAGCCGCGTGCGAAGAAGGTGAGGCAGGCGTAATCTAGGATAGTGATTTATTCTACCAGTACGGTACTGTACAGTACTCGAGTAGTGCTCCCAAGTATGGTCGCTTGTTGCTAAGTTACACGCTCATGTGACTCGGGAGTTGCGCATGACTGCCGCCGCCGCGCTAAGGCCGCCAGCGAGGCCGCCGGCATTAGTTTCCCATTCGTTTTTTTTCGGTCTTATACCCACTCTCTGCCCTCTTTCCCTCCCTCTCTTAGATCCATCCCACCACTATGAGGCTCTCCGCCGCGCGTCTCCTTCCTTTCCTTTCCTTTTCGGCCATTCCTTTTGCTCGTGCCAACGATCATCACCACCATCGTCAACTTATCGCCTCGGCTAGCGGCGTCACCTCTTCTGCTGCCCCTTCTGCTCCCTCTGCTCCCTCTGCCGCCTCTGGTGCCTCCGTTCCTCCTGGTTCCAGTGCCTCCGTTTCAGGTACTTTGTTGCCTACGCCCACGGGTCCTACTCCTTCCTTTTCTTTGGCGTCGCAAAATCCCACTGCCGTTCCAATCTCGGCCATCGTCGTCAATGCTCCTTCTGCCGCTACCAGTTTGATGCCCTCTCCCTTCCCTGCGGGTACCAAGCCTTCCAATATTCCCAACGCCCCAGGTCTTCCTGATCGTGAGCACTTTTTCTTCTTTTCAGAAAAAGTTACCTAATAATCACCCCTACTTTTTTCTTCCCATATCGCCAGTTTCAAAGTTCTCTGCTAGCATTTATCCACCGCTTGACAAGGCGCCGCCCACGGATTCTGCTCTGGTCCAGCAGTGGATCACGGAAGTCAGCGAGAGTGGCATTACAATCCCAAACATTACTGCTAATGTCGCTGGTGGATGCCCTGCGAACCCCGTGGCGGCGACTGACTCGAGCCGTTGCTGGTGGACCTGTGGTGGTTGTACACGCTCAACCGATGTCACCACTTGCCCCCAGAAATATCAATGGGGACTCACATATGATGATGGTCCCGCTCCTTACACTCCTGACCTCCTCAATTATCTGAACCAGACGAACCTCAAGGCCACGTTCTTTGTCGTGGGTTCCCGAGCAGTCAGCTTCCCGGGCCTTCTACAGCAAGAATATCTCACAGGTCACCAGATTGCTGTTCACACCTGGAGCCACACTGCACTTACTACCCAATCGAACGAACAAATCATTGCCGAGCTTGGCTGGACCAGAAAAATTATGCGAGATGTTCTGGGAGTTAGCCCTACCTACATGAGACCGCCGTATGGTGATATTGAGTGTGTATTTCCTGTCCTCGTGTGGTGTGATACGGAGTTGATGGTTATCCAATTACTTAGTGACCGTGTGCGTGCTATTTCCATGGCGATGAATATGTACCCCGTCATGTGGACCCGCGTCAATGCCACTGCGACCTTCGACACAGATGGTGAATGACTGTCGTTCTGATTTGACTATCGCTAACATATTGCAAGACTTCGACATTCATGGAGGTCTTACAAACGTCCAGCAAGTCCTTTTCAATTGGGAGAACATCATTGCCAATGCCCTGAGCATGAATAATGGCTTCATCGTCCTCGAGCACGATTTATTCCAACAAACTGTCGAGGTTGCCACTGGTTATATTCTTCCCGATGCTCTTGCGCGCAAGCCCGCATTCAATATTACCCCAGTCATAACGTGTTTGGACCGCCCTATGAGTGAAGCTTACGTTGAGACAAATGATAACAAAACGAATCCTCTCCCCGTCACTTGTACGTACTTTCGTCTGCTTTGAGATTTGTCCTTATAGCTCAACGTCTGCAGCCAGTGGAAACGGAAGCTCAGGAAATTCAAGCGGTACCGGCTCAGGGAGCAGTAAAAAGAATGGAGCCATCGTGGGCGCTGTTCCGAGGATGAATGCTTTTATCGTCACCATGGCCGCTATTCTTGGTGCTATGGCAGTCACGCTCTAATACTACTTACAATCAGGAGGTGACCTTAATTCGACGAATGTCACCCCACTCTACTAACGTATGATACCATGTGGACGTTCCGCTTTGCAAGGTCCTAGCTAATATGCATTTAACGTTAGATCTCCTTAGCCCATTTCTCCGAGAATACGAATATTTGGCGGTTGTTAGCGTCCTGGGCGTACTACTGGTTAGTTACGTGTAGCCATCGTTAAAGTTGCTCTATCATGCTTGTCGCTACTAACTGTATACCAACCATTCGAATGGACTCTCATGCGATCACTTTTGGACTTTTTTCTCACTCAACTCCGTGCAATGCATCCCAAAGAAAACGTTAGTTTGAACTTGAATGTCTTTCTCAAGTTCCTACCACAGTAACAAGACCGTAGTTACGATCAAATCAATCAACGGGCTCGCGCTTCAAATGAACACAGCCACGTCTGAACGACATATTAAGCGTTTGACACTCGCCCAATACTCACCCGTGTGACAGGATATGCCATGTCCGTACCACCCTTCGCAACTGCAACCCGGTCTTCGCCACGGTTTAATTAATGTTTATTATTGATACATATAAATGCTTTATAACCCCCTTCGTGCATGGGAAAGGTGATTTTAGTTTCCTGGCTGCCCCGTCCTACCTGCCTTCCCGTGCCCATGCTTGTCTTGAGTTGGCCCCCTTTCCAAGGTGTGCCAGTCAAGTGAGTAGGCATATCCAAAATAGATAGCTCGAAATGCTCTTACTGTATGATGCTGTACAGTATAGCCGGCCATACTTAAAATCGTCATTATTGAATAATAATAATAAATTGTATGATAAGGGTCATGAAAAAAATCGTACAAAAACATACTATGCCTAACCCGAACATCGGACAGACCCCCCAATCGGACACATCGAATATCTCTCTCACTTTACCACCAAACTGCCTCAAACTCTGTACATACATTCTATTAAGTATATTGAACATTTCTATGGTACTGTTTCCTTCATAAATCTCAGTGCTAGGAGGGTCAGAAAATA
>Ga0137358_10002677_pt1 | contig 10172 bp, 14 predicted proteins | sample Mad1_20_16metaG_FD_105551 | JGI IMG/M metagenome (GOLD analysis project Ga0137358, IMG submission 105551) | Vadose zone soil microbial communities from Angelo Coast Range Reserve, California, USA - Mad1_20_16 metaG | ecosystem: Environmental > Terrestrial > Soil > Vadose zone | place: USA... | reverse complement strand
GTCCTGGGAGTCAAATGTTGCCGTCGATGGGGGCCTACTCTTATAGTGATTGCTAAATCGTAATGTACGAACACCAGTCGGGTGAATGCAGTATAAGCCTTTTCATTCCCATTACGCTATTACCGTATACAAGCGCCTTTGTTGTGGCACGTGGCTTGAACGAGAAACGATACCACACCAGTCCAGTGACCTCCGACAGAGCGACTCCCACAGACAACCTCTTGCCGCAGACTCGACACTGAATACATAGCACTTTACGAAGCTGGTCACGAAGTTCTCTTACGACAGTATGACTTGGCGCCACCGGTTTATACTGCGAACTCACTGAGCACCAGAAATGGCACGCGAGAATCAAACACTTCCGCGTCCGTGCCACAGCACCCGTTAGACGACTGTCGGGCGGGCAATCTGGGACGAGGGGTTAGATAGGTGGTCTGTCCTGCCGTCCTGGATTCCAGTTACAAAAAAGTCAACCATCTCCCCAAAACGAAACATGAGCTCATTCTTTGCATTCACATCACACCCCTTTAAATCTGGGTCTCTTATTGTGTCGCACTAAGTATTCCTTGCACGGCAATGCATTCCTTTATAACTCGATCGTGACCTTTACATCTTCCTCGCTTTTCCTTTTCCTTCCTTTGCCGTCTGCCACGACCGCCAATGTTCTCCGTGTTGCTCCTCGTCTCCCTTCTGGCCACACTCTGCGTAGCTGGGAATTCTCAACATTCCTTTTCCCCTGGGTTTCCTTATGGTTCTCAGCCAGTCCGCGGTGTCAATCTTGGCGGGTGGCTCGTCCTCGAGGTGTGTTATCATCCATCTCCTCTCTCCAGTCGTCGTGTTTCTTCACTTCACTCACCGCCGCCACACAGCCGTGGATAACACCGAGCTTGTTTGACGACACGGGCAATCCCGCCATCGTAGACGAGTGGACGTTTACACAGCTCCAAGATCGCAATATCGCACGAGCAAAGCTAATGAAACATTGGGATACGTGGATTACCGAGGCTGACTTTCAGTCGATTGCGGGGGCTGGGTGCGTCTTTGTAATACGCCGCACGACTGAACGATGAATATGCATTCGTATTCCTCAGACTCAATCACGTGCGCATCCCCATAGGTTATTGGGCCTACGAAGTCGCTTCCAGCGAGCCTTATATTCAAGGGCAACACGAATATCTCCTCAAGGCCATCGCATGGGCAGGGAATCACGGTCTGAAGGTCATAATCGATCTCCACGGCGTCCCCGGAAGTCAAAACGGGTATGGATGAGACCGGCGTACCTCTCATCTAGATCTGATATTGTCGTCGTCTATGACCCAGCTTCGATAACTCTGGTCACAGGATGTCGTATCCCCAGTGGCAGTCGAACCCAGCCAATGTCGACCGCTCCAATAGAATCCTTAAGGGCATCGCATCCGAGTTTAGTAACAGCCCCCAAGTCGTCCCAGTCATCGCACCCCTCAACGAGTACGTGTTTCTTGATGCATACTCAATAGTGTCATGCTGATAGCCTCTAGGCCAGCTGGATTTTTCGGTCAGCAAGTTCTTGATGTCACTCGTCAGTATTGGCGCGAGTCTTATAAGAGCATTCGGTAAGTGCCTTCCTCCTGCGCGATGGCTAATGATAACGAAACTATGGCTATTCGTCAATTAAGCTATCCCAACGGCAAGCAGAGCAACGTAGTCACCCTCATTCACGATGCATTTCAGCCTCTCAGTTACTGGACGAACTTCATGCCACGTGGAGAATATGTTGGCGTTGCCATTGACACACACATCTATCAAATGTTCATGGACCAGGTGGGTTTGCGGTCTTTTATCCTTTCACACAATCAACAGCATTCTCATGATCAAATCACCACAGACCGTGTCGCTCGACGAAGAAGGGCACATCCGATCCGCATGCGGAAATGCAAGAGCCCTGTCCGACTTCGATGAAAGTCATCTATGGACAATCGTCGGCGAGTGGACACCGGCTATGACAGACTGCGCTAAATACCTCAATGGCCGTGGCGTCGGCGCACGGTATGACGGGTCCATTCGCCAAGGCGCTCCGCGCTACGGGAGTTGTGCCGGAAAGACGGGCAAAGGTTCAACGTTCAGTCAGGAATACAAGGACTTTTTGCGGAAATCGTGGGAAGCCCAGGTGAGCGCATACATTTGGCTCTTGTTGACACGCAAAGATATTCACAATTTCTACTTTGAAGGTCATTACGTACGAGAAGGCGAGTGGCTGGATACAGTGGACTTGGAAGGCAGAAGAGGCAGATGAATGGTCTTATTCCGCGGGCCTACATTTTGGTTGGATTGCCCACGTCCCCACCAACCACAAATACCCCCACATCTGTGGCTAATGTAGTAGACAAGTTTTGGCCTTTTTTTTTTCCTGCACGAACTTTCTAGGACACTCGTTAAAGGCCTTTTTTGGCATACCTACGCTCTTTGCGATCGGACAATACATAATTATAATTCATACTCAACGCGAGGATTGACATTTTTCTCCCGAGGTCTTCGGTATGGGTATACAGTACAATACATAAGGAATGCAGAAGATGTATGCAAAACTGAGACTGGGCCAGCAGAACTGTTAACGGATACGAGAAGGCTAAGCAAATTACGGTTGTACGACGACTCATGGAGAGCTATGGGGGGGTGTGGGGAAGCGCGTTATCAACGTGTACTGAAAAAGCGGCGCGCACGGCGGAACAGCACGCGTATGCGCGAGGACGACGATGGCGATGGCCGTTGGAATGCCGGAATTTGACAACCGTGGGGGCGGCGTGGCAGCCGACATTGGATAAACATGATAGCGTCAACTACGTCCCAATCGATGCACGACTCATCAAGCTTGCCGAGTGGAAGCCCCAGCGCGTAGTAAACAGAGCGCGTCGTTGGCGTGCAGTCGGCAGGGAGCACCTGTGGTGCGCGGAGCAACCTTTTCAATCCCGTCCGAGCCGCTGGCAGCGATGCCATACTATCGTGGTGGTGCTTGGGATTACGGGAATTCCACCAAGTTTCGCAGGCGAGGAGTTGGATTGCGCAGAGGGCGCAGTTGGATAGGGGTACGTAGGGTCGGAGGGTATGTGCGCAGTATTGGGGAAAGTAGGGGATTCGCATGTGGCGTGGGGCGCGCGATATTTCTTTATAGTAGGATAGGCGCGTGAAGGATCTTGGAGGTAGGTTTGGGGGGTGGATAGGTGAGTGAGGTACTGTGATGGGCGAGGCGAGGGTCAGAGCGAAGCTAGGGAGCGGGGGCTGCTCGTTACTATGGCTAGTAGTGGGGGTAGTCGCAGTGGCGGGGTGCGAGGTGGGCGGAGAAGGCGAAGGGGGGATGACGATGTGGAGAGTGGGGGCGAGTCCGTGCGCCTTGCAGAATTCTCGCACTGTGACGCGGTCGCCGGTTGCTCTGATCAGGCCGGAGGTGAAGATGACTCCGGATTGGCAGTCTGCGAAGACTGGGTCGAGATTATCGGCAATGGGAGTATTGGCGTCGAGGAAGGAATATGGTTGTGATGTACAGGTGTTAGGCTTAGGGGTGGTGCTGGCGATTGGTTCTCCCCGGGTTATGCGCGGGCGTGACGTCGTACGAGGAGTCTCAGACGCGCTCTGTATGATGATATGGTACGTTAACATTCGGTTGGGGAACTAGATAGCGCGGATGGTGGACTCACATTATCCGCAGGCTTCAGGTATACTTTCAGATAATTTTCTGGGATCATTGCTTCCCAGCGCCGGGTAAGAGCGGCCTATGAAAAGGGAGACCGAGTGAGGTTAGTCGGCTAGTTGAAAATGACGGCGTGCAATGTCGGAGTCACCCACATTGTGCGCGGCTAGGGATTTTATTTGCATATTAGAGGATTGAGAATCCGTGGTCATGGTAGTAGACTTCGAAGACTTCGAGAATGCTTTGGCTTGCTTTCGAGGCGAGGAAACCCATGGCTTTTATTTAGCTTTCGATATCAGGGGCTTTGAGGCTTGTTTGGCGCGTTCGATGCCATCATGTGATCGCGACACGGAAAACGGAGCCGCACATACACATCATTTCACATGGTTTGGAGGTTGCTCCGTGCACGGAGAGAGAACGGAGCACCAGCAATCGCTATAAGCGCCGCCGCGGGCAAACACACGTTAGGAGCAATTGTCCTTGGTTGTTGAAAACGGTACAGAACGCCGCCGATGGACAGGATGTAAAAGGAGAGTCGGAGGTCGGCATACACCTCGACCTAGGGGTAATTTTTTATCCTAATACCAAAGCACAGTAAGCGGTACGCTCTTTGATCACAGATACCCCGATATTTGAGCGAAGTATAGGATTGCTCCGAATCCTCCAGCCGTACTTCAGCCTGGCGTGATAAGACCACTGGCACTCGTCCGGCAAAGAGGCAGGGCAGCTTCCTATGGCAAGACATGGGAAGGCGATCCGATGCAGTTGACGGTGACGTGGCGCGGTTCAATGCGAGCGAGAAGCGGCGACAGGGGCGGAGCGTGCAAGAGGAATAGGCGCATACACTGGCAGTGGTACGGTACAGCCTCAGTTAGGGGCAGTTAGGGGCACACTGCTTGAACTTGAACCGTGAACTGCGACCATGGTCAAAGTTCCCCCCAACGCTATCCCCCCTCCAGCCAGAGGCATCCCCCGCAAACCACGCAGAATAGTACTATGCTTTGATGACATGATACTTCCTTTTCACACAAATCCCTCAAATATCTACAAGCTGCTCACACTTTTGAAGGATGATGGCTCTGAACAAATGGTGTATTGTCAAGTGAGTGCTAATCTTTCTGTTTCCAATGCTCTAATGTGTTTGTAGTCAAGTGCAGAATGTGATTTCATTCCACCTCATTTTGCTGGAACTAGTTCAAGTTTGCACCAAATCACACTGATCTACCAAAGAGTTGCGAAGATCCTTGATGATGCATTTGCTTTGTACCTCTATCAGTGTGTGATAGAGGGCTACAAATTTCTAATGAGTGTCTACAACCCTGGGGCTGAAGTATATATCTTTGGTGTGTCCATTGTCTGATAGGAGGCACATCTTGCCTACTAGGTTTTGTTATAGGGTTCTCTTGTGGCACATACACTGCATGAGTCCTTGTGGCAATGCTGCACAAGGTACTGTATTATTTGCTACCTTTCTTATACCTTTCCTGGTACCAATGTGGTTGCACAGGTTGGTTTAGTCTTGCAGGACAATGAGACAAGAATGGACTTGGCATACAATCTCTATACATCAACCAGCCCCAGAGATGAAGCCATTGCCTTGGAGTTCAAGAAAAAGTACTGTTGTCCTGTTCCTATTGAATTTTTGGGTGTTTGGTGTGTATTGAATCTCTTACAATTAAACCTTGACTAAGGCTGACATGATTGAATAACAGGGACACAGTCCCAAGTGTAGGGATTTTGAGGAGCCAAACATTGCCATTTGTGGATGCTGATGCCTCTATAAGGGTATTCAGACAGGCACTATCCCTGGATGAGGTAGGTGGAACTACCAGTGAGCACAACCTTTGATTGCTAATACCTTTTAATTCCTCAATAGCACCATGCCAATTTTCATCCCAACTTGTATCACTACAATGTTAAGTTGCCAGGGACAGAGGAGGGTTTCAAAACAGATGTGAGAGAGGTTTGGTTCACAGGTGCTCACACTGGTCTGTATTGAACACTTGGTCTTTGGGTTAATGGTTGACAGTATGCAGATGTTGGTGGGGGTAGTGTGCCAATCACTGCACAACATGATCTTGCAAACATTTCACTTTGCTGGATGGTTGAACAGCTTGTGTGCTCAAAGTGCCAGATCTCATTCAATTATGATCATTTTGCAGAGTGGAAAGTCCCTACCACTATTGGGCAAGACCCTTCAACAAGTGAGGATGTTGACACACTCAATGCCCATGATACCTTACAGCCAATTACCAACAACCTGTCCAAGAACCCTCTGTGGTGGATCATGGAAATTGTCCCAACATGGTATACTTTTTAAAACACCCAAGGCAAATGGGTCACCACCTTTGAGTGAGTTGTCATTGGCAAAGGAATATGGACTTTTGTTAATCATGGATGATAGGCCACATTTTGGTCATGGGCACCAACTTCCACCAGGCCCTTTATTCCATTCAAGTGTTAAGAGACACATGGAGGATTCAAATCTCAAGTATAAACCAAAGGCATGGTATAAACATGGTACAGAAATGTATGTGTCTTAAAGCTCCTTTTGAATCTGTATTCTGCATGCATGTAAAATGTAAAACTTTGGCCATCTATGATTGCAGCCAGGTTTCTCCATAAGTTGGTCACAAGCCACTTCATCAACCACCTTGTGACCTTGCAAACCCCAGTCCTAAACATTGTTTTGGTAAGTCATATCTGTCATACCCCTTCTGCTCAGGCATTCCTAGTCCTGAAGTGGATGCTCCCACTTGCAATATGGTCATTCCACTCCAGCTTCCTCCGAGTCTGCTATCCCACTGACCACATATGGCATGTTCACTGTCATCACAATTGCAATACGGAAAACGGAGCTGCACATAGGTTGCTTTGTGCCCACACAGAGAGACAACGGACCATCGGCAGTCCCAAGGAAACCCCGGATTCTCATACACTGTTCGCATGAGCACAGAACACCGCCGGACAGACAGGTGGCAAAAGGAGAGTCGGTGGTCGGCATGTATGGCACACCCCAAAGCACAGAAAGCAGGTACACTCTTTAATTACAGATATCCCCGTATTTGAGCGACGTAGGGTTGCTTGGAATCCAGCCGTACTTCAGCCCGGCCTGATACGACCACTCATCCGAACTCTCCGCCCTCCACGTCCACATGATCCACCCGCTCGCCTTTTCGTACGAGATCACCTGAGATTCCCATGACTGCCTCAAGAACGTCTTGTAGCTCTCACTGAACGACGCGCCGGACCCGGTCAGTCCCTCGCAGCTGCCGATGCGGCGAGATCCGGAGTGGGAGCCGTCATATCGCGCGCCGATGCCCCGTCCGTTGAAGTACCTCGCGCAGTCTGTCATAGCAGGTGTCCACTCCCCAACGATCGTCCATAGCTGGTTTTGGTTGAAGTTCGCGAGGTCGATACCTTGGCCGCACGTAGTGGCTATGTGTTGCGACTGCGATTGCGCTACGCCCTAGCAAATCGAGCCCATGGTCATCGATGCGATCTTGAAACATCATACACTGCACCAAGGGACTTACATCATTAGTGAGAATCTGGTAGACGTGGGTATCAAGGGCCACTCCCTGGTATTGGGGTGGGCGCTGCCAACCATCCCAGTAGCTAAGAGATCGGAAGGCATCATGGATCATTTCCAGTGTGTTTGCCGACTTTTCTCTGATGTTCCCGTATGAATCCAGATAGTATTGGCGCACGGCATTAAGCAGGGCTTGTCCATCATATCCGGCGGGCCTATCATAGTTTGAGTTAGTCATAAGACACGAGGTCACAGAATCAGGTCTGGAACAAACTCATTCATTGGCTCGATGGCGCTTACTATCTCATACTGGGGACCGAATTCGCTCGCAATACTTTTTATAATGTTGTTCGTGCGGGCAATGTTGGTCTGATTCGAATGCCACCCGGGGAAAGAAAGTCGGTGTCCCGAGTTATCGAAGCTGTATAATGCGATGCCCGTTTTCAGTTGTGTGTTCTCTTTTGCACACATAAAAAGAATAGTTCACACCCATTTTGGCTGCCTGGTACGCCGTGCAAGTCGATGATTAACTTAAGGCCATGATTACGGGCCCAAGTCACGGCATTGCGGAGGTAAGGGAGTTGTCCTTGGATATACGGTTCCCCAGGGCCGACCTCCCAGGCCCAATACCCGATCGGCAACCTTACGTGGTTTAGATTGAGGAATCAAACAAGCTCGTCAACGACATAGAAATATATGAACTTGCCATACATACCCGGCAGCGGCAATGGCGGCGAAATCTGCCTCTGTAATCCATGTATCCCAATGAGCCTTGAGTTTCTGTTGCGCAGTAGCTCGGTCTTGCAACTGCCCAAACGTCCATTCATCGACTATGTTGAGGTTACCCGTGTTGTCAAACAGGCTGGGAGTGATCCATGGCTGCAGATAGCGACACAAGGAAAGACGTGTCAAAACACATAACGCACATGAAGGACAGAGGAAAGGAAAGGAACTGGGCATGCGTACTTCGATCACGAGCCATCCACCAAGGCTAACGCCGCGGACCTTCTGGGTCCCATACGGGAAGCCGGGGCTGAACGCGAGAGCAGCGGGAAGGAGACAAGTAAGGAGGGTATATGCGGAAGCGAGCATGCCCAGTCTTGAACGCGAAACGAGTCGCCGCAAAGTGCGAACTTGAGAGGTCATGCCGTCTTATAACCACTGGTACTTCGCGTAGACGAGGCCGAAAGAGCTCAACGTGGGAGTTACAGCACGCGATCAAGTGAAACGATCGTTACTAGTACTCACGCGTCCACCCCTCGCGCGGTGACCGGCCCCGTGGCCTTAGCAGGCCATCTTATCCTTTGCCGGGCTTCGTCTCAGCTAATAAAATGACCCCATATTTTGTGGCAAAAGCTTCTTCTCTTGCGCGCTACCTTGCTAGAAGTCCCTCGAGATAGGTAATTGACGCCCGGCAGGCTTTGTTTTGCATATGGCCGTAGCATGCGCGTTGCTCCTTCCAATGCAGTTACAGGTTGCCGCGGCTGAGGGTCAAGTATAGCCATGTCTGGGCCACGGAAAGAAAGTGTCACGTTGAGCCGGAGAGATGTACCGAGGTTAACCATGACAGTTTGGGAGTTTACTCTTTGCGTGATGATGGAGCAACGTGATCTCTACATGGTCGTGCCGTGTGCCCCTTACACCTAAGCAGCCTTCCTCGAAACTGCATAGCCCTTCGGTCGGATCGGTCAGTCGGTCTTCTGTCTTCCCTTCTCTCTTGGAATTGCATGGCCCAGTGGTGACGGCAGTGTGCTTGACAGTTTGGGGCGGTGGTTCTGCGATATCATTGTAGCACTTATTCATGTGAAAAATAACCGAGTTGACTTCGATTCATAGTTTACTCCTCTTCCCATAATGACGCGCATCCGATGCGATCGCCAAGTCTCACCCAGTAGTCACCCGCGGAGCATGCTGGACTGCTGTCGCGGTTACCCCACGGCCGGTATGCACGACCGTGTGAGGCCGAGAGACAGGGAGAGTCCCCTTGTGGTTGCTGCCATTATTGTTGTTGGTCTTCCTTAGAATCGTGCCCTTGCGTCTGCCATAGCGGGCACAGAACGGCGCAGCCCCAGTTCACCAACCACAATCGCGATCACTTTGTCGAGAGTGGAGTGTCCCTGTCTGTGACTGAGGTCGGCCGCAATGTCACTGAGGAAGCGGGAGGATCCTGACACTGCCGAATAGGCATCGGCACAATGTGAGGAATCGTGGCATGGCTAGACATCGAAGACGAAGGTGGGGGTGAAGTACCTGAGTTGGGTTTCAAAGACCGCATATCAATTTGGGGGATGACGGATGACTTTGGTTGTATGGCAGACGAAGACTTGCTGGTCTATGCTTGAGTGCTGGAGACGTGCACTCAAGGTACGAAGTGGGGATGAGAGGATAGGAGACTTCGAGGGCGACTTCTCAAGAACGTCGGGTCAGGTGAAAATGCTTCGTCCCTCGGGTCTGATGTTGAGTCTGGAGCCTTCGAGCGTGAAGCCTGAAACTATCGGGTCCACTTTCCAGCGCTGATAATCACTCTCCGACTCCAAGTGATGTTTTGCGATATCGAGCTGTACGGGAATCGGTCTCAGAGGCAAGTTATGATCGATTCGACTCGGATGGGCCCTGAAGCGCACGAAAGTGTTGTCGAATTCTCGCCTATCAGCTGTCCAATACCGACAAGTGGGTTTGTTGGGCGACGAGGTGGCTGAAAGTACGCTTCCTGGAGCTGAGGCAGTGTGAGCGACTCGAAAGCCAAGGGCGCATTTTCTGATGACGGCGACTCTGAGGATGATTCAGAAGATGTCAACTGAAGGCCCTTGGGCGCGAACGTGGGGAAAGGTCCATTGGTTTTTAGACTGGAAAGCGGAGTTAATACATGGATAAACGCGAAAACAATGAAAACAGACCTGCAATAGGGTATCTGGATCCGTCCCAGCTTCTGTACTGTGCCCGTGAGAAATAAAAGCTTAATTAAGTACGACCGAG
>Ga0137358_10002675_pt1 | contig 10176 bp, 9 predicted proteins | sample Mad1_20_16metaG_FD_105551 | JGI IMG/M metagenome (GOLD analysis project Ga0137358, IMG submission 105551) | Vadose zone soil microbial communities from Angelo Coast Range Reserve, California, USA - Mad1_20_16 metaG | ecosystem: Environmental > Terrestrial > Soil > Vadose zone | place: USA... | reverse complement strand
TTTCCGTCGAGATGCGGCCCGATGTTGTCATTCTTGTAACGGGCGATGCCGATTTCGCTTATCTCGCCATCAAACTGAGGCGACGCGGAATCCGCGTGGAAGTGGCCTCGGTCGCGCAAAATCTTGGGAACATACTCAGATCAGCGGCGAATGACGTGATCGATCTGGCGCCGTTATTTAGGACATTTGAGATGATGACGGCCCAGGATTCGCCGCCGTCGGCATCGCCTCAACCGCAGCGTAGGCGACGACTGCGGTTTCGTCCGCCGCCATCGCGAAACTTGTAGGTGCAGTCTGACCTCAGCCGATTGCAACAGCGCACCGGCCGAACAAGAGAACAACTGCGCGAAGAAATCGAAAAACTCTGACTCGCAGGCCAATCCGTTCGTTTAGGCTGAGAGTCGAAAATTCTCGCCGCAAGCAGGGCTATTTGAGCTTTGCCAGGATGCCTTCCATCTCCTGCTTCCGGAAAGCGCGCAGGGTCTGGCTCTTGACGTTCCCCATTGAACCGACTTTAAGCGCGAAAGCGCTCATGGTCGCGTCATCGGGCGCGTCGAAGAGGACCACGACGTCGTACGCTCCCATCGTCCAGAATTCCTCGGTGATCTTCATACCCATTTTCTCGGCCTCGGCGATCGCCGTCTCGCCGCGTTTGACGGTGTCCTTGACGTTGCGGATGCCCTGGTCGGTAAACTGAATAAGACTGATATACGTAGCCATAGTGTTCGCTCCTTTGTTGCGGTTTTAACTGAAAGATTATTGCAGGGTTTGCCTGTGCGCAAAAGCGTCTTCAGATGTCAGCTGATCGGCGGTAACTTTAACGCATGGGATAATCTGTAAAGCCAGGCGCGCCGCCTGCAATCATGATTAAGTCTCTTGGCGTTTCTTTTTCTGTTCTTGCAGTGAACTGGGCGGCGCTGTCTGATTATTGCTTTCAACGATGGCAGCCAACGCTTCTAACAATCCTCCACGCGTAATCGTCCGCGGCGGCGGTGCGGCCTTTGCGCAAGAGATTGAGATCGGTCCGCATCGGCTCAAAGGCGATGAGCCCCTCGCCTTCGGCGGAACGGATACCGGGCCGTCGCCGTACGATTTTCTCCTGGCCGCGCTTGGCACGTGCACGTCGATGACGATCTCGCTTTACGCCCGACGAAAGGGCTGGCCGCTCGAGAATGTTACGGTTTCGCTGCACCACTCAAAAATTCACGCCGCTGATTGTGCCGACTGCGAGACCAAAGTCGGAAAGCTCGACAGGATCGAGCGGGAGATTCAACTCACCGGCGCCCTCACGAACGAACAGCGCGCCAAGTTAATGGAAATTGCGGACAAATGTCCCGTGCATCAGACTCTCACTTCGGAAATCAATATCAGAACTCGAGCGGTCTAACTTTATTGCAAGTGGTTCCAATGCTACGACACCGGTTCGGTGTCGTGCAGACGACCGTAGTCGACAGTGAGCCTGCCGCCGCCGTGCTCGGTATAAATTTCGACGAAACGTTCGCCGAATCGAATATCGCGCCAAGTGTAATCCTTTTGCGTTTGTACGGCGGCCGCAATGACTGGATCGATTCCGACCACCGAGACAATAAAGAGGATCCGGCTGGATTCGAGCGACTCGGGAGTTGCACCAAACAGCGGACTCGTTTCATCGATCGTATGTCGCAAAGTTAAGGCCGCCGGGAAAACGGTGAGCCGATCGAAATGGAGTTTGAGAACATAAAAGTAGCGAAAATCTCCGCCTTCGAGCAACCGTTCATCGCGCGAGAACATGATCCGAAACTCGGCCTCCACCATGCTGTGCTGATTTTCATTTCCGATACGCACCATCAGCGTCGGCTTTCCATTTAGTGGCGCGATCACGATTGATTTGCTGAACACAACGCGCGCAATCGGGCGCGAAAAGCGCACGAAAATGAGGCCAGTCATTGCTGCGAGTAAAAATATCCCGGTCATGATTTCGACGGTGCTGACGATGTGACCATAAAGCGTTTGCGGATACATGTGGCCATAGCCAACCGTGGCCAATGTTTGCACGCTGAAAAAGAAGTAATCAAAAAACCAATGCCCACCCGTGCTGCCGGCGATACTGTTTTGCTGGAGACTGTAAAGCGCGGCGAAAAAAACGTTTAGCCCGACGTAGAGACTGGCGACAAACGCGGCGAACTGCGGCCACCTTAAACCGAGGAGCCACCGATAGACATCACGCCATCGCCAGGCGTCTGTCCCGACTTTCACGAATTCGACCTGACCAGAGCGGATGGAAACGTGGCTCGGTTTCCGCTTCGGCTTCTTCGTCCTTTTTCTTCTCATCTCGATCTAATCTGCGGACATTGGCAATCGGTCAACAAATCCAACGATGGCTTTGAGAGCTTGTTGATCGAGATCGTCTTGGGTTTGCCCGCTACCTTGTAGTTGGCGCTTCGGCACCCGCAATGAATGGTCGCCGCCTTCAACGACATGCAAAAAGTTTGGTGCCTTCATGTCTGCGCGTACGCGCTTGAGGAGATCCAACGGGCAAAGAGAATCGCGCGTGCCTTGCACAAACAGGATTGGCGTGGTCAGAGCGCGCAACACTTCATCGCGCAGTTTTGTTCGGTCGCCCATCGCGCAAAGCGGATATCCAAGACAAACCAGCCCGTCCACTTTTTCGGTGCGGGCGACATGACAGCCGATGCGTCCGCCCATGCTCTTGCCGATCAAAATTGTGATGGCAGCCGGCTGTTTCTTCCGCGCCTCAGCCAGCGCTTGTCGATGCGCGGCGATGAGTTTCGGCAGAGGATCGGGCCGGTTCCGGCGTTCGCGCATATAGGCATAATCAAAGATCCCAACATCCCCGATTGTTTGTAAACGCTCTTTCCACTTTTGCATCCAGGGATGCGTTGACGGCGCGCCTGCTCCAGGAGCGAATAGAATTAAAGCATTCATATGTTGTCGCAGGCGCCGGCCGCGACAGATGCCCTACAATCTTTATAATCGGTCGCGGTTAGGAAAAGAATCTTGGCACCACGTTGGCAACAAAATCCACCATGCCGTGGCCGATCATATTGGCCACTAGATCGCGATGCCACAAATAGAATCCGGTCAAGATTGCGCCTGCCGCGAGCGCGATGAAAATATTGGCCGCGCCTCCCGACCAATGGCCAAGCGAAAAAATAACCAGCGGAATTGTGATCGACCAGAAGCGTCCGAAACCAACCATCCGCAAACGTTCGATGGCGTAACCGCGGTAAAATAATTCTTCCACCACTCCGGCCCGGAAAACGATGAGTGTAATTAACCAGAGCGGAAGTTTCTCGAAGGCCGCAGAGCCCGGACCGTGCCCGTAGCCAGTAAGATAAGCCAGCCCTCCGACGACTGCTGTCGATACGACCGCGATTACGAGGCCCCATAAGATCGATATCCACCAGCGCGCTGTGCCAAGACCGATGGATCGCAGAGGCAAACGTTCGCCGCGTCGGATAATAACAAGAAGAGCGACTGCGCTCAGCCAGATCAGCGTTTCCTTTAGAATTGCCAACGGGAACGTGGTTTCGCGGACAAAGAACACCAACGCATGGCGAATTACGACCATCGCAAACAGCGAGAGGAAGAGCCCCAACCACGTGGCGGGCGAAACTTTCGTGGGCGATGCGGTTTTGCCGGACGTGAAGGCCGAGTGCGCTCTGTTGTAGTTTGTCTGCATAGGTTCCATTGAGATGCCAAAACAGGCAGTTTGGATTCAAGACGTTTCCTCTCCCGCCGATTTCCCCCGCACTGAATTTTCGTGCCAGAGATGAAGAAAAGATGGATAAAGCGAGGCGAGATTGACCCCAATCGATCAAGCGTTTCGCTCGCGGCTGAGATGCGGTCTCCCCTATATCGTCTACTCGCTATTTCCCGCCTTGAACCGAAAGCTCCCAACGATAACCGTCAGGATCGTGAAACCAGAGGCCCATGTGCGGTGAGCCGGGCCCTTCCGGTCCGATTTCATCGCCCGGATCTTCCAGATCGGCCTCGACGCTCTTCAGGTAATTGAGTGCTTTTCGCAACGTCGCCATGTCCGGCAGATGAAATGACATGTGATCGATCGTTTCTGGCGATGGTTTGCCTTTGAACAGTGCGATCGTGACGTTGTCATTGCCGATAGCAACGCCATTTCCAAATTCGAATTCCTTTTTCAGCCCCAAGGCACGCTCGAACCATTTCGCGCTTTTCTTCGGATCGCGCACCGCTAATCCAAAGTGGCCAACCACCCCCAATGTGAACGGAACTTTCGCCATGCCGCCTACTCCCGGCCCCAAAGCATGGCGACGGAAGTGGTGAGGCTACCGCCCATGTTGAAGGTGAGAAATTTTTTCGCGTTTTCGATCTGGCGAGCCCCGGCTTGTTCGGTGAGTTGCTGATACGCCTCGAATACCTGGCGCACACCGGTCGCGCCGACCGGATGACCATCCGCAATCAAACCACCGCCACTGTTCACCGGAATCTCGAACGGTAGCTTGCCGCTCTTTTGATTTCGAACCTGTGGCAAGGTGGTCGCGCCGCTTTTCACAAGCTCGACACCTTTGCCTGGCTCCGCGAGCCCGAGAATTTCGTAAGCGACGATTTCGGTGATAGAAAAGCAATCGTGCACTTCGGCGCCTTGCATGTCGCGCGGCTTCAAGTTCGCCATGCCAAATGCCTTTTCCGCGGCTTTCCGGGCGGTCGAGAAAGTAGGCGCATCTTTCTTGTCGAGCGGGAGATAATCGGTGGTGTGACCGTACCCGAGCAGGCGTGCGATCTTATTTTTATCGCGTCCGATTTTCTCGAGAAACTTTCCGGAAACGAGCACAACTGACGCCGCGCCATCTGTGATCTGGGAGCAATCGGAAACTTTGAGCGGCGGGGCGACGCTCGGGTTTTTGTCGGACACTTGCGAAGCGCAATCGAGCGTGAGATCGGCATCGCGCATTTGCGCCAGCGGATTCAGCTTGGCGTGCGCATAATTTTTCCACGCCACTTGGGCGAGGTCCGCTTCGCTTGCACCGTACTTCTCGATATAGATTTGCGCGATGCGCCCGAACAATTTCGGGAACATGAAATCGCCGTACTCCGGTTTTTCATTGTGATAATCAGCCGCCGCCCCGAGGACATCGGAACCATCGAGCGACGACATCGTTTTCTGCTGTTCCGCGCCGACCACGAGCACAACATCGTGAAATCCGCCCATGATCCACTGCGCTCCGAGCAAAACGGAGAGCGCGCCGGACGCGCATGCCGCTTCGGTGTGCATCGTTGGAATGCCGCGCAATTTCGGATCGATCTCCGGAATGAATGCGCCGAGTTGCAACTGTTTGGTGAACTGGCCTGCATTGAAATTTCCAACCGCACCCGCCTGAATTTCCCCCGGATCGATCTTCGCGTCGTCGATCGCCTTCTTTCCGGCTTCGATGATCAAGTGCCGGATCGTTTTTCCTTCCTTTTTCAGGTTGCGCTTAAAATCGGTCCGCCCGCCGCCGAGAATGTAAACTTCGTTCATATAAAAGTTATCAGTTAATGGTTATCGGATAGCGGTGAGCCACCGGCCTTCCGAACACCTCCTAACTATTAACCAATAACCGCCGACGCGCTACGTCTGCTGCGCCATCGAGTCGGTCCTCTCAACTCAACCGCCGAAGGCATCGATCCCCGTGATGTCCTCGCCGACGACCAGTGTGTGGATGTCGTGCGTGCCTTCGTAAGTATAGACGGTCTCAAGGTTCATGAGATGCCGGATCACGGAATAGCGATCGGTGATGCCCACAGCGCCGAGGATGTCGCGCGCCTTGCGTGCGCATTCGAGCGCCATCCAGACGTTGTTTCGCTTCGCCAGCGAAATCTGCGCGGGACGCGCCGTGCCCGCCTCCATCATGCGGGTCAGGCCCAGCGCGAGCAATTGCGCCTTCGTAATCTCCTGCACCATCCAGACGAGTTTCTCTTGCACCAGTTGGAAACCGGCAATCGGGCGGCCAAACTGCTCGCGCGCTTTGGCGTAGGCGAGCGCTGTTTCGTAGCAATCGATGGCCGCCCCAATCACGCCCCACGCCACGCCGACGCGCGCCTGCGAAAGACACGACAGCGGCGCGCGCAGCCCCGACGCTTTGGGCAGGCGATTCTTCGCGGGTATCCGGCAGTTTTGGAACCAGCATTCCGACGTGCGCGACATGCGGAGGCTGAACTTCCCCTCAATATCCTGAGCTCGAAATCCGGGAGTGTTCTTCTCCACGACGAATCCCCCAACATGCCCGTCGTCGTCCTTCGCCCAAATGACCTTTACGTCCGCTATGGATGCGTTGCCGATCCAGCACTTGCTCCCGTTCAAGATATAATGATCGCCGTCGCGTTTTACTCGGGTTTCCATACCGCCAGGGTCTGAGCCGTGTCCATGCTCCGTGAGCGCGAAACAACCCACGCGTTCGCCCGACACCAATCCTGGCAGCCAGCGTACATGCTGCTCTGGCGTGCCGAAGGAATGAATCGCGTAAATGGCAAGCGCGCCTTGCACCGACGCCTCCGAACGCAGGCCCGAGTCGGCCCGTTCAAGCTCTTGCATGATGAGACCGTACGCCGTGTAGCTCAGCCCCGCACAGCCGTGCTCTTTTATGAACGGAGCAAAAAAGCGTAACGCGCCCACGCGCAACCGAAGGTCTTCCGGAAATTTGGCCGCGCGATGGCAGGGCACGATTTCGTCTAGGACTTCCTCCTGCACAAAACGCCGCGCCCGATCACGTGCTGCGCGCTCATCCTCCGTGAGGAGCTCTTCGATCGCGTAGTAATCGAGCGAGGTCATGGTGCGACTGATTAATGCCCAAGCTTTTCAAGAGTGCTATATCTTTTCAAGGTTTTGATCCGCAAACGGTCCGGCGGTTGCGGGATCGGTTAGGATCATGGAAATAGCACCGAGCCATGGCACGACTTCAGGAATATCAAGGCAAAGCCATTCTCGCCACCAACGGATTCAGGATTCCGCGTGGCCGCGCCGTTTCAACAGCTGACGAAGCGGTATCGGCGGCCAAGGAACTGATGGGGCCGAAGGGCGGCGAAGTCGTTGTGAAGATTCAGGCTTGGACAACGGGGCGAGCGGGAATTGGTGGCGTCGCCTTCGCCAAGAGACCGGCCGATGTTCGCGGTCATGCGGCACGTATGCTGGCGATGAAGATTGGACAGTTCCCAGTCGAAGCCGTGTTAGTCGAAGAGAAGATTGCAATCGAACGGGAGTTTTTTCTTTCCTTCGCCATTGATGACGCCGCCCGTGCTCCGGTAATTATTTTCGCCGGCGGCGGCGGCAGTGGTATCGAAGAACGCGCCGCTTCGACACGACGAATCCCTTGCGATGTGAATCGCGGACCGCTCGATTCGGCTGTGAACGAAGCCGTTACTTCGTCCGGACTTTCGCCTACGCACGCGGCGCAACTGGCCGCGTCGATTCAAAAATTATTTGCCGCCGCGCGGAGCGTTGAAGCGCGGTCGCTTGAAATCAATCCGCTGGTGCTGGCTAAAGATGGTCAGTTCGTCGCGGCCGATTGCCGCATCACGATTGATGACTACGCGGTGGGGCGGCACCCGGACCTCGGTATTGAAATTGCGAGAGAATTCGACCATCCGCCCACAGCTCTCGAGCGCGTCGCCTACGCGGTCGAGCAAAGCGATCATCGCGGCACATTTTATTTCGCGCAATTAGCCACCGCGGCCCCCAAAGATTCCAAAGGTCTGGTTGGCTTTCACGGCGCCGGCGGCGGCGGATCGATGATGTCGATGGATGCAATCGTGAACGCCGGATTCACCATCGCCAATTTCACCGACACCAGCGGCAATCCATCCGCATCCAAGGTGTATCGCGCCGCCCGAATTATTCTGGCCCAACCCGACCTGGTGGGATATTTCGGTTCGGGCTCCGGCGTCGCAAGCCAGGAACAATATTGGTCTGCGTATGGACTGGCCAAGGCATTTTGGGAGCTTGATCTCGATATTCCGGCGGTGATTCGTCTGGGTGGCAACACCGAAGATCGCGCCGTGGACATTTTGCAGCGCATGTCCGGTTTGCTTCGCGCGCCGGTCGAGGGCTATCGCAAAACCGACGCGCCGGCCACAATCGCGGCGCGCTTCACGGAACTTGTCGCGGGCGCAGGCGGCACGAAATGGAAATCGCGCGCTCCGCGCATGCCGCAATTCGTCAAAAGTTCAAAGGATACGATGCTGCCCGTGAAAGGTGGCCGCGTGTGGATCGACATCGCGCATTGGCCGCAAATTCGCGCCGCGGTCGAAACGCACTCCGGCGGATTGATTGTCGATCGAGAAGGTGCGCCCTCCTCATCGCTGCCGAGTGAAGAGTTCGCCACCAAAGATTCCGAGCTGCTTGGGTGCGATGTCGAGTGTCGGCTCGCTGGAATCGAAGGCTTCTATTTGGAACTCGATATTCCTGGATTGGACGAGCTAATTGGGCGCAAGGTTGCCGGGTTGCCGGCAGCGCTCCGGTCATGATTGGAGGCACGCGCTAAATGGCAATTTTGATCGACGAGACTAAGCGCGTTCTGGTGCAAGGCATCACAGGCCGCGAAGGTCGGGCGCGCACGCGTCTGATGCGCGAGTACGGAACCAATGTTGTCGCGGGTGTGACTCCAGGCAAAGGCGGGCAGACCCTCCTCGGCGTGCCCGTGTTCAACACGCCGCAGAACGCAGTGAAAGCTTTGGGCGAGGTCGACATCTCCGTGCTTTTTGTGCCCGCGGCCGGCGTGAAGGACGCGGCCATTTCCGCGATCGACGCGGGCATCAAACTCACGGTCCTGGTGCCGGATCGCGTGCCCGTCTGGGACGCTATGGAGATCGCCGCGGCGGCCAAAGCGAATGGCGCGATGTTTCTCGGGCCTAACACGCTCGGAGTGTTGAGTCCGGGCAAGGGCGTGGTCGGCATGATTGGTGGTCGCGCGGAAAGTGCGAGACAATGGTTCAAGCCTGGCATCCCAAAAGGCGTGGGAGTGATCAGTCGCTCCGGCGGCATGGCTTCAAGCACCGGTTACTATCTGGGCCAGGCGGGGGTGCGCATTTCAACTATCGTGCACATCGGCGGCGACGCGGTCCTTGGAATTCGGATTCCCGACGCGGCGCTCATGTTTGAAGCCGACCCGTTCACCGAAGCAATCGTAATCTTTGGTGAAATTGGTTCATCACAGGAAGAAGAATTAGCGCAGCTAATTCGCGATCGAAAAGTCACCAAGCCGATGATCGCATACATCGGCGGCAAGGCGGCGCGTGAAGGCACGCGCTTCAGTCACGCAGGAGCGATTATCGAAGGCGGGCGCGGTACGCACGCCGGCAAAGTGAAAGCATTGCGCGAAGCTGGCGCGACCGTGGTGGATGCGTTTGGCGAACTGCCAGGGGCAGTGGTTGAAATTCTCAAGCAAATGAAAGGACAAAGTCTTATGAGCGAAACCGATAAAAACGCGGTGTGGAATACCAGCGTGACACGCGTTGAGCCTAACCGGGTCGCGGTGCGTGGATACGACATCGCCAACCTCATGGGGCGTGTGTCCTTTGGCGCCGCGGTGCATTTAATTTTGAGCGGCGAATTGCCGTCGCCGCCAATCGCGCGTTTGATGGACGCGATTTTGGTGGCGTCGATCGATCATGGCGCCACGCCTCCAAGTGCGTTGGCCGCGCGAACCGTCGCGTCCACCGGCGCTTCGCTGAGCGCGTCGGTTGCCGCCGGCATCATGTCGATCAATCGTCATCACGGCGGCGCCATTGAAGATTGCGCCCGGCAATTGAAGAAGATCGCCGACCGTGCCACGACTGAATCCATTTCCATGGATGAAGCGGCCACCCGCACGCTCGCAGCCTTGAAGGAAGCGGGCGAGCGAATGCCGGGATTTGGTCATCGCTATCACACCAAGGATCCGCGCACCGCGCGGCTGTTCGAGCTGACGCGCGAAGCCGGCGTGGATGGCCCGCACATGAAAGCAGCGCGAGCCGTTGAGAAATCGTTTGCCGATGCCAAGAAAGTGTTGCCAATCAATGTCGATGGCGCTATCGGCGCGATTCTCGCTGATCTAGGAAAGAACCCAGCGGCGTTCAACGGTATTTTCATGATCGCGCGAACGCCCGGGCTGGTGGCGCACGTCATCGAAGAGCAAACCCGCGAGAAACCGATGCGCCGAATTGATCCCGTCAATCACGGCTATG
>Ga0137358_10002672_pt1 | contig 10178 bp, 16 predicted proteins | sample Mad1_20_16metaG_FD_105551 | JGI IMG/M metagenome (GOLD analysis project Ga0137358, IMG submission 105551) | Vadose zone soil microbial communities from Angelo Coast Range Reserve, California, USA - Mad1_20_16 metaG | ecosystem: Environmental > Terrestrial > Soil > Vadose zone | place: USA... | reverse complement strand
GGTGCAGGGTCGGGAGCAGTGGTAGGTGGAGTGTTGGGATGGCTGGTGGGAATCGGTTCGCTGGCAATTCCCGGCGTGGGCTCCTTCATCGCGGCGGGTCCAATCGTAGCGGCTCTGGCTGGCGTGGGCGTGGGCGGCGCGGTCGGGGGCCTTGCGGGCGCGCTAGTGGGCATGGGAATCCCCGAATACGAAGCCAAGAGATACGAAGGCCGGATCACGAAAGGGGAAATCCTGCTTTCCGTACATTGCGATACTTCGGAAGAAATCGATCGTGCGAAGAAGGTTCTGGAGCGCACGGGAGCCGAGGACATTGCATACACAATGGAATCGTCCGCCAAAGGAACGACGAGGACTGCTGCACCAGGACGCAGCTAAACCGTTCGAAAGCAGTTTCGAGGCGCAAGATCGAAGTCTGACATCTCAATGCGCGAGATCCGGGGTGAGCCTGAACGGAGGGCCGGTGAAGTGATTGCTGCGGCCAGCGCATTCGATACACGTCCTGGTCCAGGGAATGGCCCTAAGGCGAGCATCTGGAATGCGCGATTGACAGCCAACACAAGTCGCGTACCGTCCTTCATCCAAGCGCCGCAGCGCTCGTTCTATCTCGACAATGGTTTGCAGGTCGCGCTCCAGCTTGCCCATGGTGACTTCGCGATAGGCGTTTCGGGACGCTACGCCGGCATCGTCGTCGGGATCGGAATCCACCGGCAACTCATTGCGGGCCCGGTCTACGCGCTGCTGGTGGGCCTGCAACTCTGAAAGCAGACGTTTGCGAAAAACTTCGAAGTCGCGCTTGCTTTCGCTCCTGTGCGAGTGCGTTTCGGTTTTCATCGGAGTCGTTTTCCTTTGAAGGCGCTGGCTATGCAGTGCGCCGGCCAGTAATGAAATGAAAAATGAAAGACAGAACAGCGAGAACGAGCAGCACGTGAATTAAAGCGCTGGCGATGTGAAACATGAGGAATCCGGCAACCCACGCGAGAAGAAGCAAAATCGCGATCAGAAGAAACGGTCCGAAACTCATCGTGTCTCCCCCACCGGCAGTAACGATTTGTGGCTTGCAGGAGCCGCGCACAATTTGTAGCTCCTGTCCAGGGCAACAATCCATACTCGTGTTTGCGTAGGGAGAGTACAAATATCTGGTAAGACTAGCGAACAAAAGAACAGACGGAGTTGAAGCAGGAAAACGGGTCGCCGAGGTGGCAATCGAGAATGGCGGTAAGTACGGAGGGGGGTGGGCCGGTACTCCCCCTCCCTAGTGGTCTTGGTTGGCTAGACCTTTGCGTTAGTTAGGCCCTTGCGCTACGAGACTTGGCCCGGGGACGAGGTACTTCAGCCTCGTCTTCATCTTGCATCGCCGACTTCCCGGCTGCTGCACCGCTCACTGCCACGACATTGATCTCCTGGGAGAGTGCGGTAAGCTTTCGATCGGTTTCTTTTTCTTCGTCCAGAGTCTGTTGGAGAAGATTCTCCGCTTCCTTTTCGCCTAACAAGCCGGCCCAGGTCCTGACGCAGCCGTAAGCCGCGATTTCGTAGTGTTCGACCCGTTGAGCCGCGGAAATAAGAGCAGCATCTTTCACTCCAGGTTCAAAGTCCTCATCCATCATCTCGTCGCCTTCCTGGATGAGCCCGACCATTGCCGCGCACCGTTTTCCACCGGGTTTCTCGTCCATGGCGTCGAAAATCTCACGCAGGCGATCCACGTGCCCCTTCGTCTGTTCGAGGTGCTCTTCGATGCCAGCGCTGAGTTTTTGCGATTCCGCCTCTTTCGCAAGTTTCGGCAAAGCTTTCACCAAGCGATTTTCGGCGTCGTACAAATCTCTTAATTCGTCTAAATACAATTCTCTTAGTGGCAATTTCGACATTGAAATCCTCCAGCGAGATTAGGCCAGGCGCAAATTCGACTCTACGTGCGGAGAAATCAAAGAGTCGATACAGGCTTTTTCGGAGAATTACGAAATACACTGCAAATACACAATGAACAGTATTCCTTTAACCGCGTGGCGCATCTTAACTTTACGTCACTTTTTGGCGGCAGGTGGGAAAGTGTCGTGAGCGGGTGCGATTGGTCGCCAAGCAGATGCGGCATTTGCTCTGGAAAGCTTTGAGCTCGCAGTTTTTGGAATTTTCCCCGCGGCTCCGAAAAATCTCAATCGAATCTAGTATTCGGACCCAGCAATTCCCTGTGAGTTAAGTAATTGGCTCGAGCATTGCAGGGAGTCGCGGGTATGGTCACCAATGGAAAATTGGCGTAACTGTGAAAGAGGATAACGCCATCGCCCTCGAAGGACAGCGCGAAGATGCGACAAAATTCATTCCACTCCGAAGCAGAATTGCTACACCGAGCCAAGCGAGGAGACCACGAAGCGTTCGAGCACCTGGCGCGACGCTATTCGGCTCGCCTCTTGGCGACGTCGCGCAGAATTTTGCGTAACTCTGCCGACGCGGAAGATAACGTTCAGAACGTGCTGGTGAAGGCTTACACAAATTTGTGCCAGTTCCACGAAAACGCTTTGCTCTCCACTTGGCTGACGCGCATTACCATTAACGAAGCCTTGATGAAATTGCGCTCCTCGGCGGCGGAGAGACATCGCATGGACTCCGCGTCCGAGTCAGCTGTGAAAAGACCGATAGAGAGCTCTACAAGGCGAATCAATCCGGAGGCACAATGCATCGCCAGGGAACTGGCATTTAAGGCCGTCAAGTCGATTTCACCAACGCTGCGCGATGTTTTTGTACTGTATGCGGTAGAGGGATGGACTCAAAAGGAACTGTCGAACACGCAAGGAATCGCGCTACAAACCGTCAAGACGAGAATCTTCAGGGCGCGCAGAAAAATGAGGGCACACCTTGAGGGCAAGGCCGCGTAGGTTCGTGCACAAATTTGTATACTTATACTTCGATGATCTGATTCTTCACAGCGTATCGAACCAACTCGCTGACAGAGTGTAGTTCCAGTTTTCGCATGATGTTGGCCCGATGCGTCTCGGCGGTTTTCACACTGATGTTGAGGGCTACCGCGACCTCTTTACTGCTCTTTCCTTCGGCGAGAAGTTGGACAATTTCTCTTTGTCGGCTGGTCAGACGATCGCGAACTGTGCCGCCGTTTTGCCCGGCGCGAGGTTTGCGGTTGCAAAAACCGTCGAGCATCATTTCCGAGACTTTCGCGGTGAAAAACGTACGGTGCATGGACAAAGCTTCCACTGCGTTTACCAGATCGCGGTTCGCGTCGGACTTAAGAACGTATCCGCGCACTCCGGCTTGCACTATTTCGTACACTAGTTCGTCCGAAAGGTGCAGGCTGAGTATTACAATTTCCGTATTTGGCAGCACCTTGCGAATCTGCCGTGCTGCTTCGAGACCGTTGAGTTCCGGCATCCCGATATCCATCACAACAACATCGGGCTTGGACTGGAGAGCCAGTGCCACGGCTTCGCGGCCGGTCTTCGCTTCGCCACAGACGTCCCAACCCCGGCGTTCGAGCAGAAGCTGACGCAAACCGGTCCGAACGACATCATGGTCGTCTGCAATCAATATCCGCATAAGCCGGGGCTCCCCCGTAAACGGCAGTATAGATTTTCATATTTAGCTGTGAGTGGACGGATAAAGACATACCCTGAAAGCTGTATTTTGCCGTTGCCCTTCCAAGAGCGCTGTCGCATTTCTTTCGCCCTTCACTCTGCCGCACAGGTAGACAGTGTACGGCATTGCAAACTTTCGAAGCTCACTCATTGGCTGTTACAGCATACCCTGGCCGCGACAACAGCAGTTCTCCATCGCGGATTCGATCGTTCCAACCAAGTCCAGGACCCGGTGTTTGGAAACGGTAGCATAAATGCCGACTCGGCGGGCGACGGGCATAATCTCTTCCATATCGCACAGCGTAAAAAGAATCAGCGGCACACGGGGATCAAGAATTGACATGCGATGGGCAACTTCGAGCCCGTCAATATCGGGCATCGTCAGATCGAGAACCACGATGTCCGGCCGCAACGATTGAAACTGCTTCACACCCGCGAGTCCGTTTTCGGCTTCTCCGCAGATCGTCCAATGACGGGTCTCCAACACCGCGCGGATCATGCGGCGCGTTATCTCTGAGTCCTCTACTACCAGGATCCGAACGCCCACCTCAACTCTCCCCGCACCTTTTATAGACCTTTGTTAAGTGAATCCAAATACATATTTTCCGTTAAATTTTCTGTGAACGCGCATGAGAAGCAACGCGCCCAGTGAGGTCATTAAACGGATTTCATCCTCCTACCGGATTAGCCGTATTGTGACGCCTGTCCAACTCCTTCAACCTGTGAATGAAGGTGTACCTTGAGATTGCTCCGAAATCACCTTGAAGCCGAGTTCGGATTTCCTCCGTCGCCGAACCCTGATCCGCGACCTCCCATACCACAGCCGCCAGAACCGCGATTACCTCCCGATCGCAGAGACCCGAAGCTACCTCCTCCTGATCCGGAGCCAGACTTCCCTGGCATACCGGAGCCCGCGGACGGCCGAGGCTCGCCTTTCCCATCACGCATCACATGAGGAATTCAACATCGCAGATCGCTCATCCACTGTTGTGTGCTAAATGATGCATGCCAAATAAATGGTTGCTTCAATGGGTCTTCGGAGGATGTACCCACTGGTTTAATCCGGAGGTTGCTGGCGGACCGAGTGAAGCATAGTCACCGCAAGAGCACTATACTGCAGATTCCCCATCATTGAAGTCTCCTTGAAGTCCGGATGGAACCGCTCGCGCCGCTCACGCACGCGAATCGACTGCCATTCCCGCAAACTCTGCGAACTGCACATGTAAATATTTTTTCGTCGGATTGATCGAAATTCGAGGAGGGAAATTCTAAGTCTTACTTTTAAAATAAAATGGCGGATGTGCCTGTAAGTCGGAGTCTGAGAAAACGCGTTGTAGCGCCTTAAGTTATTGAAAAATCGTGATTGCTTGACGCCTATAACACCGAAAAATGTTATGAGTGTCAGCAAAATTGGTTAGACGACCTATCATAAGTATTGATGACAGCACCGATGGCTAAGGAAAAAGATTTTCGTTGTGGCTGGATTTTTAGGCGATAGCGAGGACTGGTTCGAGGTCGAGCGCCCACTGGGAAAAAAGAGTTAAAGATGAGGGGCTCGCGTATTTTCGAGCCACAGAATGTTTTAGCCTGACTGGACAATTTAACGAGCTAGTCCAAAAAAATGGGCCGGTTGAGGTCAGGGAAAGCGCGAACGTACTACTTGAAGATTTGAAACTCATCATTAAAGCTCCCGATCTCCAAGCATTTTGCTTGGGTGTCTCTTTAGAAGACTACGTTGCCATAAGAAACGAACCTGACGGTCATTTGGTTTTACAATCCGATCCATACATACATGCCCAAGAAGTACTAATTTATATAGTAACACGAGTGGTTAATGCTTCCCCGTACCGATCTCCAGTAGCTTTCTCCTACGATGAACATAGCAAGGCCGTCGCACTAAGCGTCGCCTTATGAGTTAGGCCCCGCCACTAGCAGTAACTATTCGACCTATCTGTATCCGGTTTATGTCCGAGGACAGGCGCTGCTCGCGCAACACCAGGGCACAGCGGCCGCCGCAGAATTTCAGAAAATTGTGAACTAGCCGGGAGTCGTGTCAAACGAACCGATCGGCGCGCTCGCACATCCGGGACTTGCGAGGGCGCGTGCAATGAACGGCGAAACGGCAGAGGCGCGGACGTCCTACAACCAGCTTCTGTCGCTCTGGAAAGACGCCGACCCTGACATTCCCATCCTCATCGCTGCGAAGGCCGAGTACGCGAAGTTGAAATAGCTGTCTGATTCGGTGCGGAAAACCTAGATCAACGCAGAGCTGCCAGAATCGACATGCGTTTTGTCGTTTGAACACCATCAACCGTGCTCTAAAATTGCCGGATGAAATCATCTGCGCGATGGGTGCTTTTCGAATATAAAGGCCTTGGACTCGTCATTTTGTCGCAACCGTTCAAGACCAAAAAGTTGGCGGAGAAGGCGCGTCTCAAATATCCCGAACGCGAGCGTAGGAAGATTGGAATCGGCGTGGTTCGCGTGCCAAAGCAGTAGCCAAGAACCGGTCGAAATAGCAAGGCGGCTGAAGCCTATTCCCTGGAATTACAGGCTCTTCTGTATTGCATCCTACACAAGGATAAGCACTACTTTGTCGTGGCTAAAACCGTATTGATTGCCGATGACAGCGCCTCCGTACGTCTATCGGTTCGGCTTTTGCTTCAAGGTCGGCACGCGGAACTTGTAGTGCGCGAGGCTGTCGACGGTGTAGATGCTATCGAGAAGGCTAAAAAATCGAAACCCGATTTGATACTTTTGGACCTTGCCATGCCTCGGTTGAACGGAGCAGAAGCGGCTGCGGTCTTGAAGAATGAGATGCCGGGAACGCCAGTCATCCTATTTACCTTGACCGAACTGCATGTTGATAATCTGTGCGCAGCCATCGACGTTGATTTCATTTCGAAGGCGGACGGTGTCTCGAAGCTGCTAGAACGTGTCGATGCGTTGCTACCGCCAACTCCCCCGAGCGAAGGAGCAACCTTGTGGTAGGCACTTGGGCTAAGAAATTCACCTGATTGACGGACACAGAGGTCGGCCTAAATACTTCGGCAGATCAGACACGAACACTTAATTGGCCGGGACGCACAGCGATAGGGCTCGCGTCCTGCCCTGCCACTCCAGCTTTGTTCGTAATATCAGTAGAGGTAATCGTATGCGAGAAACCGTTGGACTCTTGCTGGTTGACGCGTGCAATTCAGCAGGCGAAGCTGAAGTACTTGTTCGTTCTCTCGTTTTAGACGCCACGGCGGGGTCTATCTCCTGACTCGCCGTGGTTTCAGAACTTTCTTTACCTTCTGCACTTGGAACCGGCTCCAACTTGCTTCCGATACCTGCGACAAGGCATTCATTGAATTCCCTTGATAGGAGCTGTGCGTCTCCACTAGAGTTAGGTTACAAGGAGCGCGGCTTGGGCCCGTCCTCAGCCTCTGTACAACGGGAGGCAAACATGAAAGTAGTTCCCCGCGAGCAGTCCGACCACCGGCCAGAACACGCACGCCACGTTTGCAATGTGTGTGGCGAGCCATCGGAAATGACTATCTGCGACGAGTGCTCAGAGCGCCTTCGCGTCGAGGCTCTGAACAGGAAGAAGCACGAGGAGCAGGGCGACGCGTGGTCGCACCGGGAATAGGCCATTACGTAGGCTGCATGAGACAACATGGCTGGCGAGTCTAACAGATATGCCAACCCAGTTGCCCATCGAGATAGACTCGGCTGAACGGCCAGAAGTCCCCATCGGAGGAAGTGTTCCTTTCTGAACATATCGGCCTTCGTTTGCGTGTTCTACTTTAGAAGTCGCCCTGCAATCCTCTTGCCCGGGCGTCGGAGGAAAGAAGCATGTCCCTAAAAATAACGAACAGCGAAGTAGATGGCGCGTCCGTGGTGGAACTGGACGGTCGTATAGTGTTGGGCGAAGAGAGCAATTCTCTCCGTGAGAAACTGAAGAGCCTGGTCGCCGCAGGAAGGAAGAAAATCGTCCTGAACGTGGGCAACATTAAATATATCGACAGCACGGGGCTAGGCACATTGGTCGCTGCGCATCTCAGCGCCAAAAGTCAGGGTGCCTCTGTGCGCCTCTGTCATCTGGGCAAAAAATTTCACGATATCATGCAAGTGACCAAGCTGCTGACCGTTTTCGACGTTTACGATGCACAAGCGGCCGCAGTCAGCAGCTTCCAGGCTGCCAAGGCCACTGCCGCCTGAGTACGAACAAAACCTCTCGTTTGGAAATGAAACGGCGCAGATTTACACTTGGCAGGTTGTCGAGATGCTGGGATAAAATCCCCGATGAAATCATCTGTGCGATGGCTGCTCTTCGGTAAGGGATGCGAGGCTTTTTCGGTTTCGGTGGGCGTTACAGTCGGAAGTCCCAGTTGTTTTCGTATCGTTCAGTCAATGGAGTAGGCACTCGATACTCTTCCGCAAGATGCGGTTCACGTAGCGCTCACAACAAACCGCATTGTTATCCTTTTTTCGCATCATCACGATTTTCCTTCGTTGACGGATTCAGCAGGTGGCATTCGGCGGGAATTATAACCGCAACGCAGCTTAAACACGAAAGCCTCCCATCCCTTACCGGGTGAGAGGCTTTGCGCTTTCCCGGCTAATCGTAGCCGTTACTTCTTGTCTTCTTTGCGCTTCTTAGCCCAACGTGCTTTAGCAAGCAGGGAAAGCTTCTTCCTCGCGGCTAGACTCATTGTCGGTCTGGTGCCGTTGACCTGCACCGCCGCGCTCTTGGTTGGCACCAGCGCACGACGGTAAGCGGCGATTCCCGCGTCCAAAGCACTAAGCTCCTTCGACAACTCGCTCCGCTTCGCTAGCAATCCTTCTAACACTGCACTCATTCTTTGTTTCCTCCTCGTTTGGGATTGTACTACGTGGGTGTAGGATGCGCGAAGGGAGGCAACGGGAAACGGCGCAAACCCAAATGCAGGAACGCACCCAAGGATGGGAGGCTTCACGCCGTTTACTGCTTCTTGTCTGAAGGAAGCCCCAACCTTATAACCTTATGGACAAAGCAATCGAATCGAGGGCGCAGCTTCCTGAATGCCACAGATGAAACAGCCAACCCATATGGCCTGATTCTTTCGGAGAAAGAGCGAGACTATCTACTGATACGCATCTTTTCTTGGAAAACTTGCCGTTTCTGCTCTCGAATATGACTTCCAAGTGTAAGCGTTTCATCGTATGAACCAACTTCTCCTTGTCTTTAATCTCGCGACCTCCGTACACTTAATTTCCTTTTCAATCCGATGCGATAGAAACAAGGCGCGCTTAGAGTGCTAAAACCCTTCCGCCAACTCTTGCTATCTACGTTCGTTGGAAGTTTGATTCTGCCGCCTTTGGCAGCCATATCCAGCACACGTAGTTTGGGTGGACATTTTTCTTTTGGCGCTGAAGTGAAAATCAGTCTTTATTGTCTTGGAGCAGTCGGAATTCTTGCTGGTTTCCTGATACTTCAAAGGAAATTTGCAAGCGCACTCGCGCGAGAATCAAAAGAGCAGGCCGATGCCCTGGATTCCGTGCAAGATTCGCTCGTTCCGTTTGCAATCGTAATTGCCGCTGCCTTGAGTCTGTTTCTGGAGCTGGCGGTAATCCGTTGGCAGGCGAGCATGTTTGAGTTCTTCGCGTTTTACAAAAACTTTAGCTTGCTCGCTTGTTTTGCGGGCTTGGGTATTGGCTATACGATCTCTAGAAGCCGCGAGGGGGTGTACTCTGTTTTTATAATACCTCTTTTCTCATATATATTCGCGCTACTAATTTTCTTATTGCACGGATTGCCAGTGGGACAGGCGTACAGCCTCGAAATGATTCCCTTTCACGATTAGATGACTTCTGCTTATCTGGTTGACTCAGCAAGCCCCAATAGGTAGTGTGAACGGGTGCCCAGACCGCCATTTCCCAAGACCCTGCGGCAATTTCAAAGCGACTTCGCTACCGAGGAAGCCTGCGAACGGTACCTCGCGCTCTGCCGCTGGCCCGACGGCTTCCTGTGTCCTCGCTGCGGAAATCGGCGGGCTTATGACCTGGTGAATCAACGACGGTGGCAGTGTGCCGGTTGCCGCCACCAAGTCTCGCTGACAGCCGGAACGGTTCTTCACCGGACCAAGGTCCCGCTGACCCACTGGTTTTGGGCCGCCTATCTGATGACCACGGACAAGCGCGGGGTTTCTGCCTTGCTACTCCAGCGGCAACTCGGGCTGTCCTGTTACGAGACCGCCTGGATGTTGCTTCACAAGCTGCGCCGGGCGATGGTGAATGTGGCCCGGGAACCGCTGTACGGCGAGGTAGAAGTTGATGAAACGTGGATTGGCGGAGAGCAGGCCGGCCTCCGCGGCAGCCGCCAGCTCAAGGGGCGACGGGCGGGGCTGGTTCTGGTCGCAGTAGAAAGGCGTGGCAGGGGCTCCGGCCGCGTCCGAATGAAAGTGATCCCGGATTTCAGGAGCAAGACCATCCTCCCCTTCCTCCACCTGAACATCTCTCCCGGTTCGACTATCTACACGGATGGCCTCCAGAGCTTCGAGGGTCTCACGGAAGCTGGCTTCAAACATATCGCCCGCACTCAACCGCTACGATCCGCACTCCGCAAAGGCGCGAAGT
>Ga0137358_10002662_pt1 | contig 10195 bp, 11 predicted proteins | sample Mad1_20_16metaG_FD_105551 | JGI IMG/M metagenome (GOLD analysis project Ga0137358, IMG submission 105551) | Vadose zone soil microbial communities from Angelo Coast Range Reserve, California, USA - Mad1_20_16 metaG | ecosystem: Environmental > Terrestrial > Soil > Vadose zone | place: USA... | reverse complement strand
TCCACAGCAGAATGAGGGTGCAGAAGTGATACCTGGCAAATTTCATTGGGGTGCTGATGAGTGATAACGAGTGCCACAAGACTACTTTGTCAGGTACACTGGCAGTAGTAGTATGGCTTGTGATGAAACTTCAGTTCCTCCTCGAATGGCCTCTGAGTCGGCAACCAACAAGCATATTCAAATTTCGACGAACTCCAATCGATGATCATGATACACCCAGAGCTGAATTCCCACGATACCACTGGCAAAGCAAGGAGGCATAAGAAGCTCGTGTCCACATCATGCAAAGCAGACTTGGCCAGCCATCCTGCATTTATGCGATCTAAGAAGGAGAGATTTTAAGATAATTTCAGCAAAATTTTGGGGATACAGTATTGGAATCATCCTATGAGGAAGATAACCTGTGATTATATAATAATCGCACTTATGAAAGGGTTATCAAAATACTACCTACTTACGAGAAAAAAACCCCCCGAAAAATAATCAGGGTCCTACTTGTGAGCTAGCCGATGTCGGCAACGCCCATGCAGCCAACTTAAATGATGACCCGCACGTGTGTGGGTTAGCTTTCATCTTTTGCTCCACCGCCCATAAGAGTACGTACGTAGCGGAACGTTTCATGAACTGACACTGATGTTCGGAGCATCAGTATGAAGACGTCTTCCTGGACCTTGGCACTGGGGAGTGTGCTCTCTCGGCCCGTCGTAAGTTCCAAATCAGGCCCCTCCACCCCACACTCCCCTTGTACCCTTCGGGCGAAATAGTTCCAGAAAGTGAGCAAGACCCCCAGGCGTTTAAGAATGCCACACTCTGCCCTGTACCTTTTTAGGGTGGCGCGTAACTTAGTTTTCGTTACAGTACTTCATATAGATTATAGATACATGTTGCGACCATATCTTTCGCTTTGATGACTCATCGGTCATCAACTAGGCATTCAACGACCCCGGATGGGGTGATATTGTACAGTATATCCGTAAGGAAACGGGCCGCCGACTCAACGACAAGCTCAAGTATTTGGGTAGATCAATGCAGGCAAACTTGATGTCCCAACGTAGGTTACAGTATTCCACGGATCCATTTTTCTCTTAATAAACCGGGACATGGCCAACTTGAGGAGGGTAACATGCACAGGTGCCGCACAGTAATCACAATGACAAATTAAAGTAGGGGTTGACGCCAACTCCGAGCCTCCGGGACCTATTCGTCCTTAGGAAACTCGGGGTGCGGAGGCAACCAGGAAGGTACTCTAAAGCCAAGCAGAGTATCATTAAATTCTGTTTAATGTATATCCGGGTAACCGTAACCCCATCTTGTACTGTTATTGTTATTGTTTCAAGAAACACCCTTGACATGGAGAAAGGGTGAAAAGGCCATAAATGTTTAACACGAAGACAAATTTTCTCATAGAACCAGAGCCAGGGGGCCCAGGCTCCGTCACATTAATATTGTTCCCTGGTGTGATGAATAGCAACTACGTCATTGGACGTTGGCCCTCGTTACGAACTTTTTTATTTAGTGCAACCGACGATTATGACTCTGACCATCAAATGTAGCGTGCCATCGTAAAACATGAATCTATCGCTGACCAATGCCATGGCAGCTTCTAGTCTCTAGTCGGTAGTCGGATTACGGGCTGACCCACTCAGATAACCGCCGAGGACGCCGACTGGCCACGTCATGGTCCTTAATCTAACCAGACGCAAATCACGCAGCTGATTACATCAACCGGCGAAGTGTGACTGAAGGAAAAATCGCATAGGATAACCAAGGCGGTGGAGTGGCAAGTCTGGGCGGCGCATTACAGTAATAGTGGCGGTCAAGGGAAAATCAGACATTGGAGCTCCATTCCAGTGCCAGATATCAGCAGAGTGGAATTGAATACCCAATACTCAGGTTTCAAGGATGGACAGAGCATAGCAGAGCATCTTATATGTTATCCGAGGGCTACTGCAGCGCTTACAGAGACATCGAGCTGGGATGAATGTTGATTCATGTATGAAAGCCTTCACAAACTAAGACGTCCCGGTTCGGTGAAGAAAAGTGGATCCAAACCCGACTCCGATCAGTATTGGGAAGCGGCTGCCTGGCACTACAACAAAGATTACTGAGAATCAACACATGAATCGCAAGAGTGAAAGCTTACAGCCTTGAGCTGTTCGAGGTACCACGAACAGCTGGGCAAGTCGGCCTTCTCGATACACTTCGAAAACTCCTTTGCCTGCACCTCACAGCTAGACGCAAATGAGGAAGTATTTTGCTGCGCGGGCGCTTGATGCTGCTGTTCTACAGGAGCAGACTCGGAGCGGCCGCCGAAAAGCATCGACGAGATGCCGTGGCCAATAGTTGATCCGACAGCGACGGAGCCCGCGGTGGCAGCCATCTGCCCAAGTAGACCAGGACCAGAGGAGGTCTTGGCTTGCGTAGGGGCCGAGGTTGGCGCAGGTGGCGCAGGGGTTGAATGAGCCTGCTGGGTAGGATAGGCCGCTGTGGAAGCGCCACGCGAAGGTGCGCTGGACGGTGCAGGCGCCGGACGAGAAGTCGTAGGGCGAGAACGAGAACGAGACTGACGCTAAATAAACGTACATTGGACTTCTGTACTGACTACGAAACGGTGAGGGACTCACAGGCATTGGGGTTGATGCTGATGACGACAGAGAGCGAGTGAAGAAGCCGAGCGACGCGAATGCCAGAGTAAAAATCAGACCGTGTGAACATATCACGTGCGCTCGAGCACCCCTGCAAATACACCAAATCCGAGCCCATCACTGGCAAGTCCTAAGCATGGCAGCGAGAGTAACTCAATATTCTACGCAAGTCTTGCGTGTAGGACAACAAATGCTGCCCGTTCCTCCAGTGCATCGAGGAGCAATGCTCTCGTCGCTAATATGGTCATTGTCTAATCCGTCTGCGTCTTTGCCTTACCTTAAACCCACCCCCTCCCCCGCGCCAGCATTTTCCCAAGTCATAAAACGAGGAATGGCCACGATGCCAGCTTCGAAACATTCAAAATCACTGGAATCTGAGGAGGATGCGTTGGCCCGGCTTCATCGTGCTGTCCGTGATGGCGAGTCATTCATTGACATGTGGTCTCTCCCTTTGGAAACACTAGGTGTGTGACGATTGTTGTGGGTTTTTGGGGCCAAACGCTAACTGGTGCCAACAGACGTCCATATTCCGTCCTTTCCTGCACGGGCTGAAAACGCCACACTCCGTGATCACATCGCTTTGCTCCGAGACAACTTCTTAAATACATTAAAGAACATTTCGAGGTGTGACTCCTTTTCTCTATCTGTCCAGTCCCCGGTTCCTGGAGAATTGCCACTACTTTACATAGTACTGTTTTGTGCCATCCCGCTCCGGCACGCCTCCGCCCTTCTTTTCCCAAAGGAATCAGATGTGCTAACTAATTTCAGCATGCGCAAACTTGTCCAAGAAAACGCGCTTCCTGGAAGGGATATATCATCCGCGCGTTCTTTCCAGATTTTCCAGACCCAATCCACAAAAGATAGCGCCTGGGTAGCACCATTGCGTGCCACCCTTCTCGAAAATTACAGGCGTGTAAACAACGCCATCGCCGAGTGAATTTCATCTCATTCTCACATTGTCCTCACCTCCGCTTACTCTGTCCTCAGAGGTGATTCCAAAATGCTTACCTCGTTGACGACACATGAGTATGCCAAATCCTCTTCAAGGAAGTTACGCAATCTTCATCCCGTCGGGAGACCGGCTGTGTACAGGTGGCGGCTCGTTTCACAGCCTTCGCCTGTGCGTATCATTAGTATTCGCACCGTGGAAGGACACCTTGGTCTGCAACCAATTCGCACGGGCAATTCCCTTTATGTGAATGTGCTTGCACGCTTCGACACGATGCAGGCGCTGACCAGACGCGGGGTCGCATCAACGGTCGAACCGAAACATATTGTTGAGTACCTATTGTTTGAGAAGCGGATGTGGTACGATACCCCCTGGGTTATTAAGGGCCAGTTGCATGTGGACCGGTAGTAACTTATACTCGGCGATAATATATATCGACCATTTGTTTTGGTACGTACCCTATTGCGACGACAACTTGAGAAATACTGTACACACTCCAGCTCAATAATCATGCACCTACTACAATAATCAGCTGCTTCACCTTCGCCACAGGTGAGCTATCTCTCCAATATTTTTCCGGGAACTGCATCGCCACCTCCCTTTCTTCGTTTGTGCGCTCCTGCATCGCAGTCTCGTACTCCCGCACGTGCTCAAGTGTCTTCGCCTTGGCAAGCGCGAGGCATAGATCCGCGTAGGCTTGTGTCGCTTGCACAGCCGACTTATATGGGTATAACATACGTGCCTCTCGGTACGTTCGACGCCACTGCAAAAGAGGAAGGTACGCGCACTGCTGTGCAACGGCACTTCGAGGGATGAGCACTAAGTTGCACGCGTTCATTGGTGCTCCCGGTGCTAAGGGATTCGTCGTGCATCCGGGGCACTCCGACGCTGCGGCGGAAGGGTCTTGCTCATCCCTGCGATGTGAGACCTTCAGAAGTGGGCGGTGGGAGGTCCTCACTGTGCCATGCTTGTCCATTACTTTCCGTTCTTCGCCCCTTGGATGCGCGGTCTGTTGCGCAGTCTCCAATGCATACTGCCCGAATTCGGGGTCCATGGCGAGGAAGTCCCCGAGTTCGTGAAATGCTGACGTAGACTTGCGTTCGAAGACGGACACTGTGACACCTTGCAGCTAGAATACCCACGCAAGAACAAGGCCGCCAAGGCCGGCTCCAACAACAGCAATGGAGAACGGCGACACGGGAGTCATAGAACTGATCGCTTAAAGGAACAAGCAATTTTCAGGACGCTGCGCCGAATGTTTGAGGTATTGAGGTACAAGTGTCGATAAATTTTCATTACCGTAACCATCAGAACTTACTGCTAAAGGTCGAGTAGACGTCATCGGCGTCATATCCCGAGTGAAGGCGAGACCTGAGAAATGTGAAAGACCTAAATGTGATGGGCCTAAGCTACTGATATTAATATTGCTTACATCATCCTTATAAATCATGTCCCATGACCTGATGATATCAGCCTCCTTCCTTCAATCCCTTAACTTATGCGAGGACCTCGAGGCGCGCATACACGTCAACATGACAGAGTACACAGGCAATACAGTATGTCTATCACATACTGTGGACACCGAGGTCCCCGTTCTTCCGAGACCTTGATCGCCGACTCCCGGAGCAATCAAAGCGGCGATACTCGATCGTCTCGACACGCGGCACAACTTGCACTGTATTGTGCCGGAGACGACGAGACATGAGCGCTTGAGCTGGTTCTTCCGTGCTGACTTCCGACCGGGAAGCAAGGCATTGATGTGAATAGCGAGGAGAGTTATGAATTGAGTGGCGCTGAAGTAAGTTGGAGACCCGACTGGAGGAGGCGCACGCCACACGACCACCCGACCCCCTTCCCGCAGGCCGATCACAAGCCTTGAATGTGGTATCCAGCTATCACGCTTTGGGGCTTACCGTAATGGAATCTTCCACACCTCAATTTGCCCCCACGTATTCTAGGCCCTGCTTTTAGACAGCATTTTCCCTCCAAGGCCGAATTTGTGTGGATACTGTAACAGCGCATCAGAAGACGTCATCAGTTGAACTCCTAGACTCCTTGGATAGTAGGCTGTTAACCGCCGACGCCTGCATAGGTGGTTTTGCTCTACAGTGCATTGGCTTAGGCCATTAACCGACCTGCTGTGCCCTCTATGTATTTTCCAGGGTCGCGGCGTTCGCCCGAAAGCCGGAAATATTATCCCATATTGGCATCCTGTTGTGTGCCTGTCAGCTTATTTTAGGTCATGATTGCCTCCTGTGGCGAGTATCCGATTCGCTGTTTCCCGGCGCCGTCTGACTGACCAGGCTGACCAAGGATTCCGGAAGCCCGAAAGAAAGAAAGGGTAGTCTACTAGCGTCAATCAGCCATGCCAAATGGTCGTTTATGATTATCACGGCAGTCTTCCTTCGTTAAAACCGATAAATACATGACTCCTGTGCTACAGTTTTCTTTCTCACGTTCGCCTATCTTTTACCCGTTCAGCTTCACCACAGGGCATATCATCATGGAGCTACCATTCCGTGCCCGCGACGTTGGTGGAGGGCCCTCCCGTTATCACCACCAATCTTCATCCAGCGCCTCCTTTCGACGTACTTCCCACACCACCGACCTGACGTCTCCAACTCATGATACATCGAGACAAGCAAGCCTTCACTTGGATTTTATCATCGTTGGCGGCGGTTTGTCCCTGCTTGAGTTACAATACTGAATACTACTTACAACCGACACTACCTTCATCAGGAATCGCCGGACTTTCTGCGGCATACGCCCTCGCTGCGTCGGGCCATCGCGTTCAAGTACTTGAGCAAGCGCGTGGCCTGAAATGCAAACCTGGAGGCGCACAACTACCCCCTAATGCGACTAGAATCCTAACACACTGGGGAGTTGGAAAGGAGCTAGTACAAAAGGCTTCGACCACCGCGTCATCTTCTATCTTAGACCGTGAGTATCACGAGCTTCAGCAATTATTGTCTTTGGCCGCATACACGCCACGAGAATGCTGACCAGCCGGTGTTTTGTGTGTTCGAAAGTGAAGACGGGAAGATCACTCGGCCAATCTGAGTGGCAAACGGCCCTCATCGAGGAGATGGGTTCATCATATTTTATGCTGCACGTAAGTACAATGCTGCACGGCACGCTCATTGTATGACACTAAATTCCACGATGGTCAGCATGCGGACCTAATTGAGATTCTGTTTCGCCTCGCTTCGGCTGCAGGAGCGCGCGTGAATTTTGGCGTGACTGTCGAATCGGTGGAGCCCGCCCGTGAAACTCCGCCTGAAGCTCGTAAAATAGGCATCCCAATCGCCGGGCCTGCTTCGGGCACGTTGCGACCCACTGTGAGGCTCAAGACCGGTGAGATACTCCATGCCGATGTCATCATAGGCGCCGATGGCCGGCGAAGTGTCGTACGCCGCGTGGTCACAGACGAGGATGAAGAACTGGAGACGACATCGTATGGCTTTAGCCATTACGCAGGTAGCGTACCGATGACCGAGATTCGCAAACACGCACCGCTGAAACAACTCATGGATGTCGGTTGGCCAATCTGGTGTGGAGATAGGTGTGCTGTAGCTGGTACGTCCGACTCCTTTCATCCCGGAAATGGTCCTTCCTTTTGCTGATTGTCAGTGGTTCTTCTGGGAATCTAGCATATCCCGTAGTGAGTCTGGATACCCTGGATGCCGTTCGGGAATGAACGTGAACTAATAATCCCGGGGCCTTCTTTCACAGCGACGGCACCAGGAATTCGTTGTCCATGTGTGGTGGGGAGATAGCAGTGGGTCTACAGCGGCGGCAAGGCCGGATGTAATTGACAGTTGGGACCCAACGACCTCATTGACTTCATTAAAATACAAGGAAGGGCAGATGGATCCGAGGTACGTTAGGCCGTGGATCCCGCGACGCCGCAGCATAAATTCAAATTACCGGATCTCTCGTTTCGCAGGTTGCGCTACTTGTTCGACAAAGTCTGCCCCGTTTCACGACAGTCGTGTTACAAGATTCCACTTCCCGAAACCTGGGTGGACGATTCGGGGAGCATCATACTCATCGGTGAAGCTGCGCATCCACAAGGTGTAAGTGTATCGTCCATTTTACCCCCCCATCCACTAAACCCCTCATCTTATCCGTCCTATTATCTGACCTTCTGACTGCATACTAGCCTGGTACACTCTATGGCCCCGCCCTCGCCTTGGAGGATGCCGCCCTACTGGGCGCGCTGTTCTCACGCCTGCGGAGCCCGGATCAGATTGCGACGCTTTTATACGCTTATCAGGACCTGCGCAAGGGTCGCGCGGATATGGTGGTGGCAATGGAGAAGCAAAACGCCGATGTGGCGTTTTCCTGTCCATCGCGGGTCCGTGACGGACTGGTTCGCCTCATTACGGTCCCCGCAGATGCGCTCGATGTGCCATCGGGAAGTGGACCGACAGAGGCCGAGCTTGCGGAGATTGCGGAGATATGGGGCTACTTTGCGATTGACGCCGCTGATGAGTGGTGGGTGGAGTGGGGATTGCTACGCGAGCGGTCACAGCTAAGGAAGTAGACCGGAACTGGGACTCGGACGTGGATTAGGACACTGGTGAATGCACCCACGATCTCTTTGAGGTGGCCTTTCGATGTCTATGTGGCTTTCCCTTCAATGGGCGCCACGTTTGTAGGACTACGGGGTGTCTTTGCGGATCTATTGGCATCGGGGCGCGCGCACGTCAGTCATATCTATTGCCTGCCGTGTTCCCCACCCGCAACCCCACCTTGACCGAATGACTTTCTTCGTTGATTCTCGTCGCAGATTGTTCATTCCCTTGACACCAAAAACCTTTATAGACCATGGCAGAAGGGGATTCTGTCATTTGTGCTCGTGATGCCGCCTAGTGTGCACCCGTTATCCTCAGGTGGACCGGTGTGTATTTTGCGCCGTCCTCCGATCGGAAAAGTGTAGTAATAGATGCTTCTTGTGCAGATGCCAGCTGTCGCCGTGCTGAGGCAAGAAGGCGGCGAAAAAGTGACGTGTGTGGTCGAGACAGGTAGTATTCCATTAAAATGACCATGTCGCCCATTCACACACGTGTAAGACGAAAAAAATGCTAAATTATGTAGTCGGCTGTGCATTATTTGACATACACAGTTGCGCTGGATTTATTATCCGTCTTGCTATGCCGCATCTTTTCACCTTTGCGGGCAGGTTTCTCCGCTCAACTGCGGACAATCAGGATGCTAAAACATTTGTGGGCCCACGTATCGACGCCAGCTTCTTTGATGATAGACATCCGCACCTCTCGGCGGTAAAATATATCGTACAGGCTAATCACCACATTTGCGAAAGCGGCCACCAATCTATCGACCGGGGATCATCGTGTACTTGCAACACTACCCCACACATTCGTTCATTCACCCTCTCACGCTTCTCACTCGCCGTGAAACGTGACGTTGCGCTTAGTTATTGCGGAGGTAATCCGTCCACCATTCCTCAAAGCCGCCCGTCCCAAGCCCACCTTCGACGCCCAAGTCTTCCGTCTCACGCAGATACAATTGCGTATTGCGTGGGCGTGGTGTAGACCCTGTTTCCAAACATAGATACGAGATACGAGAAACACAGATCAGATCGCCGGGGCTGGTGAAAAATGATGCAACGTAGATCGCCCGTACCTGGAGGCGGCGGCCCAGCATCAGGTATGATGTGTGCGTGGGGAAGGCCCAGAATGCGAGCGAATACGAGGCATATCTCGTACTTTGTGAAGGGCTCCTCAGCTGAGTAATGTAATATCGGGGGAAGCCGTGCGCTTCTGGGTCTTTCTGGCTCGCGAATAAGGAAGAGGCAAGCACGATGGGGTCGTCTCCGAGTCAGCCCAAGACATCGAAAGAGAAGAGAACGGTTCGTACTCGCAAGACGAACGAGGAAACTGGCAATGTCGAGTACGTTGGTAGGGAACCGCGTCTGGTAATGATCCATGGTGTACTTCTTGCCCGATTGGTCTCGCACGACGTCGACTAGGATGTTGACGGCCGAATCTGCGTTCGATGGAGCTGGGCCGTATCTACAATGCATCTGGTGATGAGCTCGATGGCCATGCGGTTCAATGGACGACTGAGGAGACAAGACACACAAGATGGGGACGCGCAAGACGACTACATGTGCACCCTCGACACCGAGCACTGCGAGCTCAGCATCACGCTTAGTAATAGCATACACGTTTACTGGGTTCGGTTGTGCTGAAGGCACATAGGGTGGCGAATTACCGTCAAAGACATAGTCTATGAATAACGCAGGTGTGAGAGCCAACGCAAAAAAAAAAGGAAAGAATAATTTTAAGGGAGTACCTGTGGAGATAAAGACGAGAGTAAATCCGAGCTCTTTGGCGAGAGTGGCGAGGTGCGCAGGTACGTCGACGTTCAGCTACGAAAATGAACAGAGATGGATGCGCGTGTGAGGTCAAGTCAGTCAATTGATCGGGAGAGGAGGGAGAGGAGACCTTTCTCGTGCCCTCTGGATCCTAGTACGATGATAACGCGTCAAGAAGAACACTCTTGTTGGGCCCACAGCGCACCTTTTCGGCAACATCAGGCTTGCGCTCCGCAGCACAGTGTATCACCCCTGCAG
>Ga0137358_10002661_pt1 | contig 10195 bp, 5 predicted proteins | sample Mad1_20_16metaG_FD_105551 | JGI IMG/M metagenome (GOLD analysis project Ga0137358, IMG submission 105551) | Vadose zone soil microbial communities from Angelo Coast Range Reserve, California, USA - Mad1_20_16 metaG | ecosystem: Environmental > Terrestrial > Soil > Vadose zone | place: USA... | reverse complement strand
GGCGGCGAGGCCGACGCGCCGCAGATCACCACCGCCCAAGACTGGCATGTCGGGTTCGAGCCGGGGCCTGGAGACAATCCGACCGATCTCCCGCGCCGTAAGCCCGACTATTGCCTCAACCTCGGCATCACCTGGCCCGGTCTCGTCGCATTGGAAATCAAGGGCCGTGTCCCCGGGCTCTCGTTCAAATCGTTCGGTGCGTTCGTCGCCGGAGCGGCGGCTCGCGCGGAACTGGTGGGCGACACCGGGCCGAGCGGGCCGGGGAACTGGATCGGTGGCTTTGGCACAGGTGCCGACCACGTCCTGCTGACATTGCACGCCATCAGCCCTGAGGCAATGACAACCTATAGCGACCGCCTTTCCGCTCTGTTCGCGGACCGTGATGCGTTTCGGGAGATCTGGCGTCACGACGGAATGGCGCTGATGGAAATGCGGGATGGCAAGCCCGTTCCCACCTCGAAAGTCCACTTCGGCTATACCGACGGGATCAGTCAGACCACCATCCGCGGCGGACCGGAACGCTATCCGCCGGATCATCAGAAGCCATGCGAGCCCTGGCTGTTCGTCCTGCTGGACGAAGCCGAGAACTATTTTGTCCCGGAGCCGCGGGAACTCGGTCTGAACGGCAGTTTTGCGGTCTTCAAGATGGCCGAAACGGACGTCGTCGGGTTCGAGAATTTCCTGCAGTCGAATAGGGACAAGATCGATCCCGAACTCCTTGCCGCCAAGATGTGCGGACGGTGGCGCAACGGCGTTCCCCTCGCGCTGTCGCCCGACACAGACACCCCCCCGGGCGGGATCTCGCCCGAGCAATTGAACAATTTCGAATACGTGAACGCCGATGGGTCGGGCGATCCGAAGGGCGTGCGCTGCCCGGTTGGCGCGCATATGCGCCGCATCAACCCCAGGGGGCAGCCGGTCACGGGCCAAGGTCAGCCTGGCGGCAGCAACAATACCCACCGACTGATCCGCCGCGGCATGCCGTACGGACCGGTCTACGATCCGGCTCGACCCTATGACGGCGTCGAACGCGGGCTGCTGGGCTATTTCATCAACTCGAATATCGAGAACCAGTACGAGTTCGTGCTGAGCCAATGGGTGAACGACGGCGAATTCGCTGGGGCGGTTAGGCTGCACCCCAAGTCGAAGGATCCGATGATCGGAACCCAGGACCCGGCCGAGAGCATTTTCATGATCCTGCAGGCCGACGGCGGGCCTTCCGATCAGGCTCACGGGGCTCAATACCTTCGTGACGACGAAGGCAGCCGCGTACTGCTTTCTCCCGAGCGTCACCGCCATCAAGTTCATCGCCAACTTGGCGTAAGGCGGGTCGGGGATCAGTTGAGGACCTCCCGTGCTGTTTGTGACCAGATTGTTCGGGGTGACCGGCAGTGAGGCTGAGCGGAACCTCGGTGCCGAGCAGGCCTACACCGAGGAGATCGTCGAAAAAATTCTTCTGATGCAGGCGAATGCTGCTGCCAAACAGCACCGGCCGCTCGGCCGCGGAACCCACGCGAAAGGTGTGACCGCTCGCGCCCAATTCGAAGTATTCGATGTGACCGTCGGACGGGACCGTGCGCTGGCAGAGCGGCTCGCGCGGGGGATTTTCGCCACGCCTGGCATCTATCCCGCGACTGTCCGATTTGCCAATTCAGACCCGCAGGTAAATTCCGACTTCAAAGCGGACGTCCGCTCGCTGTCCTTCTTTGTCGATCTCACTCGCGACGGGACGGCTGCCCCGGCGGCCGGCGTCGAGCGACAGGACTTTTCGCTACAAAACGCAGCGACTCTGCCGATAAACGACGCACGCGCATTTCTGGCGACCATGAAGCTGCTGACGGCATCAAGCCCAGCCAAGGGCCTGTGGTCGCTTTCGTTCCGCGACAAATTGCGAGTGCTGAGAACGCTCGTATTGGCGCAATTACAAGCGCGTCAGCCACTCAAACCCTATCAGCAACTGCGCTATTGGAGCACCGTCCCCTTTCGCCACGGCCCGGTGGACGTGGTCAAGCAGTCGGCGACCCCGTCCCCGGACAATCCCTCGCGTCCGCTGCAAAGAAACAATGCGGACGCTCTGCGGGACGAACTGGTCCGCCATCTCGACGAAGATAGCGCGATGAGCAGCTTCGACTTCGGGCTCCAGTTCCTCGACACCGGCAAGATGACCTACTGGGGTAAGTGCCGGGACGCGAGCTTCTGGACCGAAAACGCCAGTATCGAGTGGAACGAGACGCAGGCGCCGTTTCACACGGTCGCGCGACTTTCCTTGCTGCCAAAATCGCAGCTCACGACGGAGGCGAGCGGGGCGGTGTACTTCGACGTAACCGTGAACTCGACCGCTGACAGCACTCCCCTCGGGAGCATCAATCGCGCACGGTGGCCGGCAGAGGCGGCGAGCAGAAAGTCGCGCATGCGGACGGACAGCGGCGGCGAACCGCAAACGTCGTCGCGCGAGCCTCATCGCGACGGACTTTAGCTTCCATGGTTGATATCCTTGGCAGACGCCGATCTGTAGCAGAACAGACATGCGTTTGTCAATATAGTAAATTCATAAAATGGTCACCATATCGTCCCGATATCGCAACACAGAATTGGCGGACGCCGCGGCTGAAGCGCACGGTCGCGCGGCCGCGAGTCAGCCACGTCGCATTCACCGGACCGCGCTCGACAACCCACCGGCGTTTGTATCAGAAAAGATATTGACTTGTCAATATAGAAAATGATATAACAGCAAGATACGTCGTCCCAAAATCGCAAACTAAATCGGTCCGCCATGCGCCCATCAGGCCTCCCTGCTCCCTCCCTCAGAGCGGTAAATCGGCTCCCTGCTATGCACGTGTCATTCTGGGTCTTGGCGTTTGATATGAAAGGACTTATGGCCGCTTGGAGGGTCGCGGATCGATTTTTCTCCCTGCTCTCAGGGAAGGGCCGGCTAGCGCCGCCCGACGGTGGGCGCGGGCTTGGTGCCGACGGCGCAATGCAGCGGGTGCGCCATGAACAAGAGCCCCTCGGCTGCCGCACGGTCGCGTTCCGCGTGCCACAGCGGCAGCTCGTCCGGCGACAGCAGCGACAATATGTGGTCCTCGCGGTTGCGCCAGATCGGGCCGCCCGGGCGGTCGAGCGTCACCATCGAGGGAAAGCAGACGAGGTCGAGGAGCCCGGCTTCGCGCATTCGCCGATAGAGGCTCCTGTCGGCAACCCCGGCGGGAGCAACGGAATGGGGCGGGGCGTCAACCTTGCGGCGGATCGGTTCGGGCAGATCCAAATTCCACCACTGCGGCATGTCGAGCGCCCGCACGACGAGCCCGACCCGGCCGCCGGGCCGGACCACCCGGATTGCCTCGGCGATTGCCCGACCGGCGTCGCATTCCTCGAACACCGTGACCGAATAGACGCAATCGAAGGCGTTGTCCTCGAACGGCAGCGCCTCGGCATTGCCGTGCGTGAATTGGATGGCGCCGGCGAGCTCCTCCGCCTCGGCCAATTGCGCGGCCTCGCGCAACAGAAACGGGTTCACATCGGCGGCGGTAATCGGGTTGGCTCCACCGAGGCGCCGCGCCAGCAGCCGGACCAACGATCCGGCCCCGCAGCCGATTTCGAGGATGGTCTCACCCGGCCGCGGCGCGATCACCTCGATCAAGGTCCGGAACATCGCCTGATAGCTCGCCATCTGCGCCCGATCCTCGAGCGAGGCGACCCCACCCAGATGCGGCCCGCCAGTCGTGACCACCGTGAAGCGCTCGGCGAGGCGCGGAATGGCCGGGTCCCACTGCGAGGGAGCGAGAAAGAACGGCAACAGGATCAGCGCCGGCCCGGCGCCCTCGACGCGGTAGGAAATGCCGGCATGGGTTCCCACTTTCGGCGCGGCGGAGCGCGGCACATCAGCATGGCGGCCATTTGCAGCGAGGCGGCCGAGGAACGCGATCATCCGCTCGGCGATCTGATCGGTCCGCTCGGCGACGGCATCGCTCCAGCTGCCGGGCGCCGAGTACCCGGTGAGCACGGTACGCTCGGCAGAGGGCAGCCGTGCTGCGGCGCGCGCAGTCGCTTCAGCCGCCGGCCCGCGCTCCCCGGAGATCATCAAGACGCGATCGCCGATATCTGCGAAGGGCGCGGGATCGAGACGGCTCGGCACGCACAGCACAACGCCAGCCAGGCGCTTTGGGTGTCCTACCACCATGCCCGATATGTCGCGTGGGATCGGCGTACCGAAATGCGCGGCACCGAGACCGAGGTGATCCATCAGCGCCAGCAGCCGATCGGTCGGCGACAAACCGGTCTCGTGCGCCACGGTGCCCTCCCACAGACGATTTCCCGACCCTAACGTTGCAATCTCGTACGATCAACGCTGACAGCGAGGCCGATTCTGGACAACTTCACCTATGGACTGCGATAACGCCGTGAGCCGCCCTTGTATGGCGGCCGCGCAGGGCCAGAATCTTTTCATGCAGACCGCCAACGACATCCGCGCCGCCTTTCTCGACTATTTCGGGCGCAATGGGCACGAAATAGTGCCGTCGAGCCCGCTTGTGCCGCGCAACGATCCGACATTGCTGTTCACCAACGCCGGCATGGTTCAGTTCAAGAACGTCTTCACCGGGCTCGAAAAACGGCCCTACCAACGTGCCGTCACTTCGCAGAAATGCGTGCGTGCCGGCGGCAAGCACAACGATCTTGAGAATGTCGGGTACACCGCGCGGCACCACACCTTCTTCGAGATGCTCGGCAACTTCTCGTTCGGCGACTATTTCAAGGAGCGGGCGATCGAGCTCGCCTGGAACCTGATCACCCGCGAGTTCGGGCTCGCCCGCGAACGCCTGCTCGTGACGGTCTACGCCGAGGACGACGACGCCGCCAGGTTGTGGGCGAAGATCGCCGGGCTGCCGGATGCGAAGATTATCCGCATCGCCACTTCGGACAATTTCTGGGCGATGGGCGATGTCGGGCCGTGCGGTCCTTGCTCTGAGATCTTTTACGATCATGGCGAGGCGATCCCGGGCGGCCCGCCAGGGAGCGCCGACGCCGAGGGCGACCGCTTTATCGAAATCTGGAACCTCGTCTTCATGCAGTACGAGCAACTGGGCACCGGCGAGCGGGTGCCGCTGCCGCGCGCCTCGGTCGATACCGGCATGGGGCTAGAGCGCATAGCGGCGGTGTTGCAGGGCAAGCACGACAATTACGACATCGACCTGTTTCGTGCGCTGATTTTGGCGTCTGCCGAGGCATCCGGGGTCGCCGCCGATGGCGAGCACGCTGTATCCCATCGCGTGATTGCCGACCATCTGCGCGCTTCGGCATTTCTGATCGCCGACGGCGTGCTGCCGAGCAAGGAAGGACGCGGCTATGTGCTGCGCCGGATCATGCGACGGGCAATGCGCCACGCCCATATCCTCGGCTGTCGGGAGCCACTGATCTGGCGCCTGGTGCCCGCATTGGTGCAGCAGATGGGTGCCGCCTTTCCCGAACTGTTGCGGGCGCAGCCGTTGATTGCCGAAACCTTGCGGCTCGAGGAGACCAACTTCAAGCAGACGCTCGATCGCGGTCTCCGCCTGCTCGAGGAGGAGACCGCCCGGCTCGGTCCCGCCGACCCGTTGCCCGGCGAGATCGCGTTTCGGCTCTACGACACCTTTGGGTTTCCGCTCGACCTCACCGAGGACGTGCTGCGCGGACAAGGCCGCAGGGTGGCGATCGAAGGCTTCGAGAAGGCGATGGCGCGGCAGCGCGAAGAGGCGCGCAAGAGCTGGGTCGGCTCGGGTGAAGCAGCTACCGAGGCGGTCTGGCTCGGGTTGCGCGAGGAAGTCGGGGCTACAGAGTTCCTCGGCTATGAAACGGAAACTGCCGAAGGCGTGGTGCTGGCGATCATGCGGGGCAACGAGCGCGTCACAGAAGCAGCTCTCGGCGACGACGTCGCGGTGATCGTCAATCAGACGCCGTTCTACGGCGAGTCGGGCGGCCAAGCCGGTGATACGGGGGTCATCTTTTCCGCTTCCGGGACAGAGCTGGCCGTGCGCGACACAATTAAAAAGGCGGGTGACACTCACGTTCATCTCGCCAGCGTGACCCGCGGCGGGCTGAAAGTAGGCGATGCCGTCGAGCTGAGGGTCGACGGCTTGCGCCGCCGCCAGTTGCGCGCCAACCACTCGGTGACCCACCTGCTGCACGAGGCGTTGCGCCGGCGGCTCGGCAAGCATGTCACGCAAAAGGGGTCGCTCGTGGCGCCCGATCGGCTGCGCTTCGACTTCAGCCATCCCCGCGCCCTGAGCGATGAGGATATTTTGGCGATCGAGGCCGAGGTCAACGAACGCGTTCGTCTGAACAGCGCGGTGCGCACCCGCCTTCTGACCCCGGACCGGGCTGTGGCCGAAGGGGCGCTGGCACTCTTTGGCGAGAAGTACGGCGACGAGGTACGGGTCGTCGCCATGGGCGGAGCGAGCGGTGACGACAAGCCCTTCTCGGTCGAGTTCTGCGGCGGCACGCATGTCCGCCGCACCGGCGATATCGGGTTGTTCAAGATCGTCGGAGAAACGGCGATCGCCTCCGGGGTGCGCCGGATCGAAGCGCTGACCGGCGCCGCGGCCGAAGCCTTTGTCGCCGAGGAGGAAGGATTCCTGCATGAAGCGGCGGCGGTGCTGCGGACCAGCCCCGCCGAGTTGCCGACTCGCCTTGCCAACATCGTCGAGGAGCGTCGGCGCCTCGAGCGCGAACTCGCCGACGCACGCCGGGCGCTGGCCAATGCTGGCCCCCGCCGCCAATCGGCCGATAAGCGGGTTGGCGATATTGCCTTTGATGCGCGCATCGTCGACGGCGTCCCAGGCCGCGAGCTCAAATCGCTGGCCGACGATCTGAAGCGTCAGATCGGCTCGGGCGTGGTGGCGATCGTTTCGCGCGCCGATGGCAAGGCGGCCATCGTCGTCGGTGTTACGCCGGACCTGACGGGCAGCTTTGACGCGGTCGAGCTCGTCCGTCGCGGCGCTGAAGCGCTGGGCGGCAAGGGCGGCGGTGGCCGCGCCGACATGGCTCAAGCCGGCGGTCCGGAGCCCGCCCGTGCCGAGGAGGCGCTGGCGGCTGTCGAGCGCGCCTTGACCGCCAAAGTAGAGGCTGCCGCATAAAACGGTGCGGCCGAGCTTGCGATTCGCCCGACAATCGGCGTCGCCCAGCCGGTACGACATACCTCAAGCATTTGGTTAATAGAGACTTTTCCGAAACCCTGGGCGGGGTCTTCATGCGCCACTGATAATGCGGCGAGGGGGATCACTTGCACAGACGACATCATCATGGGCCGGCTCGCGGCTCGAAGTGGCGCAGAAAGAGCCTTCTTCCTGCGCCCGCACTTATACTGGCGGCATCAGCTGCCCTGACCCTGATGGGCTGCTGGGCCTCGCCACAGCATCTCGACGTTCTGAGTGTCGACGGGCGGGATGGCGGTGGCGTCGTCCCGAGCTACGACGCGCTGATGCGGATCGGAGCGGCCGCGCGCAACGGCGGCGATCTCGTCAACGCCCTTGGCGTCTATCGGCGCGCTTCGGACGTCGATCTGCTCAATCCGGCCCCCCTCGTCGCCGCTGGCGATGTGTTGCTCGAGATGGGGTCCGTCAATGAAGCGATCGTGTCCTATAACAACGCGCTGCTTCGCGGCAGCGAAAATTTGCCGGCACTCCTCGGCCTGGCCAAGGCTTACTTGAAGACCGGCAAGCCCGCACTCGCGATGGAGCCCCTCTCCAGAGCCTACGCGCTAAGCCCCAACGACCCCAAGGTCTTGCTCCTCCTCGGTGTCACCAAAGATCTGTCGGGGGAGCACCTGGAAGCGCAGGCTTGGTATCGGCGCGGACTTGAGCTTGCTCCAGGCGATACGGCGCTGACCGTCGATCTCAGCCTGTCGCTAGCGATGAGCGGCGATTATCCAGGTGCAATCGACGTATTGCGACCGATCGCCATGGGTCCGCGCGGATCGGCGCAGGAGCGCCAGACGCTTGCGCTGGTCTTCGGTTTGCGTGGAAACGTTGCTGAGGCGGCACGGCTCAATCGCATAGATCTTGACGACGCTTCGGTCGAGCACAACCTCGCCTATTACGCTACCCTCCGCGCCCTTGCGCCCGAAGCGCGCACACGGGCGATATTGTCGTCTGGAGGTAACTCCTAAGAAAGCCCGCACACGGGTCCCCGACCCTGAAACTAGCGGCCTGGGTTAGCGGTATGCGAAGGCATCGATAATGCCGAGCGCTACGATTTCAAGGGGAAAGGTCCATCCCATCATTGCGGGGTGCGGGCGCAGCCTGCGAGCCCGGAACCCATGCACACGGGCCTATGAATGGTTGTGGATGGGCCGGTGTTCATAGGTTCCGGGCCTGGCCCGCTGGGCCATATCCCGGAGTGACTTTCATAGAAGACTTTCACTGACTGTGGGAGGGGATCGTCCTCTAACCGGAAGTTCTTCACACGCTCTATAGGCGGCGGCGACCCATATCATCGTCGATAACCCGCTTGATCCGCTGGCCGGAGGACAGCCGCGAATGACGACAGAGACACAGCCGATCCAGGAGCGATCGCGACCGCGCATCGTCGAGACCGAGGAGACCGGCCGGCTCGATCTGCGCTTGCCGGTCGTCCCCGACGAGAGCCTTGCGCCGGCGCCGCCTCGCCGCGTTCCGTCGCCCTTTGCCGTCGCAATGACTGGTCTGGGCATTCTCGTTGTCGGCGTTGCCGGGATCGATCTGGCGCAATTCGTCGACGATGCCTTCGCCCATGGTACGGGTGTGGGCGTGCTGGCTGCGGTGGCCGTAGCGGCGGGCGCCGGCGGTGCGGGCTACTGGCTGATCGCGGAACTGCGCGGCCTGCTGCGCCTGCGCTCGGCCGAACGCCTCAGGCGCCTGATCCCGTCGGCGCTGGCGAGCGAGCTGAAGCGGGAGATCGACGCGGCGGCGTCGATTGTCGGCCGCGATCCGCTGCTGAGCGAAGCGGTTGCGAGCTATCGCGCCGTCCTCGAACCGCATCACACCGGATCTGACGCGCTCGATCTGTTCTCGCGCTTTGTGCTCGCCCCGGCCGACCGTCTGGCCCAGGCCGCGATCCGCCGTGCCGCAGCCCAGGCCTTCGTGATCAATGCCGTCAGCCCGACGGTGCTGCTGGATACGCTCCTCTTTGCCGCGCGGGCCACACGCCTCATTCGCGAGATCGCCGAGATCTACGGCCAGCGTCCTGGGCTCGTCGGCACCGTCCATCTCTTCCGACGGCTCGCCAGCGGTGCGGGGCTCGTCGGTGCGGTCGATGTCCTCGGCGGGGTGGTCGTGCAGCAATTGGGCGGTGCCGTGCTCGAACGCCTGAGCGCCAGCGCCGCCGAGAGCGCCTATGCCGGTCAAAAAATGGCGCGGCTCGGCCTCGTTGCGATGGCGATGTGCCGGCCGATCGAATTTCGCCCCGGCGAGGTGCCCTCGCTCACCCGGCTCGTCTCGGGTTTGCTGAAGCCCCGAGCCAACGGTTGATCCTTAAAGCAATGCTGTTACTGATTACCTGTCCCGACACGCGGCCCTGTCGTGCTGGGCCATAACAAGGCTCGGTAGGGAGGCACCCCTTGCCCCTTTTGGATGCCGTGCATCTTTCGGATTGGTGGCAGCGCCTGAGCGAGCTCGCAGTTTCTTGGGAAGTCCTCGAAGCGCTGATTTTCCAGCTCGCGGTCATTATTGCGGCGTTCCTGCTGGCATGGGGTTTCCGAGCGGCGACCAGGTCGTGGAGCGATCGGCTGGCGCAGCGCATCACCGCGCAGTTTCGCTGGCTCCGCATCCCGGCCGAACTGCGCGGGTTGGTGCTGTTCTGTTATGCCTGGCTGGTGCTCGCCAGCGCCGGGCGCGGAATTGCGCAGCTCGGCGCCGAGCACCGGTTGATCGGCATTGCCGCGAGCCTGACGGGGCTGTGGATCGTGCTCAGGGCATCGGCGCTGCTGCTGCGCGACGTCTTGCTCGCGCGCGCAGTTGCGACCATTGCCTGGGTCGTCTTCGCGCTGGACCTCCTCGGCCTCCTCGGGCCTACCCAAGCCGCACTCGACAACCTGGCGATCACGATCGGCACATTGCGGCTGTCGGTGCTCCTGGTGCTGAAAGCGGTCTTCATTGTCGCGATCCTGCTATGGATCGCGCAGGCGCTGGCACGGGTCATCGGCGCCCGAATTCAGCGCGTCACCGCGCTGAGCCCCTCGGTGCAG
>Ga0137358_10002658_pt1 | contig 10202 bp, 7 predicted proteins | sample Mad1_20_16metaG_FD_105551 | JGI IMG/M metagenome (GOLD analysis project Ga0137358, IMG submission 105551) | Vadose zone soil microbial communities from Angelo Coast Range Reserve, California, USA - Mad1_20_16 metaG | ecosystem: Environmental > Terrestrial > Soil > Vadose zone | place: USA... | reverse complement strand
GTAGGATTCGCTCCCTCTTCTTTCACCACAACATTCTTATATCGCCGGCTCTGAATCACCGGAGTCCATCCTTCGCCCAGCGTCACCGGCTGCACCTCCGGCAACACCGATCGATATCGCCACATCCCAGCCCACGCCGACGGAAGCGCCGAATTTCCGTTCTGTGTTTCCCTCGCAGCCCGTTCGCCTGGACTCGCATCGCGCAAAACTTGCGCTTGCCCAGCCTCTCCACGCATCGGCCTCAAGTCATACCGCACATACAGCGATCCCGCACACTTCGCACAAACCGTCTGCGGCTGCTCAGCAGACACCGTAGTCCCACAGCGTGAACACTCAAAATGTTTTATTTTTGGCATACCCGCACGATAGCAGCGCGTTAATTAACTAGGCAAGCCGCGAAGACTTTTTACGTAGCGGCGGCGGCATTTATCCCGATATATCGGGGTGTCGCTGCTCTTTCTTATTCTTTCTTTCGTGGTGGCACAGCCATTCTTGGCTGTGCTCTCGCTCTTGTAGCGGCGCTTTCAGGTGGCCATCCTGTTCCGCCTCGCCGAAGCGCCGCGTTCCGCTCTCTGTGACCTCGGCGTTAAAACCCACGTCACCCAACTCCGCCGATCCCGCAAACCCGCGCAGCTTTTCTGCTCTTGCTGCTATGATGTGCGTTCCTATTTCCAACTCTGGAAACACATTTGCCGAAATCCGCCGCTCGCCAATTCAAACTTCTTCTCGCCGTCGGACTCGTCCTCTTCGCCACAGGCTGCCTGCTCCTGATCCCATTTCCTTCACACAAGTCCTTCATGGTTCTCCGTTGCGTCGGCCTTCTCCTCCTCGCCATCGCCGGCCTTCGCAATCGCTCCCTCACCTTCTGGATCTTCTTCGCCATGCTCGCCGGACTCGAGCTCGGCCTCGACGCTCCCGCATTCGCCACGCAACTCCGTTTCTTAAGCGACATCTTCCTCCGCCTCATCAAGGTAATCGTCGCCCCGCTCATCCTCGGCACGCTCATCACCGGCATCGCCGGTCACGGCGACCTCCGCAAAGTCGCCCGCATCGGCTGGAAGAGTCTCGTCTACTTCGAAGCCGTCACCACCATCGCGCTCTTCCTCGGCGTCGCCGCCATTAATCTCACAAGAGCCGGCGAAGGCCTCGTGATTCCCGCGAGCACAATCGCGCAAACTCCGCCAAACCCAACTCCACTCCGCTGGGCCGATTTTATCCTCCACATTTTTCCGGAAAATATCGTCCAGTCGGTAGCAGAAAACCAAATCCTGCAAGTCGCCGTCTTCGCCATTCTTTTCGGCATCGCGCTTACCCGCGTTCCCGAACCACTCCAAAAGCCAATCCTCAACTTCGCCGAATCCCTCACGCAAGTCATGTTCCGCTTCACCAATATCGTCATGTACTTCGCTCCCATCGGAGTCGGCGCCGCCATGGCCTACACCGTAGGCCACATGGGCGTCGCGGTCCTTCTTCCCCTCGGCAAACTGCTCTTTACCGCCTACGGCGCACTGATCGCATTTCTTCTTTTCGTACTGCTCCCGATCGCAAGTCTCGCGCGCATCCCACTGAAGCGTTTTCTCACCGCCGTAGCCGAACCCGCCACCATCGCTTTCGCCACCAGCACCTCCGAAGCCGCTCTACCCCGCGCCATGGAGTGCATGGAAGCATTCGGCGTCCCGCGCCGCATCGTCGCGTTCGTAATTCCCGCAGGCTATAGCTTCAATCTAGACGGCTCAACTCTCTACCTCGCGCTCGCTTCCATTTTCGTCGCGCAGGCCGCAGGCATTCACATGTCTTGGCCACAACAGCTCCTGATGGTTCTTACGCTCATGCTCACCAGCAAAGGCATTGCAGGCGTACCTCGCGCCACTCTCCTTGTTCTTCTGGCTTCTGCCGCCAGCTTCCATCTCCCGACCGAACCTATCTTCGTAATCCTCGGCGTAGACGCCCTGATCGACATGGCCCGCACCTCCGTCAACGTAACCGGCAACTGCCTGGCCAGCGCCGTAATCGCCCGCTGGGAAAACGAACTAGCCGACACGCAGCCGTCATCCGCTCCTGCCTGACAATTTCGTCGCAGAAATCTCCTGTCCGCTGTGTCCCTGCGTTAAAAATCACACGCAGCAACAGCACGAACCATCACATCGCAGCGCGTACTGCGGCTTTACGAAAACTCCAAATGTTGTTTTCTGGAAATTACTTCGACTCAATCGTCGCGGTCGGCAAACGATGTACTCTCCGGAGTGTTCGCATCGCCAATTGCCACGCTGTCCCGACGCTCAGTGTTCACTTCGCCCTGGCGCGCCAGCATCGCCTTCTCGCTATGATTCCGCCGCGTGCGCACCACCATCCGCGTCAATTCAAATCCGCCGTATAAAATATTCCCACGAATCAAATCGCTCCGAAAACTCAAAACCTGCATCCGCAAATATCGCGCGAACTTCGAACGCGGCCGCGATTGCACCGCGGGCGCATCGCTCCCCTGCACAAACACTGGATTCTCGCAGTCCTTCAATTGCACCACCGCCAGCGAGCCATCCGTCCGCATCGCATCGCCCGTCGCGTTCATCGCCGCATGCGCCATCCCCGGCCGCCGCACGTAGTACTCCGCCGCCACGCATCCCGCCAAACGCAAATCCCGCACCATGATTCCGCGCCCGTCATCCATTTGCGCATCAATGTGATGAATAAATTTATGCCGACGCACCGACAACACCGCTCCGGTTTCCCGCGTCATCGCTCCCAGCCACACCGTCTGCCCTTCGATCACGTCGTTCCGGCCCCACACCCGCAAATGCTCGCGCTTCGCGTAACTGTCCAGCCCTTTTTCCCAAGTCTGGCTCACACGCTGGCCATCCATCAATTGCGTGGTAATCGGTGCGCTCGGATAATTCTTGAACGACAGGAACGCATGGATCTGCCGCAGCACCGATCGCGTTGACATCGCATCACCGTTTTTCCATCCCGCTGCGCGAAACGCCGCATCCATCTGGCTTGTGCTTCCCAGCAGCGCCACGTTCACAATATCCGCGTCCTGGCCGTTGCGCGTGGTTGTCCTCACCGGCAGTTCGGGTGCCGTAATTTCCAGCACCGCCTTCTCAATTTCGTCGGGACGGTCATTTTCCGGCTCACGCTCCGCGCTCTCAGGCAGTGAGATCCCATCCGCTAGTTCCAGTTTCAAATCGCTTCCTCGCGGCAGATAAATCTCCGGTTCCGGAAACGTCGGAAACGCGGTGCGGTACGCCAACACCGTCAAATCACTGTAAGGGTTCCAGGTCGGCAGATGCTTCAGTCGATTGGTAATTCTTCCTTGCGGCGTGTCGGTTGCATTCACGCCGTGAATAATTCCGTTCTTTACCTTTTCACGCGCGTTGTCGATTTCCAGCAGACGCGTCGCGATTGCTATCTGGTTTCCGTCCGGCATCTGCAAACTCTTAAACTCCACCCGCAGCGCCGCCGTCTCGTGCACTAATCCCATTCCCACTTTCGTGACTCTTGCGACTTCGCCTTCCACCATCGTCCCTGCCGCAACCTCTTCCGCCCCATTGCACGCCGGCGCCTCCATCACCATCGCATGAATCTTGTCGCCCGCTTTTCCGCTATACGAAGACAGCGGCTCCAACAGCCGCACCCACAGCGTCTCTCCAGATTTCAAGGAATTGCACTGCGCAAACATCGTCGGACAACTGCCGAGGAGGGAAAATACTAACACTGCGATCACAGGAACGTGCGTCGTCCACTCATACCGATACCGTCGCGCAGGGTTAACGGGACGCTCCACAATTTCTCCTGTTCAATTTTATAGTTGGATGCCTCCTTCTCTCGCCGCGTTTTCCAGCGCAGAACTGTACTAAAGTCCAGTCCCGTTACCTGTCCCTCTACACTACCGTCTCCGTGTTCCTCGCGTCTCTGCGTTATCTTTTCCGTTCCTTTTCTTTTCACCGGCTCGTAAATCAAATCAATGTTTTCCGCTTTGGCTTTTCACTGGCCGAAAAAATAAATCCTGATAATCAAAACTGAAATCCGCCAGCGGCGAGACCGCGCTCATCGTAAAGTGATCGATCTCTCCATTCGCATTCAGGCTGAACGTCACAAATGCGTCTTCCACCGTGCGATCCCTCCACCGCGCCTTGAACGTGTCGTACTGCCAGTGTTCCAGTTCTCCAACTGCGGTCGCCGTATGATCCAGCGAAAAAATCAATTTCCCGTTTACCATTCGAATCGTTGCCAGTCCATACCAAGCATCCTCGTATTTGCCGGCGTATTTCCCAAGCGTCAGCGACGGCTTCGAATCGCTCGCCCGACCTCCCGCCTGTTTCTTCAGTTCCTCTTCCGCATTCTTCTGCTCTGATTCATCCGCCTCATGCAGCACGCTGATCCAGTCCGTGTTGCCACTCCCGAAATATCCGTCCAACACGTGAAACAAAATCGCATCAAACGCTCCGCCTTCCTCCGCATTCGTCAAAATCACCACCCCTAGTTTTTCTTCCGGCACCAACATCACCCGCGAAACAAATCCCGCCACGCCTCCGGTATGTCCCACCAGCTTCCTTCCCCGATAGTCACGCAGGCCCCATCCCAATCCATACGCCGCGAATTTCGGCGCTAGTTGTCCCAATGCTCCCGGTCGTTCCCGTGTCGGCAATATCGTCTGCGCCGACCACATTTCCTGGGAACGTTGCTCGCTAAAAAGGCGTGCATCGCTGTCGGGAAATTTTCCGCGATTTAGTTGCAGCAGCAGCCAGCGCGACATCTCCACCACGGAAGAATTGATGGACCCCGCCGGTGCCGCATTGTCCAGCTCCACAAAATCAATCGGCCGCAACGGCCCTCCAATTTTCGAATGCGGCCACGCAATATCCGCGCCCGCGGGAAAATGTGCGTTGCTCAACGTGGTCGTTTTCATTCCCAACGGCTTCAAGATCTTTTCCGTGACGTACTCTTCCCACGACTTCCCCGCGACCGCCGGAATAATCTGTCCCGCCGCGATGTACAGCAAATTGTCGTACGCATATTTGCTGCGAAAACTCGTGGCCGGCTTCATGAATCGCAACTTGTAAATAATTTCTTCGCGCGTGAACGTGGTGTGCGGCCAGAAAAGTAAATCGCCTTCGCCCAGTCCCATCCCGCTGCGGTGCGTCAACAAATCGCGAATCGTCATCTCGTGCGAAACATACGGGTCGTACATCTCGAACCCACGCAGCCGCTCGTACACTTTGTCGTCCCACGAAATCTTTCCTTCATCCACCAGTGTAGCCAGCGCCGCCGTTGTAAACGCCTTGGTATTCGAACCGATCCCGAACAGTGTGTTCTCATCCACCGGCATGCTTTCGCCCATTTTTCTCACGCCGTAGCCTTTCGCCATCACCACTTTTCCATCTTTCACAATCGCAATCGCCAATCCCGGCACCTCAAATGTCTTCATCGATCGCGCAACAAACGCATCCAAATCCGCTGGAGGTCCCGCCTGCGCTGCGCCCTGCTTTGCGGTCGCCAACATGAAAATCGCGAGCCACATTGCAGTGCATCGAAAACCACGGCTGCCGCTCATTTTCGCTCGTCGCATCAATTCCTCCGCCTTGCCTGCATTGGTTTTTAAATCCGAGTGATTTAACCACGGTTCGCCCACGCCCCGAAGCACTCTTCAGTAGCACAGCCACTCTTGGCTGTGCGCGGTGGCGCCCGCGCCACGTTGAACTTCTCTTCGTCACATCTTTGCTTAGCCTCTTTTCTTCCGTGCTCTGCCGCACCTTCTTGCTCGAAGTTCACTTGCACTTTCCCGTGAAAATCGCGATGCTTATTCGGTTCGCTCCAGCGGAACTTTCGCCGAGCCAGAGGATCACTTTCCAACTCCTCACATGACACGTTCCCGTCCGCCACTCCTTTGCATTTTCTTTCTGTTATTCTTCGGCTCCAGCACCGTCTCCGCCGACGACATCAACAAAATTTCGCCCACCGGCTATGTCGCCGATCTCGCCGGAGTCATTCCGCAGGCTACCAGGCAACGCCTCGAAACGCTCGGCAGTGAACTCGAACAAAAAACCGGCACACAAATGGCCATCGTCACCGTCAAATCCCTCGACGATCGTCCGGTTGAAGATTATGCCGTGGATCTTTTCAAACACCTCGGCGTGGGCGCGAAGAAAGACAATACCGGCGTGCTGTTGCTCGTCGCTCCCAACGACCGCAAATATAGAATCGAAGTTGGTTATGGCATCGAACCAATCATCAATGACGCTCGCGCAGGCGATGCCGGCCGCGCTATGGTTCCTTTTCTTCGGCAAAATGATTACGGTTCGGCGATCGAAATCGCAGCCTGGCAACTCGCAAAATATATTGCCGACGATGACGGTGTCACGCTCTCCGGACAGCCACCGGCTCGCCCGCTCGCAAACACTTCGCGACAGCGCGGTTCGCCGATTAATCCGTTCGTGCTGTTGATAATTGTTTTCATCGTTCTCAGAATTTTCGGCTCTCTGATCTCCAGCGCTTCCGGAAGTCGCGGCGGCGGCATGAGCGGTTGCTGGTGGATACTTCCGTTTCTGATGAGTGGAGGCGGAGGTCGCGGCGGCGGTGGCGGCAGCAGTTGGGGTGGGGGAGGTTTTGGCGGAGGGGGTGGGGGCGGCGGTGGAGGGTTTGGCGGATTTGGTGGAGGATCGAGTGGCGGAGGCGGGGCTTCGGGCAGTTGGTGAAATGTTTTTAACGATTTTGCGTAAATAGAGGATGGCATGCTGGCACGCGAAGAAAAATTAACAGAGATCGTACGCAGGCTGCGGGAAGCTGCGGGAGAAAATCTACAGTCCGTCATTTTGTATGGGTCCGCGGCGCGCGGCGATTTTCACGCGCACAAATCGGATTTGAATCTTTTGTGCGTGCTGAAATCCGCAAAGGCGATGGAACTTTCGCGCATCGCTTCCGTGGTTCGCTGGTGGAGCGGACAACTTCGCGAACCGGCCCCGCGCATTTTCACGCAGGAAGAATTAATTCATTCCGCCGATGTTTTCGCAATCGAGCTGCTCGATATCGGGCAGGCGCATCGCGCGCTCTTTGGCGATGATCCGATCGCGAGGATCGAAGTCCCCATGAATCTGCATCGCGCGCAAGTCGAGCACGAACTGCGCGGCGCGCTGCATAAACTTCGCGACCATTTTCTACGCGCTTCCGATAACGAACAGCAGCTGCGCGAAATTTACGGCAAATCCATTTCCAGCATCACCGTTCTTCTCCGCCACGTTCTGATCGCGCTCGGCGAAGATGTTCCCTCAGAGAAGAGCGCGGTGTATCAGCGCATCGAAGAGTTGACCGGCGCGGAAGCTGCCGTTTTCCAGCTTGGCCGCGCGCTGCGCGACAATCATCCGGTTTCCGAAGTTACGCGGGCTTATGGCAAATATCTCGAAGCCGTCGAATTTGTGATCAACGCGCTCGATGCTCTGGTGCCAAAACACGAGTGGCAGCGCGTTAAAAGACAAAAATTCTGACCCGCAGTTTAACGGGTTTCAGGGTTTGTACTGACAAACCCTGACATAAAAAGGAGAAGATTCATGAAAACCGGCTTGGTCATTTTAGTTATTTTGCTGATTCTTGCTCTCATTCTGGGCAGCGCTTACGTTGGCAGGCGCAACCAGATGGCCGTGAAGCGCGAGGCTGTCAATGCAGCCTGGGCGCAAGTCGATGTTGTGTTGCAGCGCCGCGCCGATTTGATTCCCAACCTCGTGCAAACTGTGAAGGGTTTTGCCGTTCACGAAGAACAAGTGTTCAGCGAAATCGCGCAGGCGCGTTCCGCACTGATCGGCGCCAGAACTCCTGCCGATAAAATCGCCGCGAATGGCGCGCTCGATTCCGCGCTCAGCCGTTTACTGGTGATCACGGAAAATTATCCGCAGCTCAAGTCCAACGAAAATTTCCTGCGCTTGCAGGATGAACTTGCCGGAACGGAGAACCGCATCGCTGTGGAGCGCCGCCGGTACAACGAAGTGGTGCAGGACTACAACACTTACATTTCACTTTTCCCCAACAGTCTGGTCGCCAGCATGGCCGGCTTCACTCGCAACGACGCTTATTTCAAAACCGAAGAAGGCGCGCGTACCGCTCCGAAAGTTAATTTCGACTTCAACAAATCCACCGCGCCGGCGACGCCGGCTCCTGCTCCGGCCAAGCCGTGAAGTAAGTAGTGAATAGAGCAGCGGCGTAGCGATGGGTCGGGATAAATGCCGCCGCGGCTATATGAAAAGTTGAAATTCACGAGCAACCTGCCTGACGGATCTGTGATCGCTGGTTGCTGGGTGCTTCCTTTCCGAGGAATTCGCTTAGGAGCATGTGGAAGTGATGGACACCGTTTTCGTGTTTTACGGAGTAGCGGCCGCGATCGTAGGTAGAGGAGCGGAGGCCGCGTTGCACGTTTTCGCAGAGCGCGATGTCTTCCTGCTGGACTTCATCACTAAATCCGATTGCCTTTTCAATACGCTCTTTCCTCTTTGCCTGCTCGGCGTCGTGGAAAAACCATTCGAAAATCGTGAGGGTTTTTTCGGTTGAGAGGGGGACGATTACGTTGATGGAAATATTGTCGGGATAAATGTTGAGCATCAGATTCGGGAAAATCCAGAAGTAGAGCGCTTGCTGCAATCCTGTGCCGGGCGCGTAGAAACGTTCGCCGGCGTCCTCTGTTTTCATGGCGCGAATGGGCGCGAATTGTTGCGAATAATAGCGGAACGTGTCAGTGCGATAGTGCGCGTAATCGATCTCGCGCATCAGTCCGGGATGCGCGATGGGAATGTGATAGCCCTCGAGATAGTTGTCAACGTACACCTTCCAGTTGCAATCGATGACGTAGTCGCGGCGTTCGGCGGATTGCAGTCCCGCAAACTGGAAGCCACGAGCTTGCTCTGGAATTTTTCCGAGATACGTTGAAAGATTTTCGGCGCTTGGATCGAAATTCACGAAGATGAATTTTTCCCAGGTTTCGAGGCGCACTGGAACCATGCCCATGGTGCTGCGATCGAAAAATTCCACGCCTTCAACGTCGGGCGTGCCGATGAGGCGTCCGTCGAGTGTGTAAGTCCAGCCGTGATACTGGCAGCGCATGACATTTTTGCAACCGCTACCGAGAGCGATGGGTCCGGCGCGGTGTCGGCAGACGTTGCTGAAGGTGCGAAGAGTTCCCTGCTTGTCGCGGACGACAAGGAGCGGTTCGCCCGCAACGTCAGCGGTGAAATAAGTTTCTGGATCGGAGATGGTTTTCTTGACGCCGCTGACCTCGCCGCAGGAGTGGTCGAGGGTGCCGACTAGCTGCCAGGTGCGGCGAAAGATCTTTTCTTTTTCAATTTCGAGCATGGCGGGATCGGTGTAGAAGCGCGAGGCGAGAGTGTGCGCACATTCGATGTTTTCGTTGACGTCGAGGTGGAGAGGATTGCTCGTCATGGGAGAGAGTTTCGCACAAAGACGAAGTAAAGAAGTAAGGACGTAGCGAAGTAAAGAGAAACGGGAATAGGGAACTATAGTTCCTGTTTTGTGGCGAGGGAGAGGGGTACCCGCAGGGTGTTTTGGCAGGAGTGCGCAACTGCTTGAAAGGAAAGGTGATGGGCTTTCACTCTTTTGCAAAGAATGAAAAAGAGTGTGCAAGTTGTTGAAAAGAAAGGGCCGACAAAATCTATTTCTTGGAGACTGGAGGGAAAGCGCGAAGGAAAACGAACGAGTCCGACCCATTCGGTGGAGCAAATCCGTTTGCTATAGCTTTCGGGCCTCCGGGCAGGAATTGAACGAAGTAGATCGGGATTTATTGACTGAGACTTGCAGGAAAGGTGGAAGGGGGGATCGAGACGGTTGAGAGAAGGACTGTTCGAGTCGGAGAGAGCTGCGGGCGGACGTAGGGCGTCATGTAGATTCCTTGACGCAACGCGCTCGCTCGTTGCGTGGATCACACAGCAACTCCTACATGAAGTGGCGTCAATCGTACTGAGGAACAGGTTGTGGGACAGTTTTTGGACTGTCCGCGGTCACAGAGTCAAGTAAGGAGCATCCAGCTGACAGTATCTTTCTGGATGGAGAGAGCTGGATAGCGGTGAAATTATATTTGTCTGGTAAGCGCAGCCAGCTCAACCGGTCGATGCAACACCCACCATGCACCGAGCGAATATCGCTCACCATTGGTGTCCGGCTATAAATCGAAGAGGATCAACTGGTTAGGGTTATCGAGTAACTCCGAT
>Ga0137358_10002656_pt1 | contig 10203 bp, 9 predicted proteins | sample Mad1_20_16metaG_FD_105551 | JGI IMG/M metagenome (GOLD analysis project Ga0137358, IMG submission 105551) | Vadose zone soil microbial communities from Angelo Coast Range Reserve, California, USA - Mad1_20_16 metaG | ecosystem: Environmental > Terrestrial > Soil > Vadose zone | place: USA... | reverse complement strand
TTTCTCCGCGAGGGATTTGATGTAGTCGTTCAGGCGCCGACTGGGTCGGGGAAGACCTATATCTTTGAGCTGATCTATGATGCTCTGAAAGGACAGGCGATCTACACCGTGCCGACCCGTGCCCTGGCCAATGATAAATTAGCCGAGTGGCGACAACGTGGATGGGATGTTGGCATTGCCACTGGCGATTTAGCCGAAAATCTCGATGCCAAAGTAGTGGTCGCGACGCTCGAGACCCAAAAAGCCCGGTTTTTACGCGGGGAAGGTCCGAGATTGTTGGTAATCGATGAATATCAACTGTTGGCGGATCCGGTCCGTGGAACGAATTACGAGCTGATCCTTTCGCTGGCTCCGCCGGAAACACAACTCCTTCTGCTGAGCGGCAGCGTTGCTAATCCGCATGAGATTGTGGACTGGCTGCGGCGCAACGGACGAAGAGTAGAATTAGTGGAACATCGGCAACGGCCGGTCCCACTGGAAGAAGTCATGTTGAGTGAATTGCCGGCACGCGCTCCGGCCAACGCTCGCGGTTATTGGCCGAAGCTGATCACGCGCGCGTTAATCGCGGACCTGGGACCGATCTTGGTATTCGCTCCAAGGCGCCTAGGAGCTGAAGATCTGGCAATTTCCCTCGCTTCTGCGTTGCCCGCCGAAGAGCCGTTGGTTCTTACTCAGGAACAGTCGGTCTTAGCCGGTGAACCACTTGGGCGATTGCTCCGATCTCGAGTAGCATTTCATCATAGCGGGTTGAGTTACGCGGTTCGGGCCGGAATCATTGAACCGCTGGCTAAAAAAGGGCAGCTCCGAGTAGTGGTTGCTACCATGGGACTGGCTGCCGGAATTAATTTTTCCATGCGCTCGGTACTGGTGACCGGCACCCATTATCAAGCGGGCAACTTTCAACGTCAGGTAAGGGCGGATGAGTTGCTGCAGATGTTTGGTCGTGCGGGAAGGCGTGGTCTGGATGAGATTGGTTATGCGCTTGTCACCCCAGAGATTCCCCGGCTCCATGAAGCATTTCCGAGTAAACTTCGACGGGCGGATCCGGTCGACTGGCCCTCGATGATTGCAGTAATGCGGGAAGCGACAGGGCGTGGAGAGGATCCGTTCCGAGCCGTGACCAAGGTGGCAACCCATCTCTTCTCGACGCGGCCACTGTTGATCGGAGTAGAAAAATTCTATGAGAGAATAGAGCAATCGGCTGCTGGTGCTGTGGCTGAGCAGGATCGAGTTCTGGTTTGTGGCTTACCGGTGGATGCCGAGCGAGGGCGGCTGGTCCGGCGACATGAGGCCGAGATGTTGAACTCTCGGGGAGAGTGGGAAATCTCTCCACCGTTATCGGATATTGCGCTCGGGAATCTTTGGATAAGAAGGGAAAACGGGCGATGGTGGCCGGCGCTTAGCTTGGCCACGACGCTGCAGCCGTTCGGATTTGGGAACCTTTGTAAAATTAGTTTGGATAACAAACATTTTGAGTATGGCCGAGAACTACCGATTGCCAGCATCACTGATAGAGGTTGGTTAGCCGCCAAGTGGTTCCGCAAGGTGTTGCGAGAGCATTATCCGCTGATCCCAGCAAACGGTCGGTTGGCGCAGGAAAAATTTCTAAACGATTTGGTTCCGCTCATCGCAAAAGAAGTGGAGGGCGAGTACCACGATTTGGTCATTCGAAGAAATACCGCTTATGGGCGATTCCGTTTCGGCGGAGCCCTGGCCCGGGGTCATCTTGATGCTCAGGGACGGTACTTGGCCGACCCGGAAATGCGGCGAAGTTATCCATTGGTATGCCAGCAATGCGTCTGTCGATCTGAATGTGAGGCACTCGATCTCTCAGTTTCGCCCGCATTCGCTTGGCGTCAGCTCGGATTAGTTGATGACCGGGGCGTTCCGACTCGTCGCGGTATTATTTTCAGTTTTTTCAATCAAGGAGAGGGTTTGGCTGTTGCTGCCGGGTTAGAAGAGATTGATTACTCGATTAGTGATTTGGTATTCGATTTGGCTGACCTACGCGCGTGTCATCGATTCGCAATGGATGATAGCCGGGCCGGGGGCCGATTAGCTGCCATTTGCCAAAATACGTATCACCGGGCCGATTTTTCCGGCTACCTTGAACTTGGCCTGCCCATCGCCTATGGCTCGGGTGCCTCGGAGGTAGTTCGTGATTTGATCGAACATCAGATCGGCCGTCACAAGTTGGTTAATAATAACATTCGACACGGCGACATCGAGAGAGCTCTGACTGAGTGGCGAAGTCTGTTGCGTCAAATTGTTCAGGCGCCCAATTACGAATGGGAGCGCTGGAACCAATTGCAGGAGTTGGCGTTGGTATACGTTCAGACTACGCTGAGCCCGGCCCGACAACCGCTGCCTGCTTTGGCACCCAACCAAATGGGCCGCCGCTATTTGGGACGGATGTGGCCGCGAATGACAGATGACAAATAGCGTAAGCGTCTGCAGAGTGCTCCCGATTCATCCTTGGTTATCTGCATATTTGCTATTTGCTATTTGCTATCTCAGTATCCAGCGGATGAGAGATGTCGACGAAAGCCTCCCGGTGGGAAAATGGGCGTTTGGCTTGATGTTGGCGTTCTTAATATGCCTTCTCGGTATTTCCTGGGCCGTTGCAGTGGATTGGCAAAGCCGGCATGAACTGGAACGGATCTCCCAACCGACCGCGGTAGGAGATCCGATTGCCGTGGGTTTCGATGCCAAACGGGACCAAGCAAAGGAGGTCGTCCGATGGAAAGGCACTGCTTATTATCCGGTTCCGAGCGGGGTGACATCACTCCCCGAATACAACGCTCTCAAAATTGGCGTGGATGACTCCGGCAAGGTCTCGGTTTATCAAGCCAGGCATTCAACTCAGGAACACGAAATCATCGTTAAAATCGGAGCAAACCAGTTCCTGAGATTAGCTTCGAAATAAATTTCGGGGGCCATTAGCGATGGGGGAGCCTGGGCACATCTGTCATTTGTCATTTGTCATTTCTTTTGGCCAGGTCTTCCAGACCCGCCAAAAGAAGCCGAGCGCGATGAGGAACATAAACAGGGAAAGAAATTGACCCCGGGTGAACGGCCCAGTCAGCGGGGCATCCGGTACGCGGAAAGTTTCTCCAATGATCCGCATTATCGGATAGAGAAGGAAAAAGCAACCGGTCGTGAGTCCATCCGGTTTACGGAATCGGAGACGAATGGTGATCAGGCAGACGAAAAGTATGACCCCTTCAAGCAGGGCTTCGTAGAGCTGGCTGGGATGACGTGGAGTGAGAATATGAGACAAGATTTCGCGAACCTGGGGATTGGTTCGTGCGGCGTCGATAATTGCATTGACTGAGTCGAGGTTTGGGCTCAATGCCGAGCACTGATCGATTGCCGTCTGTGCCTTATCGGGATAGTCGAGTAATTCGCTGGGGAACTGCACCGCCCACGGCACGTTTGTCGGATGTCCCCAGAGTTCGCCATTAATAAAGTTGGCGATTCGTCCAAATAGAAGGCCGATCGGAGCAACCGCCACCAGATTGTCCCCGATGCCGGTCCAAGAAATTTTATGTCGTCGGGCATAGATCCACGAAAAAATAATTAGTCCAATGATGCCGCCGTGACTTGCCATTCCGCCATCGCCGACTCGCAATATGCTGATGGGATCGGTGAGCATCTCAGGCCGATAGAAAAGTACATAACCAAGCCGGCCACCAAGCAGAACACCGAACAGGGCGGCATAAAAAGTAAAATCGGCAACCTGTCCTTCGATCAGCGACCCGTAGCCTTTTCGCGCCAGCCACTTGAGCAAGTAAAAAGCAGCGATAAATCCGCAGAGATAGGCCACTCCGTACCAGCGGATTCCAAATTGATCATAAAACCGAATAAGGAAAGGGTTGAGGTGATGAACGTAGTAGGCAAGCCACATGGCGCGTCGAAACTAGCGAGCAAATGTTTAATAGCCAATAGCGACATGACAAATGACAGGTCACACGGTGTACCATCTGTCATTTGTCATCTGTCATTCTTTGTCGGTTATTGGAGGCGGTGCAGGAAATTGGAAAATTCGCGGTAGTCGCCGGCATCGTTCTGGTGGCGGTCGGGTTATTGCTTTGGAAATTTCCAACCTGGTTTGGCTGGCTGGGACACCTGCCAGGAGATATTTCCATTGAGAAGGGCAATTTCAGATTCTACTTTCCGCTCGCTACCTGCGTTCTCATCAGCATTGTGCTGACCCTAGTGGGCTGGATCTTGAGACGCTGAAACACCACGCTCATGACTTCTTATCTGTTGCCGCTCGATGACGGGCCGCCGTCGCTACACTTTGGCGGGCCCTAAGTGTGCACTTGAGAGAAACCATAGAAACTGGGCCGCGATCCGGCAGCTGCCGGACGAAGTCGGGTTTCGCCCGGCCCTTTACACCGATACGCTAATCACCTCGATTCTATCAGTCAGATTGGTCGTATCGGTCGTATGGTTTGCTCCGATACGCCTACGCGCTTCACGGCCCTGCTAACCTTCCATTTGCTGTACCCCTTCCGGTGAGATTTTGATGTTTGGGCAACTATCAATCCACCGAGGAGCTTGTGGGGCTGACCAACGTACCGCGTTCCGGATCACCGTCTGAACCTCAGGTTGGTGATAGGTCGGAAAAGTTTCATGTCCGGGCCGGAAATAGAAGATCCTTCCGTTCCCACGTCTCCAGCAGCAGCCTGAACGAAAAACTTCGCCGCCTTGAAACCAGGAGATGAAGACAAGCTCGTCCGGCGTCGGAATACCGAATGGTTCACTGTACATTTCTTCATGGGGAATCTCGAAATAGGCAGGTAGCCCCTGAGCGATCGGATGCCCGGGATCGCAGGTCCAAATTCGCTCTTTTTCGCCTGCTTCGCGCCAGCCCAAAGAGCAAGTCGTGCCCATAAGACGCTTAAACACCTTCGAATAATGGCCGGAATGAAGGACCACAAGGCCCATCCCTTCTAGCACGCGTTTCTGAACCCGGTCCACGGTGCGATCGCTGACTCGGGCATGCCCCACGTGCCCCCACCAAACGACCACGTCGGTCTCATCGAGCCGCGATTCAGGCAGTCCGTCCTCTGGATCCTCCAAAGTAGCGGTCTTGCATGAGACTTCGGCTCCGTCGTTTAGCGCATTAGCGAGACAGGAATGAATTCCTTCGGGGTAATGTTCTTGAACCCGCGAATTCTTTCGTTCATGAATGTTTTCGTTCCAGACGACTACCCGGATTGTTTTCATCTCACTTCATCCAAAACATATTGTTTACGCGAACGCAAACGCGGTCAAACAGGTTGGCTGGTTTGGGGTAGTTTTCGAACCTGGCTTGATTTTCATGACTGCATGAGCAAGCGGCCTTACTTATCCTGCATACCTTATGCGTTACCAACAGCAACCGTACGAGGACGTCGAACGAATTATCGAATTCGATTTCCTGCGGGCGACTGAAGCGGCCGCCCTGAATACTCTTCCCTGGCTGGGCCGAGGGGAAAAAGAAAAAGCGGATGCCGCTGCCTGTGACGCGATTCGGGGGATGTTTGATTTGATCAATATCTGTGGCGAGGTCGTTATTGGGGAAGGTATAAAGGACAATGCGCCGGGAATCTTTAAGGGCGAACATCTCGGCACCTGGGTACCTGGTAGCCATAAGTTTGATCTGGCTTTGGACCCGATCGATGGAACGACCAACGTCGCTAAGGGCTTGCCTGGTTCCATTTGCTGCATTGCGGCGGCTTCCCCCGAACCGGGCGTTGAGGTCTCGCTCAAAGACATTCCGACCTTCTACATGACCAAATTGGCTTACGGGATGAACGTCGTTCGCTATATGCAACTGACCGGCATCGAAACGGTGTCCATTCGCAATCCATTGGAAGAGACATTGCCCATCATAGCCAAAGCTTTGCGAAAAAGAGTTCAGGACCTCACCGTAGTGGTGTTGGATCGACCGAGACATGCCAAACTAGTGGAGTCTATCCGCTCGGCTGGCTCAATGGTCCGGATGATTTCGGATGGAGATATCACTGCCGCGATCGCACCGTCGATCTCCGATAGCGGAGCGGATCTGTACGCTGGTATTGGCGGCGCTCCAGAAGCGGTTTTGGCGGCTGCGGCGATCCGCTGTCTAGGCGGAGACATGCAGACGATGATGTGGCCTCGCGATTTGGATGAAGAGAAGAAGGTTGTCGAACTCGGATTTCGAGAGGAACTGAAGAAGGTTTTTTATGCGGAGGACTTGGCCCGAGGCAAAAACATTATCTTTTGCGCTAGTGGGATAAGCGATAGCCCGCTTTTGCGTGGCGTACGGCTCAAAGGTCACGCCGCGGTTACTCACTCCATTCTGATGCGGGCCCGCAGTCGAACAGTCCGTTTGATCGAGGCTTCCCATGATCTCGCTTATAAGACGATTCATTTGCGATCGACGAACCGCGAGACAACAATCTAAGAGTTGATCAAGCGCAGCGCGTCGCAGAAACGAGAGCTCTTCGACAATCAGGATCGGAATTAGTCTAAGTCGCTCTGCTAGCGGGCGATAGAAAAACAGGAATAAATATCGGAGTTTGCCGGTCACCTTTTTGGGCAACCGATTTTGCGCTAATCGGATCTGCGACTCAGATTCGATCTCCGATAAACATTTCTAACTATTATTGTAATCCTTGTGAACCTTGAATTCCCCGAAGATTGTCGAATTCCCTTTGAGTTCTGTTTTTTAGGATCTAAAGAATGGGTAATTCTTTCCGAGCATTGAGAGTAACAGGCTCTCCTTTTTGCTAAAAAATTCGGAATACCGTTTCGGACCATGAATAAACTGCTCTTTTCACCCCAGCTCAGCCGAGAAACTTAAGCAACAATCATGGTCACTCATTCTTCTTTCCGCAGATTGAACGTTCTCGTCATCGACGACGAGCCGTTCATTCTGGAGTACGTCCGAAAAGTTTTGCACCAGATCGGATATACTACCCTCATCGCTGAGAGTGGCGACCAAGGACTTGCCATGTTTGAAGAGCGAAGGACGGAAATCGATTTGGTTCTGACCGATATTGTGATGCCCGACTCGATCGATGGCCTGGAAGTTGCCACTCGTATCCAGCGGATCGATCCCGCCGTTCCGGTCCTTTTTATTACCGGAGCAGTTCTGGAAGATGATCCTCACCTGCTCTCCTTGATGAAGGGAGGAATTTTGCTCCGCAAACCATTTTTTCCCGACCAACTCATTCGATTCGTGGAGAATCAGGTCGAGCATTTTCGCTTGGCCGTCTGAGCCGAGCAAAATCTGCCTTGCTGGTACGCAGAAGCCAGCATTTGAAAATTCGCTAGGCCGTTGACATTCGGTGCCGGCGGTGATGTGTTTCTCTTGGAAGTGATCCGAGCGGTCATGTCATTCGCGAATTTAAATGACGAGAATTCGGAGTTTAAGCACCCTGAAAAGGCTGCTTCGGTCGAAGATATCGTCCGCGTCTATGGTGGACTCACCCCCAATGCTTTCTTCAACGAGCTGGTGCGTGTTTTAGGTCCTTATCGGTCACTTCAAGCTGATCTTGATAGAGCGATTTTTTTGTATCAGCGGATGCGCAGCGCACATCGAGCGCTTTGGCGCTGGGCATTATCTTCGGTCGTGATTCTTCTTGCCCCACTGGTTTGCCTATTGGCCCCAAACGAGTGGCGGTTCGGTACTTTCTTCGCCGGAATTCTAGGTGAACTGCTGACGGTTTTCGCTTTGCTTCGTATCCACCAGAGCTGGGTTTCTTGCCGCCGGGACTATACTCGCTGGTTGCGATTGGTTCATCGCCGGGTAGGGGAACGGGAATCGTGACTCCGGTACCCCGCGGGTTTCGGCGACGGGCTTAAGGCATGGCTTCTCAGGCGATGTCAAACGATGGCGACTGCAGTTGGGGGAGGCGCCGCACGTCCGGCTCTGGTTGAGTTTGCGGTCAAACTATACGCTAGGGCCCAGAGGGACAGTCGCCGCTACCGAAGATGGATTCGCGGAAGCCAAATTCTTGTCCGAGACGCAGGCAACCATCGACTGTTTCCATTCCTTCGGTCGCGCTTGGGTGTCGCAGAGAGGCGGCAGCTGCACACACTCCGATCTCTAAACATCTTTCCATCGGCAAATCGTCGTGGAAACCAAACAGGATGCCTGCCGCGATAGCGTCTCCTGCTCCGGTTGATCCAATAATCTTCTCTCCGGGCAATCGCACGCTCGGTTGAAAGATGATCTTATTCTGATTCGAGACCGCCAGCACGCCCTCTGGGAAATGAATGATGACCCATTGGCGAACGCCGGCCGCTCCCAAATCTTGAGCGGTTTTCAACAACGCGTTGACGTCAATTTCTCTGTTTACCCGAATTTCGGTCGAGAACACGTGGCCGGCTTCAAATTCATTCAGAAATACCAGGTCGACATATGGTAGAGCCGGTAGGACAATGCGTGGGTACCGGTCGCTTTCTTCGCTGACCGCGTCCACCGAAGTGATAAATCCAAGACGCGACGCGTGGTCGAGGAGCTCGGCCGCTGCAGTACCTTTGCTTTTTTCCGGTCGATCGAGGCGATCCAATAAAAGGAGGTAGCCTAGGTGAAATAATCTGGCCGAGCAGGAAGCCAAATCGATGGACTCCGGACCCAGCAATGCATTCACTCCTGGTTGATGAAAGAAAGTTCGGCGCCCAGTGCGTTCGACATTCATTACCTCGGTATACGAGGTTGGACCCTCATTAGTACGGGTTATCAGTCGGGTATCGATACCGAGTTTCGCGCACTGTTCCAGAATCCAATCTCCGGCCGCGTCATAGCCGACAATGCCGGCACCGTTGAGAGGAAATTTTGCACCGAGTCTGGCCAGGCCGGCGAGTACATTGGGTGGAGCACCGCCCATTCCTTGCGTCTCGCGATTAATGATGGCTAGCGTTTCCTCGCTGGTCCACGTGTCGATCAGCTTTACGTGATCGACAATCCAATTTCCGGCGGCGAGAATCCCTGAGCGCTGAGTCACAGGCGTCTAGTGTAAGAAGCGATATGCGAAAAAGTCGAGAGCAGGGCGACTGGGGTGTAAAGCATTTGACTCATCGATCCAGGGTCACAACGGATTTGGCCTCGTGGCTTTTTAGCGCAGCATTGAATAGACGATGGCTCAGCAACGCTTCTTCGGGCGTCACGCAGCCGAATCGGTCCCCAAGTTGTCCGTCTCTTTCCGCTAGAAACGCTGCCCACATTTGCTGAAAACAATCGTTGAAACCGGTTTCGAAAATCGCGCCAGTAATAGTGGGGAAAGCGGACTGAGATCCGAGATCGACACGAAACCAACCTTGATCTGCGAAACGTTGGTAGCGCCACAACGTCTTCGGCTCTTTGGTGCTGAAGCGGATGCCTGCGTCGGTCCCGAGGAACTCAATATACCAAGTATTCGTTTCCGTTGGCGCCATTCGCTTTGTTTCGATTCGCATCGGCACCTCGCCTCCATCAAGTACTACTTCAGTGTTCAGGATAGCATTGTCCCAAGTATCGCAGATCGCCATTCCTCCCCGGCCATCTGGCCGTTCGCTTACGATCTTTTGCAACTCTGCGTACACTCTCACCGGCTGCCAACCGAATCGAAACGGAATATGGATCGTATGCATACCGAGATCTCCCATTACTCCAATTTCTCCACAGGTTTTCACCTGGCGTTTCCAGTTGATCGGTTTCGTCGGATCCAGATCGCTGCTGTGATGAAACCCGACCCGAATTTCCAGTGGCTTCCCGTAACGCTTTTCTTGAATAAATTGGATCACTTTTTGAGCTCCTGGCATAAAAGGGAATTCGGAACTGCACCGCACGAATCGTTTGGTGTGAGAAATTGCAGCGTTAATCTGCTCGGCCGCGGAAAGATCGATACCGAACGGTTTTTCGGCTAAAAGATCCTTCCCCGCTTCGATAACTTGCAAATAAATCTGTTGATGAAGCTGATGCGGGACAGCGGCGTAGACCACGTCAACTTCCGGATTTGCGATCAGTTCGCCGGCCGAAGCAGTAATTTGAGTGACGGTAGGTACCCGTCGAAACCACTCGCGCGCTTGCTCGGAAAGATCTGCCACCGCGACCAACCGTGCTTCGACTGGAGGATCGACAAACACGAACCAGCGAGCTAACGCGCTGGCTAGTTCGCGTCCCATCAACCCGCCACCGATGATGCCGATATTGACGTTTTTTTTCGTACTCATGTCCAGGTGGTA
>Ga0137358_10002655_pt1 | contig 10205 bp, 8 predicted proteins | sample Mad1_20_16metaG_FD_105551 | JGI IMG/M metagenome (GOLD analysis project Ga0137358, IMG submission 105551) | Vadose zone soil microbial communities from Angelo Coast Range Reserve, California, USA - Mad1_20_16 metaG | ecosystem: Environmental > Terrestrial > Soil > Vadose zone | place: USA... | reverse complement strand
CGCAAGTCGTAATTGTCCGAGCGCAATTTCGTGATCGTAAAATGTCCTTGCGAATCGGCACGCACCGCGTGCGGCGCGATTCCCGCCGACGATTGATACGTCACGCTGGCGTGGGGCACCGGCCTATCATCCGGGCCCAGCACCACGCCGCTCAGCACGCCGGCGCCTTTTCTTTGCGCCGCCAAATTCTGTGCGCACATCAGCACCAGCAGCAGCACCATCATCGAAAACAAAATGCGTCTCATACTCTCCGACCTCGTCTCCCGCCAGTGTAGACCCGCTCTTCTCGCGCGAGACCATAAGAGTCGCCGCTGTGCCCACTATCTACCTGTCTCGATGGACAGGGCTCACGGCAGATGTATCGACGTTCCCGAAAACCAAACGATCACGACCGTTCGTTCGAGGTGAATAGAACCTGCATATCGAGAATTTCCCTATAACCAAGATAGATGTATATGCATCTATTCCCGTATGAGTGCATCACTACTACCGGCCCTGCCCTGCATGTGTGGCACCCTCCGTCGTACCTCGCGGGCCCTGACCCAACTCTATGAGCAGGCGCTTCGGCCGTTTGGGCTGCGCGCTACGCAGCTCACCATCCTGCAAGTGCTCTCGCTCACCGGAGAGGTGTCCCAGGGACAACTGGGCGAAATGCTCGCGATGGACAGCACGAGCCTCACTCGCACGCTCGCCATCATGGGCCGTGAAGGCTGGGTGACAGCCCGCCGCGGCAAAGACCGGCGAGAACGATGGGTACGTCTGTCCAGCGCCGGAGAAATGCAGCTAAGGCGCGCGTTGCCGGTCTGGGAGAAAGTTCAATCGCGCCTGCGCCATCGGCTCGGCGCCCAAGCTTGGAAGAATCTTCTGCAACTCACGCATCAAGTAACAGGTGCGGTCAAAACTCAAGGAGGCTCGCTATGAATTACAAGAAGCTCACCACTGGGATCATCGTCGCGTGGTTCATCTTTGCTTTGACCGCTTCCGCTCTGCATCTCTTCAAGAATGATGCAAATCGCATCGGACTTGCCGTTGCAATCGCTGCGGTGACGCCGATAATCGTTTTCTCGCTATGGTATGCGGCCTCGGCGGGATTTCGTCAATTCGCTTTATCCTTGGATCCAAAGCTTTTGACGTCCGCGCAGGCCTGGCGAATCATCGGATTCACCTTCCTCCTCCTGGAGGCGCGCGGCATCCTCCCGGCAGTATTCGCATTGCCAGCGGGATATGGCGACATGGCCATCGGAATGACCGCTGCGTTCGTGGCATGGAAACTTGCCGATCCCGCTCATCGTAATTCCTTCATCCTGTGGCAGCTGTTTGGAATTCTGGACCTGGTCAATGCCGTGACCGTGGGCACGACCGCTTTTTTAATTAGCCCGCAGGGCCCTCCCATGGTTCCGATGACCGTGCTGCCATTGAGCCTGATTCCGACCTTTCTCGTTCCGCTATTTATGATTTTTCACGTAATTAGCGTCGCGCAGGCAAGAACCTGGAAAATCGCTTCGGAGCGCATCCGTCAGACAACAACACCGGCGCAGCATCCTGCAATCTGACGCCGTACATTTGTCACGCGGCAGCGTCGTGCGCCGCTATTCTTCGCGCAGGGCCACGATTGGGTCCACCCTGGTGGCCCTTAGCGCAGGAATTGCGGTGGCCGCGAATGCCACCGCCGCCAGGAGTGCGGGCACGGCGGCGAACGTGGCCAAATCCGTCGCGCTCACTCCAAATAACAAGCTGGCCATCACGCGGGTTAATGCCGCCGCACCGGCGAGGCCCACCAGGATGCCAACAGCCAACAATTCCATCCCCTGGCGCACCACCATGCCGATGATGTCGCCCGGCTGCGCACCCAACGCCACCCGCACGCCGATATCGCGAGTGCTCTGTGACACCAGATAGGACATCACACCGTAGAGGCCGACAGCCGCCAGCAGCAGCGCGAACGCCGCAAATGCACTCAGCATCGTGCTCGCAAAGCGCTGGCGTGCCAGCGAATCGTAGAGCCGGTCCCGCATGCTGCGAATTCCGTAAACCACCACAGTCGGGTCGACGCCGTGAATTTCGCGGGTGATGGCCGCGGACAGTGGAGTCGCATCGGATGACGTGCGCGCTACCAGGAACATGCCATCCGGCGGATGTTGCTGCTGCGCGAAATATGTCACGATCTTCCCGTCCATCTCCAGGCCGTATTGCTTGACCGCTCCCACCACACCCACAATCGTGAACGGCTTCTTGGGATCGAACCACAAATGCTTTCCAAGCGGATCATCGTTCGGCCAGAAGCGCTGCGCGAATTTTTCATCGATGATCGCGGCCTGCGGCATGTCCGGGTTGTCACGCTCGGTGAAAAAGCGCCCCCGGATCAGCGGAATCTCCATGGTCCGAAAATAATCGGCGCTCGCGATACGCAAGTCCACCTGTAATTCCTGGCCCGGCGGCGGCGTGTAACCTTCCACGTTAATTCCGCCCCAACCCACCGACCCGGTCAGCGGCAGCACGGAAACTACGCCCTCCGCTTTTACGCCCGGCAGGTTGGCCACCCGCTTCCCGATTTCCCGGTGAAAATTGGACAATACCTTCTCGTCCTTGTACTTCGGGTCGTTGGCGGCAACCTGCATGGTGAGCACACCCTCTGCGCTGAACCCGGGCGGCACATTTTGTAAGCGCACAAAGCTGCGCACTAGCAGGCCCGCTCCGATCAGTAACATCAGGGACAGAGTCAGCTCCGAAACCACCAGTATGCCGCGCAAACGATGCCGACTCAGCCGCAATCCGCCCTCGCTCTGGCCGCTACGTCCGCCGGCCTTCAGCGAGGTGTTCAGGTCCACTTTGATGGCCCGCCACACCGGTGCCAAACCAAACAAAATTCCGGTAACCAGCGATACCCCGAAGGTAAAGAAAAGAACAATTCTGCTGATGGTGATGTCCTCCAGGCGTGGAATATTTCCGGGATTCATCGCCCGTATCACGGATAGGCTCGCGCTCGCCACCAGAAGCCCGGCCGCCCCGCCAAGCAGCGCCAGCAAAATACTCTCGGTCAGCAATTGCCGCGCAATCCGCTGCCAGCCCGCTCCTAGAGCGGTCCGGATCGCCACTTCCTTCTCGCGCCCCGCCGCGCGCGTAAGCAGCAGGTTGGCCACATTGGCACAAGCGATCAGCAATACCAGCGTCACGGATCCCAGCAGCACCAGCAGCGCGCGGCGCACATCCCCCACCACCTGCTCCTGCAGTCCCACCACATACATCCCGAAGGTCGCGTCGCGCTTGTCTTTCTCGCGGATGCGACTGGCGATCATGTCAATATCCGCCTGCGCCTGCCGAATCGAAACTCCCGGTTTCATCCGCACGACTATGTTGTAGTTTTCGTCGTGCCTGCTTTGTACGGCATCCGCGGCCAAGGGCAAAGGAAGAAAAACGTCGAGCTTGTCCATCGGTTCTTCCGACGGCATCACTTCAGCGCTGATCATGAATCCGCGCTGCAAGACGCCGGCCACGGTATACGGTTTGCCGTCCAGTGTGATGCTCTTGCCTACGATTTCCGGATCGCCGTTGAACAGCCTCCGCCACGCCCGTTCGCTGAGAATGACTGCCGCCGCTTTGCCCGGCCGATCCTCTTCCGGCAAGAACAGCCGGCCCAAGAGAGGCTTTGCGCCGAACATCTGCAGCAGCGTGGATTGCGCGCGCAGTCCGTTGATCCGCTCGGGCTGCTCGCGGCCGGTTAGCGAGTGCGTCCGGCTCTGCGCCAGCGCCATCTGCTCGAAGGAATGATTCTCGTTCTGGATATCGATGTACTGCCCAGGCGATGGCCAGTCGCGAAAAATCCCCAGTGCCGGAGAGTGCAGCCACACATTAGCTAGCCGCTCCGGCTGCGGATAGGGCAACGACCGCAGCAGCAAAGCGTCCACCACGCTGAAAATGGCCGAATTGGCGCCGATTCCGATGGCCAGGGAAGCCACCATCACCGCAGTAAGCGCCACGTTCTTGCGCAGCATCCGCGCCGCGTAGCGAAAGTCCTGCAACCAAGCGTGCATCATCCCTCCCGCATCCGGTGAATAATACTATGAGGCACGCACTCGGGTTATCGGCAAACCGTAACTCATTGAAACGCCCGCCGATATAATTTGCTTGACAAACAGTACCGACTATGTAACACTAGTCATGTAGAGTTCTGCGTTTAGCTTTCTGCCGCCCCTAAGTCCTTTCTAATACGCACTTGCAGATCTTGTGATTTTTTCGTCCAAACTTGTCCATTCAAGTCCTTTAGATTCTGCACTTACAGATACCGCGCGTCTAAGTCCTTTAGAATGCGCAGTTACAGAAACAGGGGGAGGGGGGAGGGGGCAGGGTCCACGCCGCTACTTCGCTCCGCCTTCAACCCCGTACATGGTGATCCCACTTAGGAGCTTAGGGTAAAAGTCGGTGGATTTCTGTGGCAGGACTTCGCCAGCGGTGGCGATCTGCATCACTTGCTCCACGTCGCAAGCGTTCAACAGAAAGGCGATCTGCGCCGCGCCGCTGTCCACCGCCTCCAACGCGGCCGAGGCTTCGCGCTCGTACGTCAGATTCTTCTCAGAAGTGACCGCGTGCGGCGTAATACCCAGGGCTGGCTCCAGGATTCCCTCGTGGAGCAGCACTACGTCGAGTTCGCGTTGCAGCGGCGAAACATTGGGCAGCAGCTGCGCCAGGTCCGCGCCGGCGCGCAGCGTAAGGACATAGTAGGCGTGCTTCGCGCCCTGCGCCACCGGATACACCCCGATGGAGCGCTGCGCACGCTTTTCGGCAAGGCGATGTAAAAATTTGCCGCGTGCTTCGCTTTGCTCGCCCTCATTGCGGAAGGAAAATGCTGCCGCGGTGAACCAGGGCTCGAGGTGGCGGCGCACGCTGGGCCAGGAGAAATCGTGGAGTTTGGCCGCCACGCGGTGCGTCGGCAAAATCGTCAACCCTTCGCTGCGCGTATTGATGAAGGTCATCATCGCGAATTCGTAGGCCGCGTTGGAATCGATGTTGCCGGCTTGGCCGCGCCGCTCGTTGCGATAATTGAGCGCGGTCTCGTAGCGGTGGTGGCCATCCGCGATGACCAGTTTTTGCTCCGCCATCTCCCGCTGGATCGTCGAAACGCGCTCCGCATCCGCGATGACCCACAGGCGATGCACGACGCCGTACTCGTCGCGCATCTCGGTGGCGGGTGCCGCGCTCGATTCCGCTTCGGCGAGAATCGCGTCGACGCGGCGGCCCGCGTCCGAGTACAGCATAAAAAGCTGGCCGGTATGCGTGCGCGTGCGGCGAAGAAGTTCCAGGCGATCAGCTTTCGGACCGGAAAGGGTTTGCTCGTGGCGAAAAACAATACCGGCGGAATAATCCTCGAGCTTGCCGGCGCCGATAAAGCCGCGGCGCATGCGGCGCTCTTCGGACCCTGGAACGGTGTACTCCTGCGTGTAGCCGTAAAACGAAACGGCCGGGTCCTGCACGACGATGTTGTCGCGGATCCAATCGTGAAGAGCGGCAGCCGCGCGCGTGTAGACGTTATTTTGCGGAGAATCGTTTGGAAAAACGCGGCCCTTCTCGATGGCGATCAGGTTGTGCCGGTCGGCGGCGTAATACTTCTCCTGCATGGCGGGAGAAATTTTGTCGTACGGCTGAGTCAGCACGCGGTCAAGCGCGGCGCGCGCCGGATTGTAGCGGAAGGCGCGAAAGGGATGAACCTGAGCCATGGGGTCTCCGGTGTCAATTTGAGCGGCATGCGAAGCCCTCTATTTTACGCGAACACCGCACGTTTCAGAAAACGCGTGGAGGGGCTGAGGATTTGCGCCGCCACTTGCCCCTGGCTTGAATCGCGGAGGCGAGACCAAACCGCCGCAGTCTACACGGAGCGTATTAGAATGAAGGTTTATGGCTGACGCTAAATTTCTTCCGGTGCGCGGGCTGATTTTTGATTTGGACGGGACGCTGATTGATTCCAAGCTGGACTTGATTCATTCCGTGAACGCCATGCTGCGCGAGATGAAACGGCCGCGGCTTGCGGCGGAAACGATTTCCGGTTACATCGGGCATGGCGCGCCGCAATTGGTGGCCCGCGCGCTGGGCGGCGCGGCCACGGAGGAGGAGCTAAAGGGCGCGCTGCAATTTTTTCTCGGCTATTACGAAGAACACAAAATGGACAACACCTGCGCGTATCCCGGTGTGGCGGAAACACTGGCGCAACTGAGCCACCTGCCCATGGCCGTGCTAACCAACAAACCGGCGCGCATCAGCGTGCGCATTTTGAATTCGCTGGGACTGGGAGAATATTTTCGCGCAATTTATGGCGGGAACAGTTTTGAATCGAAAAAGCCCGATCCATTCGGCGCGAACAAGATCCTGCAGGAGTTTGGCATCGCGGCGCGCGAGGCCCTGCTCGTCGGCGATTCGGAAGTGGACGTACAGACGGCGCGCAATGCGGGGACGCAAGCCGCAGCGGTGAACTATGGTTTCGGGATGCATGACCGCGCGGCTTACCCGGCGGACATTTACCTCGAGCGCTTTCCCGATCTCGCGGACATCGTGACCAATCACACCGCCGCGTAGAGCGCGGGCGGAAACCGCGGCATGCCGCATCTTGTGTTCCGGCGCGGCGCTTGGCAGACTCGACGCGTGCTCCTTGGACTCTTCTCTGAGCTGGATACACCCGGCGGAGTGCAGCGCGCGGGGCGTCACGTCGCCGCGGTGATGAGTGAATTTGCCGCGGGCCACGGGATGGAGTGCCGGGTGCTGAGCCTGAACGATTCGCCCGAATTGCACCGCATCACGGTGGGGGCGCGCGAATTCGTGTTCACCGGCAGCGCGCGGGGCAAGGCGCGGTTCAGCGCAACGGCGGCGCGCGCGGCACGCCGGCGCGCAAAATTAATAGTTGCGGGGCATCCTTTTCTTGCGCCGGTCGCGCAAGGGGCGAAGCTTTTCGCGCGGCAAGCGAAATCCATTGTCTGGACGCACGGGCTGGAAGTATGGGAGCCGCTTTCGATTTTGCGGCGGCACGCGCTGCGCAGGGCCGATCTGATTATTGCGCCGACCAAGGACACAGCAAATCAAGTGGCGGGCCAGCAGGACGTTCCGCGCGAGCGCATTCGCGTGCTGCCATGGGCGCTGGACCCGCAGTTCGAAACGCTGCTCATAGCGAAGCCGGCGCTTCCCGCGAACTTTCCTGCCGGGCGCGTTATCTTGACGGTGGGCCGGTGGTTTGCGGCGGAGCGGTATAAAGGAATGGACACGCTGATCACGGCGCTGCCGCGTTTGCTGACGGAGTGGCCGGACGTGCAACTGGTTGCCGTGGGCGAAGGCGATGATCAGGGATGGCTGGAGCAGATTGCGGATGGCCGCGGTGTGCTGCGGCACGTGCATTTTTTGAGCGGGCTGACCTATGCGGAAATTGCGGCATGTTACCAGGCCTGCGAGATTTTCGCGCTGCCGAGCCGCGGAGAAGGCTTTGGGCTGGTGTATCTGGAAGCGATGGCGTGCGGCAAACCGGTCATCGGCGGAGCGCATGGCGGAGCACCGGAAGTGATTGATGACGGAAAAACGGGATACCTGGTGCAACACGGCGACGCCGGGCAACTGGCCACGTCACTGGAAACGCTGCTGGTCGATCCGGAGCTGGGACGCGAGATGGGGGCGCGCGGGCGCGAGCGGGTGGAGCAGGAATTCCGATTCAATGTTTTCGCGAAATCGCTAAAAAAGATTTTGCGCGACCTATGCGACGAATGCGAGTCCTGAACGTTACGCAGACCTATTTTCCATTTCTCGAATTTGGCGGGCCGCCGGTAAAAGTGCGGTCGCTATCGCAGCAGCTCGCAAAGCTGGGCCACCACGTGACGGTGCTAACAGCGGATTGGGGCTTGAAGTCGCGCGCTACAGCGGCTGTGGTAGACATCGGGAGGGAACGATCGACTTGGGGGTGGCGGCTCGAGGAAAGCGGAATCGAGGCGATTTACCTGACGAACTGGCTACACTACCGCGCGCTGAGCTGGAACCCTGGGATGGCAAGATTTTGCAACGCGCGATTGCGCAACTTCGACGTAGTACACATTTTTGGGCTGTACGATTTCCTGGGACCGGGGGTCGCGGCGGCGTGCCGGCGCAGCGGGATTCCCTACGTTGTTGAACCGATCGGCATGTTCGTACCAATTGTCAGGAATTTTCTGCTGAAACGAATGTATCATCTAGCCCTGGGACAAAAGATGCTGCGGGGTTCACGTAGAATCATCGCCACCTCACCGCAGGAAATAGCGGAGCTAGCCGCTTCGGGATTGCCGGCGGAAAAAATTCTGTTGCGACGCAACGGAGTGGAAGTGCCGGAAACATTGCCGGAGCGGGGGAAATTTCGCGCCGCCGCGGGTATCCCGGAAAACGCCAAAGTTGTCCTTTACCTCGGGCGGCTATCTGAAAAGAAAAGCCCGGATGTTCTGCTGCAGGCGTTTGCGTCGCTTTGCAAAGTGGAGCGCGCTACGGAAATGCGCCTGGTGTTTGCGGGGCCCGAAGAAGGCGGCATGAAAAAGAAACTCCAGCAAATGGCGGGCGAGCTGGGAATTTCCGCGTGGGTGCAAATCCGCGGCGCGGCGTATGGCGGGCAAAAATGGAGCGCTTACCGAGACGCGGACGTTTTTGTGTTGCCTTCGCAAAATGAAAATTTCGGGAATACCGCAGGCGAAGCAGTGGCCGCGGGTACGCCGGTGGTGGTCACGGACAAGTGCGGGATCGCGCCTCTGCTTGCAGATGTTGCAGGATTGGTGGTGGCGCACGACGCGGCGGCCCTGGCGCTGGCCCTGGCTCGTGTATTGTGGGAACCAGGACTTCACGCGCGGCTAATCGCAGGATGCAGAAAAGCCGCGGCGCGGCTCGATTGGGACGAACCGGCGCAAGAGATGGGGAAGCTGTACGAGGAATTGGTGAAGGACGAAAAGCAGACTGCAGAACTGCGGCACTGAGGGTGGTGTTTTGCCGACTCGAAGGCATCGCATCTTTCGCGTAGCGTGGTGGAGCGTGAATTCGCTGCTCCTTGTTGCGCTGTTGGCATTGGTTTATTCGGGAGGCTGGGAATACTCGGTTCGGAGGTATCTCGACGGGTTTTCAGACGCCATCGTGCCGGACTCGGAGCCTGCTGAGCGGCAAGCGGAAGCCATTCTTGATTGGATGCGGAAAGGTCCGCCGCGCCTGGAAGCCGCAAATCCATCCGTGCTGCCGGGGCGCGATCCGGAAGCAACACTAAACTACCGGCAGCTTTTGTCCGTCTGCGGGACGGCCACGAATGCGTTTCTGAACCTTGCACGCAGCAACGGCTTGAGCGCGCGGCGCCTGCTATTGCTGACTCCAGACGACAAGGCGAAGCACGTGGTCGCGGAAGTGCTGATTGACGGGCGCTGGGTGGTCGCCGACCCCGCGTACCGGATTTTGCTGCGCGACACGAAAGGGCGTTTGCTGACCCGCGAAGACCTGCGCAACCCAGCATCGCTTGCGGAAGCGACCAGCGTGATACCCAACTATCCCAAGGAATATACCTACGAAAAGCTCGCGCATGTGCGGCTGGCGCGGCTGCCGATGGAAGGGTTTTACCTGCGCTGGATTCTGGACAAGGCTGCTCCAGGCTGGGAAGAAAAGGTTGATTGGACCCTGCTATTGGAACGAGAGTCGTCTTTTGCGCTTTGCGCGTCGGCGTTTGCGTTTGTTGTATTTCTTCTGCTCAGGATTTTGCTGGGATGGTACGCCGACCACGGGTTGAAGATTCCGCGCTTTCGATTGCTCCCCCAATTCATACGAGCGGGAACAACCTTCTTTCGCACGCCGGAGATCAAGTAAAGCGTGTGCGGTGTCTGTGGGATCGCTTTTGCCGGGCGCGCCTCTGAAGCAGAGTCGCGAGTGCGGGCGATGGCGGCAGCGATGCGGCACCGCGGGCCGGACGATGACGGTTATCTGGTCAACGAAGAGCGCGCCCCGGGCCTGGCGCTGGGCGTGCGGCGGCTCAGCATCATCGACCTGAAAACGGGCCAGCAGCCCCTCTGGAACGAAGCACGCGACGTAGCGGTGATTTTCAACGGGGAACTCTACAATTACCAGGAATTGCGCGAACGCCTGACGTTTTCCGGGCATCGATTCAGCACACAATCCGACACGGAAATTCTGGTGCACGCATGGGAAGAGTGGGGCGAGGACTGCCTGGAGGAATTGCGCGGGATGTT